>JGI24891J29808_1000186_pt1 | contig 70548 bp, 48 predicted proteins | sample FreactcultuFSWF8_FD_29808 | JGI IMG/M metagenome (IMG submission 29808)
ATATTATGATCATAATATATAGAGATATCAATCAAAGCGACTCATAAGACATGAATGGCAAAGAATATGAGCCCACAAAAGAAGATACCGCGACATAAGCTTCAAATTCTCATACCGCAAGAAATTTATAGGGATGTTGTGGCTATAGCCGATAAAAGGAACTGTTCAATCACAATTGTGGTGATACAGGCTCTTTTAAAGAGAATTAGAGAAGAGTCGAAATACGATCAATAAGGGGGGATGTATGGGAATTGTGTCATTAATAGTCGGGATAATATGCTTTGTACTAGGCATGTCACTCATGGCGCTATTTTACATGTGCATGTTTATTATTTTCGCGGGAATGGCACTTTTCTTAACTCCACTCGGATGGATCGTCATGGTTTCATACATGATGTATAACTCTTCTATGGGACAGTAGGCGACTATCTCACCCGAAGGGCTTCAGGAACAAGCCACGATTTATTCTCTGTTCTTTCTGACTCTTCTTCTGAAGGCACCCCCTCTTTAAACTTGGTTGCCAAAGAATCAAGAAGGGGAGACACGCGCTCTTCAACTAATGTATCAAGATTAGCCGGCCTTCTCCCGCCATTTTCTTTAATAATGTCATCAAGAGCCTTTTTGCGCGCCAATGCAGCCTCATTAAAAGAGCGTAGATTTCTAATAACACGTAACTTTCCCGCATCACTTTGACTTAAAGTAGGAACGGTGGAAAGAAATGTTTTAACATCATAATTAGTAAGTCGCGATCCAAAAGTGTCCTTAGCGTCCTTTAAAAAATCGCTACTTAGTTTTCTAAACTCTTGAGAATCGGGATGGAGGAGGCTGTGAAGATCTATGCCAAGACCGAATATTCCATGTGTTGCTGTCTCTAAAAGAGAGCCCCATAGTGATCCTACTAAATTTCCCTTTTTAACAAGAGTTTCCATCCTATCAAGCCGCTTATTATTATTTTGAGCAGACTTTGCTCCTTTAGAGATTTCGTCATAGACAGGCTTCGTCTCTTTATTAACGAGCTCCTGCTCTTTAGCACTCAGCTTCTCTTTGTGAAGATCGCGCGCTTGTCGTAGCGATTCTACTTTTAACTTATCTTGTGGGCTGAGCCGAGAGCGCTTGAGAAGATCTGCAAAATTCTCAGCACCTTTTTCCATGCCCTCTGGGCTCGTATATGAAGGTATTTCAGGAGATTTCTGAGATGGCTGCATCTTCTGTTGAGGAGTAGTACTCTTCATTAACTGCGCAGAAGGTTCTTGAGGAGACATCGTATTTTGTAATGGATGTTGAGCTGGTTCTCCTCTCAATGAAGAAAGCGCCTCATCAAGACCTTTTGATTCTGCTGCGGCAAGGTAATTTTTGACCACTAACCCTTGGAGTTGTTCAGGAAGCGATGCGATCTGATGTGCTTCTTGGGCGGGAATGCCAAGCGCAGAAAGCCCTTGGGAAACTCGAGCTTGCTGACTTCTCGCCTGCATTTCGCCCAATTTATTTTGGGCAAGCTGTTGTAAGCCAGAGCCCAATCCTGTACCTAAAAGATATCCTAAACTTGGTCCGGGATTAATAATTTGTGGCATCTTATGCTCCTCCTAATCTATTGGCTGATTGAGCGTTTTGTTGCTGAATCGCGGAAGGTTGTTGCATATTGCGCGGTGACTGAAGACTTGAAAGAAGCTGGAAGAGGTTTCCATATCCCGAATAATCTCCAAGCCCTGGTGGCGCTCCGAATGCTAGTAATGCCGCTTGTCCTGCCGCAGGCGCTAACGCATGCAAAAGGCCCTGCTGGGGAGCGGTATATGTCGTATCAAAAGATGGCTGCATACCGAGACCTAAGAGGAGCTGAAGGAGCTGTAATGTGTTACCTGATTCGAGTCCTGCTAGACCCTGATCAAGACCAGACGCCGCTTCTCCAAGAGATCCTTGAAACGCACTCGATCGCTGACTGTCTCCCAGTGAAGTGAATCGTTCAGCAAGTGATGGTATCGTCTTTGTAGCGAAATTAGTACGCGCGCGTCCTGCTATAGGAGCAAATAAGTTTTGACCAAGCTGAGAATTATTTCCACTCAACAACGAAAGCGCTTGTTGGAGAGATTGATTCTGTAATTGCTGCTGATTGGTCGTAAAGCGCTGGACCTGTTGCGTCTTATCGGGATATCCCGTCAGAAAATTACCACCCGGTCCACCCTTACCTCTCCGCACCAACTCTTCAATGCCAGCACCAAGTCCGGCCGCTCCCGCTAATCCTGCAAGCAATGGTAATGCCATGATCTCTCTCCACTTAAACCTTTATTTCTCAAATCAGCATACGAATGCGCCAGTTGTTTGACAACCATAAGAGGATCGTGTTAGTTTCACTGCCAGCATTAACCCATCATAATGGTTTGTATGCTGCTTCAGGCTCCGTGGCGAGGCACCCCCTTAGTCACGGAGTTTTTATTGAACGAGATATTCTAAAATCACGTAACATACATTGTAATTCGATCTATTCGATCCAGTTGTGATCGTTACATTCGTGGAATCCACAAAAATCTCAATATTATTGGCCAAGGTGGGAGATGTGTACGGGATAGGGATATATGTATTCCCCGTCGTATCTGACGCTGCTGCGTAGATCCTCGTAAAGGTATACTCGTTAGTAATCGTTAAGCCGTGTGCTACTGACTTTGATCCCGTATTAGGGAGAGCTCCAAAGTTGATAACGAAGCGCGTGACCTGGCGATAGGCGGGAGATACAGAGGTACTTGAGCTGAGAGCTGGGTTTGGGAAGAAGAGCTGCCCGTTTACAAACTCAGATGTATCGTAGTATCCGGCATCACGCAGATTAACGTTAATAGATATCAAGTTTAAGTTTTGATAAAGCCGTATGAGAAGCTCTTTGAAATCAGGACTAATATTAAGCTGCTGTATCTGACCCGCCACGTCCCATATATTTGTTGTGGGAATGAATGAGCCAGAATTCTGGGGATTTGCCATTATTGTAGCCTTGCACTTGTTGATTGTGTATGAAGCACCATGCCCTCAAGTTCAAAGTCAGAAAACGCTATCGCCGTGTTGCGTATCTGGGCGTCTGAGAACGACATATTGAGCTGTATGCAGTCTCCGTCTGACTGGAAGTAAATCGGATGCCAGAGCTTATCCTGGTACTGCTCAAGAGGATAGTAGATAGGATTATAGGGGAAGGTCTCAAGAACACCTGTGCCCATAATAGCGTTTGTCGCCTTACCGTCATTAACCATCGATACGCTACTCGATGAGGGATAGTAGTCGACCGTTATCGCCCCCGAGGATGTTTTCTGAACAGCGAAATCAATTCGCGCAAGATAGACGTTTTGACCTTTTTTGTCGTACGGGTTCCACTGCTTGCTTTGGATCTGGATATTGGAGACTCGAGTAACGAAGCCGCCTCCTGTATAGGTTCCCACAAGAACACCCGTGTCGATAGCAACAGTGTTGGTATCAATAATCGAAACAACTTGATAAATATTATTATTAACACTCGTAATCCCCTGTGCAAACTCGATCATAATGTAATCGCCAACCGCAAGTGAGTGGTCGATAATCGTTGCGGTGCTTGATGATCCAGAAGTATACACGAGATCAGTCAGCTGCATAGCAGCAGCATTTCTACCATGGTCCGCATCAACAATAAAGACAAATCCTTCCTGATTGCCCGCTATAACCTGTCGAAACTGAGCTTCAGTAGTTCCACTATTCCAGGCAAATGATGACTCTTCCCATGTGGTCGTAGTTGATGCCCATGTTGTACCTATTTGTTGCTCGAAATAACCAAAAGCGGTTATACAATCATCATTAAATGCCCATGTCCCAGTTCGATAATTATAGACCAAAACTCTCGTCGGATAGACCTCAGAGCTTAATTGGTTGTCTGAAGGGAAGGTCCAATATACCATCTCCACAAAGTAATCACGTATACCCGCAACGCGCGCAACTCCTTCAGCTTTGTCGACAATATCGAAGACTTGGTCAGGAATCTGGTTATCTATCCTCTCTACGTTTGCACCATTACAAGCATGGACACCAGTATTTCCTATCGTGAGGATCTGCTTATCAAAAGGAACGGTCGAGAAAGTTGATTCAGAACCGAGCTCAGTATTAATCTTTTGCCACACGAAAGGAAGAATCTCATTCCCTGTATAAGCCATCTCCCAGGTGCTCCGCTCAAAATATACAATAAGACGGTCCTTAATAAACTCAGCGCTTACAATCGCCTCTTCAGTGGTAGCATCGAGAAATCCACCGCCAGTATATCCAACTTGGTTCTTCTCAAGATATGCAGATGCAGCGAGCGGGCTTCCATTATGTGAGTAACGGCATCGGTTCACATAACTTGTATTTGTTGAGCCATCTGCACTCTGTTCAATAGTATTGAGCAATAGAAGTCTATTCTTAAAGGCAACGATGATACGACACGTAAATACCGTCGATACCGTCGCTCCTGCGACATTAAAGGCGGGAGAGAATGCTGTCCATGTGGTTCCATTAAAATACCACATAGGATCATCAGTTGCGGGAACTGCTGTAGGAACGGCTGCTTGAAAGTTGGTCACAAAGAGAATGACCACATTATCAGTCACCCCTTCCCAATTAGTAGCCCAAAAGAAGTTTGTATTATCTCCATGCCAGATCGGAGTCGTTCCTGAGCCTGATCTATTCCAGAATCCTCCTGCAAAGACATACGCAAATTGGGTATCAAATCCATATGATGGTTGGTCATTAATGGGACCTACCTCGTAATTTGTTAACCCCATTACCGGTTTGGCAGGATAAAAATAAATTTGTGTATTGATGGGCGCGCCCGCAAACGTATACACGCCTGTTGAGGTATCAAAAGTCTTGGTAGTTGTCGCTCCCGTATCAAGCATTACAACAGGCGTTCCAAGAGCATTAACTGTGTAAAGTTCAGTGCCTATGGAAAACATCTGACCAATAGCACCCATGGCTCCAGGAACGGTACCAGTGGCATTCCCGGAACCATCAGTTGTGCCAACGCCGGCACCACCACTAAGAGCTATTCTAAACCGGGAATAGTTGGGCTCCTGGGCGGCAGAAGGCCAACCACTACCCATCAATCTTCCACCAAATCGCTTCCTCACCCTCCCCCGAAAGAGATATGCGTTATTGAGCTGAGAAAAGGCGTCATCCTGGATTAACCATGGGCGAAGGTTAGTCTGCAGCCCTGACTGCATCGGGGCTATGAGAAATCGATCGAAGGCCATATTAGTATCCTATAGCAAAATAGGAGAACTGCACGGTGCTCGGAGGAGTTGAGGCAGTATATACTGTAAAACTGGGACTGGTGACGTTACTAATTCCTATAACATTATTATAAGTAGCCGCTGTGTCGATAGGAGTAATAAGAATCGTAAGAACCGTGGTAAAATTCGGCGATCCTGGAACGTCTGTGTTGAGGTTTTTAGTTACCGTATTTGAGCCTCCAAATCCTATATTTGCTCTCCATTTCATCATGATTCCCGAGGGAAGCTTCGTCCATCCAGGATTTGTCCATCCAGCAGAGGTAAACTCTGTTATCTGAACAGCTGCAGGAGCAGAAGATCCTGCTTGGCGAGCAAATACAAGTTCCGGCTGCGTCGTAGAAGCAGATGTCTGACAATAAAGGCCAACCTCACCACCAACTGTTGTAGGAACTGGGCTTTGTACCGGCATCTCTACAAAAGTATGCTTTCCAGCACCAACGGCTGCAAAGTCTACATGGTTGATATCAATAAGCGCCTGTATCGCTCCAAAGTTATTCAGTAAGTTTCCCTGTGATATAGATAAAAGATCAGACGGCTGAGGTATATTAGCGTTATAATCTGAAGGAATTGCCATATAAGACTCCTAGAAAGGTCCACCGCCCCATCCCCATCCACCCCATCCAGGACCAAACCCCGTCTGTTCTGTGTAGATAGTAGAAGTGCGATCATTGGTATATTGAACAATAGTTCTTCTCAAACAGAGCCGCTCTTGAGTTTTAAACTCAGGCATAATCATCTGCACGCTATCCGTATCCATACGGTCTTCAAAGATTTTTTTAGCAGCTCCATATGCTATATATTGCCACCATTCATTGAGCTCAGGAGTAGAATTGTTCTCCATAAGATATGTTGGAGTAACATAGCACTCAAAGTTAACCTGATACGGCTGATCGGGAACTGGTCGAATTGTGAATTTGTTATCATAGTACAGAACTGCTTGTGGCTGCCCGACAATCTGCGGTATTGTCTGTGTATTAATGGGCTGAGCTGCACCAGGAGCCTGTGGAAAGGTTACCGTATACTGTCCCGTCACATAGTTGATCGTATTGTTAGGGTCAACAACTGTTGGGGGTGTTGCCGGCTGAGATCCGGGGACATAGAGGTTTCCCACGGCTGACTTATTACCCGTCGTCGTGTTGACTAACGGAACATCGATCATAGCTAATCCAGAAAGATCTGTGGCTATAGAGCTAAACAGAACATTATTTTGGAGAAGCGTTGATGTCTGATTCGCGAGCAGCGGGTTAACAAAATTAGGACCCGTATTGTTAGTAATTACACCTGAAAAGGTGGTCTGGGTGCCGTTGCCCGTAGTACCAGTACTAAGAATACTGTTAACAAGAGGATAAATGCCAAAGAACTGTTCTCGAGATTGAGAATAAAATGCTGGAAATCCTGCAATATAGAATGGGCCATGGACGGTCAGATACCTGTTTTGAAAATCATATAATGGGTTAGACGTAGCCCCCGCAAACGAGATGATATCAGTTGGATACACATCTTGAAATGGGTTCGTCCAAAAATTATAGGTTGTCCTGAGATTAAAAAGGCGTAAATGCTCAGGAAAGTCGTATACAACAAATGTGTTAATATAATTGTTCAGATCATCTGTTGTTAATTGCGCTTCAGATGGACTGCGCGTAAGTCGGCGTACTTTTACTTGTATGGTCGACAGGGTATTGCCGGGAGGAGTAATAGGCATGAGACATCCTAGGGTACAGGGTTTAACACATTGACCGTAGCCGCAAGAAGCGTTTCATTAACTTCTCCAATCGGCACTACCTGCGCGCATATATTTTGTGATGGAGCTGGAGAGCCCGGTATCGCAAATGCATCAAAGTTAGTAGTGTCCAAAGCGATCGCAAACGTGGTGTCCGAAGTTACAAGAATTGGCCCCACAAATTGGTCAGCTTGCTGCATCCCATCAGCAATAGGTATATCCAGCCTTACTATCGTTCCCGTAAAATATTGATGCGCAAAGGTTGTGGTAACAATAGCGGGAAAGGATTGTGTAATGGAAGCAATAAGACGCATAGCTGGCTGATAAATAGGGTTAGGATTAGCGTAACATCGGGGCATACATCACCTATAAATTCTCAACGGTCACAATTCCCGATCCACCAACAGGTGATAGGTCATCTATATCGACAAACTCAAGGCTCTGAAAGCTGCACCGTCGGACCTTTTGTCCAATCTTCTGAATTGGCTTTCCATTCTCATCTACTGTATGAGTATGAACAGGATACCAGCAGTTTTTATTAAGATGCTTAGCAACTCCGAGCGGAAGAGTATATATCTCTCCATCAACAAGATCGAATCGCTCAACATCATCATTTTCATAGGCTTTATACACAAAGCTCATCTGTCCACCAGGAACTTCATGGAATATGAATTTCCCTCGAACAGGCTCTTTGTCGCGATTCCTCATGAACTCAAGATTGGGCTTCAACTTATCTTTGCTCAATGCTGGTGATTGCTGTGCCATAGGTAAAATCCTCCTTATAACCCTTCTGGGGCCCCTATATAAGAGCCCCAGAAAAGATGTGTTTTATGTGTTAAACGATTTACCTGCTTTCCAGTAGATAACATCGTTATTTTGACCTGCAGGCAAGTTTGCGGTTCCACCTGCTAGCTGAATACCGATATATCCGGTATTTACTGTTGCATCATCAAGCAAGTTAGGGTTAGAGATGGTAGCATTTGCTGTCTCTCCAACTGGGTTAACGATAGCTTGTGAGAACGGAATAGCAGCAGCAAGAGGGAATTGGAATGCGGTGAACGCAGTGGTGTTAATATCGACCGTAAAGGTAGAAGCGGTAACAGCAACAATGTTTCCCGTAAGTCCATTGATCTCAACCATGCCGTAAGCGTCAGAAGTATCTAAGCGAACCTGTTGTCCAACCGTGTAGGTATGGTTAACACTCGTTGTCACGACGGCTTGAGCAGCCTGTGTGATGTTAACAATAAACCGCCATGGTGGGTAGAAGATAGGATCATACGCGATTCTTCGATATAACCCTGCTCCTGCAGCAGCTCCAGGCGCATTGGCAAGGGGATTTGCGATTCTGAAAGTACCGCCAACAACGTTACTAACGGTAAAGTCCATACCGCTGAGGTTGAGGTTTCCTGCCACGTTGAGCAAGCGAACCACATCCCCATTAGAGAGACCAGTAATATTGGCCGTATAAACAGGTTGAACGACATTAGTTCCTGCAGTAATCGCAAGGGCTGGTCCATTCGGATTTGTGGATGTATCAACAAGAGTAAATGAAAGCGCTGCGGTTGGAATAATATCAACCGCTGTTCCACCTGCGTTTGATTGAGTTTCAATACCAACACCATTTGGCATGCCAAGCTGCCAGTAGAATTGATAACCGGTAGATACAGCACCAGCGACGATCTGAGTGTAGTTATAGAGCTCTATCCAATCAACACCTGAACGAAGGTTCAAGGTTACGTTGGATCCTGTAGAGGTAAATGAACCCTGTTGGATGATTGTTCCATTCGACATGATAAATCTCCTTACGCAAGGGTTGCGCGAAGATTGATAACCCACAAATCATTGGTGATTCGGGGAACTTCGGCAAATTTATAGCCTACAGAAGCATTAAGTGCCAATGGGCCATCGAAAATTGGCGGACGATAGACGAAGCTTGACGAGTATCCGTCTTGTTCGATACATGCGTATGCTTCCATACCTACGCAAGGAATGTTGTACACATTTGCTCCAAGCATAGAAGCATTTGCTGTTACTGATCCGATAGAAGACACAAGGAAACGAAGGTTTCCAACAGCTCCCCACTCAGACTTAAGAGCGTTCATAGGAGCTGGGTACTGGTTCTTTTGAATGAATCCAGCAACGTTATCCAAGTTGCCCGTTAAGTTTGTTGAGCAAAGTGCGAAGTATGCATCACGAACTGGTGCAGTCCCGAACTTATCTTCACCTTCAATGTTATCCATGATGGTATATGCGTTGTTGTTCAACAGCGTACGAACCACCGTGTTAACATCTGATCGTGTAATTTGAGTTGGGTTGTCACCATTCACACCACCAGTACAGTTAATGAAAGCAGCAGTACTAACAAGCATGTCGCGAGTAAGCTGATCTTCTGTTTGGCGAAGTGATACCCCAAGACGCGCAGCACATTCATTAAGTACTGGGTCTTGGTTTTGTAATGTTACCTGCTCATTAATCTGAACATAGGTGCCATAAAAGCTGATCTTTGCGTCGATATCGACAGCGGTCAGATTTTGGGCTGGAGGAGTAACACCAGAGTTTCCAAGAGGAACCATTGCGGTGTTTACATTCTGTTACTTTTGAGACCTCTTTTAAGGCGGGAGTCCTCTTCGGGAGCTCCTCTCCATGTTTCCATGGAGTTCAGACTATCGCATCCTCTTTCGAGGTCTTCTCACTTAGTCGTTCAGGCTGCTTTCGCTTGCCCCTTGTCACCGGCTCTTACGCTACGGCTTCCAAGTCAATAAGAGAAAATTTTACATCCACTAATATTAATGGATTATACCGTCGCATCCTTAACGTCGTACCACCATTGCGGGGCATCTGTTTGAGCATGGCAGGTATTTTATGAATCATATTTGGCACGGGCACGCTCAGGAGCTTATAGCTAAAGCTCTGCTGAACTGGAGCGGGCAGCGTGCTGGTTGTCGTTATTGACATCGCTGTACCTCAAAAATAACCTATGAACTCTTGAAAGAGATCACATATTTACTCGAAGGTGGCGAGCCTTCCGTACGCCTGGGATGGCGAGGCCCAATACGCCGGAATGGGGTAGCGAAACCCAATACGCTGATACGCAGTATAATCCCGTGCCGTTTTGCGAAGCAAGAAATATAGGGGGACATTATAATCCCCCTATATTAAATAATCTTACGAAGCTCTTCGCGTCTGAGTCATCTCTTTCCAGAGCTGATTCTTTAGATCATCAGTGAGTCCATTTGCGAATGCATTTGCCTTAGATAAAGGAGAATCTCCTTGTTGTGGAGATATACTTGCCATTGGGCGTGGCTTTGCGGCATTCTTTTGTACTAATGCTCGATCAGCCTCTATTAATTGGTCTTTTGCGATTCCGAATTGTTTTATAAGAGTATACGCAGCGACCGCTCGACCGTATAAATCAGGATTAGCATGGATCGATGCAGCCACTTCGGGATAGCTCTCTCGAAGAGATTCGATATTCTCCTTAGAAACAATGCGATCAAAGTCAGAAAACTGAGCCTTAAGGCGCGTCTCAGTAGACTCAACAACACTCTGTTGACGGTATTGCTTAAGTTCGTTTTCCAAGCGCTTAATCTTTTGAGAAACCTTACTAATATGTTTTCCTTCTGCGAGGGCATCTGGCTCAAGATTAATCTCCTCGTCTTCTGCAGGAGAACTATGTGCTTGACTGCGAGCCTCGAACTCTTGGATCTTACGCATGGCTTCATCGCGCTCTCGCTCCATACGCTCAGCTTTTTCGCGCAGTTTACGATAATTGTAGGCTGCCTTATCCTCTACAGCGGGAGATTGTTGCTCTGGCGAAGGAGATTCTTCAGTAGATTGGGTTGATTCAAGCTGTTCATCTTGTGTAAGAACTTCGTTATCAATCATAAATCCTCCTAATTTATATTGGGGGCACCATCTTTCTCTCCATTAAGGAATCGACACATCCTATACAGAGTTCCATCTGAAAATCTCATGACGAATCTTAAAAGATCGCGCTCTGAATCATCCACGATTAATGCATTCTCTTTCAGGTGTATACATGCTTCCTTACATGGTATGACCCACATTAACATCATTTGCTCATGATGAGCATCAAATCTGTACACGGTCTGATCATAGTTCGGGGTTGGACATGACAGCCGCGCAACAAAATAATTTCGAAAAACATTGTGAAGTAATTTTTCACTCTTAGTTAGAACACAAACGAAAAAGTTCTTACCAGGATGAGCTAAGGAGAACGCTTTTGCGCATGCGATCAATTCCTTTATATAGTCTTCTTGCATACCGCTCTGTTGATCCATGACAGTATTTTTATCAGGTTCAAGCTCAATTAGATTTTGTACTATTGCTCCAACTGTCTTTCTTGGTTCATCCATGGCAGCCCTATTCTTTTGTAAGTGTGAGAGAGTTCTTTATACTAACTTATAGGAGCCGATCCTGTCACGAAGCGCTTTCGTTTACGGGGCACAGTATAGTTGAACCCATTAGAAAGGACAATCTATGAAGCATACACTCCCACTTCTTATGGCGACATCATTAATATGCGGAGATGGGCAACCAACAAGAAAGTTGGTAAGGAGCCCCGGCGTCCATGATATCATCGAATATTCAGTGTTTTTTCAACATCAAGATCCGGAATATATCAAATTTCTCATACGCAGCTTGCCCCAAACACCAGAGTCTCCCGATATGGAACAGGTTATGAGAGCGATGAAGGCAAAAACATCTAAACGGCGTCCTGAGCAACGGCTATCTCCCCAAGAACTCTTTCCGACAAGTGGAAGTCCTGTTAAAACTTCAAGAAGACTACAAGATCCAAAAAGAAGGAAGTGAATGCTATGAAGACACTCTCCCTTTCCTTACTCTCAACCATCGCGCTCGTATCATCAGAAGATCGGCCAGTGCCGACCCCAACTCAACCACTCGCTCAGAGTAAAAGATCCTATGAACAGGGGGCCTCTTGGAACCGCGACCATGTACAAGGCCTTCTTGAGCAGGATGTTGATCAAATAAGCCTTGAAGATGCTCTCCAAGAATCTGAGGCGCTTTTCATACAGCCCTCGGGATGGCGGCGTATCTTAGGCGCTCTTAAATCATTGGTTCAAAAAAGATAAGCCCACACACTATCCAAAATCCTCTCGTGGAAGGAAAGGTATGAATAGCATGTGGGACATGCATGTTAACTGTGTGCAAACCATGCGCTTACAATATACTGAGCGTATTTTTATAAATCTAGTCGGTCATAACAGTACATAATTAACATTATCAGAAATTGGGCGTGCATTCTCTCTATATCGCTTTCCAATCTTATAGCGACCTCAAGAAGACATCATCCATCCTTTATAAAAACTTTGTCGCCGGCACAAAGAATTGGATGCATGGTAAAAGGCTTCCAAGTGATAACGACTGGCCCCTTAAGTTCATTGTGATTCATGCCATTGACTGCCTAAGCCTCGTCCTTCTTATAAAATGTACGTCAACCATTACTTTCCCACATAAAATATAGACACGACAGGGATACTGATATACACGCAGCATATCGAGAAATCTCCCCCAGCTGTTTAGCAAAATACATGGATCCAGTAGCAAAATATAGTATGCCAAGGCTATAAAATAGGTGTTCTGGTCTCATAATTTCCTTCTAGTAAGTATTCGATTACCGAACATACAAATAAAAATATCAACAAATACTGGACTATCCTCATGCGTCTATCATTCAAATCATTAATACATAACAAATCTTATCAGAAAGTGGATTGTGATTCATTCCATAGTGGAAGCGCATTCTTAAGATCCTCCCAATACATCCATCCAACAGGCTGATCTGATTTACCTCTCCTTGTAAATCGAAGACCCCATGGAAAACTTCTCATTGGGAACTGAAATCCTTCCCATACAGCAGACTCTGGGCTCTCTCCACCCCAACGAGCATTGGTTATTCCTAATTCTCCACCCCGCAAAAGTATTATAACTGTATGGTAGTAATACGTTATTTTTTTACGGCGCCAAGGAGATTTTGATTCCCTAAACCCGGGCCTTAGGGCAATTGTCTCGCATTTATCAAGCTTTATCCATGAAAGTTCCATAAATCACCCCCTGCAGAGCATAACAAATCTTATTAGACGCCAATTCCTAGCGTAGCTCCCCGAAGAGAGTACACTCCGCCTCTCTCAAAAGATTTTTGAGGTGAAAAGTATATGGTTGTTCCTATAATACCCAAAAGCAATCCAATAAGTAGGAACGTCCCCGATAATACGATATCTTCGCTCAACATATAGCACCTCTTTGTCTATATAAGGGGCAGTGTAACTGGATTAAAATCAGTCAGTAGCTAATATAAAATAACCAGTTCCACTACCCCTCACTTTGGCTCCCTCAGCCAAAAATATCAAATGCGCGGAATCCTCATTCCCCATTCATACATTTTATCCGCACATTTCGGAATATATGTATCTCTTAAAGGCTCCCAAATCTTTCTCTCGTATAGCGTATGAGCTTGAAATGATAAGAAAAATTTCGCAAAGTCCAAAGACGCTTCTGACATTATCTGGGTAGGTGTCATAGGATCAACGGTCCTTATAGAACTTTTAACAATTATCAACCCCCAACTCCAAGCCCTATAGCTTTGATGCACATCAAGGAAAATATTCAATGTACCAGCAACTCCATACATAGTTGCATAGGTGAGTCCATATAGTAAGTTTGCAGAAATAGCTTCTGCTCGAATATGTTGCCCAAAAGACTGCCCGATCGACAATATGATCATATATTTCAAAATATTCACGCATATCTCCTACGGGTATAAATACTAATTCTAAGCTGTGACTTCATCTCCTGGAAATCTCATTAAGAGACCCTTGGTGTATGCCATATCCGCAATTCTTATTAATTTTCTATAGTAATTTGATAAAGCGTGTGGATACTTATTTAAAACTACGGCATATCCAGCTATGGATGTCGACAAAGTTATCACTGATGTAACCCATTCAGCAGCCTCAGGATGGCCCATCTGACAGTCCTGCAAGGACAATGACTCTAGATAGACGGAATATGATTTAAGAATAGCAGATCTGGAAATATAAGAATTCAAGACAAAGTTCGGAAGTAGTATTGGAAGGCATCCTCCTAACAAGAACGTTCCATAACACATAATATTTGCTAATATAGGCCCACCTCCAGGAGCTCCAATTGATGCTTTCATAAGAAAGGATCCATCGTTAGCGCGGGAAACAAAGATACGACCACCAGAATTTAAGAACCCTAACAAATTGCCCATATTTATCTTACGAGACATCTCATCCTGATCATGGTAATTAATGGCATACACTTCACTTCCTTCATGAACCGCAAACCCCTTCGAACCATGATACAGAGCAACATCGCGCATAGTATGGGAAGACCAAATACTACGAGGAGCAGCATGTGAAAGATTGATAATTGTTCTTTCCTCAGCTTGCTGTGAACTCAGCGCTCTCGACTTTCTGAGGTATACGGGATCGATCATATGAGATGAACCGCATAAGTAGACTGGTGAATATAAAAATAACATCGATATTAAAAGCTTTTTCACAAAAACTCCATGCATTAAGGGATGACACTGCTTCATATGTTGAATTCCCTGACTCAACATGCCATGTAGTATACAGGACATTTTTAAGCACTTCTAGCTCAAATCGAAGGATTGTGGAGAAATATAACATTATAATAATTTCAAACTTACATCTATTTGGAGAGATATGTACTACAAGGCGCGATATTACCCCATCTGCACAAAAGAAGTTCGTAAAAGACTTACTGCTATCAATGCCACTCGACTCTTAAGAAAGTCGCACTTCTGTTTTATTGAGTACTTCACAGAAGGCAAGAAGGCATGTTTAAAGATTGAAGAAGGCACTGGAAAGACGATTGTTACGTCAGAGAGCATGAATAATGAGAAGGATTTCGATGGAAAATCGACTTCTACGCTCACCTTAAGGGGATCGTTTTCGCGCGATTTTTCTCAAATATTTGACCGTCTCAACTTAAGTGGCGGACAAATTAAGGAATTCTATCGAGAATTGTGGATGGTAAAAGGAATAGATACTCCTGATACTCGCGTCTTTATAGAGTGGTGGCCCGGACTTTACCCACTCATCATCCTAGAATCGTCTCGAGAGTATGCAATTCAACACCTAGAATCGATTCTTGGTCTAGAAAAGCAGACGAGTAAGGATATTATAGAGATGTATCAGTACGAATTGGGATGGAGTGTTGAGAGGTTTCATGAAACTAAATCACTCTCATTTTTTAAATTCCCCACTAAAGAGCTCCCAGAGATTTCATAAGGACAGCCCCTGGATCTCATGATGAGGGAAATCCAGGGGTGTGGGGACTAGGGAGTTAGCAGGCTCCCGAGAGGATAATTATTATTTTTTACGCCGCTTCTGAGCCTTGCGACCCTCACTTAAAGCTATGGCGATGGCTTGCTTAGGATTCTTAACAAGAGGTCCCTTTTTGCTTCCGCTATGAAGTTCATCCTTTTTGAACTCCTTCATAACTTTTTCAACCTTGCCCTTACCTTTGTGGGTAGTGACTTTAGAGAGCTTCTCGTCTCGAGAGACTTCCTTTTCCATCATCTTTGAGCATTTGCTACATTTTGCCATGTTAATCAATTCCTTGATCAATAATGTGGGGGTTATAGATAAGCTTTGGCCACTCATGATGTATTGCCTGGCGCGGGCAGTTAGCCATCGCTGTTTTGTCAGGCTCTATCATGAGGCTATCGCGTTTCTCTTGAGCTCGACGCGGATCTATTTTTGAATCATAAAAGAACATAGGCGCTCCTATTTAGATCGAGCAGTCTGCTGGAAGGTAAGCCGTTGATCAGCTTCCTTTTGAGAAGGAGTCTGCTTAGCGGCTATATTGGCAGGAATACCAAGCAGCTTGTAAGCGATCTTCTTTCCCTTTCCAGGAACTCTTGGCATCGACGGCATCATTACACCTTTTTAGGCTTAAAGTGCTCACGACGTTTTTTATCATCGCCATCCATCTGCATATCTACACCACTAATGGTATCATCAAGAACTTCTGGGATGTATGGTCCTGTTTTTGGATACGGTGCAATTTTTACTTCCTGAGGAAGATTTGCGATTGCTCGGTGATCTTCATGGATCATTCCTGAATCTTCCATTTCTTGGCGACGACGGGCATCCATGCCTTCGTAGTAACCTTCGTGGTAACGTTTTTTTGCCATGATGCTCTCCTGGTAGAAACTGCATACGGAATTTCCGCTGCAAGGGAAAACCTCTAACTACCTACCGCTGATGCGCTAGGACAGTACTAATGTAGATGAGTCCCACTTTGCTACACAAGAGTTTTATGAATTCTTCTTTTGAGCGTTCTGCTGATTTATATGAGAAACGAGTACGTGGAGGGAATTTGCCGAAATACTTCTACGATATTTATCGATACGGGCTAATGCATCAGCACCATTCTGTATGCGCTCAAGGCTATCGCCAAGCTGACGAACACTCTCACTCGTTGGGAACGATTGTGCAAGAAGAATGCAGAGATTCTTCGTCTTCTCATCCTCATCTTCTCTTTTATTAAACTCCTCGACCACTTGATCGTGAGCCGCAACAATCTTCTGAATCTTATAATGATTTCTCACTTCAGAAACAGAAGCACCACCAACACCTCCCAGCGCTGCGGCAAGTAATGCCATAAGCGTCGCGTCCATATTATTCCCCCCTAATCCCAACCGCTCTTATGAGAATTATATCATATGTATAAAAATATTCATATACTTTATCAGAAATATTTATACATCAAAATAGAACCCGACGCCGAATGGATGGACCTGGTCCCTCTCTGAGCACACGTATATTAAGACACAGAAAAGGATGAAGTATACGACGCTATTATTTAAAGAGTTATCCTCTGGATCTCTAAAATCTATTGATGATTTTTCTACAGGAATCGGTTGTGCATCATTACCCATAAGAGAAAACGAGCATACCAATAGAATGGGGAGATAGGATTTCATGAGCGCCTCGTAAGCTTACTGTACGTTTTGTTCTTGAGGTTGGAGCTCTTTACTTGAGACAACCCGAGCAAGCGTAGCAAGCTTCATGATATTGTCTAGGTCAACTCCCTCAAGCTCCTTGAGAGCCCTTGCTAAGTTGAGCACTGCCATATCACGATCCTTTTCAGCCTCTGCACGACGTTCTACAGCGAGCGCCTGATTTTCTTGAACTCTACTTGCGCGCTCAATACCAAGCCCGCGATCTGCTACAGCACGCGCTTGAGCAAGTTCTGTGCGAGCCTGCTGCTCCTGCATTTGAGATTCCATCTGAGACTGAGCAACTTGAGCCTGTTGCTGTTCAGCCTGTTGCATTGATTCGATAAGTTTCTTCTTATTCTGAAGCGTTGCAGCCTCTATAATCACATCATTAGGGATAGGGATTCCCGCCTCTCTCAGTTGGAGAAGTTGTGCGAAGTACATCTGCTTCTGAGTTCCGGTATTAAGACCCTCTTCAACAGCGGCATCGTACTTACCGAAAGCTTTATTATAGAATTGAGGAGCAGGCTGCTCTCCTTCGAGTATCTTTTGAACCTTACCAGGAGTAAAGTTGGCCTGAATAATGCTAATAAGAAGCTTTCCGAGAAGCTTTTGCGCTTGATCGAGGTTATCAAAAAGAACCTGAAGAGTAGTAAGCCCAGCGCCTTGTCGGAGCATTGAAAGAATGCCCGCTTTGCTATCAGACGCGCTACCAAGTAGCTCCTCATTCACTCCTGATATCTCTTGAACCTCTCGTGCTAAAAGCTCAGAAAGTTGGATCATGGATGGTGGAACTTGTGGCGGCTGTATTTGTTGAACATCGGACATCTGCGCCTCTTCTTTAAGCGCAAGACCTCTACCCTGTCCACTTAAGAACACATCCTTAGGATTAACGAGCGCGTTCTCCTTGTAGATCCATCCTGAATTGATCTGGCTCTCAAGAATATCGAGCTCTATAACCCGGCGCCTATTATATAAGTATTGAGCATCCCTTAAACCACGCACAACTCCCTGAATCCTGATAGGAAAGTAGGGCATTTGTGGAGCATAATAGCTGAAAACAGGAACGAATGGATATTTGTCTATGCCCATTGGGTTTGGACCATCGTAGAATACTTTACCCTGCACCACAATAGCGAGCTTAACGGTAGGAATTTCGCTCTCTATGACTGATACCTGAGGATATTGAGATATGAACTGCCTAAGGCGGTCATTATCACCATTCCACTCCATAGTTTCGCCCGTCTGTGAATCGACAAGCATCTTTTGGGTGCGGTAGTCTCGGTAGTAAAATTCATCGTAAGTAAGAAGATTCTTCATACCATAATTATATGACTCAGGCATGAACTGGAATTTACCATCACGTCCTGACCCATTATCATTACCGGGAAGCGCAAGAATCTCATCGCGATACTCAGGAAGAAGCGATACCGCCTCTCTCTTAGTAAGGAATGAGCGCTTCCAGATAGAATTACAGTCGGAAAGATCCATCTTGCGAAAGTATGGGTCGATAAGGAAGCTATTATATGAACAGTTGTCCACACGTATATTCCCAGACACGGGGTCCGATCGGTAATCGACCCATACCTGGAGAAGATTCATACCAGTAACAAGCGACCCTTCGAAAGACTCGGAAATAGTTTCGAGCATTCCTTCTTGGTTGGCCACCCACATCATAATCTTAGTGAATTGATCAGCAGTCTCTGCGTCAGCATTCTCAACAGGAACCACAATGGTCGACTTCCGATTTCTTCTTTGATACCCGCTTATCATATTAATGACACGGCGGATGCGATTGAAGTTGAACATACGACGACGATTTGCATTCAGGTTTCCGTATATGTCTGACCAAAGCTGCTGGTCTCCTGCGTGGAACCTGGTGTCCGTATCAGCCTCAGCCCAGAAACTCTGATTAATCGTTATACTTTCCGCATAGAAAGACTCCATGCGAGCGATGATTGAACGATCGTTCTCATTGAGATATGTTGGGCCTAACTGAGGAAACAGCATTCTTTATCCTCAATAAGAGGGAGGAGAGATTCGACTTATGCTACAACTACGCTCGCTTAGAGACAATCTTTTTCTGAACTATCTCTACCTTTTCTGGATCATAGTACCGCTTCTTAGTTTTAGGATCGACAAAGGGAACAAGTTTTCCAGTAAGGTCTAGATTAATAAGCTTATGGTGAGAAAGGCCTAATATTTCCGCTACTTCATTGAAGGTGAGAAAGTTTTTAAGATTATCGATGGCGAGCTCCTCATACATTAATACTCATGAATATCACTTCGAAAAACTGACGGCATATTCGCATTGCCTCCATAAATCGCTTCATTATATCGCCTCTCAATATCCTGAGCGCTCGAACCATCCCGCGTCTTTGGTAAAGATATAGCGAGATAGCGCATAGCATCGGCTGCATGGCTCCATACATCATGTAAAGGATGATCTTTATACACCTTCCTCTTAGCATCAAACTCCTGGCGATAGTTCTCAAGCGCCTTAATAAGAGGGATGCACACATTCTCATCTATCCATATCTTACTTAGAACACTTCTTACCGCCTCAATACCATCAATAACACTCAGGTCTGGCGCTATAACGAATGATATTCCAAGCTGTCGAGCTTTCTCAAGACGAGTCATGCCAGTGCCAAACTCTTTCACCTTAATATCATGAGGGGCAATGTGCTTGCCATAGGAGTAGGGCTTATTCTGGATAACTTTAACATAGTGTTCCAACCCCTCTTTATTCTTCTCATAGTAATCGATGATGCGAACCGTCTGGCCTATAGTCTGAAAGAAGATGATGCACGTAGAATCCCTAACTCCCAAGTCCCAAGCGGTATGAACTTTAAACCCAGCCTCCCAAGGAACGACGCCAATCTGTCCCTTCGTTCTCATGCGATCAAGGTATTTTGTGTAATAAGCACCCTCAACGCCGAGCTCGAATGAGGTGTAATATTCCTGCTGAATAAGATCATCGGACATAATACCCTCAGCCTTCTCCTTCTCAATTTCATAAAGAGGGATGTGTTCTGTATCTTCTATCGTGAGCTTTAAACAGAACCAATGGGGAGATTCCTTCGCTATGTTATACAATTCCCAGAGATGATTCTTTCCCCGTGGTGTCGAAAGGAAGAGCGCCCATCCGTCATTTGCTACCAAGATAGGGCGTATAAACTGGTATGCACGCGGGTCCTGTAATGCATACTCTGAGAAAACAACCCCGCGCGGGTTAGTTCCCATAAGGGAATCGAAATTATCAGACCCTACAAGCTGTATAAGTGAGCCGTTCTTAAAGCGAATCTTCATCTCTTGTGAGTTTTTAGACTCTATGATTTCAGGCGGGATATAGTCTAAAAATCGGTCGCCATCATTAGTCATCGAATCCCAGATAACCTTCTTCGCCTGGGAATAGGTGGGGAATATATAGTAATATACCCCCACCTTCCGTAACGCTTGTCGAATGACGAGGTTGAATGCGCTAATGTCTTTTCCCGCACGTCGGGGCAGTATGACAAGAACTCGCTTATACCCTTTGTTTTCTATCGCATCAAAAATGGGAAGTTGATACGGTCGTGGAACAAATCGGTTTAAACGTATTATTGTCTCTACTCCCATCAGTCATCATCCCTCGGTTGTAAAGAACCGTCTCCGCTTCCATTCTCCTGGGCTGACATCGGCTGGGCAAGGGGTGTTTGGGCCACTGACGGTGATGACGAGGGGGTAGGACTCGGTGGAATCTGTGGAGTCGAGGAGCTGCTGCCGCTCAAACTCGGTCTCCTCCCGGACGGTTGAGATACTGAGGTGATTGTCTGCAAAAAAGCTCGTTTTGCCCCCTGAAAAGCTGATGGTGCATTCATCCTTTCAGTAAGCGTATGAATCTCAGAAGAGAATCTATCTCCCATAGACCTCACTTCTGCCCCAAGAGCAATAATACTTTGCGTATGCGCATGAGAGTTCTCAGAAACGCGGCTTGCTATCACTCTCATCTCAGCGCCCAATGCCTCAATACTCTGTTTATTAAAGGCTGATGCTTGAGATGTTCGACTTGCCTCAGAAGAAAGATGCGCAAGTTGTGACCGAACCCCTGTAAGATCTGAAGACAGCCTTTTATCGTCGGGCTCATGTGTATGCTTACCAATCTTCTGCATATTAGCATTCATTTCATTTGAAACTGAGCGGTTATATTCTATAAAGTGAGACAGAGCAGCAAAGGTATAAAGCGATCTCTTTTCAGCCCTATATGCAACATCTTGGTATTGTTTAATCAGACCGAGCATACCACCCATAGCATCTCGAGATGCAAGAGCATACTGATGGTAAGAAAGAAGCTGATCAGATATTCCCGACATATCTGCCTCATATCTTCTCCATCGCTGCCATCCAACAGCGCAAAGAGTAGTGATCATCCCTGCTGCCTTTAACAGCTTTGCTGGGCTATTTATTACATCCTGTAAAAGCACATTCATCGATTGCTCAACTCCCTGAGCTACAGCGGTCATCGCGTAGGGTAACGCATATCCTGCGGCCACCAGTATCGCACCACCTGCCATAAAATAGGAAGGGTTAATTTCATGTGACAACACAGGACGACGAAATCCCTGCGGAGCTTCGGGGATTATGAGCTCTGCCTCTGTTTTGGGGTCACGGTATGTTCTATCGAATTGCTCACTAGAGAGCGCTGCGTAAGTAGGTATTGGCTTCAATTGAAGACTATGTTCTGAAGCCACGGAGAGACATGATACAAAAAGCCACCATAAAAGAATAATCATGGGACTACTCCTTCCTATAAAGGGTGAGGCTGTTACGTCTAAGCTGTTCTTCGCTGCCCCCAGGGTATCCGTGCGGCACCTTGAAAGTAAAGGCGATCTAGTATCTTTTTCGCTTCGAACAAATTATACACATCTTAGAATTCCCATAAAAAAACGACCCTCTTTGCATCTCCTTCTGATTGCCACATGAGCACTGACAGATAAATATATGCTTTCCGCCTTTTGATTCTTCAAGAGTCCCAATTATGGTCCATTCTCCAAAAGTTCGTCCAATAAATGAATCCTTAATCAAAGACCATTCAGACTGGTATCTTTCCTTAGTACTTTTTGTGATTTTAAACTGGCCACAAAGTCTACATTGAGTTGAATCTAAACTTTTTAAACTAGATGAGTTAACGTCAAAAACATTCCCACAATCACATCTACATACATAAAATCTTCTCTTCCCTTTGTTAAAATAGGAAATAGGGGTCCATTTCCCGTACTTCTTTCCAATGACTCCATGTATATTTTCTGGCCTTGGTTTTTCTTTTTGAAAATCCTTTGGATTTCCCCAATAACAGTTCTCCTTGCTATATGGGAGAGTTATATCTTTTCTTAGAAGCCAAAGCCTATTAGGACGATCTCCGACATCTTTGATAAATGCCGCCATATCTCTCCAATGTACCGGAGCCCCACGACCTAGCGCTCCTACCGATCGATATCCTCTAGCGCCAGGAAGAAATGATTTCCTCATGATTGTTTTCCAGACAGAGAGCGCAGGGTCTTTTGAAAATCCCGCACAAGTCCAACCATGCTTATTGTTCGACATTCTATTTCTTCTCCTCTACAAGGGGAGAATTGGGCATAGTTTCCATAATTACTGTAAAATCTCCGCTGCTAACTTCAGGAGCCTTCTCCTTCAACTCCCTCTTCCAAGCTTTATACTCATCGTTATAGTTCCACATCATGCCCATAACAAGTCCTGGATTATACTTCCCCTCAAGACCCCTACGCTCTCTGCGAGCACCGATAAGTCTTTTAGCTATAGCCATAGCCTCAGCAAGAGTTTCATTCTTCCTAGCCCATTCATACAGGCGAGGAGTTGGAACCCCTGATATAGCTACAAACTCATCAAAGACTACCGCATCCTCATCCTGTGCCCAGGTGACAAGATCTGAGGCCATAGCCTCAAGTTCAGAATCCATCTTAGGAGTCAATCTCATGCGCTCAAAGAGTGGCATCTTGTATTTGGTTAAATCTATTGGTTTAACAGGTTCTTCTAAGGCTCTTACTCTACGTTTTTTAACTATATTACCTCTTTGCACAATTTCATCCATGTTAATCCAACCTTTTAATAGTTATTTCAGTTCTCGGGTTGTCATCAAAACACTTTCTAGCATCTATTCCGCAAATTATATAGTCATGCGCAAAAAGTACTCCCTTCCCTATCCATTCCACAAACTGTATAAGATCAGTAAGCCCTGGATTAATCATATGGGGTATTCCCTTGAATTGGGAAAGCTTTTCTCGAGAAATGGGCTGTAAGAACTGAAAATAAAAGGCCACCGTGATATGAAGAGGTCCATCATAAAGGGGACGATCTGCGTGCTGGTTGGCAAGATCAAAAGAGAGCCGTGCCTTAGCCGCAGCTTGCTCATCCCACTGCTGTCTCTTCTGCTGCTCTCTCATCTTAAGAATAGAGATGGGCTTACCAGATAACACATACATCATGAGGATCCTCCTAGTTCAACGAATGGGGATAGGTAGTGCATTGTATTCCATGTCCTAATAATTTGTAACACAATTGATCCTCATTTAAATTGGATGCCTCTCGCGCGCTTACGAGCAGCTATGCGCTCAGCTATCTCTTGAGGAAGTTTAGGAAGCTCTAAAGAGGATTGGGGAAGAGAAGGCATGGGCGCCGAACCAAAGAGCCACTTAAGGGAAGGATCTTGTTGTGCAGACTCAAGCGCTCGACAGAATTGTTCTCGAGGATGAGCTGATTGCACTTCATCCAGCAACATACGGGCAGAGGGTGGTTCGGGGAACTGCTTATGGAGCTCGGTAACATGGTCATGTCGGATTCTAAGCCCCTTTTCAAAGCAATATCGCTCACATACAGACTTAAACCATACGAACAGATCATGAACCTTACCCTTCGATGTTACTAATTGTTTTTGAGCATAGAGAAGCGCTTCATCGGGATAACAACAGAGTCGCATCTGACCCCACCGCGTGAGTTTAAAGCAGTGCAAGGATCTCAGGGTCTGGGAAATTTGTGAGGGAATCATAGGGTATACCTGGGGGTCTCGCTCTCCCTCTATATGATTTACATATGTAAGAGGTTTATTTATATAAATATTACTTAAACCTAGTCGGACATTCTCTTCCAGATCGCGCAATCCAAGCAGTAAAAGGAAGGGTATAAATTGGAATGATCTCGTATGGCGAGAGAAGGCCTGGCGGACCTCTTGGTTGAGAATGAGGGGGTTCACCTTATAGAGGCAGCTGTCGTTGTATCTTTGGAATGAAGAGATGAATCCTTTCTCTTTGAGCATATCAAGGTACCTTCTCACCTGACGATCACACCTGCCTATTTTGCGCGCTATAGTGAAGTGAGATGGGCAAACAAAGCCAAAACGGGAAGAGAGTTGCGCAAGATATCCTAACGCTTCTCGTGCACACAACGGAATGGATTTTATGAACGATTCTGTAAAATCAGATATTCCCATACGAGATTGTGGGAAATTGAGATGCAAGTATTGCTTTTTAGTTCGTTTACCCCTAGAATAAGGATTAACGATGTGAACAGCATCAATTGACATATGGTAAACTCCTTGCGGCTTTCCTTGTCATTTGCTTTCTTGGCATTTTACTTGGTGCTTTCCTTGGCGTTCTGCTCCTTCGACTCTCGATTCTGATACTCCTTAGCCCTTCGGCTTTGATTATTCTTTCGCTTTTGTTGGAGTTGGTTTGAATCTCCGTGTGTATATTGAGCTCGATGTATATATGGTTTGGAGACACATTCATGTTAATAGTCACAATTCGTCTGCGCGGGATGATTTTGTTTGTATGTTCGTAAAGTTGTAGGAATTGTATTCCTTGGGGGAAAAAGGTTTCGAAGAAGTCAAACGCTGGAGCGACTAACTCTGGCGTTTTTCTTTTTAATAGTAGTGCTCTCTGAGCTTTCATATTACATATAGACCAATTTTTGCATCAGGTCCATGTTTAGTATTATCTTACTTTAATACCCTCCTGCTGCTCCTTCTCTAGAATCCATTGCTTGATCGCAAATATAAGACGCGGCGTCGTTCGCTTGTTTTGTTTTATAAAGCCATGAAGGCTACCTGGACTAATCGCCATTTCATTCGCCATATATTGAATATTCCGCGGTGGCTTAAGAACATCCATAAGGTGCAGGAACCGATTGCGCAATTCTACGATCTCATAATCGTATGTAGTGTCTCTGTTTTTAGCTGGGCGATTCATTCTATATCCTTAAATTTGCTTTATCTTTAAAGCGTGTGTCATACATCGTAAAAATAACATGTGATTAGTTATTTTTACAATACTTTTCCTAAATGGTATACTGATAGTGAGGAAAATGGATTGTAAAGTCCGAGTTTAGAGAGGATAAATGCGTGGAAAATATCGAGAAAACTATCGAATCGCTTGAGTTAAAATTAGACACTCTTATAGCATCCCTTGAACAATCATCACAAAAGGGAAGATCTAAGCAGATTAATGAGTTGGCCTCTGCACTCGCAAAAGCTCAGATGGGCATGAGAGTAGCATCTGAGTCTTCAGAGAATCCCTATTTTAAGTCTAAGTACGCCGATCTTGCGACCGTAGTGAAGGCATCGCGGCAATATTTAACGGCAAATGGTCTTGCAGTAGTTCAGCAGGTTGTAGTACACGATGATGGCCAAAATATTCTTCATACCATACTGCTACACAGCTCAGGGCAATGGATAGAAAGCACCGTGCGCATCATACCAGCTAAAAATGATATCCAGACTTTGGGAAGTTGCATTACGTATCTCAGGAGATATTCATACGCTGCCCTCGTAGGAGTCACAGCGGCAAAAGAGGACGATGATGGGGAGTTGGCCATGAGTCCCGTAAGATCTTCGGATGAAAAGGGTACTGGATTAAATACAAAATATGATTCTCGACAGGAATCTCCAGAAGCTATATCAAAAGATCAACTTGCAGAGTTAGAGTATGAGCTGGCAGAATATCCTGATATAGCCGAACAGGTATTAGAAGGGTTACGACTTCAGTCGCTTGCCGATATGCCAAAATCGAAATATAGAGCATCGGTCGAAAGAGTTCGCTCAATAAAAGCTATGAGGAATGGAGAAAAGAGATAGTCACATTGTAAAGGAGATCTCATGACGTGCCCTAAGATTCTCAAGAGATACAGCAAGCCAGGACAATATGACATGGTTCCCAAGGGAACTATTTGTCGAGTGATAGAAGGAGAATTGGGGCGCGAAGAGATATACATCCAGACAAGTGAAGATGACAATGAACCACTTTGGGAACTCCAAGATGGCAATAATCTACTGAGCTTACGGTTGGCGATCACTGCTTGTGAGGGTTTAACAGACCCTCGTTGATTTGCCAACAGGACTGGCCCCTAGTGATGACCTGGGGGCCAGGAAACATATTAGCCCTTAAGCTATGCGATATCCAGAAATAAAAGTGAAGAGTCCTGAAGGAGCTAATCCTATACCAGCAGGATTAATGCCAAATATTGTGGAAGCATTTCCACCCCCACTAAAGCTTCCACCGGGGTTTGCGACGGTAAAATTTACTACATCTCCTAAGGTGAGAGGAACCGTATAATTTGCATAAGCGCATATAGTACCATCTCTCACAGTACTTGGAGTTCTTGGTATCTGAAAGGCTGGTATACCAAACCCTGTATAGCGATGCGCAGGCGTATCGATATAGTTCCAAACAACTGTTGGCTGAAATGAAAGCACAAACCAAGTTACCTGGAAGATAAATACATACGTTCCTGTTGCTGGAGCAGTATAAGTAGCACCAAGCGTCGATCCATTGCCAGGGAAAAAATGGCTGCCTGGGTTCCTGCTTATGGTAAGAATACCAGGAGCGCCACCAAGACTTCCTATGGGAAAGTTTGTGACAGGAACATTGATGCTCAAGTTTGCTGATTGATATGCTAAGAAGTAACTGGAGCTTACAAGACTTCCTCCACTGCCATGCGAGGCTAAATCTATCGTATGGGCTCCATTGGTGATAGTGATACTCCCATCAGTAGATGTGAGATTATTCCATGCAGGAGCACCGCTACTTGAAGCAATGAGCACCTGCCCATTAGTTCCTTCTGTAGAGAAAAGAGAACCGCCGGTATGTGCCTGAACAACTCCCTGCCCTAACCCAGGAATAGTGACCGATCCCTCAAGGGTAACAGGATCATCAAGAACTACAGATCCGATAGCATTGTAGGTTCCATCAACAGTAAGATCTCCCGATATGGTGACATTGGGGGTTGTAGAAATTCTTAATGTGTTGCCAGATCCAGAGGTTTGTATATTAGTGCCGCCGTGAACATTAAGAACTCCCAATGACGGAGTCGCTGTGCCTGAATCCGTAGGGAATGATTGGCTTGAAGTATCGGTAAGATTAATGGTGATAGTACTACCCGATCCCGTTGTAGATATTCCTGTGCCACCTAGAACAGAAATGGCACCACTCGATTGATTAGCAACTCCTGTGTTACAGACATATGTATTCGCACCACCACCACTACCGGTTCCGGGATATAACTGAACCCAGGTAGCAGTTATTTTGGATATAGCCGCAAGGATCCAAAGCTCACTATTAGAAGACGGAGTCATGCCAGTTCCTGGAACCAACCACAACGTTCCAATACTGAAATTCTCAAAATTGTCAGACGTAGGAGCAACATCACTGATATAAAGAGGGAGTGGGCTTGCAGGATTTACCCCAAAATATGCCGTTGGGTTAATCCCTGAAAGCCGCTGGTTATTAGCTGTTGTCATCACATCTCCTTAAGCAAGCCGATATCCACTAACATATGTGTAAAGCGAAGCGGGAAAAGTAGGATACAGCGAAGATGGGGTCGTTCCTAAAAAGGTACACGATCCGCTATAAAAGGGAGCAAAGGTAGCAACATCTCCAATTGTCATCGGAACTGCAAAAGTACCATATGCCTGAACAATACCAGCAACAATCGCAGGATCTGCGGGAAATGCAGGACTAATAAGACCTCCACCAACATAGTTGAAATCGTTCGTAAATAAATATAACCATCCCGAGGTTGAATAGGTTGATCCCTGTTTAACGCCGACAGATATTGTAAATGAATAAATACCGGTCGCAGGAGCAGTAAATTTAGCTGGCGTAGAAACTCCATCTCCTGGAGTGAATGCTCCGCCACCATTACTAATAACGGTTAATATTCCGCCGGGACCACCAGAGCTTCCCAATTGATATGCGTAAGGACCTGGCCCAACAAGCGTAAGATCGTTAAGAAGATATGCTGCAAAGTAACTTCCGGTAATAACACTTCCACCACTCGCGCTCAGGTTTATGGTGTTAGCTCCATTCGTAATCATTACACTACTATCCATAGAGGTGAGGTTGCCCCAGGCTGGAGCTCCTGATGAAGACCCTATAAGCATCTGCCCATTGGTCCCTTCATTTGAAGAAAGAAATCCTGATGAGTTTGACTGTACAACTCCTTGTCCTAGTGAGCTGATAGCAACCGGACCATTAAAGGTAGTAGATGAAGCAAAGGTTGCTCCACCTACAAAGGTAGATGTACCATTTACAATAAGATTTCCCGTAACATCTATATTCGCATTAGTGCCTACCGTTACGGTATTTCCAGAAGCTGAGGTATTAATATTCGATCCGCCTAGAATATTAAGAACGCCAGCGACAGGAGCTGCGCTTCCAGAATCTGCATTATATGTTGATGCGACGTTAATATTTGCCGATATAGTAACTGTGCTTCCTGAGCCCAATGTGGATATATCTGTTCCCCCAACGATGGAAATAACTCCTCCCACTTCGGTAGCGGATCCCGTATCGCAGTTAAATATCGAAGTTCCCCCGGATCCTCCACCAGGATAGAGTTGTACCCAGGTTGCAACTCCTTTTTCAAGAGACACGAGGTTCCATATCTCATTGATCGAAACAGATATTCCTTCAACAATCCATATAGTTCCGAGGGCAAAGTTCTTATTATCATTTACCGTGGGCGCGTTTGGATAAATAACTAAGGGAACCGGAGTGTATGGATCAACGCCCATATACGATAACGGATTAATACCAGTAAGCCCTGTTGCTTGGACCATGCGCATCTCCCAAATAAATGATTAGGATTGAATATCTGTAGGTCGAGAAAATGTTGAGGAGTTTGTATCATAAATATCCCCAATTCCTACATTATCATCTTGTATCACAAGTGTTCCGTCGGGCGGGGTCCATTCTGTTTGGCCATCCCAAATAATCACATTAATTACAATGAAAGATGTAGAGTCTACTACGCCATATCGAAACATAACACCTCCTAAAAATATTCAATCACTATAACCTGTCCAGATCCGCCCGTTCCACCCGCTCCAGAAACGGTTCCATTAATACTTCCTCCACCGCCTCCACCACCACCCGAAGGCAGCCCTCCTACTCCACCTTTTCCTGCGATAAGACCTGTGCTTTGTCCTCCACCTCCACCTCCACCAGATCCACCCGTAAACATTCCACCTTGAGGGTAAATAGGATTTATTCCCGTTGCACCATTAATAGTCCCAGTTTCAATACCACCAGCTCCTCCCAAAAAAATGAGTGTGGATAAATGGTCGTTCTCAATGATAGATCCACCACTTGATGCTAACTGAGCAGTCGTAGTGTTTGCAACAGATCCTGCGCCACCCCCACTAGACCACGAATTAGATGCAGCGGCTGTAGGAGTTCCTGTTCCCCCCGCCGAACCAGCTCCACTTGTCGCTACAATCCAGGAAGAAAGCGCTATTCCAGCTCCTCCAGCGTTTGTCGTAGCTGTTCCTCCAAGGCCCTGATGGCCACCCTTACAAGCAATGCGCCCAAAATACGTAGAGCTTCCTAATGTCCCTGCATTTCCATTAACTCCCGCATTTGTCTGAGCATTCCCTCCACTTCCACCAGCACCTATAGTAACAGTTTGAGAAGGAGAAAATATTGATGCTGGAGATACTATGTAGGAAATTCCTCCAGCCCCTGCTCCAGAACCACCTCCAGCATTCCCCGAAGTGCCTTGTCGACCACTACCACCACCACCACCGCCTCCCATTATAAATACTGCGACGGAATTAGTTCTTGGATTAATTTTCCAGGTTCCACTGGAGGTAAATGTGGTGATGGCTATCGTGTTATTAATACTATTATTAGTCGTCATACCAACTCCTGATTCCTAAAAGTATTCAACAATAATGATAAGCCCAGCAGACCCAGCTCCACCTGCCCCAGAAGCAGTTCCATTTAATGACCCTCCCCCACCACCACCGCCACCGCCAGGAAATCCACCATTACCACCAACTCCAGCCACGCCACCAGTAGATTGTCCACCGCCTCCACCTCCACCAGCTCCACAACTAAACCATCCATGCGATGGGGCGCTCGTAGCATCAGCACCATTTCCACCATTAATAAATCCACCCTCAATACCAGCGGTTCCGCCAGAATAAAGAACAGCGTTATTAGCGAGAACTACACTTCCTCCATTTCCACCAGATAGTCTAGTTATGGAATTAGATCCACCTCCAGCCGCTCCTCCACCAGCAACAAAATCATTCTGACCATTTCCTGAAGATGTTAAAGCTGTGGCGCTCGCATTGCCCCCATTTCCGGAAGAGTTATTATCATTCCCAAAAATATAAATAAGACCTCCACCACCACCAACTTGAGTGGTAGTAGTTCCACCAATTCCTTGAGCGGGAGCAAGTGCAAGTACATTTCCCACCAGAGATGTTCCACCAACAAATCCATTATTTCCATTAGTGTTCGCAGAGGTTTGTGAAAAAGCTCCAAGTCCACCAGCTCCTACAGTAACGGTCTCAGAAGAACTAAAATATGTAGCGGGGACCATAAGGCTGGTTGCTCCACCGCCTCCACCACCTGATCCCCCTGAAGCGGAACCACTTAATCCTTGTCGACCACTTCCACCACCAGATCCACCCGAAAATATGAAGAGTTGTACAACAGAAGTCCGAGGATTAATATTCCATGTTCCGCTCGATAAAAAAGTTGTTACCAAAGTGGAGTTATTGATACTATTATTGGTCACCATAAACTACACCACGGTTAGATTGCCGACAGAACTTCGAACAACAAAATTATTATTTGTCGTCGTACAAATGATATCAACACAATCGTATTGATTAGTAGAAGAGAGTGATCCTCCAATTCCTGTTGTTGTATTTGAAGTTCCATAATGAATGATTTGTGCTGGATTTTGGGCTATACTCCATCCTCCGGTACCTTTACCCACAATAGAAACAATCTGTCCTTCGTTAATAATAAATGGAAGGGTAATTACAACGGTGCTCGAACTATTAATAATATAGCCAGAATTGGGGCTCATAGAGTATGTGGGTGAAGCAACCTCAGTCCATGTAAATGACGCAGGACCTGTAGCATTAATAGTTATAGCATTGGGATTATTTGTGATAGTTATATTGGTTCCGGCAGTAATATTTGCCCAAGATGGGGATGTTGCACTCGATCCAATAAGAATCTGTCCATCCGTACCTCCGCCAATCGTTCCCAAGCTCCCATCAGTTGCTACCATAACAGGAACATATGGGGCTCCAAGCAAAGTTCCACCTGATATGCCGGCAATCTGACATCCAGTTTGTGTTCCTTGGGTACCAATTCTAGTTACTCCATTATCACCTGAAACACCCAAGCTTCCAATAATGATATTATTACTATTTGTCGCGGTAAGCATTGATCCTGCATTTTGACCTATAGCTATATTATTTGTAGAAGAACCAAGCGCCGCTAAACAATTCTGTCCTATAGCAACAGTATTAGAACAAGTGAGCGCAATATTAAGAGCTTGAGCCCCAATAATGACAGAATTGTTTCCCGTGATAACATTACTTGCCGCGCTCGTTCCCAATCCAACATTGTCTTGAGAAGTGGTAATATTATTATAACATCCATCACCAACACCAACACATCCTATACCTGTTGTTAATGATGTAAGAGCTCCTCTTCCAATCGCGCAATTCGAGTTTCCTGATGTAATATTCGATAATGCATTGTATCCACATCCAGTATTATTCGAACCACTAATACCCGGAAAATTTCCCGCTCCGGCCCCAAAGAAAGAATTTGTTACTCCTTCAAATTGAATATACGGAGTTGATCCTGTTCCATCAAATGATATAAACCCTTGAGATGGAGTTCCAAATCCTGAAGGGGGAAGAACTAGATAGCCTCCTACTCCAGTAATCTTAAGAGATCCTTGTCCAATATTTACCGTGTCTGCGGCGATTAATGTGATATTTCCGCTCGTGTCTATCTCAAATTGGGGAGGAGCTGCTGTTGAAACCGGCTCAGTACCAGTAACAATCACGAATGATCCTGATCCATTTAATCCTATAGCAACGCTATCTCCAGAAGAATCTTCAATATATGCAGCAGGACCAACTCCCGCAACACCAGATTGTAATACAAATCCAGCTTGTGACATATGTGCTCCTTAACCCACTATGTATTGATATGTAGCTGACCAGTTCCAGGTTTGTCCTACAACTCCTATCACAGAAATAATCGCAGACTCTGATGCTGGATCACCATATCCGGTCACATTTGCCGTTGACGTCGTATTAAGATTGATAGTTGGAATTCCAACCGTTAAAACATCTCCACCAGTAGGGTAAAGAACTGTGAGCGTTATAGTCGCTCCCAGAGAATCAAATCCTGAAGCTTCAGTTGCCACAATAGTTGCCGTTACAATAAGAGACTTTCCTGTCAAAGGAACAGGTATAGTCAAAAGAATCGTTGGTGTATCATCAGTAGTCACCACGGTAACAAATCCACTATTTAAAGCGGAAATAGTTAAAGTGTTGGAAAGTAGATCACCTGCCACAGTGATCAATCCACTACCCACAATATCAATATTTCCTAATGAATTTGGAGTTATAGATCCTCCCGTATTACCTGTCAGAGAAAGATCTGCAGAAGAAGATACGGTAAGAGTATTTGAGAATGGGTCTCCTGTTATAGTAACACCACTACTTCCAATAATATTGATATTCCCAGAAATATCAGGGCTAATAGGCCCACCAGTATTTCCACTAATACTCAAATCTGAGGACGAGGATACAGTAAGTGTATTAGTCCCAGGGTTTCCTGTGATTATTACTCCACTATCACCAATAATATTAATATTACCTAAGCTGTCTGGACCAACAGCGCCACCAGAATTACCCGTTATCGTAAGATCAGCTTCTATAGATGATGAGACTGTTAAGGTGTTAGTTAATGGATCACCATCAATACTTACTCCACTACTACCTATAATATTAATATTCCCAAACGAATCTGGACCAACAGCGGATCCTGTGTTGCCTTTAAGCGTCAAATCTGATGACGACGATACAGTAAGAGTATGTGTTCCAGGATTTCCAGAAATAGTAACTCCACTATCACCAATAATACTGATATTTCCAGATCCATCTGGACCTACAGCTCCACCCTCATTTCCTGTGATTGTAAGATCGGAAGAAGATGAAACTGTTAAAGTATTGGTTCCAGGATCTCCTACGATAATAACGCCCCCATCGCCAATAATATTGATATTACCTAGCGAATTTGGACCTACCTCTCCCCCACTATTTCCTGTGAGTGTGAGATCTGACGAGGAAGTTACAGTGAGCGTGTTTGCTCCAGGATTTCCTATTATAGTAACACCATCTTCTCCTATTAAATTGATAATACCAAAAGAATTTGGGCCAACAGCTCCTCCACTATTGCCTGCGATAGTTATTCCGCTCGATGGTCCAGATCCTACCAATTCCCAATTTGCCTGGTTATTAACAATAGAAGTAATAACCCAGGTATTATTTGATGATTTATTGACCCATAATGTTCCTATTTGAGCCTTATCTCCCACCTGAGGATCTCGCACTGAAGTGATAGGAATCTGCGCCTCAACATTGAGTGGTTGGGTTAGTCCATAAGATATATTTTGATATTGTTGCACGCTCATTGCAAGCTCCTAGTAACCTTCTTGCTGATAATATCCAGTAAGGTATACAAACCCTGCTCCAGCAGCGGCCCCAATAACATATACCTTAGTTCCCTTGGGCATGCATGCAACAAAGTTTCCTGGTTGAGAATTTGTTTGAAAGTAGAGTTGTAGATCTGATCCTGATCTGACGGAGTCATTGAAAGTAACACCATCATAACTAACGCCAATAGTCACGTTTGAGTCATTAACAATACGAAGGATGACACATGCGCCAGGAAGACCAGCATCTGCACTCAATATTTGAAGTGTATTGTTGAATGTCGCGGAATCCCTGCTCGTGAGAGGTATCGCATTAATACTATTCTTGAGTGACATAAAACTCCTTATTACTCATTATTCAAAGCAGATTTATCTATTCTTTGTCGAGCATCTGCTTCGATCTCCAAGGCTTTCTCTGAAAATATTTTTAAAACTTCATGAACCTCAGAGTATGGAGCGGTCCAGGGAACTGAAAGACGATAAACGCGATTGTTGATTTTATAAGTGAGGGTTACTTCAGAAACGATATCCATACATACTCCCTATATAATGATGGGTTATTTATACAGATGTTGTTACATACGCCCAAGCTGTAACACCGGTAGTGTTAACCCACAACCTATTAGAAGTTGTTGATCCAGCAGTATTAAGATAAAGAGATCCCTGAGTTGCAGCCACAACGCCATTAGGGTCTCCAGCTCCAAATCTAATGGTTGGACCTACTGGAGAAAGGAAGCTAATGTACGTTCCAACTTGAACCTCTCCGGCTACAGCAGCGATGTTTCCTTCAGTGACCTCTAAATTTCCAGCTTCAATCGTGACATCTCCTTCAGTTATAGAGAGACTTCCGGCCGTCATAGTTATGTCAGATTCCACCGTTAATGATCCGCCAATATTAGCATTCCCTTCAGTAATACTGAGATCTCCCGCATCAATGGTAAGATTTCCAGGATTAACATCAACTGATGTAAAATCTCCTATTCCCCCACCACCACCAGAAAGTTCCCAATTTACTTGATTATTAGTTATGGAAGTGAGTATCCAAGCATTATTGGTCAACTGGTTTATCCATATGGTCCCAATCTGAGCCTTATCTGCAACGCCAGGATTTCGCGTTGATACTATAGGAAGAGCTGCCTCAANATTAAGCGGTTGGGTAAGCCCATAAGATACGTTTTGGTATTGCTGAACACTCATGTAAGCCTCCTCAAGAAATATATACGTGATCCCATTAGCTCATAGCGCTCGATGTGAAGCAAGATATTTCTTGATTTATCATCATATTATGATCATAATATATAGAGATATCAATCAAAGCGACTCATAAGACATGAATGGCAAAGAATATGAGCCCACAAAAGAAGATACCGCGACATAAGCTTCAAATTCTCATACCGCAAGAAATTTATAGGGATGTTGTGGCTATAGCCGATAAAAGGAACTGTTCAATCACAATTGTGGTGATACAGGCTCTTTTAAAGAGAATTAGAGAAGAGTCGAAATACGATCAATAAGGGGGGATGTATGGGAATTGTGTCATTAATAGTCGGGATAATATGCTTTGTACTAGGCATGTCACTCATGGCGCTATTTTACATGTGCATGTTTATTATTTTCGCGGGAATGGCACTTTTCTTAACTCCACTCGGATGGATCGTCATGGTTTCATACATGATGTATAACTCTTCTATGGGACAGTAGGCGACTATCTCACCCGAAGGGCTTCAGGAACAAGCCACGATTTATTCTCTGTTCTTTCTGACTCTTCTTCTGAAGGCACCCCCTCTTTAAACTTGGTTGCCAAAGAATCAAGAAGGGGAGACACGCGCTCTTCAACTAATGTATCAAGATTAGCCGGCCTTCTCCCGCCATTTTCTTTAATAATGTCATCAAGAGCCTTTTTGCGCGCCAATGCAGCCTCATTAAAAGAGCGTAGATTTCTAATAACACGTAACTTTCCCGCATCACTTTGACTTAAAGTAGGAACGGTGGAAAGAAATGTTTTAACATCATAATTAGTAAGTCGCGATCCAAAAGTGTCCTTAGCGTCCTTTAAAAAATCGCTACTTAGTTTTCTAAACTCTTGAGAATCGGGATGGAGGAGGCTGTGAAGATCTATGCCAAGACCGAATATTCCATGTGTTGCTGTCTCTAAAAGAGAGCCCCATAGTGATCCTACTAAATTTCCCTTTTTAACAAGAGTTTCCATCCTATCAAGCCGCTTATTATTATTTTGAGCAGACTTTGCTCCTTTAGAGATTTCGTCATAGACAGGCTTCGTCTCTTTATTAACGAGCTCCTGCTCTTTAGCACTCAGCTTCTCTTTGTGAAGATCGCGCGCTTGTCGTAGCGATTCTACTTTTAACTTATCTTGTGGGCTGAGCCGAGAGCGCTTGAGAAGATCTGCAAAATTCTCAGCACCTTTTTCCATGCCCTCTGGGCTCGTATATGAAGGTATTTCAGGAGATTTCTGAGATGGCTGCATCTTCTGTTGAGGAGTAGTACTCTTCATTAACTGCGCAGAAGGTTCTTGAGGAGACATCGTATTTTGTAATGGATGTTGAGCTGGTTCTCCTCTCAATGAAGAAAGCGCCTCATCAAGACCTTTTGATTCTGCTGCGGCAAGGTAATTTTTGACCACTAACCCTTGGAGTTGTTCAGGAAGCGATGCGATCTGATGTGCTTCTTGGGCGGGAATGCCAAGCGCAGAAAGCCCTTGGGAAACTCGAGCTTGCTGACTTCTCGCCTGCATTTCGCCCAATTTATTTTGGGCAAGCTGTTGTAAGCCAGAGCCCAATCCTGTACCTAAAAGATATCCTAAACTTGGTCCGGGATTAATAATTTGTGGCATCTTATGCTCCTCCTAATCTATTGGCTGATTGAGCGTTTTGTTGCTGAATCGCGGAAGGTTGTTGCATATTGCGCGGTGACTGAAGACTTGAAAGAAGCTGGAAGAGGTTTCCATATCCCGAATAATCTCCAAGCCCTGGTGGCGCTCCGAATGCTAGTAATGCCGCTTGTCCTGCCGCAGGCGCTAACGCATGCAAAAGGCCCTGCTGGGGAGCGGTATATGTCGTATCAAAAGATGGCTGCATACCGAGACCTAAGAGGAGCTGAAGGAGCTGTAATGTGTTACCTGATTCGAGTCCTGCTAGACCCTGATCAAGACCAGACGCCGCTTCTCCAAGAGATCCTTGAAACGCACTCGATCGCTGACTGTCTCCCAGTGAAGTGAATCGTTCAGCAAGTGATGGTATCGTCTTTGTAGCGAAATTAGTACGCGCGCGTCCTGCTATAGGAGCAAATAAGTTTTGACCAAGCTGAGAATTATTTCCACTCAACAACGAAAGCGCTTGTTGGAGAGATTGATTCTGTAATTGCTGCTGATTGGTCGTAAAGCGCTGGACCTGTTGCGTCTTATCGGGATATCCCGTCAGAAAATTACCACCCGGTCCACCCTTACCTCTCCGCACCAACTCTTCAATGCCAGCACCAAGTCCGGCCGCTCCCGCTAATCCTGCAAGCAATGGTAATGCCATGATCTCTCTCCACTTAAACCTTTATTTCTCAAATCAGCATACGAATGCGCCAGTTGTTTGACAACCATAAGAGGATCGTGTTAGTTTCACTGCCAGCATTAACCCATCATAATGGTTTGTATGCTGCTTCAGGCTCCGTGGCGAGGCACCCCCTTAGTCACGGAGTTTTTATTGAACGAGATATTCTAAAATCACGTAACATACATTGTAATTCGATCTATTCGATCCAGTTGTGATCGTTACATTCGTGGAATCCACAAAAATCTCAATATTATTGGCCAAGGTGGGAGATGTGTACGGGATAGGGATATATGTATTCCCCGTCGTATCTGACGCTGCTGCGTAGATCCTCGTAAAGGTATACTCGTTAGTAATCGTTAAGCCGTGTGCTACTGACTTTGATCCCGTATTAGGGAGAGCTCCAAAGTTGATAACGAAGCGCGTGACCTGGCGATAGGCGGGAGATACAGAGGTACTTGAGCTGAGAGCTGGGTTTGGGAAGAAGAGCTGCCCGTTTACAAACTCAGATGTATCGTAGTATCCGGCATCACGCAGATTAACGTTAATAGATATCAAGTTTAAGTTTTGATAAAGCCGTATGAGAAGCTCTTTGAAATCAGGACTAATATTAAGCTGCTGTATCTGACCCGCCACGTCCCATATATTTGTTGTGGGAATGAATGAGCCAGAATTCTGGGGATTTGCCATTATTGTAGCCTTGCACTTGTTGATTGTGTATGAAGCACCATGCCCTCAAGTTCAAAGTCAGAAAACGCTATCGCCGTGTTGCGTATCTGGGCGTCTGAGAACGACATATTGAGCTGTATGCAGTCTCCGTCTGACTGGAAGTAAATCGGATGCCAGAGCTTATCCTGGTACTGCTCAAGAGGATAGTAGATAGGATTATAGGGGAAGGTCTCAAGAACACCTGTGCCCATAATAGCGTTTGTCGCCTTACCGTCATTAACCATCGATACGCTACTCGATGAGGGATAGTAGTCGACCGTTATCGCCCCCGAGGATGTTTTCTGAACAGCGAAATCAATTCGCGCAAGATAGACGTTTTGACCTTTTTTGTCGTACGGGTTCCACTGCTTGCTTTGGATCTGGATATTGGAGACTCGAGTAACGAAGCCGCCTCCTGTATAGGTTCCCACAAGAACACCCGTGTCGATAGCAACAGTGTTGGTATCAATAATCGAAACAACTTGATAAATATTATTATTAACACTCGTAATCCCCTGTGCAAACTCGATCATAATGTAATCGCCAACCGCAAGTGAGTGGTCGATAATCGTTGCGGTGCTTGATGATCCAGAAGTATACACGAGATCAGTCAGCTGCATAGCAGCAGCATTTCTACCATGGTCCGCATCAACAATAAAGACAAATCCTTCCTGATTGCCCGCTATAACCTGTCGAAACTGAGCTTCAGTAGTTCCACTATTCCAGGCAAATGATGACTCTTCCCATGTGGTCGTAGTTGATGCCCATGTTGTACCTATTTGTTGCTCGAAATAACCAAAAGCGGTTATACAATCATCATTAAATGCCCATGTCCCAGTTCGATAATTATAGACCAAAACTCTCGTCGGATAGACCTCAGAGCTTAATTGGTTGTCTGAAGGGAAGGTCCAATATACCATCTCCACAAAGTAATCACGTATACCCGCAACGCGCGCAACTCCTTCAGCTTTGTCGACAATATCGAAGACTTGGTCAGGAATCTGGTTATCTATCCTCTCTACGTTTGCACCATTACAAGCATGGACACCAGTATTTCCTATCGTGAGGATCTGCTTATCAAAAGGAACGGTCGAGAAAGTTGATTCAGAACCGAGCTCAGTATTAATCTTTTGCCACACGAAAGGAAGAATCTCATTCCCTGTATAAGCCATCTCCCAGGTGCTCCGCTCAAAATATACAATAAGACGGTCCTTAATAAACTCAGCGCTTACAATCGCCTCTTCAGTGGTAGCATCGAGAAATCCACCGCCAGTATATCCAACTTGGTTCTTCTCAAGATATGCAGATGCAGCGAGCGGGCTTCCATTATGTGAGTAACGGCATCGGTTCACATAACTTGTATTTGTTGAGCCATCTGCACTCTGTTCAATAGTATTGAGCAATAGAAGTCTATTCTTAAAGGCAACGATGATACGACACGTAAATACCGTCGATACCGTCGCTCCTGCGACATTAAAGGCGGGAGAGAATGCTGTCCATGTGGTTCCATTAAAATACCACATAGGATCATCAGTTGCGGGAACTGCTGTAGGAACGGCTGCTTGAAAGTTGGTCACAAAGAGAATGACCACATTATCAGTCACCCCTTCCCAATTAGTAGCCCAAAAGAAGTTTGTATTATCTCCATGCCAGATCGGAGTCGTTCCTGAGCCTGATCTATTCCAGAATCCTCCTGCAAAGACATACGCAAATTGGGTATCAAATCCATATGATGGTTGGTCATTAATGGGACCTACCTCGTAATTTGTTAACCCCATTACCGGTTTGGCAGGATAAAAATAAATTTGTGTATTGATGGGCGCGCCCGCAAACGTATACACGCCTGTTGAGGTATCAAAAGTCTTGGTAGTTGTCGCTCCCGTATCAAGCATTACAACAGGCGTTCCAAGAGCATTAACTGTGTAAAGTTCAGTGCCTATGGAAAACATCTGACCAATAGCACCCATGGCTCCAGGAACGGTACCAGTGGCATTCCCGGAACCATCAGTTGTGCCAACGCCGGCACCACCACTAAGAGCTATTCTAAACCGGGAATAGTTGGGCTCCTGGGCGGCAGAAGGCCAACCACTACCCATCAATCTTCCACCAAATCGCTTCCTCACCCTCCCCCGAAAGAGATATGCGTTATTGAGCTGAGAAAAGGCGTCATCCTGGATTAACCATGGGCGAAGGTTAGTCTGCAGCCCTGACTGCATCGGGGCTATGAGAAATCGATCGAAGGCCATATTAGTATCCTATAGCAAAATAGGAGAACTGCACGGTGCTCGGAGGAGTTGAGGCAGTATATACTGTAAAACTGGGACTGGTGACGTTACTAATTCCTATAACATTATTATAAGTAGCCGCTGTGTCGATAGGAGTAATAAGAATCGTAAGAACCGTGGTAAAATTCGGCGATCCTGGAACGTCTGTGTTGAGGTTTTTAGTTACCGTATTTGAGCCTCCAAATCCTATATTTGCTCTCCATTTCATCATGATTCCCGAGGGAAGCTTCGTCCATCCAGGATTTGTCCATCCAGCAGAGGTAAACTCTGTTATCTGAACAGCTGCAGGAGCAGAAGATCCTGCTTGGCGAGCAAATACAAGTTCCGGCTGCGTCGTAGAAGCAGATGTCTGACAATAAAGGCCAACCTCACCACCAACTGTTGTAGGAACTGGGCTTTGTACCGGCATCTCTACAAAAGTATGCTTTCCAGCACCAACGGCTGCAAAGTCTACATGGTTGATATCAATAAGCGCCTGTATCGCTCCAAAGTTATTCAGTAAGTTTCCCTGTGATATAGATAAAAGATCAGACGGCTGAGGTATATTAGCGTTATAATCTGAAGGAATTGCCATATAAGACTCCTAGAAAGGTCCACCGCCCCATCCCCATCCACCCCATCCAGGACCAAACCCCGTCTGTTCTGTGTAGATAGTAGAAGTGCGATCATTGGTATATTGAACAATAGTTCTTCTCAAACAGAGCCGCTCTTGAGTTTTAAACTCAGGCATAATCATCTGCACGCTATCCGTATCCATACGGTCTTCAAAGATTTTTTTAGCAGCTCCATATGCTATATATTGCCACCATTCATTGAGCTCAGGAGTAGAATTGTTCTCCATAAGATATGTTGGAGTAACATAGCACTCAAAGTTAACCTGATACGGCTGATCGGGAACTGGTCGAATTGTGAATTTGTTATCATAGTACAGAACTGCTTGTGGCTGCCCGACAATCTGCGGTATTGTCTGTGTATTAATGGGCTGAGCTGCACCAGGAGCCTGTGGAAAGGTTACCGTATACTGTCCCGTCACATAGTTGATCGTATTGTTAGGGTCAACAACTGTTGGGGGTGTTGCCGGCTGAGATCCGGGGACATAGAGGTTTCCCACGGCTGACTTATTACCCGTCGTCGTGTTGACTAACGGAACATCGATCATAGCTAATCCAGAAAGATCTGTGGCTATAGAGCTAAACAGAACATTATTTTGGAGAAGCGTTGATGTCTGATTCGCGAGCAGCGGGTTAACAAAATTAGGACCCGTATTGTTAGTAATTACACCTGAAAAGGTGGTCTGGGTGCCGTTGCCCGTAGTACCAGTACTAAGAATACTGTTAACAAGAGGATAAATGCCAAAGAACTGTTCTCGAGATTGAGAATAAAATGCTGGAAATCCTGCAATATAGAATGGGCCATGGACGGTCAGATACCTGTTTTGAAAATCATATAATGGGTTAGACGTAGCCCCCGCAAACGAGATGATATCAGTTGGATACACATCTTGAAATGGGTTCGTCCAAAAATTATAGGTTGTCCTGAGATTAAAAAGGCGTAAATGCTCAGGAAAGTCGTATACAACAAATGTGTTAATATAATTGTTCAGATCATCTGTTGTTAATTGCGCTTCAGATGGACTGCGCGTAAGTCGGCGTACTTTTACTTGTATGGTCGACAGGGTATTGCCGGGAGGAGTAATAGGCATGAGACATCCTAGGGTACAGGGTTTAACACATTGACCGTAGCCGCAAGAAGCGTTTCATTAACTTCTCCAATCGGCACTACCTGCGCGCATATATTTTGTGATGGAGCTGGAGAGCCCGGTATCGCAAATGCATCAAAGTTAGTAGTGTCCAAAGCGATCGCAAACGTGGTGTCCGAAGTTACAAGAATTGGCCCCACAAATTGGTCAGCTTGCTGCATCCCATCAGCAATAGGTATATCCAGCCTTACTATCGTTCCCGTAAAATATTGATGCGCAAAGGTTGTGGTAACAATAGCGGGAAAGGATTGTGTAATGGAAGCAATAAGACGCATAGCTGGCTGATAAATAGGGTTAGGATTAGCGTAACATCGGGGCATACATCACCTATAAATTCTCAACGGTCACAATTCCCGATCCACCAACAGGTGATAGGTCATCTATATCGACAAACTCAAGGCTCTGAAAGCTGCACCGTCGGACCTTTTGTCCAATCTTCTGAATTGGCTTTCCATTCTCATCTACTGTATGAGTATGAACAGGATACCAGCAGTTTTTATTAAGATGCTTAGCAACTCCGAGCGGAAGAGTATATATCTCTCCATCAACAAGATCGAATCGCTCAACATCATCATTTTCATAGGCTTTATACACAAAGCTCATCTGTCCACCAGGAACTTCATGGAATATGAATTTCCCTCGAACAGGCTCTTTGTCGCGATTCCTCATGAACTCAAGATTGGGCTTCAACTTATCTTTGCTCAATGCTGGTGATTGCTGTGCCATAGGTAAAATCCTCCTTATAACCCTTCTGGGGCCCCTATATAAGAGCCCCAGAAAAGATGTGTTTTATGTGTTAAACGATTTACCTGCTTTCCAGTAGATAACATCGTTATTTTGACCTGCAGGCAAGTTTGCGGTTCCACCTGCTAGCTGAATACCGATATATCCGGTATTTACTGTTGCATCATCAAGCAAGTTAGGGTTAGAGATGGTAGCATTTGCTGTCTCTCCAACTGGGTTAACGATAGCTTGTGAGAACGGAATAGCAGCAGCAAGAGGGAATTGGAATGCGGTGAACGCAGTGGTGTTAATATCGACCGTAAAGGTAGAAGCGGTAACAGCAACAATGTTTCCCGTAAGTCCATTGATCTCAACCATGCCGTAAGCGTCAGAAGTATCTAAGCGAACCTGTTGTCCAACCGTGTAGGTATGGTTAACACTCGTTGTCACGACGGCTTGAGCAGCCTGTGTGATGTTAACAATAAACCGCCATGGTGGGTAGAAGATAGGATCATACGCGATTCTTCGATATAACCCTGCTCCTGCAGCAGCTCCAGGCGCATTGGCAAGGGGATTTGCGATTCTGAAAGTACCGCCAACAACGTTACTAACGGTAAAGTCCATACCGCTGAGGTTGAGGTTTCCTGCCACGTTGAGCAAGCGAACCACATCCCCATTAGAGAGACCAGTAATATTGGCCGTATAAACAGGTTGAACGACATTAGTTCCTGCAGTAATCGCAAGGGCTGGTCCATTCGGATTTGTGGATGTATCAACAAGAGTAAATGAAAGCGCTGCGGTTGGAATAATATCAACCGCTGTTCCACCTGCGTTTGATTGAGTTTCAATACCAACACCATTTGGCATGCCAAGCTGCCAGTAGAATTGATAACCGGTAGATACAGCACCAGCGACGATCTGAGTGTAGTTATAGAGCTCTATCCAATCAACACCTGAACGAAGGTTCAAGGTTACGTTGGATCCTGTAGAGGTAAATGAACCCTGTTGGATGATTGTTCCATTCGACATGATAAATCTCCTTACGCAAGGGTTGCGCGAAGATTGATAACCCACAAATCATTGGTGATTCGGGGAACTTCGGCAAATTTATAGCCTACAGAAGCATTAAGTGCCAATGGGCCATCGAAAATTGGCGGACGATAGACGAAGCTTGACGAGTATCCGTCTTGTTCGATACATGCGTATGCTTCCATACCTACGCAAGGAATGTTGTACACATTTGCTCCAAGCATAGAAGCATTTGCTGTTACTGATCCGATAGAAGACACAAGGAAACGAAGGTTTCCAACAGCTCCCCACTCAGACTTAAGAGCGTTCATAGGAGCTGGGTACTGGTTCTTTTGAATGAATCCAGCAACGTTATCCAAGTTGCCCGTTAAGTTTGTTGAGCAAAGTGCGAAGTATGCATCACGAACTGGTGCAGTCCCGAACTTATCTTCACCTTCAATGTTATCCATGATGGTATATGCGTTGTTGTTCAACAGCGTACGAACCACCGTGTTAACATCTGATCGTGTAATTTGAGTTGGGTTGTCACCATTCACACCACCAGTACAGTTAATGAAAGCAGCAGTACTAACAAGCATGTCGCGAGTAAGCTGATCTTCTGTTTGGCGAAGTGATACCCCAAGACGCGCAGCACATTCATTAAGTACTGGGTCTTGGTTTTGTAATGTTACCTGCTCATTAATCTGAACATAGGTGCCATAAAAGCTGATCTTTGCGTCGATATCGACAGCGGTCAGATTTTGGGCTGGAGGAGTAACACCAGAGTTTCCAAGAGGAACCATTGCGGTGTTTACATTCTGTTACTTTTGAGACCTCTTTTAAGGCGGGAGTCCTCTTCGGGAGCTCCTCTCCATGTTTCCATGGAGTTCAGACTATCGCATCCTCTTTCGAGGTCTTCTCACTTAGTCGTTCAGGCTGCTTTCGCTTGCCCCTTGTCACCGGCTCTTACGCTACGGCTTCCAAGTCAATAAGAGAAAATTTTACATCCACTAATATTAATGGATTATACCGTCGCATCCTTAACGTCGTACCACCATTGCGGGGCATCTGTTTGAGCATGGCAGGTATTTTATGAATCATATTTGGCACGGGCACGCTCAGGAGCTTATAGCTAAAGCTCTGCTGAACTGGAGCGGGCAGCGTGCTGGTTGTCGTTATTGACATCGCTGTACCTCAAAAATAACCTATGAACTCTTGAAAGAGATCACATATTTACTCGAAGGTGGCGAGCCTTCCGTACGCCTGGGATGGCGAGGCCCAATACGCCGGAATGGGGTAGCGAAACCCAATACGCTGATACGCAGTATAATCCCGTGCCGTTTTGCGAAGCAAGAAATATAGGGGGACATTATAATCCCCCTATATTAAATAATCTTACGAAGCTCTTCGCGTCTGAGTCATCTCTTTCCAGAGCTGATTCTTTAGATCATCAGTGAGTCCATTTGCGAATGCATTTGCCTTAGATAAAGGAGAATCTCCTTGTTGTGGAGATATACTTGCCATTGGGCGTGGCTTTGCGGCATTCTTTTGTACTAATGCTCGATCAGCCTCTATTAATTGGTCTTTTGCGATTCCGAATTGTTTTATAAGAGTATACGCAGCGACCGCTCGACCGTATAAATCAGGATTAGCATGGATCGATGCAGCCACTTCGGGATAGCTCTCTCGAAGAGATTCGATATTCTCCTTAGAAACAATGCGATCAAAGTCAGAAAACTGAGCCTTAAGGCGCGTCTCAGTAGACTCAACAACACTCTGTTGACGGTATTGCTTAAGTTCGTTTTCCAAGCGCTTAATCTTTTGAGAAACCTTACTAATATGTTTTCCTTCTGCGAGGGCATCTGGCTCAAGATTAATCTCCTCGTCTTCTGCAGGAGAACTATGTGCTTGACTGCGAGCCTCGAACTCTTGGATCTTACGCATGGCTTCATCGCGCTCTCGCTCCATACGCTCAGCTTTTTCGCGCAGTTTACGATAATTGTAGGCTGCCTTATCCTCTACAGCGGGAGATTGTTGCTCTGGCGAAGGAGATTCTTCAGTAGATTGGGTTGATTCAAGCTGTTCATCTTGTGTAAGAACTTCGTTATCAATCATAAATCCTCCTAATTTATATTGGGGGCACCATCTTTCTCTCCATTAAGGAATCGACACATCCTATACAGAGTTCCATCTGAAAATCTCATGACGAATCTTAAAAGATCGCGCTCTGAATCATCCACGATTAATGCATTCTCTTTCAGGTGTATACATGCTTCCTTACATGGTATGACCCACATTAACATCATTTGCTCATGATGAGCATCAAATCTGTACACGGTCTGATCATAGTTCGGGGTTGGACATGACAGCCGCGCAACAAAATAATTTCGAAAAACATTGTGAAGTAATTTTTCACTCTTAGTTAGAACACAAACGAAAAAGTTCTTACCAGGATGAGCTAAGGAGAACGCTTTTGCGCATGCGATCAATTCCTTTATATAGTCTTCTTGCATACCGCTCTGTTGATCCATGACAGTATTTTTATCAGGTTCAAGCTCAATTAGATTTTGTACTATTGCTCCAACTGTCTTTCTTGGTTCATCCATGGCAGCCCTATTCTTTTGTAAGTGTGAGAGAGTTCTTTATACTAACTTATAGGAGCCGATCCTGTCACGAAGCGCTTTCGTTTACGGGGCACAGTATAGTTGAACCCATTAGAAAGGACAATCTATGAAGCATACACTCCCACTTCTTATGGCGACATCATTAATATGCGGAGATGGGCAACCAACAAGAAAGTTGGTAAGGAGCCCCGGCGTCCATGATATCATCGAATATTCAGTGTTTTTTCAACATCAAGATCCGGAATATATCAAATTTCTCATACGCAGCTTGCCCCAAACACCAGAGTCTCCCGATATGGAACAGGTTATGAGAGCGATGAAGGCAAAAACATCTAAACGGCGTCCTGAGCAACGGCTATCTCCCCAAGAACTCTTTCCGACAAGTGGAAGTCCTGTTAAAACTTCAAGAAGACTACAAGATCCAAAAAGAAGGAAGTGAATGCTATGAAGACACTCTCCCTTTCCTTACTCTCAACCATCGCGCTCGTATCATCAGAAGATCGGCCAGTGCCGACCCCAACTCAACCACTCGCTCAGAGTAAAAGATCCTATGAACAGGGGGCCTCTTGGAACCGCGACCATGTACAAGGCCTTCTTGAGCAGGATGTTGATCAAATAAGCCTTGAAGATGCTCTCCAAGAATCTGAGGCGCTTTTCATACAGCCCTCGGGATGGCGGCGTATCTTAGGCGCTCTTAAATCATTGGTTCAAAAAAGATAAGCCCACACACTATCCAAAATCCTCTCGTGGAAGGAAAGGTATGAATAGCATGTGGGACATGCATGTTAACTGTGTGCAAACCATGCGCTTACAATATACTGAGCGTATTTTTATAAATCTAGTCGGTCATAACAGTACATAATTAACATTATCAGAAATTGGGCGTGCATTCTCTCTATATCGCTTTCCAATCTTATAGCGACCTCAAGAAGACATCATCCATCCTTTATAAAAACTTTGTCGCCGGCACAAAGAATTGGATGCATGGTAAAAGGCTTCCAAGTGATAACGACTGGCCCCTTAAGTTCATTGTGATTCATGCCATTGACTGCCTAAGCCTCGTCCTTCTTATAAAATGTACGTCAACCATTACTTTCCCACATAAAATATAGACACGACAGGGATACTGATATACACGCAGCATATCGAGAAATCTCCCCCAGCTGTTTAGCAAAATACATGGATCCAGTAGCAAAATATAGTATGCCAAGGCTATAAAATAGGTGTTCTGGTCTCATAATTTCCTTCTAGTAAGTATTCGATTACCGAACATACAAATAAAAATATCAACAAATACTGGACTATCCTCATGCGTCTATCATTCAAATCATTAATACATAACAAATCTTATCAGAAAGTGGATTGTGATTCATTCCATAGTGGAAGCGCATTCTTAAGATCCTCCCAATACATCCATCCAACAGGCTGATCTGATTTACCTCTCCTTGTAAATCGAAGACCCCATGGAAAACTTCTCATTGGGAACTGAAATCCTTCCCATACAGCAGACTCTGGGCTCTCTCCACCCCAACGAGCATTGGTTATTCCTAATTCTCCACCCCGCAAAAGTATTATAACTGTATGGTAGTAATACGTTATTTTTTTACGGCGCCAAGGAGATTTTGATTCCCTAAACCCGGGCCTTAGGGCAATTGTCTCGCATTTATCAAGCTTTATCCATGAAAGTTCCATAAATCACCCCCTGCAGAGCATAACAAATCTTATTAGACGCCAATTCCTAGCGTAGCTCCCCGAAGAGAGTACACTCCGCCTCTCTCAAAAGATTTTTGAGGTGAAAAGTATATGGTTGTTCCTATAATACCCAAAAGCAATCCAATAAGTAGGAACGTCCCCGATAATACGATATCTTCGCTCAACATATAGCACCTCTTTGTCTATATAAGGGGCAGTGTAACTGGATTAAAATCAGTCAGTAGCTAATATAAAATAACCAGTTCCACTACCCCTCACTTTGGCTCCCTCAGCCAAAAATATCAAATGCGCGGAATCCTCATTCCCCATTCATACATTTTATCCGCACATTTCGGAATATATGTATCTCTTAAAGGCTCCCAAATCTTTCTCTCGTATAGCGTATGAGCTTGAAATGATAAGAAAAATTTCGCAAAGTCCAAAGACGCTTCTGACATTATCTGGGTAGGTGTCATAGGATCAACGGTCCTTATAGAACTTTTAACAATTATCAACCCCCAACTCCAAGCCCTATAGCTTTGATGCACATCAAGGAAAATATTCAATGTACCAGCAACTCCATACATAGTTGCATAGGTGAGTCCATATAGTAAGTTTGCAGAAATAGCTTCTGCTCGAATATGTTGCCCAAAAGACTGCCCGATCGACAATATGATCATATATTTCAAAATATTCACGCATATCTCCTACGGGTATAAATACTAATTCTAAGCTGTGACTTCATCTCCTGGAAATCTCATTAAGAGACCCTTGGTGTATGCCATATCCGCAATTCTTATTAATTTTCTATAGTAATTTGATAAAGCGTGTGGATACTTATTTAAAACTACGGCATATCCAGCTATGGATGTCGACAAAGTTATCACTGATGTAACCCATTCAGCAGCCTCAGGATGGCCCATCTGACAGTCCTGCAAGGACAATGACTCTAGATAGACGGAATATGATTTAAGAATAGCAGATCTGGAAATATAAGAATTCAAGACAAAGTTCGGAAGTAGTATTGGAAGGCATCCTCCTAACAAGAACGTTCCATAACACATAATATTTGCTAATATAGGCCCACCTCCAGGAGCTCCAATTGATGCTTTCATAAGAAAGGATCCATCGTTAGCGCGGGAAACAAAGATACGACCACCAGAATTTAAGAACCCTAACAAATTGCCCATATTTATCTTACGAGACATCTCATCCTGATCATGGTAATTAATGGCATACACTTCACTTCCTTCATGAACCGCAAACCCCTTCGAACCATGATACAGAGCAACATCGCGCATAGTATGGGAAGACCAAATACTACGAGGAGCAGCATGTGAAAGATTGATAATTGTTCTTTCCTCAGCTTGCTGTGAACTCAGCGCTCTCGACTTTCTGAGGTATACGGGATCGATCATATGAGATGAACCGCATAAGTAGACTGGTGAATATAAAAATAACATCGATATTAAAAGCTTTTTCACAAAAACTCCATGCATTAAGGGATGACACTGCTTCATATGTTGAATTCCCTGACTCAACATGCCATGTAGTATACAGGACATTTTTAAGCACTTCTAGCTCAAATCGAAGGATTGTGGAGAAATATAACATTATAATAATTTCAAACTTACATCTATTTGGAGAGATATGTACTACAAGGCGCGATATTACCCCATCTGCACAAAAGAAGTTCGTAAAAGACTTACTGCTATCAATGCCACTCGACTCTTAAGAAAGTCGCACTTCTGTTTTATTGAGTACTTCACAGAAGGCAAGAAGGCATGTTTAAAGATTGAAGAAGGCACTGGAAAGACGATTGTTACGTCAGAGAGCATGAATAATGAGAAGGATTTCGATGGAAAATCGACTTCTACGCTCACCTTAAGGGGATCGTTTTCGCGCGATTTTTCTCAAATATTTGACCGTCTCAACTTAAGTGGCGGACAAATTAAGGAATTCTATCGAGAATTGTGGATGGTAAAAGGAATAGATACTCCTGATACTCGCGTCTTTATAGAGTGGTGGCCCGGACTTTACCCACTCATCATCCTAGAATCGTCTCGAGAGTATGCAATTCAACACCTAGAATCGATTCTTGGTCTAGAAAAGCAGACGAGTAAGGATATTATAGAGATGTATCAGTACGAATTGGGATGGAGTGTTGAGAGGTTTCATGAAACTAAATCACTCTCATTTTTTAAATTCCCCACTAAAGAGCTCCCAGAGATTTCATAAGGACAGCCCCTGGATCTCATGATGAGGGAAATCCAGGGGTGTGGGGACTAGGGAGTTAGCAGGCTCCCGAGAGGATAATTATTATTTTTTACGCCGCTTCTGAGCCTTGCGACCCTCACTTAAAGCTATGGCGATGGCTTGCTTAGGATTCTTAACAAGAGGTCCCTTTTTGCTTCCGCTATGAAGTTCATCCTTTTTGAACTCCTTCATAACTTTTTCAACCTTGCCCTTACCTTTGTGGGTAGTGACTTTAGAGAGCTTCTCGTCTCGAGAGACTTCCTTTTCCATCATCTTTGAGCATTTGCTACATTTTGCCATGTTAATCAATTCCTTGATCAATAATGTGGGGGTTATAGATAAGCTTTGGCCACTCATGATGTATTGCCTGGCGCGGGCAGTTAGCCATCGCTGTTTTGTCAGGCTCTATCATGAGGCTATCGCGTTTCTCTTGAGCTCGACGCGGATCTATTTTTGAATCATAAAAGAACATAGGCGCTCCTATTTAGATCGAGCAGTCTGCTGGAAGGTAAGCCGTTGATCAGCTTCCTTTTGAGAAGGAGTCTGCTTAGCGGCTATATTGGCAGGAATACCAAGCAGCTTGTAAGCGATCTTCTTTCCCTTTCCAGGAACTCTTGGCATCGACGGCATCATTACACCTTTTTAGGCTTAAAGTGCTCACGACGTTTTTTATCATCGCCATCCATCTGCATATCTACACCACTAATGGTATCATCAAGAACTTCTGGGATGTATGGTCCTGTTTTTGGATACGGTGCAATTTTTACTTCCTGAGGAAGATTTGCGATTGCTCGGTGATCTTCATGGATCATTCCTGAATCTTCCATTTCTTGGCGACGACGGGCATCCATGCCTTCGTAGTAACCTTCGTGGTAACGTTTTTTTGCCATGATGCTCTCCTGGTAGAAACTGCATACGGAATTTCCGCTGCAAGGGAAAACCTCTAACTACCTACCGCTGATGCGCTAGGACAGTACTAATGTAGATGAGTCCCACTTTGCTACACAAGAGTTTTATGAATTCTTCTTTTGAGCGTTCTGCTGATTTATATGAGAAACGAGTACGTGGAGGGAATTTGCCGAAATACTTCTACGATATTTATCGATACGGGCTAATGCATCAGCACCATTCTGTATGCGCTCAAGGCTATCGCCAAGCTGACGAACACTCTCACTCGTTGGGAACGATTGTGCAAGAAGAATGCAGAGATTCTTCGTCTTCTCATCCTCATCTTCTCTTTTATTAAACTCCTCGACCACTTGATCGTGAGCCGCAACAATCTTCTGAATCTTATAATGATTTCTCACTTCAGAAACAGAAGCACCACCAACACCTCCCAGCGCTGCGGCAAGTAATGCCATAAGCGTCGCGTCCATATTATTCCCCCCTAATCCCAACCGCTCTTATGAGAATTATATCATATGTATAAAAATATTCATATACTTTATCAGAAATATTTATACATCAAAATAGAACCCGACGCCGAATGGATGGACCTGGTCCCTCTCTGAGCACACGTATATTAAGACACAGAAAAGGATGAAGTATACGACGCTATTATTTAAAGAGTTATCCTCTGGATCTCTAAAATCTATTGATGATTTTTCTACAGGAATCGGTTGTGCATCATTACCCATAAGAGAAAACGAGCATACCAATAGAATGGGGAGATAGGATTTCATGAGCGCCTCGTAAGCTTACTGTACGTTTTGTTCTTGAGGTTGGAGCTCTTTACTTGAGACAACCCGAGCAAGCGTAGCAAGCTTCATGATATTGTCTAGGTCAACTCCCTCAAGCTCCTTGAGAGCCCTTGCTAAGTTGAGCACTGCCATATCACGATCCTTTTCAGCCTCTGCACGACGTTCTACAGCGAGCGCCTGATTTTCTTGAACTCTACTTGCGCGCTCAATACCAAGCCCGCGATCTGCTACAGCACGCGCTTGAGCAAGTTCTGTGCGAGCCTGCTGCTCCTGCATTTGAGATTCCATCTGAGACTGAGCAACTTGAGCCTGTTGCTGTTCAGCCTGTTGCATTGATTCGATAAGTTTCTTCTTATTCTGAAGCGTTGCAGCCTCTATAATCACATCATTAGGGATAGGGATTCCCGCCTCTCTCAGTTGGAGAAGTTGTGCGAAGTACATCTGCTTCTGAGTTCCGGTATTAAGACCCTCTTCAACAGCGGCATCGTACTTACCGAAAGCTTTATTATAGAATTGAGGAGCAGGCTGCTCTCCTTCGAGTATCTTTTGAACCTTACCAGGAGTAAAGTTGGCCTGAATAATGCTAATAAGAAGCTTTCCGAGAAGCTTTTGCGCTTGATCGAGGTTATCAAAAAGAACCTGAAGAGTAGTAAGCCCAGCGCCTTGTCGGAGCATTGAAAGAATGCCCGCTTTGCTATCAGACGCGCTACCAAGTAGCTCCTCATTCACTCCTGATATCTCTTGAACCTCTCGTGCTAAAAGCTCAGAAAGTTGGATCATGGATGGTGGAACTTGTGGCGGCTGTATTTGTTGAACATCGGACATCTGCGCCTCTTCTTTAAGCGCAAGACCTCTACCCTGTCCACTTAAGAACACATCCTTAGGATTAACGAGCGCGTTCTCCTTGTAGATCCATCCTGAATTGATCTGGCTCTCAAGAATATCGAGCTCTATAACCCGGCGCCTATTATATAAGTATTGAGCATCCCTTAAACCACGCACAACTCCCTGAATCCTGATAGGAAAGTAGGGCATTTGTGGAGCATAATAGCTGAAAACAGGAACGAATGGATATTTGTCTATGCCCATTGGGTTTGGACCATCGTAGAATACTTTACCCTGCACCACAATAGCGAGCTTAACGGTAGGAATTTCGCTCTCTATGACTGATACCTGAGGATATTGAGATATGAACTGCCTAAGGCGGTCATTATCACCATTCCACTCCATAGTTTCGCCCGTCTGTGAATCGACAAGCATCTTTTGGGTGCGGTAGTCTCGGTAGTAAAATTCATCGTAAGTAAGAAGATTCTTCATACCATAATTATATGACTCAGGCATGAACTGGAATTTACCATCACGTCCTGACCCATTATCATTACCGGGAAGCGCAAGAATCTCATCGCGATACTCAGGAAGAAGCGATACCGCCTCTCTCTTAGTAAGGAATGAGCGCTTCCAGATAGAATTACAGTCGGAAAGATCCATCTTGCGAAAGTATGGGTCGATAAGGAAGCTATTATATGAACAGTTGTCCACACGTATATTCCCAGACACGGGGTCCGATCGGTAATCGACCCATACCTGGAGAAGATTCATACCAGTAACAAGCGACCCTTCGAAAGACTCGGAAATAGTTTCGAGCATTCCTTCTTGGTTGGCCACCCACATCATAATCTTAGTGAATTGATCAGCAGTCTCTGCGTCAGCATTCTCAACAGGAACCACAATGGTCGACTTCCGATTTCTTCTTTGATACCCGCTTATCATATTAATGACACGGCGGATGCGATTGAAGTTGAACATACGACGACGATTTGCATTCAGGTTTCCGTATATGTCTGACCAAAGCTGCTGGTCTCCTGCGTGGAACCTGGTGTCCGTATCAGCCTCAGCCCAGAAACTCTGATTAATCGTTATACTTTCCGCATAGAAAGACTCCATGCGAGCGATGATTGAACGATCGTTCTCATTGAGATATGTTGGGCCTAACTGAGGAAACAGCATTCTTTATCCTCAATAAGAGGGAGGAGAGATTCGACTTATGCTACAACTACGCTCGCTTAGAGACAATCTTTTTCTGAACTATCTCTACCTTTTCTGGATCATAGTACCGCTTCTTAGTTTTAGGATCGACAAAGGGAACAAGTTTTCCAGTAAGGTCTAGATTAATAAGCTTATGGTGAGAAAGGCCTAATATTTCCGCTACTTCATTGAAGGTGAGAAAGTTTTTAAGATTATCGATGGCGAGCTCCTCATACATTAATACTCATGAATATCACTTCGAAAAACTGACGGCATATTCGCATTGCCTCCATAAATCGCTTCATTATATCGCCTCTCAATATCCTGAGCGCTCGAACCATCCCGCGTCTTTGGTAAAGATATAGCGAGATAGCGCATAGCATCGGCTGCATGGCTCCATACATCATGTAAAGGATGATCTTTATACACCTTCCTCTTAGCATCAAACTCCTGGCGATAGTTCTCAAGCGCCTTAATAAGAGGGATGCACACATTCTCATCTATCCATATCTTACTTAGAACACTTCTTACCGCCTCAATACCATCAATAACACTCAGGTCTGGCGCTATAACGAATGATATTCCAAGCTGTCGAGCTTTCTCAAGACGAGTCATGCCAGTGCCAAACTCTTTCACCTTAATATCATGAGGGGCAATGTGCTTGCCATAGGAGTAGGGCTTATTCTGGATAACTTTAACATAGTGTTCCAACCCCTCTTTATTCTTCTCATAGTAATCGATGATGCGAACCGTCTGGCCTATAGTCTGAAAGAAGATGATGCACGTAGAATCCCTAACTCCCAAGTCCCAAGCGGTATGAACTTTAAACCCAGCCTCCCAAGGAACGACGCCAATCTGTCCCTTCGTTCTCATGCGATCAAGGTATTTTGTGTAATAAGCACCCTCAACGCCGAGCTCGAATGAGGTGTAATATTCCTGCTGAATAAGATCATCGGACATAATACCCTCAGCCTTCTCCTTCTCAATTTCATAAAGAGGGATGTGTTCTGTATCTTCTATCGTGAGCTTTAAACAGAACCAATGGGGAGATTCCTTCGCTATGTTATACAATTCCCAGAGATGATTCTTTCCCCGTGGTGTCGAAAGGAAGAGCGCCCATCCGTCATTTGCTACCAAGATAGGGCGTATAAACTGGTATGCACGCGGGTCCTGTAATGCATACTCTGAGAAAACAACCCCGCGCGGGTTAGTTCCCATAAGGGAATCGAAATTATCAGACCCTACAAGCTGTATAAGTGAGCCGTTCTTAAAGCGAATCTTCATCTCTTGTGAGTTTTTAGACTCTATGATTTCAGGCGGGATATAGTCTAAAAATCGGTCGCCATCATTAGTCATCGAATCCCAGATAACCTTCTTCGCCTGGGAATAGGTGGGGAATATATAGTAATATACCCCCACCTTCCGTAACGCTTGTCGAATGACGAGGTTGAATGCGCTAATGTCTTTTCCCGCACGTCGGGGCAGTATGACAAGAACTCGCTTATACCCTTTGTTTTCTATCGCATCAAAAATGGGAAGTTGATACGGTCGTGGAACAAATCGGTTTAAACGTATTATTGTCTCTACTCCCATCAGTCATCATCCCTCGGTTGTAAAGAACCGTCTCCGCTTCCATTCTCCTGGGCTGACATCGGCTGGGCAAGGGGTGTTTGGGCCACTGACGGTGATGACGAGGGGGTAGGACTCGGTGGAATCTGTGGAGTCGAGGAGCTGCTGCCGCTCAAACTCGGTCTCCTCCCGGACGGTTGAGATACTGAGGTGATTGTCTGCAAAAAAGCTCGTTTTGCCCCCTGAAAAGCTGATGGTGCATTCATCCTTTCAGTAAGCGTATGAATCTCAGAAGAGAATCTATCTCCCATAGACCTCACTTCTGCCCCAAGAGCAATAATACTTTGCGTATGCGCATGAGAGTTCTCAGAAACGCGGCTTGCTATCACTCTCATCTCAGCGCCCAATGCCTCAATACTCTGTTTATTAAAGGCTGATGCTTGAGATGTTCGACTTGCCTCAGAAGAAAGATGCGCAAGTTGTGACCGAACCCCTGTAAGATCTGAAGACAGCCTTTTATCGTCGGGCTCATGTGTATGCTTACCAATCTTCTGCATATTAGCATTCATTTCATTTGAAACTGAGCGGTTATATTCTATAAAGTGAGACAGAGCAGCAAAGGTATAAAGCGATCTCTTTTCAGCCCTATATGCAACATCTTGGTATTGTTTAATCAGACCGAGCATACCACCCATAGCATCTCGAGATGCAAGAGCATACTGATGGTAAGAAAGAAGCTGATCAGATATTCCCGACATATCTGCCTCATATCTTCTCCATCGCTGCCATCCAACAGCGCAAAGAGTAGTGATCATCCCTGCTGCCTTTAACAGCTTTGCTGGGCTATTTATTACATCCTGTAAAAGCACATTCATCGATTGCTCAACTCCCTGAGCTACAGCGGTCATCGCGTAGGGTAACGCATATCCTGCGGCCACCAGTATCGCACCACCTGCCATAAAATAGGAAGGGTTAATTTCATGTGACAACACAGGACGACGAAATCCCTGCGGAGCTTCGGGGATTATGAGCTCTGCCTCTGTTTTGGGGTCACGGTATGTTCTATCGAATTGCTCACTAGAGAGCGCTGCGTAAGTAGGTATTGGCTTCAATTGAAGACTATGTTCTGAAGCCACGGAGAGACATGATACAAAAAGCCACCATAAAAGAATAATCATGGGACTACTCCTTCCTATAAAGGGTGAGGCTGTTACGTCTAAGCTGTTCTTCGCTGCCCCCAGGGTATCCGTGCGGCACCTTGAAAGTAAAGGCGATCTAGTATCTTTTTCGCTTCGAACAAATTATACACATCTTAGAATTCCCATAAAAAAACGACCCTCTTTGCATCTCCTTCTGATTGCCACATGAGCACTGACAGATAAATATATGCTTTCCGCCTTTTGATTCTTCAAGAGTCCCAATTATGGTCCATTCTCCAAAAGTTCGTCCAATAAATGAATCCTTAATCAAAGACCATTCAGACTGGTATCTTTCCTTAGTACTTTTTGTGATTTTAAACTGGCCACAAAGTCTACATTGAGTTGAATCTAAACTTTTTAAACTAGATGAGTTAACGTCAAAAACATTCCCACAATCACATCTACATACATAAAATCTTCTCTTCCCTTTGTTAAAATAGGAAATAGGGGTCCATTTCCCGTACTTCTTTCCAATGACTCCATGTATATTTTCTGGCCTTGGTTTTTCTTTTTGAAAATCCTTTGGATTTCCCCAATAACAGTTCTCCTTGCTATATGGGAGAGTTATATCTTTTCTTAGAAGCCAAAGCCTATTAGGACGATCTCCGACATCTTTGATAAATGCCGCCATATCTCTCCAATGTACCGGAGCCCCACGACCTAGCGCTCCTACCGATCGATATCCTCTAGCGCCAGGAAGAAATGATTTCCTCATGATTGTTTTCCAGACAGAGAGCGCAGGGTCTTTTGAAAATCCCGCACAAGTCCAACCATGCTTATTGTTCGACATTCTATTTCTTCTCCTCTACAAGGGGAGAATTGGGCATAGTTTCCATAATTACTGTAAAATCTCCGCTGCTAACTTCAGGAGCCTTCTCCTTCAACTCCCTCTTCCAAGCTTTATACTCATCGTTATAGTTCCACATCATGCCCATAACAAGTCCTGGATTATACTTCCCCTCAAGACCCCTACGCTCTCTGCGAGCACCGATAAGTCTTTTAGCTATAGCCATAGCCTCAGCAAGAGTTTCATTCTTCCTAGCCCATTCATACAGGCGAGGAGTTGGAACCCCTGATATAGCTACAAACTCATCAAAGACTACCGCATCCTCATCCTGTGCCCAGGTGACAAGATCTGAGGCCATAGCCTCAAGTTCAGAATCCATCTTAGGAGTCAATCTCATGCGCTCAAAGAGTGGCATCTTGTATTTGGTTAAATCTATTGGTTTAACAGGTTCTTCTAAGGCTCTTACTCTACGTTTTTTAACTATATTACCTCTTTGCACAATTTCATCCATGTTAATCCAACCTTTTAATAGTTATTTCAGTTCTCGGGTTGTCATCAAAACACTTTCTAGCATCTATTCCGCAAATTATATAGTCATGCGCAAAAAGTACTCCCTTCCCTATCCATTCCACAAACTGTATAAGATCAGTAAGCCCTGGATTAATCATATGGGGTATTCCCTTGAATTGGGAAAGCTTTTCTCGAGAAATGGGCTGTAAGAACTGAAAATAAAAGGCCACCGTGATATGAAGAGGTCCATCATAAAGGGGACGATCTGCGTGCTGGTTGGCAAGATCAAAAGAGAGCCGTGCCTTAGCCGCAGCTTGCTCATCCCACTGCTGTCTCTTCTGCTGCTCTCTCATCTTAAGAATAGAGATGGGCTTACCAGATAACACATACATCATGAGGATCCTCCTAGTTCAACGAATGGGGATAGGTAGTGCATTGTATTCCATGTCCTAATAATTTGTAACACAATTGATCCTCATTTAAATTGGATGCCTCTCGCGCGCTTACGAGCAGCTATGCGCTCAGCTATCTCTTGAGGAAGTTTAGGAAGCTCTAAAGAGGATTGGGGAAGAGAAGGCATGGGCGCCGAACCAAAGAGCCACTTAAGGGAAGGATCTTGTTGTGCAGACTCAAGCGCTCGACAGAATTGTTCTCGAGGATGAGCTGATTGCACTTCATCCAGCAACATACGGGCAGAGGGTGGTTCGGGGAACTGCTTATGGAGCTCGGTAACATGGTCATGTCGGATTCTAAGCCCCTTTTCAAAGCAATATCGCTCACATACAGACTTAAACCATACGAACAGATCATGAACCTTACCCTTCGATGTTACTAATTGTTTTTGAGCATAGAGAAGCGCTTCATCGGGATAACAACAGAGTCGCATCTGACCCCACCGCGTGAGTTTAAAGCAGTGCAAGGATCTCAGGGTCTGGGAAATTTGTGAGGGAATCATAGGGTATACCTGGGGGTCTCGCTCTCCCTCTATATGATTTACATATGTAAGAGGTTTATTTATATAAATATTACTTAAACCTAGTCGGACATTCTCTTCCAGATCGCGCAATCCAAGCAGTAAAAGGAAGGGTATAAATTGGAATGATCTCGTATGGCGAGAGAAGGCCTGGCGGACCTCTTGGTTGAGAATGAGGGGGTTCACCTTATAGAGGCAGCTGTCGTTGTATCTTTGGAATGAAGAGATGAATCCTTTCTCTTTGAGCATATCAAGGTACCTTCTCACCTGACGATCACACCTGCCTATTTTGCGCGCTATAGTGAAGTGAGATGGGCAAACAAAGCCAAAACGGGAAGAGAGTTGCGCAAGATATCCTAACGCTTCTCGTGCACACAACGGAATGGATTTTATGAACGATTCTGTAAAATCAGATATTCCCATACGAGATTGTGGGAAATTGAGATGCAAGTATTGCTTTTTAGTTCGTTTACCCCTAGAATAAGGATTAACGATGTGAACAGCATCAATTGACATATGGTAAACTCCTTGCGGCTTTCCTTGTCATTTGCTTTCTTGGCATTTTACTTGGTGCTTTCCTTGGCGTTCTGCTCCTTCGACTCTCGATTCTGATACTCCTTAGCCCTTCGGCTTTGATTATTCTTTCGCTTTTGTTGGAGTTGGTTTGAATCTCCGTGTGTATATTGAGCTCGATGTATATATGGTTTGGAGACACATTCATGTTAATAGTCACAATTCGTCTGCGCGGGATGATTTTGTTTGTATGTTCGTAAAGTTGTAGGAATTGTATTCCTTGGGGGAAAAAGGTTTCGAAGAAGTCAAACGCTGGAGCGACTAACTCTGGCGTTTTTCTTTTTAATAGTAGTGCTCTCTGAGCTTTCATATTACATATAGACCAATTTTTGCATCAGGTCCATGTTTAGTATTATCTTACTTTAATACCCTCCTGCTGCTCCTTCTCTAGAATCCATTGCTTGATCGCAAATATAAGACGCGGCGTCGTTCGCTTGTTTTGTTTTATAAAGCCATGAAGGCTACCTGGACTAATCGCCATTTCATTCGCCATATATTGAATATTCCGCGGTGGCTTAAGAACATCCATAAGGTGCAGGAACCGATTGCGCAATTCTACGATCTCATAATCGTATGTAGTGTCTCTGTTTTTAGCTGGGCGATTCATTCTATATCCTTAAATTTGCTTTATCTTTAAAGCGTGTGTCATACATCGTAAAAATAACATGTGATTAGTTATTTTTACAATACTTTTCCTAAATGGTATACTGATAGTGAGGAAAATGGATTGTAAAGTCCGAGTTTAGAGAGGATAAATGCGTGGAAAATATCGAGAAAACTATCGAATCGCTTGAGTTAAAATTAGACACTCTTATAGCATCCCTTGAACAATCATCACAAAAGGGAAGATCTAAGCAGATTAATGAGTTGGCCTCTGCACTCGCAAAAGCTCAGATGGGCATGAGAGTAGCATCTGAGTCTTCAGAGAATCCCTATTTTAAGTCTAAGTACGCCGATCTTGCGACCGTAGTGAAGGCATCGCGGCAATATTTAACGGCAAATGGTCTTGCAGTAGTTCAGCAGGTTGTAGTACACGATGATGGCCAAAATATTCTTCATACCATACTGCTACACAGCTCAGGGCAATGGATAGAAAGCACCGTGCGCATCATACCAGCTAAAAATGATATCCAGACTTTGGGAAGTTGCATTACGTATCTCAGGAGATATTCATACGCTGCCCTCGTAGGAGTCACAGCGGCAAAAGAGGACGATGATGGGGAGTTGGCCATGAGTCCCGTAAGATCTTCGGATGAAAAGGGTACTGGATTAAATACAAAATATGATTCTCGACAGGAATCTCCAGAAGCTATATCAAAAGATCAACTTGCAGAGTTAGAGTATGAGCTGGCAGAATATCCTGATATAGCCGAACAGGTATTAGAAGGGTTACGACTTCAGTCGCTTGCCGATATGCCAAAATCGAAATATAGAGCATCGGTCGAAAGAGTTCGCTCAATAAAAGCTATGAGGAATGGAGAAAAGAGATAGTCACATTGTAAAGGAGATCTCATGACGTGCCCTAAGATTCTCAAGAGATACAGCAAGCCAGGACAATATGACATGGTTCCCAAGGGAACTATTTGTCGAGTGATAGAAGGAGAATTGGGGCGCGAAGAGATATACATCCAGACAAGTGAAGATGACAATGAACCACTTTGGGAACTCCAAGATGGCAATAATCTACTGAGCTTACGGTTGGCGATCACTGCTTGTGAGGGTTTAACAGACCCTCGTTGATTTGCCAACAGGACTGGCCCCTAGTGATGACCTGGGGGCCAGGAAACATATTAGCCCTTAAGCTATGCGATATCCAGAAATAAAAGTGAAGAGTCCTGAAGGAGCTAATCCTATACCAGCAGGATTAATGCCAAATATTGTGGAAGCATTTCCACCCCCACTAAAGCTTCCACCGGGGTTTGCGACGGTAAAATTTACTACATCTCCTAAGGTGAGAGGAACCGTATAATTTGCATAAGCGCATATAGTACCATCTCTCACAGTACTTGGAGTTCTTGGTATCTGAAAGGCTGGTATACCAAACCCTGTATAGCGATGCGCAGGCGTATCGATATAGTTCCAAACAACTGTTGGCTGAAATGAAAGCACAAACCAAGTTACCTGGAAGATAAATACATACGTTCCTGTTGCTGGAGCAGTATAAGTAGCACCAAGCGTCGATCCATTGCCAGGGAAAAAATGGCTGCCTGGGTTCCTGCTTATGGTAAGAATACCAGGAGCGCCACCAAGACTTCCTATGGGAAAGTTTGTGACAGGAACATTGATGCTCAAGTTTGCTGATTGATATGCTAAGAAGTAACTGGAGCTTACAAGACTTCCTCCACTGCCATGCGAGGCTAAATCTATCGTATGGGCTCCATTGGTGATAGTGATACTCCCATCAGTAGATGTGAGATTATTCCATGCAGGAGCACCGCTACTTGAAGCAATGAGCACCTGCCCATTAGTTCCTTCTGTAGAGAAAAGAGAACCGCCGGTATGTGCCTGAACAACTCCCTGCCCTAACCCAGGAATAGTGACCGATCCCTCAAGGGTAACAGGATCATCAAGAACTACAGATCCGATAGCATTGTAGGTTCCATCAACAGTAAGATCTCCCGATATGGTGACATTGGGGGTTGTAGAAATTCTTAATGTGTTGCCAGATCCAGAGGTTTGTATATTAGTGCCGCCGTGAACATTAAGAACTCCCAATGACGGAGTCGCTGTGCCTGAATCCGTAGGGAATGATTGGCTTGAAGTATCGGTAAGATTAATGGTGATAGTACTACCCGATCCCGTTGTAGATATTCCTGTGCCACCTAGAACAGAAATGGCACCACTCGATTGATTAGCAACTCCTGTGTTACAGACATATGTATTCGCACCACCACCACTACCGGTTCCGGGATATAACTGAACCCAGGTAGCAGTTATTTTGGATATAGCCGCAAGGATCCAAAGCTCACTATTAGAAGACGGAGTCATGCCAGTTCCTGGAACCAACCACAACGTTCCAATACTGAAATTCTCAAAATTGTCAGACGTAGGAGCAACATCACTGATATAAAGAGGGAGTGGGCTTGCAGGATTTACCCCAAAATATGCCGTTGGGTTAATCCCTGAAAGCCGCTGGTTATTAGCTGTTGTCATCACATCTCCTTAAGCAAGCCGATATCCACTAACATATGTGTAAAGCGAAGCGGGAAAAGTAGGATACAGCGAAGATGGGGTCGTTCCTAAAAAGGTACACGATCCGCTATAAAAGGGAGCAAAGGTAGCAACATCTCCAATTGTCATCGGAACTGCAAAAGTACCATATGCCTGAACAATACCAGCAACAATCGCAGGATCTGCGGGAAATGCAGGACTAATAAGACCTCCACCAACATAGTTGAAATCGTTCGTAAATAAATATAACCATCCCGAGGTTGAATAGGTTGATCCCTGTTTAACGCCGACAGATATTGTAAATGAATAAATACCGGTCGCAGGAGCAGTAAATTTAGCTGGCGTAGAAACTCCATCTCCTGGAGTGAATGCTCCGCCACCATTACTAATAACGGTTAATATTCCGCCGGGACCACCAGAGCTTCCCAATTGATATGCGTAAGGACCTGGCCCAACAAGCGTAAGATCGTTAAGAAGATATGCTGCAAAGTAACTTCCGGTAATAACACTTCCACCACTCGCGCTCAGGTTTATGGTGTTAGCTCCATTCGTAATCATTACACTACTATCCATAGAGGTGAGGTTGCCCCAGGCTGGAGCTCCTGATGAAGACCCTATAAGCATCTGCCCATTGGTCCCTTCATTTGAAGAAAGAAATCCTGATGAGTTTGACTGTACAACTCCTTGTCCTAGTGAGCTGATAGCAACCGGACCATTAAAGGTAGTAGATGAAGCAAAGGTTGCTCCACCTACAAAGGTAGATGTACCATTTACAATAAGATTTCCCGTAACATCTATATTCGCATTAGTGCCTACCGTTACGGTATTTCCAGAAGCTGAGGTATTAATATTCGATCCGCCTAGAATATTAAGAACGCCAGCGACAGGAGCTGCGCTTCCAGAATCTGCATTATATGTTGATGCGACGTTAATATTTGCCGATATAGTAACTGTGCTTCCTGAGCCCAATGTGGATATATCTGTTCCCCCAACGATGGAAATAACTCCTCCCACTTCGGTAGCGGATCCCGTATCGCAGTTAAATATCGAAGTTCCCCCGGATCCTCCACCAGGATAGAGTTGTACCCAGGTTGCAACTCCTTTTTCAAGAGACACGAGGTTCCATATCTCATTGATCGAAACAGATATTCCTTCAACAATCCATATAGTTCCGAGGGCAAAGTTCTTATTATCATTTACCGTGGGCGCGTTTGGATAAATAACTAAGGGAACCGGAGTGTATGGATCAACGCCCATATACGATAACGGATTAATACCAGTAAGCCCTGTTGCTTGGACCATGCGCATCTCCCAAATAAATGATTAGGATTGAATATCTGTAGGTCGAGAAAATGTTGAGGAGTTTGTATCATAAATATCCCCAATTCCTACATTATCATCTTGTATCACAAGTGTTCCGTCGGGCGGGGTCCATTCTGTTTGGCCATCCCAAATAATCACATTAATTACAATGAAAGATGTAGAGTCTACTACGCCATATCGAAACATAACACCTCCTAAAAATATTCAATCACTATAACCTGTCCAGATCCGCCCGTTCCACCCGCTCCAGAAACGGTTCCATTAATACTTCCTCCACCGCCTCCACCACCACCCGAAGGCAGCCCTCCTACTCCACCTTTTCCTGCGATAAGACCTGTGCTTTGTCCTCCACCTCCACCTCCACCAGATCCACCCGTAAACATTCCACCTTGAGGGTAAATAGGATTTATTCCCGTTGCACCATTAATAGTCCCAGTTTCAATACCACCAGCTCCTCCCAAAAAAATGAGTGTGGATAAATGGTCGTTCTCAATGATAGATCCACCACTTGATGCTAACTGAGCAGTCGTAGTGTTTGCAACAGATCCTGCGCCACCCCCACTAGACCACGAATTAGATGCAGCGGCTGTAGGAGTTCCTGTTCCCCCCGCCGAACCAGCTCCACTTGTCGCTACAATCCAGGAAGAAAGCGCTATTCCAGCTCCTCCAGCGTTTGTCGTAGCTGTTCCTCCAAGGCCCTGATGGCCACCCTTACAAGCAATGCGCCCAAAATACGTAGAGCTTCCTAATGTCCCTGCATTTCCATTAACTCCCGCATTTGTCTGAGCATTCCCTCCACTTCCACCAGCACCTATAGTAACAGTTTGAGAAGGAGAAAATATTGATGCTGGAGATACTATGTAGGAAATTCCTCCAGCCCCTGCTCCAGAACCACCTCCAGCATTCCCCGAAGTGCCTTGTCGACCACTACCACCACCACCACCGCCTCCCATTATAAATACTGCGACGGAATTAGTTCTTGGATTAATTTTCCAGGTTCCACTGGAGGTAAATGTGGTGATGGCTATCGTGTTATTAATACTATTATTAGTCGTCATACCAACTCCTGATTCCTAAAAGTATTCAACAATAATGATAAGCCCAGCAGACCCAGCTCCACCTGCCCCAGAAGCAGTTCCATTTAATGACCCTCCCCCACCACCACCGCCACCGCCAGGAAATCCACCATTACCACCAACTCCAGCCACGCCACCAGTAGATTGTCCACCGCCTCCACCTCCACCAGCTCCACAACTAAACCATCCATGCGATGGGGCGCTCGTAGCATCAGCACCATTTCCACCATTAATAAATCCACCCTCAATACCAGCGGTTCCGCCAGAATAAAGAACAGCGTTATTAGCGAGAACTACACTTCCTCCATTTCCACCAGATAGTCTAGTTATGGAATTAGATCCACCTCCAGCCGCTCCTCCACCAGCAACAAAATCATTCTGACCATTTCCTGAAGATGTTAAAGCTGTGGCGCTCGCATTGCCCCCATTTCCGGAAGAGTTATTATCATTCCCAAAAATATAAATAAGACCTCCACCACCACCAACTTGAGTGGTAGTAGTTCCACCAATTCCTTGAGCGGGAGCAAGTGCAAGTACATTTCCCACCAGAGATGTTCCACCAACAAATCCATTATTTCCATTAGTGTTCGCAGAGGTTTGTGAAAAAGCTCCAAGTCCACCAGCTCCTACAGTAACGGTCTCAGAAGAACTAAAATATGTAGCGGGGACCATAAGGCTGGTTGCTCCACCGCCTCCACCACCTGATCCCCCTGAAGCGGAACCACTTAATCCTTGTCGACCACTTCCACCACCAGATCCACCCGAAAATATGAAGAGTTGTACAACAGAAGTCCGAGGATTAATATTCCATGTTCCGCTCGATAAAAAAGTTGTTACCAAAGTGGAGTTATTGATACTATTATTGGTCACCATAAACTACACCACGGTTAGATTGCCGACAGAACTTCGAACAACAAAATTATTATTTGTCGTCGTACAAATGATATCAACACAATCGTATTGATTAGTAGAAGAGAGTGATCCTCCAATTCCTGTTGTTGTATTTGAAGTTCCATAATGAATGATTTGTGCTGGATTTTGGGCTATACTCCATCCTCCGGTACCTTTACCCACAATAGAAACAATCTGTCCTTCGTTAATAATAAATGGAAGGGTAATTACAACGGTGCTCGAACTATTAATAATATAGCCAGAATTGGGGCTCATAGAGTATGTGGGTGAAGCAACCTCAGTCCATGTAAATGACGCAGGACCTGTAGCATTAATAGTTATAGCATTGGGATTATTTGTGATAGTTATATTGGTTCCGGCAGTAATATTTGCCCAAGATGGGGATGTTGCACTCGATCCAATAAGAATCTGTCCATCCGTACCTCCGCCAATCGTTCCCAAGCTCCCATCAGTTGCTACCATAACAGGAACATATGGGGCTCCAAGCAAAGTTCCACCTGATATGCCGGCAATCTGACATCCAGTTTGTGTTCCTTGGGTACCAATTCTAGTTACTCCATTATCACCTGAAACACCCAAGCTTCCAATAATGATATTATTACTATTTGTCGCGGTAAGCATTGATCCTGCATTTTGACCTATAGCTATATTATTTGTAGAAGAACCAAGCGCCGCTAAACAATTCTGTCCTATAGCAACAGTATTAGAACAAGTGAGCGCAATATTAAGAGCTTGAGCCCCAATAATGACAGAATTGTTTCCCGTGATAACATTACTTGCCGCGCTCGTTCCCAATCCAACATTGTCTTGAGAAGTGGTAATATTATTATAACATCCATCACCAACACCAACACATCCTATACCTGTTGTTAATGATGTAAGAGCTCCTCTTCCAATCGCGCAATTCGAGTTTCCTGATGTAATATTCGATAATGCATTGTATCCACATCCAGTATTATTCGAACCACTAATACCCGGAAAATTTCCCGCTCCGGCCCCAAAGAAAGAATTTGTTACTCCTTCAAATTGAATATACGGAGTTGATCCTGTTCCATCAAATGATATAAACCCTTGAGATGGAGTTCCAAATCCTGAAGGGGGAAGAACTAGATAGCCTCCTACTCCAGTAATCTTAAGAGATCCTTGTCCAATATTTACCGTGTCTGCGGCGATTAATGTGATATTTCCGCTCGTGTCTATCTCAAATTGGGGAGGAGCTGCTGTTGAAACCGGCTCAGTACCAGTAACAATCACGAATGATCCTGATCCATTTAATCCTATAGCAACGCTATCTCCAGAAGAATCTTCAATATATGCAGCAGGACCAACTCCCGCAACACCAGATTGTAATACAAATCCAGCTTGTGACATATGTGCTCCTTAACCCACTATGTATTGATATGTAGCTGACCAGTTCCAGGTTTGTCCTACAACTCCTATCACAGAAATAATCGCAGACTCTGATGCTGGATCACCATATCCGGTCACATTTGCCGTTGACGTCGTATTAAGATTGATAGTTGGAATTCCAACCGTTAAAACATCTCCACCAGTAGGGTAAAGAACTGTGAGCGTTATAGTCGCTCCCAGAGAATCAAATCCTGAAGCTTCAGTTGCCACAATAGTTGCCGTTACAATAAGAGACTTTCCTGTCAAAGGAACAGGTATAGTCAAAAGAATCGTTGGTGTATCATCAGTAGTCACCACGGTAACAAATCCACTATTTAAAGCGGAAATAGTTAAAGTGTTGGAAAGTAGATCACCTGCCACAGTGATCAATCCACTACCCACAATATCAATATTTCCTAATGAATTTGGAGTTATAGATCCTCCCGTATTACCTGTCAGAGAAAGATCTGCAGAAGAAGATACGGTAAGAGTATTTGAGAATGGGTCTCCTGTTATAGTAACACCACTACTTCCAATAATATTGATATTCCCAGAAATATCAGGGCTAATAGGCCCACCAGTATTTCCACTAATACTCAAATCTGAGGACGAGGATACAGTAAGTGTATTAGTCCCAGGGTTTCCTGTGATTATTACTCCACTATCACCAATAATATTAATATTACCTAAGCTGTCTGGACCAACAGCGCCACCAGAATTACCCGTTATCGTAAGATCAGCTTCTATAGATGATGAGACTGTTAAGGTGTTAGTTAATGGATCACCATCAATACTTACTCCACTACTACCTATAATATTAATATTCCCAAACGAATCTGGACCAACAGCGGATCCTGTGTTGCCTTTAAGCGTCAAATCTGATGACGACGATACAGTAAGAGTATGTGTTCCAGGATTTCCAGAAATAGTAACTCCACTATCACCAATAATACTGATATTTCCAGATCCATCTGGACCTACAGCTCCACCCTCATTTCCTGTGATTGTAAGATCGGAAGAAGATGAAACTGTTAAAGTATTGGTTCCAGGATCTCCTACGATAATAACGCCCCCATCGCCAATAATATTGATATTACCTAGCGAATTTGGACCTACCTCTCCCCCACTATTTCCTGTGAGTGTGAGATCTGACGAGGAAGTTACAGTGAGCGTGTTTGCTCCAGGATTTCCTATTATAGTAACACCATCTTCTCCTATTAAATTGATAATACCAAAAGAATTTGGGCCAACAGCTCCTCCACTATTGCCTGCGATAGTTATTCCGCTCGATGGTCCAGATCCTACCAATTCCCAATTTGCCTGGTTATTAACAATAGAAGTAATAACCCAGGTATTATTTGATGATTTATTGACCCATAATGTTCCTATTTGAGCCTTATCTCCCACCTGAGGATCTCGCACTGAAGTGATAGGAATCTGCGCCTCAACATTGAGTGGTTGGGTTAGTCCATAAGATATATTTTGATATTGTTGCACGCTCATTGCAAGCTCCTAGTAACCTTCTTGCTGATAATATCCAGTAAGGTATACAAACCCTGCTCCAGCAGCGGCCCCAATAACATATACCTTAGTTCCCTTGGGCATGCATGCAACAAAGTTTCCTGGTTGAGAATTTGTTTGAAAGTAGAGTTGTAGATCTGATCCTGATCTGACGGAGTCATTGAAAGTAACACCATCATAACTAACGCCAATAGTCACGTTTGAGTCATTAACAATACGAAGGATGACACATGCGCCAGGAAGACCAGCATCTGCACTCAATATTTGAAGTGTATTGTTGAATGTCGCGGAATCCCTGCTCGTGAGAGGTATCGCATTAATACTATTCTTGAGTGACATAAAACTCCTTATTACTCATTATTCAAAGCAGATTTATCTATTCTTTGTCGAGCATCTGCTTCGATCTCCAAGGCTTTCTCTGAAAATATTTTTAAAACTTCATGAACCTCAGAGTATGGAGCGGTCCAGGGAACTGAAAGACGATAAACGCGATTGTTGATTTTATAAGTGAGGGTTACTTCAGAAACGATATCCATACATACTCCCTATATAATGATGGGTTATTTATACAGATGTTGTTACATACGCCCAAGCTGTAACACCGGTAGTGTTAACCCACAACCTATTAGAAGTTGTTGATCCAGCAGTATTAAGATAAAGAGATCCCTGAGTTGCAGCCACAACGCCATTAGGGTCTCCAGCTCCAAATCTAATGGTTGGACCTACTGGAGAAAGGAAGCTAATGTACGTTCCAACTTGAACCTCTCCGGCTACAGCAGCGATGTTTCCTTCAGTGACCTCTAAATTTCCAGCTTCAATCGTGACATCTCCTTCAGTTATAGAGAGACTTCCGGCCGTCATAGTTATGTCAGATTCCACCGTTAATGATCCGCCAATATTAGCATTCCCTTCAGTAATACTGAGATCTCCCGCATCAATGGTAAGATTTCCAGGATTAACATCAACTGATGTAAAATCTCCTATTCCCCCACCACCACCAGAAAGTTCCCAATTTACTTGATTATTAGTTATGGAAGTGAGTATCCAAGCATTATTGGTCAACTGGTTTATCCATATGGTCCCAATCTGAGCCTTATCTGCAACGCCAGGATTTCGCGTTGATACTATAGGAAGAGCTGCCTCAA
>JGI24891J29808_1000187_pt1 | contig 70366 bp, 62 predicted proteins | sample FreactcultuFSWF8_FD_29808 | JGI IMG/M metagenome (IMG submission 29808)
CCCGCCACCATCCNCCCCCCCCCACCATCCGCCCCTCCATCGCCACCACCCTCCTTCTCCTAAAACTCAAACTCAGTAATGCCATCCCTTCCAACACAGCTGTCACCAACGCATCGCTGCATGACCTTTAACCCCCACGTAGATATCAAACACCTAAGTCGCCGCAATATTTCTCACACATAGACTACTTTTTGCCCTAGAGATGCGTGTTTTGAGTTCAAAACAAATGAGGGTTTGATATCCGCGACGGGAGGTGGGACGCTTAGTGGTGAAATTGACATCATTGAGAATGGAATACCTCTCAGAGGAAGGAAACGATGGAAATGGGAAATGTGGGAAAGAAATGAGGGCATGGGTTGTAAAAATGAAAAGGACGCAAGACACGAAGAAAACACAATGAGTGGTTTCGTTTCTTGGATTTGGAAAAAGAGGTTTGATTTCCTGCATTTCTTGATAGGGGGAGTATTCAGCGAGTGTTGAGCACAGAAAAGAAAGCTAGGTCAACAAAAGTGTAGAAAAGGCGGCGATATGGGCAGAAGATAGATCAGCCAAAGCCAAGCCAATCGGCTCAATCCCCCAACCCTAGTGCTTGCCATCCCCTCCATGGAACATTCTCCATCGCCATGAAACTCCTTGCTCTGATATACAATCCCTCCATCCAAGGAGACATCTTCAACAGAAGCAACCCAATGACACAAAAACGCCCAACCCCCAACGCTCCATAAAGATTCAAAAGCTCAGTGAGAAGACAAAGTCAACATCTTTCAGACATAGACATCTCTCTCCTTGGCAGCAGGACGACCATTGTGATCCTTGGTAGTCCAGGAACCACTGATGGTAGTCTCACCCACACTGGAGCCATCAAAGGTACCGTTGCGAGGACGAGACGACAGTGAGAGACTGCGCAGGCGTTCGGAGTTGGGTTGTTTCTTGTTGCGGTCGGTGTATTTGCGGTAGAGTACGCGACAAGCGGGCAGGCAGGCGCAGGTGATCTGGACGGCGGGTTCGATGGTAGTCCAGATGGCAGGGTTGACGAGGATCCCTGTGATTAGATTAGCGAATGGAAATCGATGTAGAAGGAGAAGAAAAATGGAAGATCATGGAAGAAAGTAGAGTAACGTACAAGTCGCGTCGTGTCCCTGGTTCTTCAACTCGACCAAGACGGCCAGACGAATGATTCCAAAGACCAAGGAGCTGTGTAAATGTTAGTCCGAGGAAACGTGTATGTGAGGAAAAGGTGACTTACATGACCCAGAGGAAACAAGCGGCGGCCACACCAATCTTCTGCTTGAAAGGCAGCTCAAGTCTCTGAATCTCACGGAAAGGCAGGAGAAGGATGAGAAGATCGGTGATGACGTTGGGAATCTGCATGCCGTAGTAGTAGGGAACGAGAGAGATACAAGAGCCAGGAGTGAAAGGCTTCCAGGCCTTGTGGACGGGTGTGCACATGAAGATTCCGGTAAACATGACGCCAGTGCACCACATGATCATGATGGCAATCAAGGCACTGGTCATGAGCTTGAAGTCGCGGTTGGGGAAGAGGCGTCGGTATTGATAGAGAATCGAAAGCTTGGTGAAGGTGACGCAGAGAGGGTATTGGATGACACCGGTGAACTGAATCTTTAGGAAGGCATCGAGGTCGGCGGGGCTCACGGTTGCTGCAGGACGACCCATTCCATGCTCGATGACTGTAAAAAGATTAGATATGAGTTCGAGGTAGCGGAGAATAGTCCGGAGTGTTTACGCAAGGAGCCGCTGATGTCGAGACCGATCTTGAACATCTACGATCTCATATCAGTGATTGCAAAGTAAAGCCTCGACAATCTGATGACCTTACCCAAGCGATGATGATGAGCCAGTCATCGAAGTAGAGGCGGATGCGCAGAACATGTCTGGCGAGAAGGCGCAGGCCGAGCGCGATGGTAGGAACAACAATGGCGACGACGGTAGCGGCAACGAGTCTGTGGGCAATGCTGCCGGTGTGCACTACCTCAGCAGAAGCGGCTGAAGTCGACATGGTGTAAGATTGTTCTGACAATGTTGTTACGCCGAGTGTTGATGATGTCGTCGATAAAGCGCGCGCAGACGAAAGATTAAGACGCCGAAGCTCGAATTAAACGAGTGTGAACGCGCGTGCAAGCTTGTGCCGAGTGAAGCTTTTCAAAAGATGAATTGACAGCGGGCTTGTTAATGAGTTCGGGCGTTAAGCTTGTGAAAGTTGCCTTCTTCTGCCTCCAAAAGTGTGTGACGAAATGATATCGAAGGTGGTGTTCCCGAATGAACTTATCTTGCATCTGAACCCAGCTCACGCCTTGTCATATGGGACCACCAAAGATTGGGATTGTGCTAGGTATATCGGTCCCGAGTACGGAGTACCCGATGGACAGGTTACAGCATATTGATTAGGGTAAGAGGAGGGGAACCAGTCAGGCTTATTCGAGGGATCGATCTAGAGCCAAGTCCAAACGAAGGAATCTCCAGTGGGTTTGTTCCTCGAGAAGTGCTTGGTTGCATTCACATATGTATTGGATCACCCTTTTCGAAGAGTCGTGGGATTTGTGTCTTAGGCAACATGTCGACAACCGCATCAGGGCTTGCGCCAGCCTCTTCGATGGACCTGTGGCTACGTAGCCGGAGACTTACTCGCTGCTCGAAACAGTCGACTGCGCATAGGTGCATGGAATCCAACTGTCGTCGCTGCAAGCAACTGACAGCTCCTGCAGGTCATATCTTTGGCTTCGCACCGTCGCCGGGGAGCAGTCTGTGCAAGACGGAGAGCCGCACTGTCGGTGGAAGCTACCGGGGGAAACAGAAAAGGGTCCATCTTGCATGCACGATCTTCCCTCATTCCGGCTATGGACATGACGGAAGGTCGCAGAACTGGGAGATTTTTACAGGCGCCGTGCAGCAGGCAAAAAAGAAACACGAGGGGAAGATGGAAGTGCGGTTGCAGGCTGACAAGCGTCGTCGATCACTTCTCTCGGTTGAACCTGCCATTTTCTCCTGCTACACCCTTGTTTGACTTGTCAAACCTGCTGCACGACATCTGTTCGGGTTTTTACATTTACACTTTCGGACGGAGCTCCTTGCATACCAGTTCTTGATTATGTTGTCATGAGCGATTGCAGAATGCTTGATTCTACGCTATTTGGTCGTCTGGGATGATGTTTATACTCTATGCTGCAACAGCCATCATTGCTCCCTTACTCCACGTCTTTACTCTGGTTTCATCAAGACCGTCATTGACCTTGCGCCTCAAGACCTCGAGAGTCGCCGCATCCACATCACCGACCTTTGATCTCATGTCTAACCAGGCAAGCACGCCGGTTCTGGTGACAAGGCTGGTTGCACCACCAACGGCAGCCACTCTGTAGGCAACCTTCAGCACTGCATCCTTGACACCCTTCGGCGCCGATGGTGAAGCGAACAAATCCAGAATCTTCTCCATGCAGTTGCGGGGGAGCAAAAGGTGAACATCTTGGAGTGTCCGTGTGCCGAGGATTATAAACTCGAGAACAAATTCAATCTCTGCCCAGTGCTTGTCATCTTCTTCGGGCGTCTCAAGCACAGACTTATCAACCCAGTAATTAGCCAACTTTCCGACATTCCAGATGGGACCCTTGTTTAGGTACTTGTTGACCTTGGGATACATGAAATGCGAAGGGTCTTGGAGAATACTGAGAGCCTGCGTAGCGAACACACTGGCGATGTAAGGAAGTGGTTGTTGTGCAATGGGGGGCGACATTTCGGAGACGGTTTCTGAAAGCTCACCAAGCAAGAGATAGATCTGATCCTTGTCGTCATTCGTGGACTCCTTCACCTTAGCCATGAGTTTGCGAATCGCTGCATGTGCTTGCAGTCTGACAGAACTATCCTTTGAAGACAAGCACAGAATGAGGCTGTCGATGTCGCCGTTCTCAAGGGACTCCTCCAACTCCTTTTGTTGCCATCTACTCAGCTCAGGGTGATTATGCTTTTCGATAGGAGGCTCAGAGAAGGCAAGCGGTTGTCTTGTTGACTTCTTGTCAGACGAGGCTGCTGGCCCTGCAGTTTTGTCATCCTCTGACTGTCTGCGAGACGCGACTGATCGAAGTTTAGGTTCGAGCTCGACTGATGAGACGACAGGTAGGTCCGACACTCTTTGTCTGACAAGCTGCAATAGCTCGACACCCTCGCCCGTGAGCTTGAGTAGCTCCAGGAAGCGAGAGAACCACATTAACACGTTCGACCGGTCAGTTGCGGCCAGGTTAGAGGTGAATGAAATCTGTTCCAGGCAGACAGTGACTAGCACACTGAGGATCTTGCCGTGATCAGATCCACCAGCCAACTCGTCAAGATCATCAAGATACTTGATTGGCTTTCTGACAAGGCGACCGAGACACTCATCAATGAAGGTATACAGGGCATCGCTCGGCTTCCAGGCCTCATCATCTGCCAGACTGGCAATCAGAGCATTTACTGGCGGTTGCTTCGTTTGTTGTTGGAGTATGCCGTGCTCATCAATAACTGACTGAAGCAAGTTGATGAACTCAGACCCGGTAGACTGGTCCACGGGAGTCTGTGCGCTCAAACAAAGAAGTGTGGTGAAAGGAGAAAACTTGAGCGAACCCTGTTTGTGCCACCAACGCATACCTGCAGAGCATTGGGCAATGACGAGTAGATGCTGCAACTCCAACAGACGGAAGGCGTAGTTCTCGCTATCTGAGGTTACCGTCTCGACTCTCGACATGGCAACAGTCAACGCCTGGGAGACATCGAATTTTTCTTCCAGCGCGGCCTGCGGTGTGACTTGATAGTACATGCGAAGCAGTCTTGAGATGGCCTCCTTCTGGAGAATGTTGTCGTCTGAGACTTTGCGGAAAGCAGCAATTACATCCTTGACGTGAGGGCATCTTTGACAGAACTCCGCAATCAGTCTGATAGATCCTTCTTTCCAAAGGGGGTCACCTTCGGCCGCTGCAACGTTGAAGGCTTGCAGAACTTGCTGCAACTTTTGGAAAGCAACCACCAAGATACGAACAGCAAACAAAGTGATGAGGTCTGAGGACTGATTCAGAGACTTGGTCAGGATCCTTTGAGTGAGAGGTAGAGGAAGAATGTTTTCGATGGCAATTGAGACTGGCGGAGGGCAGCTTGCGTAGTGATCTTGCGCTCCGAAGTACTTGGGGAAAGGAACTTGGACAGATGAAAAGAGGAAGGACGCGTATCCAATCCATGTGTTGGTGAGTTTTGGCTCGAAAGAGAATTTCTCTCCCCTTGCGAAGTAGTAATCTGCGATGATCTCAGGAGCAGCAGTGAAGATTGAGAGCAGGATGTCCCTCTCTTCTTCGCTCGCATATGGCTTGAGAGTTTGCGAAAAGCCAGAGAGGATAGTGTTCCGTACAGTGACTTGGCCTTGGAATTTGTTGTACCAGTCGACGGAGTCCAGTCCAAGGTCGAGTGCGAGGTCCGTGTTGACATCGTCATTCTGGTCTCTGGTGTGTCGCTCGCTGCCTGGAGGGTACCAACCACTGAGACGTAAGAGACCAAGAGAAGGTGTGGTACTGATAAGCTTCAAGAAGGATATCGTTGCTGACTTGCCACGGATGAGGGTGGAGTCGTCGCCGGTCGGGCTTTCTGTGGCGGCGAAAGTGCGAAGAGCAGCGAGAACACCGGCCAGAGAGCGTTCGCTAATCGTCTGGGTCTTGGTTGCACGAGGGATAGTCTCATCACGTAGGATACCAGTTTCCAGCGTTTTGAAGGTTTCTTGAAGAGCATCGGCTGAATCGTCCTTTAGGTGGTCAAACAAAGCCTTGATGATATGACCATTCTTGAGAATGTCAATCTTGGCGCCTTCTCCTTGGTACTTGAAGTTCGCAAGCAGATAACGGACGGCGTTGGAGCGTACGGAAGGACCAGATCCACTCTTTACCAGACAGAGATTGCGAGCCACAATCTTGGACTCGAATGTGAAGTCGCGTTTTGAGTAGACCTGCTTAGCCATAAGACCGCCATCAAATGATACCATTTCGGTGAGTATACGCAGCGAGGGCGAAATAACATGTTCCTTGTGCTTCGGGGCAGAGACACTTCTCGAGATGAGCTTGAGCTGAGCATGGTTCAATAGAGTCTTGATAAGCAAGATGCCGTATTCGCGAGATTCGAGAAGAGTAGCGATTGTCTTTAGGAGTAAGGCCAGAATGGATGAGACGGATGAAGCCAAGTAGTCATTGTTGGTCTGGTTTGCAAAGCCCCAAGCTTGCATAAAATCGGGAAGATATTCAGCATCCTTGTCGCGAGCAGCCTTCAGTTTGGCAGCATCCAGATAGTCGTTAAGAATGTTGATCTTGGCCGGGCGATTGGGCTCGTCCTTTTCGTAGAGGATGAGCTCCAGGAATTGCTTGAAAGATTGGATACCATTTCTCAAATCCTGAACACCGTCTTGGCTGAATGAAAGAAGTTCCTGAAGCTGGCGGGCGGAGAAGATATCTGTGGCCGGGATCACAGCGACCGGAGGCTGTGTTTTCGGGCGCTTGTTATCCCTTACTTCCGAGCCATCGGACTCTGCGAATCTTTTTGACATTTTATAAAAGTTGGTTGATATGATGAAGACGTCCAGGCCTTGCAGAAAACATCATCCTGCGACAGGCTTGGCATCAGATTGGAGAAGTTTTTAGGGTTTGGCGGAGATGGCGGGAGCATCCGGCGATTAGAACGGCTCGGCATACGTGAAGACGCTCGGACATTCGGTGGTGTTGGAGTGTTGGAGAGGCGGAGAGGCGTCAAGTTCCTCGAATTGTGTTATTCGCGCCGTCGTGTATATTGTTCTGGGAAAGCTGTTGTTTCGTGCGCGCCATCATCTCGCGACGACTGTTGCCTTACAAGTTTCTCCGGGACAGGAGTCAGATCACCACGGTTGGCCGATCGGCATTGCACGCGACATAATTCTGGAATGAGCGATCTCGATAAAGCCATCGCGCAGTTGCGCTCATGTCGACCCATACCTGAGACGCAGGTCAGAGAGCTGTGCTACAAGGCACGAGAGCTGCTGATCGAAGAGGGCAATGTCGTCACAGTCAATGCGCCCGTCACGGTATGCGCTCCTTCCCTGCTCTCTACTCTGACTTTCTTCTTCTGACGCATGGCAGATATGCGGTGATATCCACGGCCAGTTCCACGACTTGATGGAGCTCTTCCGCGTCGGCGGTGATGTTCCCGACACCAACTATCTCTTCATGGGTGCGCACCCTTCGCGATTTCCGATTCCAGCTTCCTTCCTAACTCACACACTCTAGGCGACTTTGTCGACCGCGGCTTCTACTCGCTCGAATCCTTCCTCCTTCTCCTCTGCCTCAAAGTCCGCTACCCCGATCGCATCACTTTAATCCGCGGAAATCACGAATCACGTCAGATCACCACCGTCTACGGCTTCTACGATGAATGTCTGCGCAAATACGGCAGCGCCAACGTCTGGCGGTACTGCTGCGAGGTCTTTGACTACCTCGCTCTGGGTGCTCTGATCCTTGGTGCCGCCTCCGAACTTGGTCCTACTTCTGCCGAGCTGCCTTCAGACGCAGGCCAGCCCATACCCGAATCTCTCGAAGACGTCGAGATCGAAATCATCAACTCACACAACCAAGTCATGAACCGCTTCCCTCGCGCAAAAGCTTCGACCGAGTCGTCGGTGCCCAACACCCCCTCAAATACTGGCCCCGCTGGTACAGGCGCAACATCATCAAGCGGTGGATCTGTATCAAATCCTGGAGGTGCCGTGTTGTGTGTACACGGCGGTCTAAGTCCTTTGATCGACAGCATTGATAAGATCAGGCTCATCGATCGAAAGCAAGAAGTCCCCCACGAAGGTGCCATGTGCGACCTTCTCTGGTCAGATCCAGACGAGATAGACGGCTGGGGTCTATCACCACGAGGAGCTGGCTTCCTATTCGGTGCTGATATCGTCAAGCACTTCAACCACAAGAATGACCTCAGTCTGATAGCCCGAGCGCATCAACTCGTTATGGAAGGTTTTAAGGAAATGTTCGACAACACCATCGTTACTGTCTGGAGTGCTCCCAACTATTGTTACCGCTGTGGAAACGTCGCCGCCATCTTGGAGTTGTCAGAAGATGGAAGCAACGGTGGCTACACACCACGCAGCAATGGTGAAATTGACCGATCAGCAGGGATTGTGTCTGAACTGGAACTCAAACAAGGGCCTGGCAGGAGGTATCGCGTCTTCGAAGCCGCGCCGCAAGATTCCAGGGGAATGCCTGCAAAGAAGCCCGTTGCTGATTACTTCTTGTAATTCTCGTCGGACCATTCATAGCACCTCTGCCACCGACTTGTTGTTCGGTCACCACATCCACGACCACGTCGTTGTCGTTCTTGTCGATGGAATCGACTACCATTACGCAATGCACCGCGATCCCCGATACGAGTCGCATTGGCAACTGCCACTTCCTCGACAAGCCTTTCCATTCCTCATCGGCCACTGTACAGCACGGCCACGAGAAGTACCATCACAGTGGTGTCGGGAATTGCTGGGCCGATGGTCTCGAGATCATTTGACTTTGCACTTCGACTCCTCCGCCGGCGGTCGGTGGAGTTCTGGGCGCGCCATGCCCAGCGTGAGAATCCAAAAGTAACGGAAAAAGAAGGGATATACCTTTATTGATGACTACAACAACGAATTTCCTCAATTCTTCTTCGACATGGCATTGCAACCATCAAGGTCTGAGCATGGCATTTCTGATTCTTTGTCTCAAATGCAATAGGACTCTCGATAGATACCCCCTTTCCACACAAGGATATACATTATGTTCTTGACTATACGTTCCAGAATTTCTCTTCTGTCCTCACAGCACTGCATGTAAGCAATTGTGATATATGCATGACCACGTCGTTTCTTCATCATCGTCATTGATGTTGCCATAGCGTTCCTTTCCCACGTCCCCCTATCCTAAAATCTGTCACTTCTAGCCATCTCCTGCGGCCACGCCTGGTGTCGTAGAATGCACAATGTTTTTCAGATCGGCATAGTCGTCCGCAGAGAGGCGCTGACTATCACACTCTTAGTAGAAGGCTGCACTAATCTTAAAAACATTGTGCATTTCTACGGCATTGCGCGTGACAAAGTTCTGCACACGGGGAGGCCCGAAAAAGCCCCGCACGCCAACCCCCAAACAAAAAAAAAAGTTCTCACCTTCCACCCATGTTTCTTTTAGGTCAAACAAGTCACAAAACAATGGCAAAAGAAGTATATTCCGACACGGGGAATTGAACCCCGGCCTCCTCGGACCTAGTAGTTCCTTTGGGAAGAAACGGTTTGAGAGCGAGAAATCCTAGCCACTAGACCATATCGGATTTGATGGAGGAGATTTTGGTAAGATTGAATATGTAGTTTCAATTTTTGGAGGAAGGAAGATAGAGAGGGGTTGGTGGTGCGACCTTGTCTATATCGTATGATGATGTATAACGTAGACGTAGCCGCAAAGAAATTGATCTAGCACCGAACTCCCTCTCGCCTATAAGGCCTTGCAACCATACCTACAAAAAGGTAGGATGCTTTTAATGATCAAGTACGTGTTCATTAAGAGCGATACGACCTCTTGATCTCTTGGGACCTACACCGAAAATCAAAAGTCATTATGCCTTTTGACTATTATGGTTTACCCCTTGAGGGGAGAGCGAGAGAGTTGGTTGATTGTGCGTCATTGTTTGGAAAGATCAGATAAGAGTACAAAATCCAATTGGAAGTGAGAGTATGGAAGTGATGTAAAGCACAGCGGCAGTGGAGAAAACCAGCCTGCTCTGCTCATCCGAGTGTATAAGATTCGTCAGGCTCACTTTCCCAACTCTCTGACCTTCAACCCTCCGTATCCATAGAGTCTTCGGTACACTTCACCCTCGACTTGCTCCAGCAACTCCTTGAGAGCTTTTTCTGTGGTAGTGCGGAAGCTCGATGACATGAGGCGTTTTCCTCCGTCTTGGGGTCGCTCGACGATGTGAGCGCCGTGGAGACCGCTGTAGCTTGAGGTGACGAGCATGAAGTTGACTTTCTCGGGGTGAAGGTAGCGGCAGTTTTCTAGTGAAGAGAACGAGTTAGCGGCTCATTGGTCGGTGAGGGTAGAGCAAGTGATGGGTACCGATGATTTGAGTGCGCAAACCGATGATGCTGTTTTCGATGTTGTTCATGTTTGGCGATGGTGTGATTTGTATTTCATCTTGTCTTGTTGGCTTGAGAATTGGTGGGAGCATGGTGGAGAAGAATGTTGACATAAGATTGAGAAGAGAAGTATAAATCGACGTTTGTAGTACGTGATTGAGAGGAGAAAGAGACTGGAGTATGTCGAGCAAGAAGTCAAGTGTGAGAGCCAGCGTGCCACGATGACCCTCACTCAAATTTCAAACCATTCACTGCGGCAAATGAACACCAAGTAACTTCTCAGCATTCTTGTAACACATCATCTCCAACTCTTCTTTGCTCACCATACCACTTGCCTCGACCTCCTGAATGAACTTCAACCCTTTCTCATTGCCACTGAACGGATAGTCAACAGAGTACAAGATTCTGTCTCTTTCACACATCCTTAGCAAACAGCTCAAGGGCGCCAAGCTGAACATTCCAGAAGTCGTGATCCAAAAGTTTTCTTTCCACACTTGTTCAAGGCCTCGCTTGTTGTCTGGTGCCCAAGATGCGGAGGTTGATATGATACGATCGAGCTGATAGGGTAACATCTCACCCATGTGACCAATGATAATCTTCAACTTTGGGTATTCGTCGAAGAGCCCAGATGCCCAGAGACGCAAAACGTGAAGCCCAGTCTCGGAATGCCAGCCCCAAGCTGCTATGCTCATCATGATTGCCGCCTTCTCGCCGAAGTTGCCACGGTAGTGAGGCATCCACTCATCTGCTGCAAATGTAGGATGGATATAGATTGGCACATCCAGTTCTTCGGCTTTCGCAAAGACGGGTCGGAAGGACTCGCCATCGTAGAAGGTACCATTGCAGTGATTGTTTATCAGAGCTCCGACGAACTTGTGCTGTTTCACGCAGCGTTCGAGCTCGGAGGCTGCAGAAGAGGGAGAAGCCATGGGTAACAAAGCAAACGCGGCGTAGCGTGGTTGGTCTTTGATTGCGGATGCTAAATTGTCGTTTGTCGCGCGGCACTCGTCGGGAGAAGCATTGAGAGGGCTATGTGAGAGTACTTGCAGTGATACATTGCCGTTGTCCAGGGCGTCAAGACGGTCAGAACCGAGAGAGGTAAGCTTGTCAATCAGAGGCTTAGGGAATTGTGCATATGGATCCTCGCGCCCTGTGTCGGCGAGATGCTTGCGGACATTTTGAGAGAGGTAGTGCTCCTCTAGAGTAATCATCGGAGGCACCATTATGGTTGCCTCTATCGATGACGCTCAGGGCTTGAAATATGAAGCTATTGGTGGTCGATGGGAATAGGCAAGAATATAGGAGGCACTATGGATTTGGGTAGCAAAAGTTGTTTGAACAACGTGAATCAAGCGAGAAGGGGTATCCTGGTCTGCTTCCGTTCTTCCCATGAGTCTTTATAGTTCTTACTGACAATCAGAGGGTCGCGGGCAACAATGTCCGGAGTGTCCGACTCAACAAATCGTGACATCACGGGCAATCTTTCCTCCGTACCTTCACGGCGGAGCCAGGCAACAGCAAAGTGAGTGGTGTACTAACCGTATTCTTCATCAATAGCGCACGCGCGGCCTTCCAGATGTCATAGAAGTTACGTTCGGGCATAGGAGTTATGAAGGCGACAAGAGCTGAAAGCCGTCAAAGGTGGGACAGGTGTCGGCAGAAGTTCGTGCCGAGTCGCCCGCTAAACAAGAAACAATACTGTCTTAGCTGTTTGCACTTCGAGCTTGTACAAAATATCTTCGTCTAGACTCTGCCGGTCCATTCATCATCAAGAGCAGGAGGTTGGCGATCACCTCCAAAAACATCCGTAATGTGCCAAAGTTACCCGATTCGAAGAGTTCGGTAGCTTACTTGAAGGAGAAGTCCAACGATAACCCTTACCTTACAAGATGCTCCATCAGCGCTTGATTTCACTATACATTCTTCTAGTCAACAGCAGTAAACTTCAAGATTGATCCTATAGATGCGAAAAATGATAGAGCGCCATTTGAAGGTGTACACCATTTAAGTAATCCGATCCGATTCTCTATAGCGGAATTTGTTATTGATGTGTCGGCCGCCGTAATATACAAAGATGGTAAAAAAGTTAAATAGTTAAAGCTTTCTATAAAGAGGCTTGAACAAGGGAAGAATTAATCTTACTAGACGAGTCCTATATTTTTACTTAAATAAGCTAGTGCATACCTATACGTGTAAGTCTTAACTAGCTCTTCTTCTTTATCACTATCCACGTCGACAGTACAGAAACGGCAATAAGAAGAGGAACGCCAAGCCCGACTCCAATCCCGGCCCCTAGCCGAACCGCTCGCTGATGTCTCCTTCTCAACCTCGCCTCTGCACTCTCAATCGCCTCTCCAGTAAAGTAGTTACCGACCAAAAAGCTGTCGCTGTTGTCGAAGTAAGGGTAAGTTAGACGACTGTCGTAACCAAGCGGCCGTCCATCCTGGCCCAGCACATCCGGCTGAGCGACGTCAAGCTGCATGAGCACTCCTGTCGCAAAGCGTGCAAGGACCGCCTCGCGACTGGCCTCGGACCCATTTATGTGCATGAAATCATCCAGACTCGGAGGGAACGTGATTGAACTTGGCGGAGGTACAGATGTGTCTGGTGCGGCGTCAGCAAAGCTCGTGGCAAATCATTGGGCTGACTGACTGTATTGCCAAAAGATCCGACTCTCGTTCACGCAGTTACCTCCGTCTGTGATGCATGGCAAGTCCCAGGTCAGCTGTACTGGGTAGTTTTGGTTGGCACCTGTCCATGAAACATTGTACACGGCTCCGCGAAGTATGATTGCAGGTGGGCCGGCATAGTCCTTAGGGATCGTGGGATAGACATTTTCAGGCCATGAACAGTCGTTGTGATTCTGGCTTTGGCCTTCTCGATCGCACCAGATGAATGAAGTTAAGCATAGCCGTGTGTATTCCGGACAGGTTCTGCTGCTCGCGTCAAAGGCTCTACATAATCTCGCGAGTGAGATTGTGAGAGCAAGTATTTGACGGAAGAGGACCATTGTTGGATAGAAGATGCTAGGAGGCGCTGTATCACGCGAAACACAGGCGTGCTTTTATTCTTGATTGCTTTATAGCACATCCTCTACTACGAGCTTGATGGAGTGGATGATATCATGTGCTTGGCAAAAGTTGATGATTCCTGTTATCCGAGTCCTGTCAGGTATCTCTTATTAGCTTGCTAAGGGAAACAGACTTGGGCCCGGATATTGACAAATGTTCATGCTCTTGGCGAATGTGGAAGGATGAACTTGACGTGATGTACTCGCTTGGCATTCCTACAATACCGGAAATAAAATAATACCCGCCCGAACGTCGCAAATCCTACCAGCCTTGCCTTTCTTACAGTACTACCACATTTACCGTCTGCCTCTTACTCGGACTGTATACTTCTAGATTATTTCTCTGTCGTCCTCACTAGCGCTAGCGACCGGCTTATCGTGACACTTGAGGTCAAGCTTAGAGGGTGAAGCGAAAGTTGGGCCGATGATTACAGATTGCATTCTTTCGATTGCTTCCCAACCGTCCGCTCCGGCTACTGGCCCACCATCTTCCTTAACATCTACCAACCTCAGAGGGAAGTACGACTACCTCTTCTCTTCTTCCTGCGCGCGGCTAGAAGAAGAACCGAAGCATAGTGGATATAAACGAACATGTCTGTTAAGTTTCTGGACATTGCACCCGCACTACCCGCAAGCGTAGCATTTGTCTACGTTACCTCCTTCACAAATGTGTGGAATCACGTACTGCCTTCTTGGATTAATGCAGAAGCCAGCGATGTCCAAATCAACTGCAAGCCCCAAATGCTCGACGAGGAAGCCAAAGGGCAGAATCCTACGTCGATACCCGATCGAAAAAGCCCGCTGGAAGCGTCTTCTTTTCTGTTGCACATGGGTCACCACAGTCTTACCACTACCAAATTCTTCAGCGACGATCAGTCCTGCTCGATTAATGCATGTATTGGTCAGCTTGGTCTTGTGGTTGCTGAGCTCGCTGTCTACTATTACCGCACTGGCATCTGGGTCCAAAATCAGCTGATCCTCTTGGGGGCGTGTTGGGCCTGTATGATAATACGATCGCTGTGGCCAACGCTGCACCCTGTTTTCGATGAACTATCATCTCATTGCAGCAACCGCAATCGGTGCTACACTGCCGCACGACTCGCCCAAGGAGTCGAAGCCGTATTCTGCGGACCAGAAGACCAGCGAGTCCAGCACTGGTGCGTCTTTGACAAGAGGAGAGGAAAAAGAGCCACAGCGCCTACTGGTCCACATGCACATCTTTAGCGTTACGATGCTGCTCATCTTCCTGCTAGATCGCCACGGACTCTCAAGTCCCACTGGATATCTTGCGTGGCGGCGTCTTTGGATACCTATCCTCCTGATCACACTTCGGGGCGCTATCGAAGATTGGCGTGTGACAGGGCAATACAGTCGGGCTTTTACATCGCACGTACAAGCCTGGATCCACAAGACTTATGCGTCCATGCCGCAAAATGCCTATTGGGGTATCTATCGCCCCCTTTCCGCGATAGCACCCTTCCTCATTTGTGGCGCGATGACCAGTTTTCTGACTTCATGTCTTGGATTTCAATATCTGATTCTAGGACTCCCGCGCACTGGCCCCTCATTCAGGGATGGAGGGATGTTGGGGGCGATTGTGTATGTGAGCGTTGCTTGTGTGGTTCTGGTGCTGAGGGGACGGGATATGGGACAAGGTACTGATATGCGTATGTGGAGATATAACATGGCTATTCTTGCGGCTTTTGGACAGACTGTTACGGGGTTGGTGGGGTTTGCTGGGGTGTTGTTTGTGTTGAAGTGGTCATTTTGAAGTGGCCGTGTCAAGTGATTTGAAGAGGGGGGCAGTGCTCTCAATGGCTTGAGGGCTCCATGGAGTGGAGGAGAGGCTTCACTCCAATAGTGTGGAGTAGATTGGAGTAACAGGTGGCCACTCCATGGAGTTCCACCCTCCCCTAGTGCTAAACTTTGTCACGCGTGGAGCTGTAGAAATGCACAGTGATTCTGAGTAGGACTGCTTCGTCCACAGAGAGCGGCGCTCTAGAGCTCTCTCTCTGGATCTAGCTCTGGTTTTCAAAATCATTATGCATTTCTACAGGTTTTTTAACGTACATTGCTGCGACAAGAGAGTTGATGTGACAAAATTCGGCACACGGGGAGGACGAAGCTGTCTGGAGGGGATGTCCCTACGCCGAGTCAGGCATAGCGACGTTTCTTTCAAGAAGGTGGTGAGCTTCTGCCGGATCGAATATCTCCGGTCGCCTAGTCTCAACTTCCATGAATCCTACCACTTTTCCTACCTACTTTCCTACCTCTAAGACCATGTTTACTCAATCTAGAATTCCAAACTGGCTATTTGATAAACGTACCGTCTCTATCTCAGATACTCCTACGCATGTATCCCTTTACTCGGATTCAACCGAAGCCGTGCTTTCTACGGCTAATAACTAGAGTCGTTAGCAATATAGTTGATGGCGGCAACAATCTACCCTCTGCTTTAACCTAATTTGACGACCCTATCTAGAGCAGGATACGTGGTTCTTTTGGTCCTACCTATGACGGCGTGGGTGTAGTACATCATTCACTGCGGCAAACTGACACTAAGTAACTTCCTGGACGACCCTTTGTATTCGAATGATTGTGCATATTGAAAGCTAATTCATTGCAGTGAGTGCGAGGAAGGAATAGTTCTACTACATTTATGACAAGACTCATCGTGCATACCAAGTGGAGTTCGTCTTGTGCAACATGACGAGCACTCGTTCTGCAGTAAGAACGGGATCATCTCTCTGGATAAAGTGACCGCATCTTCCGGCCATAGCTGGTCCAGCGCGTCTTTCCTCATCTTCCGTCAGTCTGGTCAGGCCTTCATTGTATTCATTCCAGATCGGATTGATGTACTTGTTGACAAGGGCTTGAGGAACCCCATAGCTTCTCTGCAAAAGATCAGTGACCCTGCAATCGATGGTACTCTTCGATAAGAACTAACCTCATTCTCCGCTGCGAAGGTATCTGGATCATGACCAATAACTGTGATCCAAGGTGGTCCGTCCGGACCTTGCAACTTGGGTGTGTACGCAAGTGGTAGAAGCTCGGGAAGACCAGACCTGTCCAATCCTTCTGCATTGGAAGAGTAAACGTCGAATATCGTTCTGTACCTCTCCCTTACGTGGCGTAGCTGGTCGGTAGTGGTACCTTTGGGCAGCTCCTTTTCATCGAACTTTGGATCATCCGGATCCGGCCAGAGCGATGCAAGGTCGATATGCGCCATTATAGAGTCCAGGAATATGAAGCCGGAGACAGTACCAGGATGAGCGGCTGCGTAGAGGCGGGCAAAAGCACAGCCTATCGAATTCCCGACCAAGATCAGGTGTCTGGGTGATCTAGAGTTGAGCTCTTTCTCCGTAAAGGCCTGCAGAAAAGCGTAGAGATCTGTAACGACATCTTCGACATCGTGTGTACCGTTTGGATCTCTGTCGGACAAGCCCTGACCATATCGGTCGTAGGATAGTAGATGTGGTCGTAGATTGTTAGCTTTTTGGGTCTTTATGGCGATTTGCGATATTGTTTCTGCCCAAGAAGATTGTGGTAGAATCAGACCGTTCAAAAAAACCACGAGGGTTTTGTTGTCATCTCCATCTCCAGCTGCGAAATTGTAGCGGAGGCTTGCAGTGGGTTTATGCGTGAGCTGGATGGTGCCGAGCTTGAGATTCACAATGGGTTTGTCTGGATAGTGGACGGTGCCGAGCTTGACTTTGACAGAAGGTGTGGACATCATGGACATGATGAAGGCGGGGCCGAAAATGGGCTTTGGAAGGATGAATGGCATGTATCAAGTATTCTCGATCTCAATGCAGAAGTGATAGTTCTGGATTGATAAGATAGATACTCGGTTGCTGATGATGAAGGGAGATTCAATGGAACGAGGTTTGAGTTGCAGCGTCAGGCTCCGTGTCTTGCCTCTACTCGAGTAATAACAAACAGGAAGCTGCGTTCATCGACGTGACGTACTCTTACCTCACAGAATCATGATGCAGAGGTATACGAACGTCTTGCGTCTTGGCAGCTCCCGATCTTCCTACATGACACGAATGAGGAGTGTTGACCTTGGTCTGTATGGAGGCGGGGTTTGTTTGAATGTCATCGGAGATAGTGATTTCCCTTTTCGACCCCCGTCGGATTTAAGCCACTACAGCGTCTACTCGTCTAGTCGATCACCATGATGACCACTTCTCGTCCGGACGGAAAGTTGACCAACTATCTCCGCATCCTTTAGCAAGTATCGAAGTATCCTCAACTACTTAAGAGCAGGTCTTTCCATCAAACTCGAGCTTCTTACTCCCAAGCATCTCTCCACAGCAGTTGAAGACTATTACACCCTTTCCTCAGAAAGCGTCATTATCAAAACACTATCTCAACAAACGCACCAATGGCCATCCTCCTCACCGGCGGCACGGGGAAAACATCCCTCCATCTCGCCTCCCTCTTACAACAAGCCAACATCCCTTTCCTCCTAACCTCTCGCCGTGGCCCCTCAGCCTCTTCCCTTCCAACCGTCAAGTTTGACTGGAACGACGAGACCACCTGGGCCAATGCATTCAGCCATCGTTTCCCTAGGTCCGAAACAATCACAGCCATCTACCTACTCAGTGGCGAGTTAGCCGAACCAGCACCACTGCTTAACAAATTCATGGATCTTGCACATAATGAACATGGCGTCAAGAGATTTGTATTGTGTTCAGGCAGTACAGCTGAGATGGGTGGACCCTACCACGGCAAGATATGGCAAAAACTCCATGATGAGAAGCTAGAATACTGCGTGCTAAGACCGAGTTGGTTCATGGGTATGATTCTCCACCCCACTTTCTCTTACCCCTTTCAATCTTCGAGCTCGTGCATCTGACACCGATGAACAGAAAACTTTTCATCCCCAGGTCAAGGCCATTTCGAAACAATCAAGTACAAAAACACAATCTTCTCCGCCTGTGCCGATGGCAAAATCCCTTTCATCAGTGCACAAGATATAGCAAGAGTTGCTTTCCACGCCCTCACGGATTCTACCCCTCATAACCGCAGTTACCGTATTCTAGGTCCCGAACTCTTGACCTACGATCAAGTAAGCCTCCCTTCCCTTCTTTCCAAGCCCTCCAATCCAACCCCACTGCTCTGAATGTTTGGGACGTCTTACATACTAACTCATCACCACCACGACAGATTGCAGAAAAGCTGTCTATCCATCTCTCCAAGAAAATCACCCACGTCAAGTTGTCACCTGAGGAAAGAATTCAAGGATTCAAGGATGTCGGATTACCTCTCCACATGTCATCCTTCCTCACAAACCTAGAAATCATGGCTGCAGAGGGTAAAGAAGCTTGGGAAGGCAGTGATGTTCAACTCGTGACTGGAAGAAAACCAATGTCATTTGATGCATTCGTGCAGAACAACAAGCAAGTTTGGGAATAGTGATGATGATGGAAAGAAAAGCAGGAATAGACGGGCAAGAAAGAGAACGGAGGAAGAGAAACCCAAATTTTGCTTCATCTACTCAAAAAGCAGAAAGTTGCAGATTATCCAACAAACGAAAACAATATAAGCGTATCGCTATGCCAGGGGGTGGGTTTTGCCACGACCCTTAAAGACTAAGAAAAACCAAAACCAAAATCATAACATCATTTTTTGTTCCGACCAACCCAGAAGCCCTGCTCCTATACCCCTAAAGGTCACCTGAAGGAAATGGACAGAGGAGAAGAAGTAAACTATCGAGCCCAGATGACTGCAAGCCAACCAGGCGTGCGTGAGACTCGTGAGCCACGAGCGGCATATTCTGCAAACTCAACACCATCGACGAAAGCAGCAACATCATCAGCGCCAAAAGATCTTTCCAATGCAGAGAGCCATGATTCGACATCCTTGATCTCGCGATCCGAGGAGGTGCGGCGATGGTGTGCGGCATGTGCTGCCACTGCTGCACCAGCCAGTGCCTCGCTTTCCCGCCGTTGCTCACCAGTGAAAGCATGTATGCCTTGCAGCGGTTCTCTTGAGTTGCCATTTGAAGGCGTCCAAGCTGGTGTCTGAGGATGCGAATGTGACTGAGGTGATGCGTCGGCATATGCGGCTCGGAAGCCGTGACCTGGATAGTTGCCTGGTGTAGAAGAAGCCGAGGCTGGAGGGAATGCGTTGTAGAAGCGGAAGTGCGGGTTGTTGCTATTATTACCAGGCGCTGATTGTGTCAGACTCCTACCAGCAGCCACGGCAGAAGCAGCTGCTGCAACACTGTTGATAGCGTTCCAACGTTCTTCTTGCTGTGCATGTGCTTGTGCTTGTTCGGCTGGGGTCGAGAAGGATTGCTTGGGAGGTGTAGTACCAAGACGAGGGCTACTGATGTCGGATCTCGGAGGAGCAGGAGCGCTGTTCGATCCATCTGCGAGAGCATCCGACATGTCAATATCAGAATCACCAGAGTCGTCCGAGTCTTTCAGTGCTCTCTCCAAGAGAACTCTTGTGCTCTCAGCATTAGGAGGGTGTAGCTGAGCAGTGGCGATGCTCTGATCATGAAAGACACCAGGCAATCTGGCTGCAGAATCTACCCATGTCTTCCTCAACCGTGAGAAGTACTTGTGTGAGCGTTTGACGGTCTGGAACCAGCCGCTAGCCATGTATAGGCGATTCTTCATCGAGGCGAGCATCTCAATAGCTTTACGAGAAGCGTCTGCTCCAGAAGCCATGCCATCATCCTTAGCGGTGCGACGAAGATAACCTTGAGTGTCCATCCAAGGGAAGTTGATGACATAGACACCAAGCAACGCAACGTTGTAGAGAGCGAAGCCAACCAGGGGAGTCTCTACCACGACGCCCCATTCCTGGAACGAACCGATCAAGTCAACGATGTCACGGGCAGCAGCGAAGCACTCGCGAGCGCTGTCTTCCCAGAAGCCATGTGGTGAAGGAATAGTATCAAAGCGTGAGCCATCGAGGGGACCTGATGGCTTGCCATGTCGGAAAGGAATGAAGGGGAGGAACTCGCGGGTGAGAAGAAGTTGAGAGAGGAGGAAAGTGAGGTGCACAAGAGCGTAGGGAGTTGAAGAGTGGAGGTTGATGTGCGCCGATGTGTTTTGTGCCGTTAAGGAGTGGTGTCTAGGGAGGCCGACTTTGAAGTCTTCAAGTGTTTTCCTAAGACCGTACCACTCGGACTGTGGGTTCCATGGTGGTAGAGCATCACGTCTAATTTGGTCAGTACTCAATTCATAGCATTGATATCAGGTCGACTTACTTTCTGCCTCCTCCACAGGTCCAGCGCATGACTTTACCGTGTATGTCCAGGACTTTGATATATCGACTGATCAAACCCTCATCAGGACCAACCTCCCAACGACCTTCGGAATCCCCAGGAGAGGAGGTTCCGTTGTTGCCGTCTGGAAGTGAGGGTCTTTTGTAAGCAGGATTCATCGGATCAGTGGCTAGGGAAGCGCGACGTTGGCTCTGAACTTCTGCTCTAGAGGTGTTATCCTCGCTCAGAAGCAGTGTGCGAACCTTCTCGCCGAACAAAAATGCATGCTCGCTGGCTGGTAACTGAATGCGCAAGTCCTTAGCGTTGATACCCTGAGGTCTGTATTTGCCATTGCTGAAGTAACGATCAAGAATGAAACAAGCCCATAGAGTACGACGACGGACTTCTTGTTTGACAAAAGCATCGTTCTGGCAAGTCGCGCTGTCGGGTGAGGCATTACCAGAGTCAACAAAGCCTTGCTGCTCGACAGCCCGAGATGGTAACGAGCGAGAAAGAGGCTGATCGTCAAGTTCCTCTTCGTAGTGCAATCCCATAGCCTGAGCAGAACGAATAACAATACCTAAGTGACCCCAAGCCTTAGGGCCTCGATTCATGCCCCACTCGTGCAAGGCCAGCATCAGCATGGCATGAATGGTGGAAATGTCGTGCAGACCCAGTCTATCGGTGGTAACGGCATTGAGCTGAGCTGTGGCTGCCGTGGCATAGAACTCGGCGGCTATCAGAGGGTCACTAGGACGGTTGGCGTTCCGTGATGAATGATGGGCGACAAGTATGGGGTGGAAGCGGGATGTCAATGCTAAGAAGGCCAACAAGAACTCGGTAGGTGCAGGCGGTTGGACTGGGGGAGCAGGGATATTTGTGTAGGGTCGGTATTGAGATGCTTGGGCCTGGGAGCTGGCCTGACGGAGAGGTTTGAGGAATGTTGGGGGGTGGATAAAGGGGAGGTCGGCGGAGAAGTGCAGCTGGAAGATGTCGAACTAGATGTTGGGTCAGCGAAGAATGTTATGCAGGAGTGGTAAGTCAGCTTACCAGTTCCTTCCAGACAGCAGGTGTCAAAACGTTGGGATCCAAAGCATCTGAGGGTAAGATGGAGGGTTCGACGAAGGTGGGCAAGGGTTGACCTGGTAGGCCGGCATTACTTTTTCGTTGCTGTCGGGACTTCCGGATCTGACACACCATTAGTATCCTGCATCTAGCTGGCCATGGACGAAAGGGCATACCTCTTCGGTCATGGGATCAATCTTGGGAGCAGGTCCGGTCAGACTGTTCTCCCTCTTGCGACCACCGGTAACAGGCACCGGGTAAGTGCACTCCCGATTTCCAGCCTCGCAAGACCGGCAAGGAGTACCGACACCACTGTTGACGCATTTGACCTTGGATCGCCGGCAGCGAGCACATGCTATCGAGGACCGCATACGTGCTTGGGCATGCCGTGTTTGTTGAGCGTTGCCGGCTTGCTGTTGCCGGGATGCCTGATCCGAGCCCGGAGCTATCGCCGGTGAGGGTTGGGTGAAGCCTTGTGGAGTGGGAAGAGGGCGAGCCGGAGTGACAGTCGAGATCAAATCGGGACGGGGACTCTTGCGAGGCCGGCCATCGTAGTCGTCGCTGCCGTCGGGAGAGACGGAGAAGCGGCGCTTTGGCGACGGCACCGAGGGCCCCGAGAGCAAATTGGCGAGGGCGACTGAGGAAGTAATGGTTGCGGCGTGCGTGAAACGCGTCACGACTTGGATACAGCAGGCCTAGAGGCACGCAGAGAGTGCTGCTCGAAGAAACGGAGCAACGGAATATCTCAAGACTGTCGGCTACCAGCTCGGCGATAGTAGCTCAATCAGCCGAGGGAAAGCGAAGATAGCGAAGTTTGCGGAGTAACTGTTATCGAAGCACAGGCGCCAACGAGAGACGGCAAGACCTGTTTGTGCAAAGCTGCAATCGCTCAGGTGAGAAGGACTGTCGGTCGGAAAGGAGGAGGGAGGGAAAGGGAAGGAGAAAGAGGAGCCGGGCCCTTGGTCCTCTTGAGCCGTGGCCGTCACCAAACATGCTACTCCGAGTACAGCCTGCTTCCATATCAACTCTTGGATTAAGCCGACACGGTCCGACTGCTCCACATGCTACAAACCCGAATGCCGCCCGAGCTGTTGATCCAACCTACGGATTTGACATGTGATCTTACTCGCACTGCCTTTTGTGTCTCCCGGCCCTCCAAAGCCCAGTCCATATCACTTCTCGCAAAGTCCCACAAACTCTCACGACTCCCGATACTTTTTACCGTCCATTTTCTTCACCCGAACATGCAACGCTGGGCGGTAGGGCTCGCTCGTCTCTCCTGATGTCGTTGTCACACGCTGTCCCCTACTTTTCTCTTAGCCGCATTCCTTGCTCCGGTTGGTTTGCTTAACCGCAACCGCCAGACCGTATCCCGCCAATTCGGCTCCATCGTGCCTTCGACTCGGCAATTCATACTTGGACGAGTCCCGTCCACTCAGCTTCTACAATTTTACCCAGACCAGTCTTTGGGGAGACCTTTGTGTTACTCCATCTGCCGGAATGTCGTACAAATACCTACCGAACCCCGCGCTCCATTGGCTGTCCATGTCCACCGCGCGGCTACTCCTCCAGCAAAAATATGTCCCCGGATTGTAGATTTCGTGTCACCATGCATACCAGATTGTCTCAATCTGCATGGTGATGGATGGCAATGCAACCTTGATCGCTGATACGATTTTGCACATGGCATGATAGTATACCAGAAGTCTGGTCGTGCCGTCTACCACGTCAAGCAAGGATTTTGTCAATCCTATCATTCTTGTTGTGGAATTTGCGTGATATTCTACACTGTGATGCTGTGACCGAACAGAATCGACAGGCCCTAGACCTTTGTTGTCGTCCATCACAACACGTACACACACATATCAAGCACTCACCCATTGCCAGCGACGACTGGAGAAGCTGCAAAATTTCAAGGTACTTTTCAGACATGGCGATTTGTCCATCAAGAGCGGAAATCTTCCGTGCTCTCCCTGTGTCCGTCTACCAATTCGACAAGCATTGTGCATTTCTACAACAGGTCAAGATTGTGGTCCATGGGCCCGGAAGCCCTGCGTCTAGATTTTGAATATAGCCGGTGAGGCCCCTAAACCCAAACCAGAAATTGCAAGCACGACAAGCACGCATTGGAGCAAGGTTACGGCACATCAGTCCCAGAGCCACGGATCAAAACACACACATTCTTATTTTGCGATTCAGCAATGTGACGTACTCTAGCTATGTTGTGTCAAGCCATGCATTGTTTCCCGTGATGACCCTTGCATCCATAGACCGACTCTCTGAGCGGCTGCAACATCATCACCTCAGCGGCTAATATATGGCCCCCTCATAGAACTCATGCTCGGGCTCTATCGAGTTGGCGCGAGCATCGCAAGGAGAGCTTCTTGGTGTGATGCTTCCGTCACCTGAACTATCGTTCTGAATTCCGACTTGCCTTTCGTCAGCAGCGTTCTCCTCGTAGGTCCGGAAGCTGAAGATACCATCGTAGGCGTGGTTGGTTTGGATACCTGAGGCACGAGTAACAGGGGCAGGTTCCGCACTTTGAGCAGAGCTTTCTGAGCTACTTGGCTGGGGGGTGTTGACATTGTGAAGCTGGATGGGAGCGAGGGTATGGTCCGGGTCATGGTACTGTGGAGGAATGCTTGGGCGTGGCAGAGGTAGGCTCTGGCTCTCGGTGTTGGCAGTAGCAGGAGCTGGTGGCTGGCTTGATGCAGAAAGTCTTGCTGAAGTAAGGCCGTGGGTACCGGAAGGGTGCAGCGTGCCGCGGTAGGCATTGGACAGGTAGCGGCGAACCTCTTCACCATTGGCTCTGTTGGCAGCAAGTTGAAGCGTGTCCATGACTGCTCCCATTTTGATGTTGTAGATCTCATTCGCCAGAGCAGCGTTGTGCATGATCCATTGACTATTACCGGATGTGAGACTGTGTGAGATGAAGGCACTCATGCTGGTTGTAAACAGCTCGCTAGGGCTTGGATCAAGAGCGCAGTATTCACGTCGATGGCCGAGCTGTTCGCAGCCACCACACTTGACCAGAGGTTCCTGACAAGGCAAGGGAAGGTGCTGCAGCAGACACAGTTAGCGATTATTGGGCGACCTCTTAGTCGAGGACAAGCAGTGAACGCTCACCCATTTCTGACAGTTGTGGCAGAGAGCGAAGTACTAAGCGCATATTAGTGACCCTTGTTCAGAAAGACATGGCTGGGGCTAGCTAGCTTACCTTGTAATCAGGCTGCAATCTGTGAGCACCCAGGTGGCAGAAGTTCCAAGTGTGACCGAGGGCACCGCAGTTCAAGCATTCTTCAAGAGCCTGCTGGCAAACGCGAGGCAGATGAACTAAAAGTGTCAGTCTAGGTTCATAGCTTGATCCGGAAATCTGGGGTAACATACTCTGATGGCAGTTGTAACAGAGATCCGACATGCTTTGAAAGTAAATTGGCACTAAGGGTAATGAAATGCGCAATGGAGGATCCGAGCGTCGATGAGGTTGAAGAGCAGCGGGAGCAGAGTGGAACGATTGGCAAATATGCAAAATGGGAAACGCCGGAGGCAGGAAGTGGGTGAACGCGCTTTCCCAAAAGAATTGCCAGGCAGACGTGCGCCTCTTGGGCCAATCCGGACATGAGAGGTAGCGTTCACCGAGGGCAATGCTTCTCAAAATCATACCTCCTACTCATCTATCGCTTGTTCTTCTTCCAGTTTCCACCTTTGCCACCTTTCCTTGCAGCCGGGGGCTTGCGATCGAACAGCTTCTCTCTACAGAATCCTGCATCTGCGAGCCTCAAATAACTTGTAACACCTTGATCCACAACAGCCAGGATAACGCTCTTGTATCCATTACGCAACTTTTGATACAGCTGTACATCTTTACGAGGTGGCTCGTATGATTGTGTGTCGATAAGAGCACCCAGCTGGGCAAGCGTTGGAACGGATGTCTCTCTAGCATTGATGACTGCGATGCGGAAGTCGGGCGTGCCAGGGTCGCTCTTCTTGTAAGTTGTTGAGCCAGGCTTCCACAGGTGGTAGGTGATTCTGAAAGCAGGATCTGTCGCATTTGCGGAATCCTTTGTTCTGGATGTCGGATCGTAGCTTGGGATGATTGCAAGACGGCGATAGATTTCAGCTGAACATATTAGTAAGAAAACACAAGCATTGTGCCAGCAAACACATACCATAATTGCGATAAAGCCCTGGTTTTACCAACGGTCCAGCTTTCTGCTCCGTTTCTGTCGCAGACCGAGGGATGAACATGCTTTGCCACTTGTCCCTGAGCAGGCCCAGGCTCCAAGACGTGCCTTGCACAGGCGGATAGCAGTCGTCTCCAGGATCACTGCCCGGACCGTCCCAGCTCGGAGCTCTGTGGACTGTATAGCCTGATCTCTTCAAACCAGAGTATACAGAATACTTCTCGAAAGTCAGAGCACCTTCGCCGTCACCCTCCATGCCCAAGAACGCAGCGTACGCGCCTTGAAGACTCATGGGCAAGCCCTCACCATCTTCATCGTCCTCATCCACTGGCCATCGGACATCAATAGTTCCTCGCTCAAGCAGATAGATGACTTCTTCCGGAAGCAACCAGATCCTGTTCTCTCCAGCGGTACGGGGTCCGAGTGGATCTTCTTTGGCAGGGAAAACTTTCCCCATACTCTTGAACAATGGTCCTTTGGGATCCTCTGTGTACGCCATGTTGGTCTCGGGATGGTAGTGAGCCAGAACATACTTCTTCGGTTGATGCACACGCTGGAACGATAGTGCTGTATGCATAGCATCCCTCGAATCTGCCAGTGTTTTCGACTGAAGGTCTGTGTGGTGAGGTTCAAAGTCCTTCTCACCTCTTTTCGGAATCTTCGCATCATCGCTGCTGTGAAATATCAGTGAAATGTCAACCAGACTGTTGGATGGGATAAAGGCGCACGAGAAGTTCAGAAGGAAGCGAAAGTCCTGTGTCTCATCTGATAGATCGAGGTCCCCTACGTCCGGTCCACGTGGAATGACATCCTCATCTGCATCCGCCATGTCGACCTGAGTCTTTCAACAAAGTCGATGGTTTTCTTGGATGGAAGTGAACAATAAAAGTGCCTGATCGGATTATAACTCGCGCACGAATTCCAACAACTCGACGACAACCGCTTTCCAAGACAGTGACGCGTCGTACTTGTTTTGTTGGTCTCTGTCTCGTTGCTTCTTGACACGACTGTTCTGATAGCTTCTACAATCTGCCTTTCACAGACAACGACCATCCGACGCGCGAAAACGCAGTTGCAGTCAGAAAATCACATTCACGCCTTACTCTTTTCGTCAGATTTCCAGCGGCTAATTCAGCCCTACCCGTCGGGGAGCTTTCCTCCACTTGAACTTCACTCCGGCGCACCCTCACCGCACTCACTAACGCGTCTTTCCCCGTTTGAGCATCGAGCATCGCATTGTACATCGCATTAAAAATGGCTCGTCTGTCAGGCTCAACCCAGCCTGCAGGCTTGGGTAAGACCGCCACCGGCCTCGGTGGGAAAGGACTCGGCAAGTCCACTGCCAAGCGCCATCACTACGTTATCCGATCTCGGTGCTACTTGGGTGACCCTGCTAACGGTTATCACAGTAAGATCTTACGCGACAACATCAACGGCATTACCAAGGGTTCGATCAGGTAAGTACCTGACTTGTATAGCGCCTCGAATATGCATTAATCACTTCTGAACTCAGACGCTTGGCCCGCCGCGGTGGCGTAAAGCGCATCTCAGCTACCATCTATGATGAAGTTCGTGCTGCACTGAAGGACAGACTGAAGCTGGTACCCACCCATGACATCCAACATCCAAATGACTGATGACTGACATTTGACGTAGCTTCTCCATGACATCTGCGCTATCCTGGGTACTTACGACTGCATCATTTTGCCTTCTTTCACTAACAAGCCGCACAGAATGCACCGTCCGCCAGACAGTCACCGTTCCGGACGTCGTCTTCGTCCTGAATCGCCATGGAACTCCCATCTACGTGAGCTCTCACTGGTTTCTGCAGACGACGAGAATTCTAACAAATTGCAGGGTTTCGACACACCTTTCCGCACTCGCAAATGAACACTCTTTACACAGACGTGGAACTGTTTAATGAAGATTGATGGATACCCGTGAATAGGCGTTTAGCGGCGATGTTTAGAAAAGCAAGGAAGCACAGGTCGTGGTATACAGACTGGTACAAAGGAGTCATTCTCATTCTCATCTCACTCCCTTGACGCAGAGGCATTCGCAAATGATTGGCCTCATAAAATTGGGATGTCGTGCAGTGTTTGCAATTGGCGCCGAAACGCCATCCGTTTGTTGCGGAGATCTGTTGATCTTCTTCAGACCCTTGGACGTGGGGGAAGCTGTTCCTCCAACCTTGAAACCTTCCTTCCCGAACCAACCACACTCCTTGCAATATCCGGGTAGTGGCTGTCATCATGCACAAGCAGGACCTATCGTTTGCCAAACAGGCTGCCCTGTGAGATCAGTGAGCACAGTGTGCACGAGAGTGGTGGTTGAAACGCCTTCGCGCGCCGCCAAATGTTTCATGTTTTAGGTGCATGACAACCAACACCGCAGATGCTTGGTTTGTGAAATTCGCACAGAGGCAAGTGGTAGAGCAACCTTCACCTTCCATTGATATCCGTCATGTCCGTCTCGTATTCTCCCTTGAAATAGTTGGACCAATCCTATGCGCTTTCCTTCCCGAAGCACCTTTGAACTTCCGTCACCCACACTCCTTTGTACAAACGCACCAGCATTTGACTGCTGCCATCACGCTCCTTCAACACTTCTTTTCTCAGATTCATCCACGCTCTTTTAAAACCCTTTCGTATTCTCTTCTGCCATTTTTGCACTGCACTTCATTTCTTTGCCCATCATGAAGATCTCTTCAATTGCTCCTGTGCTCGCCTTGATGGCTGCGCAGAGCGTCAACGCACACACTCTCTTTGCCGAACTCTATGTCGATGGCCAGGCTCAAGTAAGTAGATGTTTGATCGTCCAGCCGCGCGATGTTCGAGGCTAATCTATCTCTCACAGGGCGATGGCACTTGCATCCGCATGCCCTCGGATCCCAACACTGCCACCAATCCCATCCCCAGCCTGGACAGCAGCGACATGGCTTGCGGTGTTGATGGCACCAAGGGTGTCGCTCGTGTTTGTTCGGTCGACAGCGGCTCCACCCTCAGCTTCGAGTACCGTGACTGGCCTGACAACCCATCGGTCGGCAGCATCGACATCTCCCACAAGGGACCTTGCGCCGTCTACCTCAAGAAGGTCTCATCTGCCATCGACAACGAGGGTACCGGTGATGGCTGGTTCAAGATCTGGGACGAAGGCTATGACGAGTCCGCCGGCAAGTGGTGCACCGAAAAGCTCATCGACAACAATGGCCACCTCAGCGTCAAGGTTCCCGAAGGCCTCCAAGGTGGTTACTACCTTATTCGTCCCGAGCTGCTTGCCCTCCACAATGCCGATAAGGGTGATCCTCAGTTCTACGCTGGCTGCGCCCAAGTCTGGTTGAACTCTGATGGCACCCAGCTTCCTCAGTCAACTGTGTCCATCCCCGGCTACGTCGACTACAACCAGCCCGCCACCAGCTTCAACATCTGGAATGAGAAGATGGCCCTACCCTATCCCATGCCCGGTCCTTCCGTCTACACTCCTTCATCTTCCGCCAAGGTCGGCAACCAGAAGCTGAGAGTCTCCCAGCAGAAGCAGACCGAAGGTCTTGCTCCCAGCAACAGCATCATCACCAACGGCAACTGGAACGGTATCGAGCTCGCCAAATACAACGATCAGGAAGGCTGCTGGAACGCCAGTACCGCATGCTGGGCTCAGTCCAAGGAATGCTACGACACTGCTCCTCCTACCGGTCACTCTGGCTGCAAGGTCTGGGAAGGCAAGTGCCAAGACATCAACGATCAATGCAGTGCCAGCAATTACAACGGCCCTCCCAACTACATGAAGAACCTCAACCCCGTCGTCAAGCAAGTCAAGCTTCCCGCCGCAGAGGCTGCTCAGACTGGTGACGGTTCTTATTTTCCTGCCTCTTCCGCCGTCGCCAGCAAGCCTGCCACCACGTTCAAGACTTCGGCTCTTGTCGCCAAGGCCACTGCTGTTGCTCCTCCGTCCAACTCCAACTCGCTCACCGTCTCTACTGAAGGCAACTGCGGCAATGGTGTGACCTGTAAGGGCTCAAGCTTCGGCGACTGCTGTTCTAGCCACGGTTATTGCGGCTCCAGTGACCAGTATTGCAGTGCTGGATGCAATAGCGCTTTCGGCACCTGTGGTGGTCAGTATAAGAGAGACGAACACAACCACATGCACGTCCACAAGCACAAGCGCGCTGTTCGTGTCAGTGGCGACGCCAGAATGATGCCATGATTTCCATGACCTACTCACAATGACCAATCAACAAAAACAGGGGAGCATTGGGATGGGGAGTTTCTAGTCTCTGGTCTGGAGCATATGGAGGAGGCTGTTGTCAAGGGATGCTGTGCGTTTCTTCATCATCGGGCCTTTATGTTTTCTCCTTTTTCTTTTTTTCTCTTCTTCACTTCTTCTCAGGGATGATGTCTCATCATACTGCTTTTGTTCTGCCGTGCAGGATAGTTTGTAACCTTCCAAATTCGAAACAAGTTTGTTTTGCTTGCTCTTTTGGCCTGTGTTATGAATGTGATCTTGTGCCTTTCAAAGGTAAGGGTGGTTATCTTGCATAGGTTTGCGATGGTTACAAACGCAAAGTGGGCATCTAACCAACCGTCATCAAAAGCATGGTTTCGTGAATCCTTGGTTGGTACATCACGTTGTAGTCGGACCAGGAAAAATCGTGGAATGAGAGCGAAGTAGAAAAACCTTGTGGCATAAGAAAGGGGGTATCTTTATAACGAAAACGAGAAACACCAGTGCACTTGAAGCACCACCACCACCCATCAGAAACCCAGCAATTTTCCTCCACATCGCAGAGAAAACATCCCTCAACGAAATCGCAGTGGAAGAAAAAAAAAGAAACCAGAAAACACCTCGACCACCTTGAAACACCACACTCTAAGCATCACGATCCTGACTAAGTCTCTGAGCCCAACGATCCCTATATCCAGAAGGTCTTCTCGCACACCCTCTCTTAACACCCACATCCCTGACATGAATGACCAGCAAAGCGAGCGCCAGAGAAGTCCAAACGTCATAGCCGGAAATGCTGAAATCGAAAACACCGACCGTGCGTAGATATCCCACCGAATCGCTCGAATCGCCACCGGGTACAAAGGCCACGATACCGACGAGTGTGTGCGAGACCAAGATACCATAGAGTGGTGGTGGCGTGTTGGAGTCAGGACGATTAGGGACGGAAGGGAATGGTGTGGTGGAAGTTTGAGCGGCCCAATGTTGATGCAAGGTATGCAGACGACTCAACAATTCATCCTGCATGGCTTCTACATCTTCATCTCTGCCACCTGCATGGATTTTGATGAATGGATGATTGGGAAATTGGTTGTTGGAGTCCCATTCACCCCAGTCCATGTAGCGGCGAATTTCAGCCACGATGAGGTTTTCCGGACTCTTGTTTACGAGGAGTCTATCGCGGACTTTGGGGCCGAGTTGCATGAGGCGGTTGAAGGCGTGTTTGGCGCGGAAGTCTGCGGAGCGGAGGGTGTTGATGTAGCCTGGGTGGGTGTGGTGGGGAGGGAGAAACATGCCTTCTGGCATCATGGGGAAGTCGAGACGCCAGTGGTTTGCGAAGAGGGGTTCGCGACCGCGGTTGTGGATGCGTTGGACGAGCCAGACGTTGTTTTCGGGCCAGTTGCGATCGAGCAGTTGTTGCTTGGTCACGCGCTCGTCTTCGAGACTACCGACGCGGGCGCGTGAGTCGACAAGGATGGTGTCACCATCGATGGCTTCCTCGAAGAAAGACTCGAAGATGGAAGCGTTGTTGTTTGAGGCGATGATGGAAGAGTCGTCTTTGTCGTATTCGACGTCGAGCGCATCGTTGTCGCTGGCGTCTGTGTCGGCAAAGACGATGAGGTCCTCATCTCTATTACCATAGACAGGAGTGTCGTGACGGGGAAGGACGTTAATCACATCGTCCTCTTCCTCTTCCTCTTCCTCAACACTGTCGATGACGATTTGAGGAACTACTTTGGGCGTCTGTCTGATTATGGTGCTCGGCAGAAGAGTTTCTTTGCCTGACAGAGGTCTGTCTGAGCGGATTGTCGGGTTGTAGATACTGTAGTCGTACTCAATGCCATCGTCGTAGTCTCCCTCTCCCTCAAAGACTTGTCCCATTGTCTCTGGGGTGTCGAAGGTTGGGTTGTGGACATCGTGGTCGTAATAAGCGCCTCCCTCCTCGTCCTCGTCACCACTGTCATACTCGTCGTCCTCGGAGAAGATGCCATCGCTTTCGTACTGATCTACAGGTCTTGCCAAGTACTCTAGCTTCAGGTCTTCCAGGCAGATGGCTTCCAGTTCAGCTTCGCGTTCTTCACGTCTTCTCTTTCTCTGGTCTTCGACCCCGATAAGTCGCTTTCGCTTGGAGCCGGGTTGTGTGTCTTCGGGAGTAAGTGGTTTGTATCCACCAACGTGGCGTTCGGGGGTGATGAACTTGTACGGCGACGCGGTGGATGGTTGGCCGGTGCGAGTGACGGTGGATCTTTTGTGCGCGGCAGCCTGCTGCGGCGACACGTATCCCCAGAAGGCCGCCGAAAGTCGTTCGAAGAGTCGAGGCGGCATGATAGGCGTGTCTCTCGGTCGTAGTGGATTTTGTCTCGAGGTTCAGTCGAGTCGTCGCGTGACTGTCGCGATAATGTTTAGGCAACCAAAGCAGGGAAGGAAGCTGTGTCAAGATGCGACAAAGTAGAATGGAAAACCAAGCTCCGAGTACGGTCGAAGCCGAACAGTGAATGATCACCCGAACCAACAATCGACCTATTCATACTTGTCGCAACCGATTGTCCGGCTTTGTCGAATGCTCCCTCGTGCTCGTGGACGTGGATGCAATTTCCCCGCATGCGGTATACAAAGCTCGGGCCACACATTCTTCGTTCTTTCCGTTTTCGGAACCTTCTTATCTTATCGGCCAGACACCTTGATGTGCCCTCGACGGCATGCTTCGTTTTCAATCATAGCCATTACAATGCACGATTGGTCTCCATTTCCGGGTGGCCTCCACTAAAGGTGCGTCGGGATAATCATTAACTTTAATCAAACCTGTCCACTTTTCACGCTTCTCCCAAGGCCGGACGAGCACCCACCTAGCAATCATCATCTCACCTGCAGTGTCTATCTTCGTAAGCAGAGCAGAAAATCGTTCGACCAAAAAGCTGGAGATACCCAATGTAGTGAACATCCATAACATCTAAGCTATCATACATCTAGCCATCGACACCAACCACTTGACTTATAAACTGAAACGCGCGACAGCCACACCATTCATCGTGCTTTCCGATCTTCTTTCTGATCCACTAAGCCTTTCCGCTGCATAAGCCCACTTCTCCAACCCCATCCAATGCTTTGACCACATCTTAACACCTCTGATCAATCCAATCTACGCTGCAGCCAGGTTTTCTCGGCTCGTAGACGCATGTGATGGTAGTCCCCGGATGTACGTGTGAGGTGGATGCGATGCAGTACTCGCGCTTGCGATCCTCGCATCTGGAATTTCCACGCTCGGTGGGCAGGTAGGCGAAGCGGTGGAAGGTGCCGGTGTTGGCACGACGTTGACGCTCAGTGCTGGATTCACGGTTGACAGCGGTGCCGTGATGGTTCATTTGCCTTCCTCGGGATTCATTTTTTGGAATCTGTAGCGTCTTCCTCATATTTACCTCGTCAATCTCAAACATCACCGACCAACTTCCCCATCAAGAGCGCGTCAACCATTTCTCCCTTCTTGATAGATCCTTCTCCGGCAGGTAAACACAACAACGCATTCGCGCCCTTGAAGCTTCCGATCCGCGAACTTCTCTGCCCACCAGTGCTCACAGCATGCAACAATCCATCCCCACCAGCCTTGACAACAGCACGGTGAAACTCATCTCTCTGCCTATCCAACCTGACATCCCCATCCAACTGCACCTTCACCCTCGCACATCCTCTGGGCTCAACCCCAGCCATCTGGTGCAAACTCGGCAGAACAAACAGATGATAAGTAACCACGCAACTAGCGGGATTGCCGGGTAGTGAAAATACCACTTTGTCGATCCTCTCGCCCGAGTTTGATTTTACAGGGATGGTGGCGAAGGTGGTGGGTTTTCCTGGTTTCATGGCGACGCGGCCGAAGTGGATGGAGCCGCCGAGTTGGCGTTCGAGGGTGGGTTTTAGGAGGTCGAGTTCGCCCATGCTGACGCCGCCGGAGGTGATTATTACGTCGACTCTGCGGGTCGCATCGCGGAGGGTTTGCTCTAGGGCGCCTGGTCTGTGGTAGTTTGTCAGCTTTGGTTTTCCATGATGGAAGAGGATGTCAGAGGAGGAGGCGTACTTGTCTGATACTATTCCGAGATCTACGGCTTCGAAGCCTGAGCCACGGATGGCGGTTAAGAGGGTGGGGCGGTTTGTATCTCTGACTTCTCCTCTTTTGAGATCGCCTTCTCTGTCGTGGTTTACGATCTCGTCGCCTGTGCTGAGGACTCCAACGATTGGTTTCTTGTACACGGAGACCTCTTTAACACCCACGGAAGCGAGAAGACCAAATTCTCCACCGATAGCCGAGATGCCTTCGCCTTTTTGCATAATGACATCGCCAGATTGAACATCAGAGCCTACCTCTCTGACATTTTCTCCAACTTCGATCTCATCAGTCAAGATCTCGACTTCCTTTTCCTCGTTACCGTCGTCTTTTTTGGAGACGAGAATTGTGTCTTCGACCATGACTACAGAAGTAGCACCGGGAGGCAGAGGAGCACCAGTAGTGATTCTGGCAATCTGTCCCTTCTGCAATTCTTGATGTTCGCCAGCTTGAGCATGAGAAATCATGGATACAGGGAAAACTCCCTTGGTTGAGGGAGCATCTGAGCCGGCGATTACAGCGTAGCCATCTACGATGCTGGCGCGGAAGGCAGGGACGGATTCTTGCGCTGTGACGTCTTCGGCTAGGACATGACCGACAAGAGATTCGTTGACTGGAAGTTTGATGATGGTGGGTGAGGGAGTGTGCTCGGCGATCTTGTGGAGGGCGTCCTTGACCGTGAGCATTGGATAGGGCGATTGTCTGTAGCGTCTACTGGGTCCTTGAGCAGGGTCGTTGGATTGCTGAGGTCGTTCTTCCGGCGCTGTGTGGGCTTTTGGCCCCTGGTGTCCTCCATGTCCAGGTCCATGATTATGCCCACATCCATGGCCACCATGACCATGACCATGCGAATGTGAATGCCCACCACCAACCTTCTTCTCCCCACCCTTCGCACTCACTCCCGCCTCCTTCTCCAACTTCTCAACACCCCCCTTATGCATATTCCTCGAATCCCCACCTTGCGCCTGCAAACAAGCATGCCCCAACAACTTAAACACCGCTTCCAAATTCTCCTCCGCACCCTTCGGACTCCCCGGCAATGTCAAAATCAAACTCCCATCCCTAACCCCAGCAACAGGTCTACTCATCACAGCAAAAGGCGTAACCTCCAAACTAGCAGCCAACATCCCATGCACCAACCCCGGCGCATGTTTTTGAATAAGCGGACCCACGGCTTCGGGAGTAACATCTTTGACCGCAAATCCAGTGCCGCCTGACGTTACGATGAGGTTTACTCCTTCAGCGCAGGATTCGAGAACGGCATTTTGGATTTTGGTCACGTCGTCCGGGATGATTTTTGTGGCTGTGACTTCCCACTTGGAGGCGCCGAGGGAGGTGAATACTTTTTGGAGGGTGGGGATGCATTTGTCTGTTGACGGATCTGCGGAGGCGGTTTCTGAGATTATTATTATGGAGGCTGTGAGTTTTTGTTGGTCTGCCATTGTTGCTTGGGATTGATAGGTGGTTGGTTGATAGGTGGTGGGTTGATGGGATGAGGTCGAGGTCGAGAAAGCGGGAGTTGTTGCGGAGATGCTCGAGAAATCAACAGGAATGAATTGATTACTCAGATATCTTCGAGCACTCTCTATCTTTTGATTGAATGTTTATATCACTTTAGCAAGGGTGCACGTAATGATGATCACTACGGAAACATGTTGAGACAGTTCAGATAAATTGTTTCAATCATTTGCTATACAAGGTCTATACACGGTGGTGATGATCCACTCAATTCAGATGCTTTCAATAAAAACACAACATCGCTATCAATTTGCTTCGCTCCGGACGCCTACTAATGCTGGCTGACTGGCTTCGTTTGCGACAGTATTTGTGAGGCAGTGTTGAGTTGCCCTTTTCTTTCTTCTTGTGGACTCCATTTCATTATCCCTTCTCTCCTCTTTCATGACACACAGCGTCCAGGGTATCGAATAGTTTAGTGGAAGTCGGCAGCGGGACCGGAGAGTAGGAGGCCAATGATGAGACCGAAGAGTCCGAGGACTGAACTGAAAATCTCAATGACCAGGATCTTGACGAACCTGGAGCGGAATTAGTATGACTAGATGCGATCGATGGAGAGTGTTAAACGTACAAGCTGGGGTCAGCAGCATCTGCAAGAGCAGCACTGGAACCGTTGATACCAACAGACACACCGCAGACCAAGTTGCAAGCGCCGACCAAGAGACCAGACCAGAAGAGGGCGAAACCAGTGTAGTAGTTGCTGCCTGATCTTGCGGCATCAGAGCCCACCGAGGCCAGCTTTGCGGAAAAGACAATGGACATGATGACACCGTAGATGGCGACGACTTCGCAGAAGATGATGGAGATCAAGTTCTTGGTTCGGATCCTGGGAGCCTTGACACCACCACCGAGAATCGAGGAGCCGGTGATGAAGATACCCCTGTAGTGTGTTGTCTCAGTCTTTTGTTCTTTCTTCGCAGTTCCTTCTGAATGCTGTGTGTACTGACCATGCAGCTCCAACGACCGAGAGACCAATGCAGAGGCCGATACCTGTGCTAGCCCATGCGTGGGGCGAAATGCTGAGAAGGAAGTCTCCAACCTGAGGTGCTTGTCAGATCCATGTATGAGGGTACTTGTCGTTCGAAGGTGCATACGTTAAAAGCCTCGCCCTCTCCATTGAACAGCATGTCTACCGTCTGATTAGCTTTGGGTCCATCGCGTCCAGGATAGTGGTAAGAAGCGTACAAAGTCCGATGACTGTCAGGGCAGTGGTTGCGCCATAGGCGCCATATGTGAGACCGCCCATGTTTGATTGATCAAGGACTGCGCAGTCGTCGTTGAATAGAAGGCTGAATATCAAGATCCCGCGTCCCTTGGTCTACCAACGTTGGAGGTGACGCTTCGGGCAACCAGGATGATGCGCTGCGGTAATCTCCGTCGCTTTCCACGTGATATGGATCTGATGTTTCGAGTCGACGGCAACAACGTACTCCTTCAACTATTGGGGACTATATGGCAGTACAGACAACAGTCTTGTGAAAGAGAGAGAACGGAATATCTCAAAAGAAGATGCTGGCGCAGAAGTAGGTAAACTCGCACCAACTAAAGCGACAAGAGCCTCAGCCTTGGCATACCCGCACCTCCTCATCAAGGTCGCTGCCCCAAACATGTAACTCTGGTCGTCCACTTTGTTTATTCGAAAGCCATGTCGGCCTCTACACCCAAGTGGCTGTTATTCGCAATCGCCAGTGGAGCATGTGCTGCTCTGAATGGTGTCTTTGCCAAACTGTGAGACATATAGGGCTCAATTGTGCATCCTCCTTACTCACTACCGCAGCACTACCACCCATCTGACTACAGCATGGGCTGAGTCGCTATCCCATATTTTCGGCCTGTCCGGACCTAACAAGTTCTTCGAGTTCCTTGTGCGCGGTGTACGTCTATGCGACTTGCGACCCATTCTTGTTCAGAGATGTTGATCTTCCTGCTAGCTCTTCTTCGTCCTGAATCTCGTCTTCAACGGCATCATGTGGGGACTTTTCACACGCGCCCTTACCTTGGCGACAAGTACGACCAGAGTCAGCGTCATCAACACGTCCGCCAACTTCATGATCACCGCCGTACTGGGCTTCCTCATTTTCTCCGAAACACTGCCTGGATTGTGGTTGCTTGGGGCTGCCATGTTGGTCGCGGGGAGTGTCATTATTGGAAGAAGAGAAGAAGGCAAAGAGACGGGCAATGCAGGAACAGCAGGTGCTGAACCCACCGTCGTCGCACCGGACAGTCCAGAGAGCACACCTTTCGCCGATGAGCCAGACGCTCCGTTACATGGACATGGACGGGATGAAGATTCAGGCTTCAAGGACACACATAGCACACACGAGTTGGAAAACACTGATAGAGTGTGGTCAACTTAGAGATAGATGATCGCTGGTTGGAATGTGATATACATCAAAACTCTGGCGAGAAACAACACGCCGTTCCATTTCGCCCTTCGCTGTCCGCGCAGAAACATTGTGAACAAAAGTAAAAGCAGCAAAGATTTAGGTACATGAATTGCATCATAGTCCGCTCGGTTTGGAGCGTTTTCTCGGGGTATGTGGGTATAGAGGGTGAGGGTATTGGGAGTCGTTGGTCGTTATTCAGCGTCTTATGACTATGAGAGCACAAGCAATCTAGTCGTGTGACTGGACCTTGTTGTTTCCCTTGACAGCCTCGGCATATGTGGGAGGGTTCGCGGCGTCATCTCTCTTCGAGGCAGAAGGCATCTGCTGGTCCTGACGGTACTGCTGGGCTTGCGAGCCCTCGGGTTGGTTGCTAGGGGCGCCGCTGATGGTGCCGTATCCAGGACCCCTCGAGCTGCTGACTGAAGGGCGATGACTTTGCTGGACGTAGTAGTATGTCACACGGCCGCCTTCTGGTTCTTGGTCGACCTGTTCATACGTGGGGTCGGGGTAGCGCGAAATGATATACCAGGCGTGGAGGAGACCAGGGAAGAAGCCCAAGCAGCAGAGGGCGATGTTGATGAGAGAGTCTGCCGAGCAGATACCGCGCTTGACCCATACTGCAAGCTCAAGTCAGCACTTGAATCATCTAGAGTTGACCCTTCAACCACTCGCTTGGTCCATGCTGCACCGGTGGCTGCGCGGGCTTGTGGAGAAAGGGACCCGTCGTCGTCACTCACCAGCGATGGGCGGGAAAAGGATGGCCAGGAAGCCCAAGAAGATATCGCTGCCGCACATGTTGTTCGTTTGGGGGTTGTCCGATGTGTTAATCTGTTGCTTGAGCGAGGGGGAAGGGGGGTCAAAAGTCGATTGAAAGCGGTTGCCTTCGTCAAAAGCCCTCACGCCCACGCGATGACGCGAACGCTAGCGCGTGGCTCAGCCCTGCCGAATCATTGTCATGCGCCACACCACAATACTGAATCCACAAACATGGAACCTTCGAAGCTCTTCATGAGCTGATTATGAATCTGAGGCGAGAGTCAAATTCCCAAATCACTCGTTCGAGGAAAATGTTGAGATGTGATGGTCCTGCGAGCTCTGTGTCTATGCATATAGATGGTGCACTGCTTCATACACCGCATTCATTCATGTATTACAAGTCGGTCAAGTCGGTAAGGTATGATGAGCGGAAACGACCCAACTCAAAAGATATTCGAAACCATGGCATGTCTCCTTTCACCGCTTGGGTCAACTAACTCGGCACCTGAGAGAAACATCCTTGTCCATGGCCATGTGTCCAGCATCTGATCTCATGCAAACATCTGCTCGCAGGTTCAACAAGAATCGGTTAAATTGGGAAATCCTCTGATAAAACGATTCCACCGATTCTTTGCAGCCTTGCTGCCGACTTTGATGCCCCAGAAAAGATGAGGCTGGTGTTTTGTCCACCCACTTTCCCCTCTTTCCCATCTCCGCAAGCCCCGGATATCCGTGGCACCTTCTTCTTCCTCGGTTGCCGAAGCCGATCTTCGTTTGCTGTGTGCCTGATGATGCGCTGTATTATCCGCTGATAAGAAAAGGTCGACATGCTGTTCCTGACAATCTTCTTGTCTTTTGTGACTCGCAATCGTGTTGATCCAATCACTACAACATGAATGCTTTGAGGCGTCAAGTTTATGCTGCGAATGCACCGATACAACGATGCTTCTCCACGTCGAGTCAGAGGCACGCGACCTATGGCTTTATCGGATTGGGTCAGATGGGTATGCGATTACGATCCAAATCCTTATCAGCTATACCTAACACCAACCAGGCTATCGTATGGCTCAAAACCTAAGAGCCAAGCTGCCCAGTTCCGACAAATTGATCATTCATGATGTGAACAGCGAAGCAACGTCGAGATTCGCAAAGGAGAACTCGAATGTAGAAGTCGCAGAAGATGTCAGAGATGTCGCAGAGAAATCAGTAAGTCGAGTCCCTTGTCATTCCCAGCAGTCATCTTGCACACCTATCAGATTGTATGCATGTCTTATTCTCTAAAATCATACTGATAAGCAATCTAGGAAACAGTCATCACAGCGCTCCCAGGACCATCTCATGTACAAAACGTTTTCAAATCAATGCTCAAACCACCAACACTCCTCCGCGACGGCGTAGACCAAGAACGTCTCTTCATCGACTGCTCAACCATCGACCCCCTCTCCTCCGCAGACGTCGCCAACGCAGCTCACTCAACCGGCCAAGGCAAATTCATCGACGCCCCAATGTCTGGCGGTATTGTAGGTGCCCAAGCAGGCAAACTCACCTTCATGATCGGAGCACCATCAGAACTGGTCGACCGCGCCACTGAAGTTCTACTGATGATGGGAAAGCGTGTAATTCACCTCGGACCTCAAACTTCTGGCTTGAAAGGAAAACTGGCGAATAACTACCTTCTCGCTCTCAACAACATCGCTACCGCAGAAGCCATGAATATGGGTGTCAAGTGGGGATTGGATGCTTCCGCACTAGCTGACATGATCAACACGAGTACTGGAAAGTGTTGGCCCAGTGAAGTCAACAACCCCGTTCCTGGTGTTCTCCCTGATGCTCCCGCTAGTAAGGAGTATGCAGGTGGCTTTGGCACGGCACTGATGAACAAGGATTTGAAGCTGGCCATGCATGCTGCTCAGCAATTCGGCATTGAACCTCGTCTTGGACCCATGGCTGCTTCCATTTACGCCGCGATAGAGGGTAACCCAAAGTACAAGGGCAAGGACTTTTCCGTGGTTTACAAGTACCTTTGCGGAGAGTAGAGGGAATTGATAGCGATTGTGTTTCAAGGAGTCGAGCGTGCTTTCATATGCTAGATATGTAGACTTCCAGAGGGTTGACTTTTGCAGGTGCTGGTCACCAATATCACTTGCTTTTACATCTTGACTTGCCGATCGGCAGACTAAATTCCACTTTGCGGCCGCCGGGACATTCCTACATTGTGCTCGCTCCTCTTCCAGCTCTCGAGAGGATAAAGCTCAAAGGAAAACCTGACATCAATTCCTCCTTCTCCTTCGTGACAGACCACCATCATCTCGACAATAGAGAAGCACATGCGTCATCATCCCAAAAGGTAATAGGCACATGATACGCCAAAAATCCCAACCTCCATCAATCCAGGCAAGCAGCTCCAAAAGATTGCCTGGCCCCGGTATGGACAGCAAAAGAGATGATTCCGCCCGGGTTCGAACCGGGGACCGCCTGTGTGTTAGACAGAAGTGATAACCAACTACACCACAGAACCATTTGATGAAGAAATGACCAAGTTCAGCGTCCATGATTCCTGGCACAAATGCACGTGGCAGCCATCAGGAGGGATGCGAGTGTCTCGTGTTTGGACTCATCCCACGGGTTACGTACAACTTTTATTCTCACTATGAACCAGAGCTTGAGTCATGACTTGTATGACTTAAGACGTCTGCATGTTCTAGGCTCGTAGTTTTGGAGCGGACGCTCTTTGCTAGCACACTTTATCGGCCGGTTTCTTGAAAAAGGTCATGGAAGATTAAATACTAGCATTATGCTACAAGCAACGTCTTAATCCTTGCAAAACCAATACAGCAGGCTCGGAAGTATAGAAGCTTAGGAGCAATAGGATCAGCAAAAAGACTAAGCTACGGTGACGCCGTAATGTCGTTGACTCTCTCGAGAAGCGTTGTCAGAGGCATGACCCTGCCTCATTCGATGCCATAATGTCGCTGATTGTCTTTGCAAGTCTTGTCATTGTGGTGACCTTGCTTTTACGTCACTCAGTCACCCTCTCGAAAGAAAGGACGGCATTGCCGTGCAGCCATATGCAAAGCTTATTGAGAAATCCTCAGAACTTGCGTGGCAGACCTTCGAAGAGGTCGCAGTCTTCATCAGACACCTGGTCGGGCGAAGCCACAGCATGAGGACTAGACTCTTTAGAGGTTGTCGAAGAAGGCGTCTTTGGCCGAATATCGAAGTCGAATGCGCCACATGCGCATATCTTGTCGTGTTTGTTCATGGCTCTGAGCACGCGCTTGCTCCTCTTCTCGCACATATTGGAGCTCTTCAATTGAGTGTGCCCAGTCCTGATGTACTCGAAGTCGCAGCTGCAGCCTCTTGAGCCTCTATGCTTGATCAGCACCTTAACGATGGATCTGCATTTGGAGTCGATCTTTTCGCCGCCGCATCCTGGCTTCTGTGGTTGAGATTTACAAGTGAAGAGGACCAGTGGCTCTTGACGAACTACGGAGCCCGGGACGTAAGCAAAACTTAGGGCATATTGATGCCACGTCCAGTCATCTCGACGTATCTTGCGGACGAAGTATCTCGAGTGGGCACAAGGACACATGCGCCATTGTTCCTCAAAGTCCTTGTACGATGGTGCGTTTCCAGATTGTCGCTTGAGTGCGCATCCCGAGTCTGATCTGTTGGATGAGCCTGCGTTGTTCGGCGTGGCATGGACTTGACCCATCCTGTCAATTCTTAATTGTATCTCGTGTTCGATTGTGTGATGCATCATGAGACCCCAGAATCGAAGCAAAATGCTGGAGAACCTACTGTTAGTCATCCACCTCAAACTTGCTCATAGCCTCACCTTGCCGAACAGTCAAGGTTCATGCTGTTCGACAAGGTTCGTGCTCGAGAGCTTGATCATGTGGAGCTCCATATTCCATCACCGCAGAAGTCTTCCGTACGTTTGACAAAAAGTACAAGATCCGGCAACCGAGAGAGGATTGGATATCAGAAATGGCCACCACCGTCGATGCATGTGACTCTTTGTGGGCATCCAAATCAATCGACCCAGAATCATCAGCATACACATACACAGGCAGGCCCGACTGGCGAACCAAGCCCCTGAGACCACGCGCCGTGGCAGAGAGCATCACAGAAGCTGTACATTCAGCAACAATCACCGCGTCTAAACCAGACCTTCCTCCGGCATACGACGATATCATGACCCATAGGAAATGGACTTACAGATACAAGAACGCCTTCATACGCGAGTCCCACTCCAATGGCAACAAGGAAACCCACTATGGAGTCAGCGATGATGGAGGAAGTGAGCCAGTTGCATATTTCGTCTGCAAAGGAGAAACCAAGATTTCCAACTCAAACATCAACCACCAGTGCAGAAAAGTGGTTCGCAAGCTCTCGTATCACAGAGCGAAGATGGGTCGGAACTGTCACTGTGACTTTGAGTACATCAAGACCGGCAAAATAGAACGCAACACGTCGAGGCTGTGTACTTGGACTCCAGGCAAGACTGGAAAGTCGGTGTTGAAGCAGATGGAGAAGCATGACAGGAAGTGCTCTTGTGGCGCTTTTGACTTCTCAAGGGTCGGATGAGTCGTGCGTCTCTCCTGTCTTGCATTCCGATGCAAGACCACTCTGCACCACTTCAAGTAGAAATCCTAGAAAGAGCGAGCGCGAGAGTAGATGAGGAAAGAGGTCAAAGTTCATCAGAAAGTCAGGAATTAGCGCCTGTTTCTCCACACTTCGGCAATAAGATAACTATCTCCATACATGCGTATTTTAGAAAAAATAACAGCTTCAAGTCTTCCATCGATGCAACACATCTACATACAAGATGACGCGCACCAAGAAGAGCGCCTACAAGCCAGGAGCCAAGGAGAGAGCAGACAAAGCCGCAGCTGCGAACCCTCAATCTTACAATGCTCCCACAACGACAGAAGGAGGCATTCCGCAATGGAAGCTCGGCAAGCCGAAAGACTTCTACGATAGATTCGTCAGCAAACGCCAGCCTGCCGTAATCCAGGGCAAACTCGAAGACCTCGAGTTCGTCACCAAGAACTGGTCTAAGGTCGACTACCTGCGCGAAACAGCTGGAGATGCACCCGTCAAGGTCGAGCCTATGCACAAGGAGAAGAAGCGCTACGGAACCGACGTCGAGCGCGTTGACACGACATTTGGCGCCTTCCTCGATTCCCTGAAGGAAGAGAAGGACGAATACGACTATCTCACGACCCAATACTCCGACGATGAAGACGACTTGGACGACGATGATGAGGACGACGAGGATTATGATAAAGAGAAGGAAGACCAACACAACGAGATCGCGAGTGGTACATTTCCTCAACCCATCCGCGCTCTCTTGACCAAGGAAGTCCCCATGCGCCCCGAGGTCATGGGCAACCTTGTGCTCCAACAGATGAACATTTGGCTTGGAAAGAGCAAGGCCGGCACGAGCTCAGGCCTGCACCACGACTTCCACGACAACCTCTACGTCTTGCTCAAGGGTCGCAAACGATTCGTTCTATACCCACCTTCCGCCGTCCACCATCTCGACACCTACGGCAAGGTCAAGAAGATCCACACGAACGGCTTGATTGCCTACAAGCAGCCTGGAGAGGACGAGGAGGATGACGACGACGAGGAAGCGAATGAAGCCGACCAAATCAGAGCTGATGGTCTTGTCGAGAGAGATGCCGCTGCTCTGAAAGTTCAGGCCTTGGAAGAGAAAATGGACAAATTCGAAGCGACTGGAAAGACAAAGGGCCTTGATAAGGTCCAGAAAGAGTATGGCGAGGCTGTTGAGCGTCTTATGAAGTACCAGACCGCCGACTTTGGCGAACTCGGCGAAGACGACTTTGACGAAGTCTCTTCAGAAGAGGAAGAAGACCCCGAGGAGCTCAAAGATCAGGTTCTGCGTGATGCTCCCAGCAAGAAGCGCAAGGCCGACGGAGAGTTGGACGGAAGAGACACCAAGACCGCAAAGGCTGGTGCAGAAGACGACCAAGACTCGGATGCCAACGACGACGACTCGGACGCCGATCTCCTCGAAGCGCTTGAAAAGGCCCAGAACGGCCAACTCGACGACCTCGACGATGATGAAGATGCATCAGACCTCGACCTGATGGAAGCTCTTGAGAATGCACAAGGCGAAGACGGTCCATCCGAGCCCCTCTCATTCTCTCAAGTCTCGACACAAGAATTGCATTCGCATCTCGGTCTCACCTCGCCCCAGAAGACCTCTGACGCTCTCGAGAAGGCAGGGAAGCCCTACATTGTAGACCTCAAGGCTGGTGACATGTTGTACCTGCCCACCAGTTGGTTCCACGAGGTCACTTCGTTCAGCGATGAGAGTGACGACAACTTGCACATTGCTCTCAACTACTGGTTCCATCCTCCGGATGCAGCTTTGACAAAATTCGAACACCCATACTCGGATATCACCTTGTGGAAGTTTATGGAAGAGAAGGTGAAGAGCGCATACAACAGTCTGGTCGAGAATGAGGACGATGACGAGGAGGAGTAAATTTTGAGATACCCCTGATATGACAACAATTCTTGCTTTCAATGCTGTAACGCACTCGCGCAACACCTGCCGCAATGCAGGAAGATTTCCATTGTAGCAAGAATGTCCAGTGAGAACTTAGCAACAGGACCGCAGACTAGCGCAACAGACTCCGCGATCTTCAGGGGGATCGCGAAGGTGCTCCGACACATGATAGGGTCAAGAACCTTCGCCGTCCGCCTCGCCACGCTCAACAGCTGCTCGCATGAGTCGCTCCAAGAGTACTTCAACGCCCTTACGCTCGTGATGCATGAGGCAGCACGGCGCTCCTGGCAGAAACCTGCCCAACGTAGTCGTACGGCCACAGTCAGGGGTGCGTGATCTCAGTGGACGATGGCACTACCTGAAATTCCATCGTGCATTGTGATGCGATAATTTAGCATAATAACGACCTCGGAGAGTCCACCGATATATCATAACTTGTTTTCTACACGTGTACGGGAACGAAGTCAGGAGGCAAGTGATGTTGAGTAAACATCTCTTGCTTCCAATACTGTCTAGATCCTCTTATTGATGGAAGGCGCGATGGTGCAAGCTTCGATTGGTCGTGTTCAGAGCATCCACAACCAACCGACCAACCAACCAGCTTACCCTAGTAGTATGTGTCACACTGCCAACAGCAGGACTTTCACTAGAGCTTGCTGCGAGAAATTTAAGCACAACTTGAGCTTTACATGACTCTTCAGACCACCAAGACTCAAATTCACTCACGACGCGCAAGAGAAAGCCATCCAAAAGGTTCTTCCCTCTCGAAAGCAACATACCTTTGATTCACAACTAGAAGATCGTCTCACAGGACTATCGATCGACTTCATCAAAAATCACGACACTCTCATCCTTTCAACCGATCACATCTACTCGATCACATCATGGGTAATCGCAACAGCAAACCACAAACCCCACACGAGGCAGCGGCACTTTATCAAGCACAAGAAGGCCGATCGAAATCTCCTGCGAAGGACCCACCGCCTTACGAAACCATAGAAGAGCCATGGAAGGTTTTCTGGTCGCGCGGGTTTGGCGTGCCGGGAGTGGTTTACCACCGCGAGATCCATCAACCAGACGGATCCAAATGGTGTCGATATGGTGTCGCCCAAGACGAAAGGCCGCCACGACCGAACATGAGCTTCACTTGCACCGTCCAGCTTCGCAACAAGTGGAGCAGCACGATGTTACTCCACATGAAGTGTGTGAACATAGGTCAGAAGTTGCTTCTTCACCGACGCAACTATGGGTGTTCGTGTGATCTTGAGTACATCAAGACAGGACGCAGCTCGCAGAAGAACACGAAAAATTGTGCGAGGTGAGAAGTTACTGGATAAACTGGTGCATGGAGTCGCATGACAAGAAATGTGCTTGCGAAGCATTCAGATTTGGGGTGGATGATGGGTCTGCTGAAAAATTACATCGCCCTAGGTTTGCTGCATGGCTCGACCCATGATACAGCGGCACTCAAATTCTACATGGACCTTGATTTATGATTTGTGTAACGAATTAACTACTCAGTGACTTCTTCTTCAGCCTCCATTCGAACACCAGAATCACGAATGATGAAAAAGAGATAAATGTTGTCGATTGTGCTCCCGTTAGCTTCACCCCAAAGGGTTACTAGACCGACACACCACGGTGAGGTGGGAGCTTGTGCCGGAGCCTGCCACTCGTGCCAACTGACGCGCACGCCACTACCCAGACCGCAATGGCAGAGAGGGGTTGAACCCCTCTACCATGCGGAACTGAGCACAACGCGCATGCTCCCAGCGGCACTGAGTCCAAGCCCCCCATCTCCGTGCCATCACGCGTGACTTGCTCCTGCGACCACTCGTGCTGCGTCACCAGAGGGAGACGATGGCGTGTGGCTGGCCCTCTCAGACAGAGCCTCTGCATGAGTGACCGGGGCCACTGATGGGAGGTTGTCTGAGAGGCGTCAGCCACCGCGCATCGCCTGCTACCCCTAGTGACTGCAGCCACGAATGGGAGGAGACAAGCCCGGCGAGATGGTCGAGATGAGGATTCGAAGAAAGAAGAGAAGGGGCAGAGGGGGAGAATGCTGGACTTTATAGTCCCCTTTTGCTTACTAAGCTGGATGACTGGATGAACAGTTTACTTGCTCTGCACACCACGTGGCTTCTCATGTTGACTCATATCAGAACAGGACGCAGCTTGGAGAAAGACGCGACCAATTTTGTGGGGGTAGAAGCAGGAATGGTGTTCAAGGCGACGAGAAAGCTCGACAACAATGCCGAGTGCGATCCATTTGGACTTAGAATCCCTGGAAGGATGCCTCAAGAGGCCGACACTGAATGCTGGTGCGTTTCATGTATGCAAGCATTGCTCGATAATCAAGCACCTGAATCTATCCCAGCCTCCCACCCAACGATCGAACCATCTATCAAAAGGCACGATGATTTTGGATCTGGCGTGATGGTCCAGAGAGAGCAGTCGAAAGTTCAGCTCTCTGTGGACATGTCACCGATCACCAAAAACATCTTGCCTTTTGACAGCTATTGTTCAGCAGGGCGTTTCGACAGCTGAGAGCTCAGTTCGCTAGGTAGGTCAAGGAATGCTGTTCATGTTGCGTCTCGGTGTTTTTCCGTCATTGCACAGTACATACACTGTTAAGCTATTTATACACGTTTTACTGGCTGACACCAAGATTCGCCAGCGATGCAGAGCACGTCCTCAAGGATAAGCCTTATAGCCGTCTTATGGCAGTGTTTCTATTGAGTGTAAGATTGTTTCGGCCAAGTTGGCTGTGAGTCTATGCTAGCTTAAAGAATGATACTCCACTTTGAATACCCAGCAATACTCTTCTTCTTTGATGATGCTCTGCGGAACATCAATTCGCAAGCCATCTGCCACCTTCTCCCACGTCAAGCTAGTCCCATTGCCCACACCTACAGCGCTTAACTCGTCCCCTTCCAAGATAGGTATTGGTGCATCGATAACTAGCGTGCCGTTCATCGGTTTCTCAAGCGATAGAATGTAGAAGGCGTCATTGGTCTGCGTAAATCTTAAGCTCCCAGACTCCGGGGTAATGAACCAATAGGTAGTGTTGAAAATTGCCTCAGCATGGGTATTGATCCATTTACCTGCTTCACGGAGGTTATCTTCCTCCTCCTTGACAAGACTGCCATCTGCCCTAGGCCCTATATCGAGTAGGAAGTTGCCGTTCTTCGATACCATGTCTACTAGATCATAGACTATTGTGCTTGCGTTCATATAGGCCGATGGCGAGGTAGCGCGATTATAGCCATAACTATAAGGGTCCATGCCTTGGTTGCTTTCCCATTTTCTAGCCTGGACTGTAGAGAAGGTGGCGTATTCGGGGGTGTCAAAGTCTGCAGTATGGGCAAGTCCGCAACGCGAATTCATAGTAACTTGACGGTCTTGAGCGCGTGCTTTGTTCCACCAGTCCGCGGCAAAGTCGGCTGTTCCATTTGCAGCGCCGCAGTCGCACCACATGATATCGGTGGAGTAGTTGTAAGCCAGGATTTCCATCTGGGGTACCATGACGTCGGCTATGAAGTCGTTGACAGGAACATGGCCGGTATATGGCTCGTCAAGTCCAGTGTATGGGTTCGTGGCTAACATGCCTGGCCAGGAGGTCGAGCTGTCAGTGGCTAACTGAGAGAAGCCGTAGGGTCCAAAGTCCGGATTGAACCACTCTGGTAGAGAAAAGTAAGTGCCTCTGCGTAGAGATGGCTGATGCTCAGCTGCTGCGTCGAACAACTCGCCCAGTATGTCTCGTTTCGGCCCGTAGTGGATTGAGGAACGATTGCTTGTTACGCCCGTATCGAAGTTGGCGAAACCATCATGGTGCTTTGTGGTGAAGACAAAGTATTTGGCTCCAGCGTCTGCGAACAAATCCACCCAGGCCTTCGGATCAAACTTTGAAGCAGTATAGTTGACAAAACTATCATCGTAGTTCCAGTCTGGGCCGAACGTACGTAGTCTGTAATCATAGAAGTCAGAGGCATCCGCCTCAGGATGATGGGTGGTGTACCACCAGAACCATTCAGCGTAGCTCTCATGAGGCGTTGAGTTACCCCAGCCAGGAACAGCGTAAGGACCCCAGTGTATGAATATACCGAACTTGGCTCCATCATACCAATCTGGTGCCTCGTGTTGCGCGAGACTATCGAGATCGGTAGACCATGCCGAGAGCCCAAGCTCCAACCCATGGAAGGATTGACTTTGCTGCAGCGACCCGTCGTTCAGGGTCACAGATACAGGACTCTTGGATACACCTTTGATACCAACATTGACCCGTTTCTGATCTCCGGGACATAGTCTTTTGAGGAATCCTGGATTTGCGGCTGTAATATTGCCACCTGATAAGGTAATGTTGAGTCCAGCACCCGAGACGCACTCCGTACCTGCATTGTTGACCGTGACTTCGACGATTTGTGTGCCATTTCCTATCCACTTCTGTGTGGGGCGAACGGACTGAACAGACACTCCAGAGCCTTCCCATAGAGAGACTGCGAAGACGTGTAGTCTTCCAGTTGTTGTATTAGTAGTAGTAGGTAGCGAAATCGATGCTAGAGCCTTATCGCTCTGTAACGCATAGCTATATTCGTAGATGTGTGTGGTGTTGAAGTTCGTGTCGTTACTCGTGTACCTGTAGGGAAGGATGATTTCTCCTCGGTTGATGGTCAAGAATGCAAACCAAGGCTCGCTCCTTAGTTCAGAAGTCGAAGTAGTATTGTCATGATAGGTAAAGGTCAAGTTGTCTGACACGGTCTCCAGCTCGACGTCTGAGGCCACTAGTATAGAGGCTGAGAAGTAGTTCCGCTCAGGCACGTCAATTACTTGGCCTGTACAGAGCACGTTATCCGGCTTACGTGGGCCACGATAGCCAGGGAAGTCGTATATAATGCCAGTCTGGGTAGATGAGTAAGAACCGTTAAGAGCGACCCCAGGTGCTGGGTAGGATTGGTTCAGAGGATCAAATGCTGCTTCTCCAGGATAAGTGCCAAACGCCTTATTGTTGAAGTAAGCTGTGAGATCGATAGGCGTAGACTATGTCCGTCGTTAGCTAGATCTCTAGTGGTAGCTCAAGTATTCTCCGAACCTTCGACACAAGTGCACGAGGCCTGACTGGGGTAGCTAAACTAGCTGCGGCGTTGACTGCCAATACGATACACCAAGCCTTGATATGGCCCATCTTAGAAATCGAGGGCATGAAGATGCGATAGTCAGTCCAGAATCAGACGAAGACGTTCCTTCAGGTCTTCTTCTATTGCACCCAATCATCATCCTTATCTTCTAGAGTCACAATGAGCCTGTAGCGGAGACACCATAGCCTAGCATTGTTGCCATAACAATGGTACAGTAGCATCGTCAGGTACGAAATGCGCGACGTGCGATCTCCACTACCTTGCCACCGATACCCTATCCTTGTTTGGTTGCAGATGAACAATGATCAGCGTCGCGATAGGCCAGCATCTCAAAGCATATTCCTCTCCAGGTCGGCAAAGTTAGGCGACTCGATGGGCTCACAAGCTCGGTCAAGTCGTTAATTATCTGTAGCTTGAAATCTATTTCTATGCGTGAGAATCAGCCAAATTGGTAGAGCTCATCAGAAGAGGCAGGTAGGAGAGGTTGGTGATGGAACAGCACTGCCCGATTTCGGACGCGTCATCGTGCGCGCCCAAACTTCGCACTTTGCTACTCCAACTCTTCCTCATCGACCTTATCTTGATTTACATCAACACACGCACAGCTTATCATGACTTTTTCATATCTCGGTATCACGGCCTAGCATTCGTAAGTTGATGCGACGTTGGACTCGAGTGTAACTTGATGTCCCATGATCTTCAGCCTGAGGAGACCATCGTGCGGAGTTTCGGCAATGCAGTGCAGCCGTGTATCACACCTGTCTTCAGACATACCAGCCCCAATATGAAAGGTAGGTCACCTCTGTTGTTGTGGGCATCTCTAAGTATCTTCGTTTCCCAATTACTTCGCATCTTGATGACAGGTTTTGTGCCATGTTCGCAAAGGTTGCTCTTGTCTTGACTGCAGCACTGTCCTTGGTGGATGCTCAATTCAACAATCCAACAGGTGTCGATATTTGGTGTGGCAAGGCGTATAGAGATACGTAAGTTCTCTTTGGTGACTAGAAGCTGTTGCAGCAGACTGCTCACAATCGCAGCAATGCTTCCTTCAATCCAGGAGGCTGGTTCCAAGAACCTTCAAAATCCGACACACCACTTGTTGACTTCAAAATCAAACCTCGGATGAACTTGTATCTGGAAGATGATACAATCTCCAGCTTCATAGTCGATGCACCTGTGTCTTGGTACGTTGGCCATGCTTTGCCTGGTGGTAACACGTCAACATCAAGACAGGGATCGAAGATTGTTCTCAACATCATGACCGGGAACAGATCTCTCCATCTGAATCAGACGTCAATCAAGCTTGGGTCAACCAACAACGAGATACCATTCGATCTATCATCGTTTTCAGCAAGGTCCGAACCGCACAACATCACAGTGACTGGTACACTCGACGGCCACAAGAATGTGACTTTCACCGCCACGACTCAGCTTAACAAGCTGCCGCTTCGCTCAGACAATGGTACGGCGACTCGGCTTGATAACCTGTATGGTGGCTTGTCTGTTCGAAAAGGGCAAGCCAAAGAATGGACTTCTCTGTTCCCTTACACGTATTATGTCCAATGGAGTCTATACTGGTACGCCAACCTGACAACCCTCGACGAGTTTGCAGCAATGGGCTACAACGTAATTCACATTGTGCCCACTGGCGACCTTGGCGATACACCATTTCCCTGGGACAAATTTCAACCCTATTTGGACCGCGCAGACGAGCTAGGTCTCTACTTTATGTACGACGTACGCTGGGATTATGCCAATCTCACCACAATGATTGACCAAATCCATCACTTACACACGCACCCGTCCATTCTTCTATGGTACACGGCAGACGAGCCTGACGGCAAGTCCAACCCTATCAACTCGACTGCTATAGCCTACAACACTATAAAGGCAATCGATCCCTACCATCCTGTCTCATTAGCCCTCAATTGTCGAGACTTTTACTACGCCGATTATGCAGCAGGTGCTGAGATTGTTCTCGAAGATGTCTATCCTATTAGCACGAACACCTCGTACTCGACCGTCTACGATACACCTTGCAACGCTACCTATGGCTGTTGCGGCTGCGACGACTGCTCAGGCAGCTTCACCGACATCTCTGATCGTCTAGACGAATATACTGCCAAAGACAATCTGCTTGGCTGGCAAAAGATCCATTGGGCGGCTCCTCAAGCATTCGGAAACGAGACATTCTGGACTAGATATCCTACCGCTGCCGAAGAGGTCGTGATGAACATGTTGAGCATTAATCATGCGGCCAAGGGAATTGTGATGTGGGACTTTCCTACGAAGGCCAAAATTCTCGAAGTCACCAACAAGTTGGCTGCTGTTCTGACTGACGAGAAGGTGGCGAAGTTCCTGATAGGAGCGCCTTTGACACAGAAATTGAAGGTGGCTGGTGCTGAGAATATCGATGCTGCGGCCTGGACCAAGGATGGCGAGGTGCTGGTCTCTATCGTCAATCTTGACTATGGAAATACACCTTCCAATGTGACGGTCACCTTGCCTGAAGGCATGAAAGTTGCTCATGTGGAGGAAGGTCTCTGGGGGAATGCTTCGTGGAGTGTGCACGGTGAGAAGCTGTCTACAAACTCGGTTATGGGCTTAGAAGTCTCCTTGCTATTGCTGAAAACATGATTGGTTGCGTTTTCAGATAGATTTGATATCAGTAATGCTGACAATACGCAACTAGCATTTGACCCAATTCAAGGGAAGCTGAGCTTTCTTCGTTGTCCCACGACACCACTTTTGCGACCCATGTTCATATACTCATTGAAAGAGATGTTACTGTACAAGGTCATGGTTGAACACTTCTACTAGGCGTGTCAAACAACTTTAACCGGGCGAAAGGACAAAGTTCAACCGTTGACGATCAGGTGCTAATTCCGATAACGGCAGCTGCCCCGCATCATCGGAACATTAGGGTGATTCGTAGGCAAGAGCGAGCCGCGGCCACGATGATATTGTGAAATAGGTACAGTGTACACGGAAGAATACAGTCGTGGTGCTGTGTAACGGAGCTTATTGTCCTTGTCCTCTTGTCTCCACTACTTTGAACCATACGAACGCCAAAGATGACTTGTCTCCTCGACCTCTCACACGAGCTTCTCCAGGGCATACTGAGCGAGGTCGACGGACATGACCTTGCAGCATTGAATGCGACATGTCGTGCCTTCAACTCTTTTGTCAAGGGTAATAGAATACTCTGCAAGAGTGTGTATCTACGATCTTGGGTTAGCAAATTCAGGCATCTTCCAACCTTATACAGCACTAATGCGAAAGATAGGACCACCCAGCAGAGGCCGAGCCTTGTTGGGAGACGTCGGTACGCAACTTGGTCGCACTTAAGAAGCTCCTCGAGAGCGAAAACCTCGAGACTAAGGTTCGAAAAACCAGAAAGAGAAGATGCGAGTCGTCAGAAGACTGACATACACCAGCGCGAAGCTTTCGAGTGGGCAGCTCCCTTGATCACACCACTCTTGACTGTGAAGAATGGTAAAAAGAACACCCGCTTCCTTGCCGACCTGTTCAAGTCACAAAACAACATCGATGCCTTCCTGGCTTCTTCGTCGCTCTTCGAGAGCGCTGGAAATTTGACGCAACAACCAGCCACCACATCAGAGCTCCGCCAGCTCGCCGCTAAACTACACTGCCTGTATGGCGTGCCCATCGATTGCCAGATCCCACCGATGCTCGTCCACGAAGACAGCGACGACAACTCTCCATCTCCATCCTATTCGGTTCTTTGGCATCCAGACTCAGCTGCTGAGAGCGTTCAGATTCCGACAAATAATTACGCCCGTGCCGTAGTCTACGACCTACGAAGATACACAGAAGAGAGCTTCTGGGGTCCTTTCAAGAGCGACGGAAGCCAGAATGTCGACTGGGAAAAGGTGGAAGCCATCATGGTAGTCCTTGGATACAACATGCGCTTGTTCAATAGAAGAGCACCTCATGTCTTTGAGCCTATATGGGAAACACCTTTCAACGGTGCCTCGCCCAACTCATACGTCTCTGCTCCGCCGAAAGGTCTTGTCCGAGAACCGAGTCCACCTGGCGATCTGGATATGCAGGATCCGTACGGTATCACTGGAGAGTGGATGAGAGTCGTCTGTTTCCTGGATTACCACGACTTGTTTGCATTCAATTTCCTACACAGTGTTCCTGCTGATCAACCACGGGATCCGATCAACACTCGCGAGGCAATCAGAATTATTCGTCTCAAGCTTCGTGTGTCGGCAATCGAACCACCTGGTCCAGAAGACGGTCAAGACTATCCGGTCGTTTCTTTCACAGGCACAAGCTGGAGTTTGCACGCAAGTTGGGACGCGAACGCAAACTCACAAATCAGAGGTACGTTCAAAGACATCCTGGAAATCCAGCGACTGACAGTGTTGTTAGGTGTGGTCCGTCAGACACCGGAAGGTGAGATTCGCTGGACCACATTTTCGATATTCCACAGGTACGAGACTGATGTTTTGTTGAGATTGTTATTTTCTACAACTGCTTTTCCTTCAACCATCATCCGGTGTGGTCTAACGGCTAGGATTTCTCGCTTTCACCGAGGAGGTCGGGGTTCGATTCCCCGCACCGGAATGTCTTCTTTTGCTTCTTTTTGCACTTCGCCTGCAACCCTCGAACCACATTCCGCAATCTTTTCCCTTCTTCCTTCCTAGTCCTCAATTTTTTTGTTCTTCTGCGACACTGAACATAACCACATGTGCTGACCCATCACAACAGCGAAGAACGCTGGCGAAGCGAAGGCATTCAAGTCGGCGGCATACGCTCAGGCAGAGGCGTCCTAGGCAACTGGTTCGACAAAGATTTCGACCGCCACGGTCCCGCTGGCCCCACCGCATTCTGGAAAGTATCAGACTACATCGAAGATAAAGACGCCGAGGAAGGTGCACCTGATGATGCGTCTTTGGGCGATGATGATTCGGACGGCGATACTGAATATATGAGTGATTGATTGAAAGATTGAGGTTATAACTGGGAATGGTGTTTGAAGATCTTACGAATTTGAGGTGTTATGAGATATGGGCGGATTGGGAAGAGGGGGGAATACACAAGGGGATCTTTGGTGTTCATGGCGTTGTGTTGAGATTCTGTTCAAGTGTTTTTAGATTGATATGACTCAAGATATCATTGTCCCTTCCATCTCTTTGCGTCCTCCCCGTGTGCTAGCTAATATCTGTCACTTCCAGCCATCTCCCGCTGGCCACGCCTGGAGTCGTCTGACGTGTAAAAATGCACAATGTTTTTCAGATCGGTATAGTTGTCCGCAGAGAGCTGCTGACTACCACGCTCTTGGTGGAAGCTACCCCCTGACAATGCTGAAATGTGCTGTTCTACAGCCGTACGCGTGACAAATTTTAGCACACGGGGAGGGTGACGTAAATTGTGTGCTAACGTATTGATTCATGATCAACCATCCTGTGCTGGTTTGTATCCTCTCCATCTCACCTTCCAGATAAAATATCATCAAGAAGATCTGCGATCGGCATATCAGGCCCTTGCATTGTATATCAGTTGAACAGTTGAGAAATAAAGGGGTATCAACAACATAAAAAGCGGTAAGAAGCGAACAACAAAAGAGAACCTCCATCTCAAACTCTGATGACGACTTTGACACCCAACCCACTCGCTTCTCTGACGCAACAGCCTAAGCAAGTCTTACCAACTCTACCCACGACAGCGTTCTCGCCAACCTTAGCACACCAAGCCCTAGCTAGTAGTTGCAGCTCGCCTGTACCCCTGCAATCTAACACTACAGTCTCGTCACCCAAATGTACTGTATCCGTAAAGTCATCTGCCAGGATGGTTGCAGCAGGGATGACTTCGATAGCATACGAGCAATGCAAAGGATGTGTAGGTGGTTGTGGCAGCTCTTTGAAGGATGGAACACGAGAATGTGTGCGCGAACGTGACTTGGGAGATGAAGTATTGGTTGCAGGTGTGGATGGTCTGGAGATATTTGGGAAACAAGGTGTTGCGGAGATGAAGTGGACATCGTAGAGGAGTGGCAGGGTTACTTTTTTCGGTTGAGAGCTGCGCTTGGCGCTGAAGTCAAGACAGGCGACTGCAGTGGGGATTGGTGCGAGATGTGCATTGTCGTTGGTGTTGTCGTCCGAGGGCAAGGCAGCGCTGAGTTCGAAGCTGGTTCCTGTGGGTAGAAGACTGAATCCATGATAGCGTGCTTCGTTGCCTAAGACGGTAAGACCATCGACAGGCCAGGCGAATTCTGTATCTGTGATTGTGCTCTTCTCGCCAGGTACGAATGCAGAGTCAGCTGCTAGAGCAGAGCTATCGGCGATTCGAGGTGTGGTAGAACTAGGCAGATCTTTGACTTCGAGGTTGACCCAGCCGTCCTGTTGATCTACAGGTGCACTGCTGCAGGACACCCAGCCCATGCAATCGGTCGCTCCATTGGCAGCTGCGATTACTCTGCCTACGATACAACTCTTACTCCAGTAGCTGCGTGATTTGTAGACAAAGCCTTGGTAGAGATTGGCGGCATCACCTAGTGCCGCTACAGCGGATGGTGAGTTCTCCAGTAATGTCGAGATGAGCAGATGTGAAGTGGACTCGCCCGGCAGTACGAAGCCTGTCAACCAAGATCGGCTCAACCAGCCACCAAGGTCGAAACTGTCGGCTCCATATGCTGAAGCAGGTAGAAGTTGTAGCGATTGCGCCGTGGCGGTACGACCGATCTGTGGCCGTTTTTGGAAGTAGTTGCTCTGAACAGGGGATTGACCCGGTATTCCCAGCGGTGCACCATATACGCTAAATCTGCCTGCGTCGCGTGAGTGTCTTCTAACTCTTTCGGCAAAACGTTCTTGAATCTCTTCAGTATGTGGCCAGGCGAGTGTTTCGGCGAATTTCAACAACCCCTGCACCTGCCTCTTCTCGTGCTTCGGATACAGGATCGGTTCCACGCGGCTCTCGTCCAAGCTTTCTCTTGCAGTAACAAAGGTAGCAATTGACATCACGCTATTGCGGTAAGGGATTTCGGCGTCTGTTGGAATCTTGGGTGCAATGTTTATGCTGTCAAGAAAGCGTTGCGCAAGCACCAGGTCCCATCGCAGCTTCCTCGAAAACCCAGAAGTGGGGAAACCAGAGAGCTCGACACGAATTAGTAGCTCGCAAGCCAACGTAATTTGGAGGAGCAGGATATCGCGTTCGCTGGGCATGGTCGGTCCTTCCACGTCAACAACAGACTCGTCATCGAAGTCCGTCGACGGCCACAAGATCTGACCTAGACGTATCCGGTGCTCGACAAGGCTAAAGTCATACCAGAGTCTAGTTGTAACCAAGACCCTCGCAAGCGCTACTACCTGGCCGTCCAGGTCCGTGAATGGGGGATCGTCTTCCTCTCTCTCAGGCTCCGTAAGCAGATTAGAGAACAATTCGCGATGGAACTCTGCAGCCTTTTGTTCATTTGATTTTCGCTCAGAGTGTTCGCTGTTCCTGGGATGTCGACTATCACTGATCTCGCGCAATCTGTTTATCATGTATTCGAGATTGAGACGTCTCAACTCTAGCTGTTCGGGTGACGTGATCAACATCTGCCTCTTTGTTCTCAAGGTCTCTTCGTCGTCCTCGGCGCAGCGTTTGCTGTCTGACAAAGGCATCTGCAGGAAGTATTCCAGTCCGATAGTTCCAGGTTCACTGCCGTTCAGACTCATCATGTTTGGTACTTCCATCATAGGAATTTGATTGTCGGCGTCCTCCGCTACTAGGTCTCGGAGTTGTCTTGTCCTTTCGCGACGTCTTAATGTGGCAGCTTCGAAGGTGCCATGGCCAACATCGACAAAATCCTGTGGTTCCCCACTCTCCTCGTCTAACTTCCATCGATAGCTGACCCTTGGTCTGAGGGATTTGATAGCAAATTCCGGTGCTCCTGCAAAGTAGTTGATAAGATCCTCGTGACCCAGTTGCTTAGGGCTTGATCTAGGAGACTTGTGTGATGGTTTTGCGATGTTGCCGATGTAGTATTGTCCGACGACTGAGTCCCTGGAGGGACGTGGCAAGTCGCTTGACCTCTTACTTCCCCATTCGGTCAGGATGTCAGGCTCTGACTCCACCACGAGGGAAGGGACGTCCAGAAGCTGGCTTTTGCGACGGCTTCTCTGTGAGTCTCTTTTGCTTGTGCTTCGTTTTAGTTTCGAGGCAAAGCTCTTCAATGCCTGCCGTTTCGAGGTCCGTTCTGGACTGGTCTGCTGAGAGACTGGCTCTTGCAAGATAGCAGCAAAGTCCACATGTTTCGTCATATCGTAGGCCGGCCTTGAGTAGTGCGAGATATTCTATACCTTCCAGCGATGCTGTGCTGCCCGCAGCTAGAATGACAATGACGAAAACAAAATACAAGTGGAACAGGAGGGACTGAGATGTCAAAAGATAAAACAGACCAGGGCCATCCGTTCGCGACACGAGGCGCACCACGCAATTACATACATCTCATCTCATCGTCCCCCTGCCGAGGTAGCCCACCACATCATTGAACAGATGCGTGGCCAGGCGCCACGCACCATTACCAACAGCGGGGAACGAGGACCTAACGCATCCATTCGAACGTCCTGGGTAAAAAGGCAGGGAAATCACAGGCAGTACTGTTGTGGCTTAGGCCTCTTGCACACCCTAGTAAGTCGAAAATAGAGAGATCCGCCCTATGGGGGGTGGCACGTCCTGACGAATAACAGACCGCGCACCAGGTTCTCGGTGTACCCGCGTGCACGATTCAAGAAACGAAGTTGCAGTTCGTCGCGCAACGATGGCGCATTTCGTGCATTCTTGATCCTGCCAAAAGATCGTGAGGAGCGGGAGCTGTTATCAGGCGTCTGTGGTTTTCTTATCCAGCGTATGCGACAATACTACCACCACTAGCTATCAAAAGGCACAATATTATCGCGAAACCGAAGATGCTCCCCTGAGAGCTTTAGATACTCCTCCAATGGACAATGTTCAAGTTTCCAAAGGATTTCCGCAATTTGACAGCTAGAAGGTGGTTTAGTAATTGTGTGAGAGTGGCTTCATGCGTTGGATAAGAGAACCGCAGGCGCTTGGTAGTAACTCCTTAAGAAACCTGCTTTGTTTGAAACGTTGGTGCTTTGGTACAGAGGAACAAGGTGGGGAGGACCGTGCGAGCAAGAAGGGCAAAAAGAATGGATTGCAAAGCAACAGTGGATGCCGCAATCAAGCTGCATCCGCCTGTCATGGGGCTGTCAAATCTCGGGCAATTTTTTGTGTATCTTGATTGTAGGGCACGTCAAGTTCTTGAAACATGGTTTTCGGGACATTTTCCTTTGCGTAGGAGGCTGGCTGCGGGATGAAAATCAAGATCTGCCATGTTGTTGTGATGGATTCCGAATCTAGCAATATCTTGCGCTGATCCGATGAAACATTGGACGTCTGGAGTCGCACCTAGCTAACAACTTTTTTTTTGCAACCATTATAGAGCTTATGACAAGAACTTTCGCATCTATATGCTTGTCCAATATCGCATGGAAAATACTCGCCTGTGAATTGTAGTCCCTGTCAATTACCGCGCGGCCGAGTGCGGGTGTGTTTCGAGTGCTTCTTATACACGAAATGAATCCGATGTAGGTGATATGAGAGTTCATGTAACTTGTCTATTCTGTCTTTACTTCATTTCTAGGTCGGCCGTTCCATCTCCAGAAAAGCAGGATGCAAACGAATAACGGCACGACCACCCAGATCTTTCCGAATCCAGTGTTTTGAGCATCTTGCTGCAGTCATGCCTTGGAGGGGAGCGGCTTGTCGCCGAGATCAGGGACTCTCTCCTTAATGTAGCGCTCCAGGTCGTTAATTTCCTGGGGAGCGGCGGAGTGAGGCAGACCCTTGTAGGTCTTGAAGTCGACGTTCCAGCCCCATTCTTGGAGGACCTTAGAAGTGGCCTGGCCCCATTCGTAGCGAACAACCGGATCAGCATCACCGTGACCCATGAAGATTGGTGTTCGCTGTTTGAGATAAGCATAAGACATATCTACAAGATGAGGTGCTCATCTCGATGGGGTGCGGAGACATACCTTGTTGGGGTTCTCGCTAGGAATCATCTCTCTGAGCTTGCCACGGAGCAACAAGTAGCAACTGAGTCCAAAAATACCTCCAAGACGTGTAGGAGCGGTGACTCCGGACATGAGACTCATAGCACCGCCCTGAGAGAAGCCACCGAGGACAATACGTTCTGAGGGGATGCCCTTCTCGATCTCCTTGGCAATCAAAGAGTGGATGTATGCCTGAGAACGCGTGATACCAGCCTCGTCCTCGTTCTGCTGGATATCATCGAAGGACATCTATGAGATAGATACAGTCAGTGCCATATTCGTGTTGTTGATCGTGGAGTGGAGAGGATTGAGGGTAAGGAAGGATCGTGCAAACATTTGCTGAGTTGCGAGGCCTTACAATGTCGTACCAACTACGGGCGGTCAGAGTCAGCGAATGCTGATTGTTGGATTATTCGAGCTGTCTTACCCGGGCATTTTCATTCCCATGTTCTGTTCGTGTCAGTCAAGTAACGTAGTACACCTATAGGCAAGTGCTGTACATACCACAGAGATAGGGATCTCAGGTGCGTTGGGGAAGATGAAAGCAGTCTCATCGAACTTGCCCTTCCACATGTCGGCAAGGAAAGACCTTCAACGTGATGAGTACCACCGTCGACTTTTCTCACAATGATGTTGCGCTTACCAACCATGGCCACTAGGTAATCATTAATGAAGTGTTCTCGAAAGTTGATGAGTAGCTGTTAAACTCACCTGTCGCCCAAGCCGTGCATGACGATGACCGAGGAGGTGTGCCTTCTGGCAGCGGGGATCACGATTGCAGCCATCTTGTCAAGATACACTAGATGGACTTATGTTCAGTCGTATAGGTAGGTTCGATGTTGCCGCTCACAATTCAGATACCAGCCAGTGACGCGCACGGAATGAGACGTTATGAAGCCGACAGAGAACTTTATGCAACACTTGCCAAGTCTTGCTTGTTTTGTGCAACACATCAGCTTATGATCAAACATCCGATGCTCGGAAGCGAACATGCCGAACCCTCGTAAGCATCGCGGAATCAGAACCGCATATCACAATCCAGCAACAAAAAGGCGATATAATAATCAAGAATGATCTAGAGATACAAACCCCTCCACTTGCCTTATAAAACAAGCATCAACAGCTGGTACACATCGCCAATGCAACACATTCGCGTTGGTATCTTGACCTCGATCATCTGCCTCATCCTGGCTATCGCTATATTCCCTATATCAACCCCTCTACTCCGCTGGGCCCGGACACTCACCAGAACCACTTCTCCAACAACTTTGAAGAGCACTCCAGCACTCGTCACAAGCAAGACACCAGCAAATCTCTACACAACATCCACGATGCCGCGCACACCAGTCTACTTTCTCTCCCACGGAGGCCCCAACATAATGGAAGACTTTGACCACCCAGCCTACTCCAAACTCCAAGAAATCGGCAAGGAAATCACCGGGAAAGTGAAACCTAAAGCTGTAGTCGTGTTTTCCGCACACTGGCAAGCAAGTCCCGACAAAATACAAGTCAACACTGCGGAGATCACGGATTTAATTTACGATTACTACGGTTTCCCGGATCATTATTATAAGGTCAAGTACCCGAATGTGGGAAGTAGAGATTTGGCTGGGAAGGTGTTGGGTGCGTTGGAAGGAGCGGGGATAGAGGCGGAAGGGGTCAAGAGGGGATTGGATCATGGTGTTTTTGCGCCTTTCACCGTGGCGTTTGATCCAAAGACGAACCCGCTGAATGTGCCTTTGGTACAGGTGTCACTTTTCGACAGCGATGACGCGGATCAGCATTACAGGCTTGGAGAAGCGATGCAAGGGCTGAGGGAGGAGGGCATCTTGGTTATTTTGAGTGGGATGGCTGTGCATAATCTGAGGGATATGTGGAAGGCCATGCAGCAGCCTACTCCTATGCCTTACAGTGTGAGCTTTGATGCTGCGTTGAAGGAAGCAGTCGAACAGAAGGTATGTGTTACCCCAAGTACGAGTAACGAGAAGAGGCATGTGCTAACAATCAGATACAGCCAGAAAACAGACAAAAGGCGATGGCCGAATTGCTGCAGAGAAGTGATGCAAGAAGAGCTCATCCATCGTTTGAGCATTTGTTGCCCATTCATATCGGTGCTGGCGCTGCCGGTAGTGATAGCGGAAAGCAGTTGTGGACTTTGCCGCAAGGAAGCATGTCCTGGGCTCAGTTCAGATTTGGCGAGGTCTCGAACGTTACAGCGTGATAATGGGGAGATTCTTTACAACATAGTCAAAAAACACAATCTCAGTATCGTCGATGAAGATTTCGAACACGTCTACAGCTGTGCATCTTGAGTTTGTCGCATGACTGTAATCGAGGGAGGATTCGACGGGTAATTGAAAATGACGGTCGCAAATTTTGTACAGCAAAAAGGAAGAAGGTTGTTTCGAACGGGGTATCTATTGAGCTTGTTGGACCAGCTCAGCAATCTTGCTCTCAATAGCCTTGTTGTCGAGACCTGTGTTTATCATGTCAGCACTTTCCCCTGTTTTCCAAGCTTCTCTCAACCAAGACATACCCTTCAGACTTGCACTCTTCTCCTTGCCAAAGTCTAGTAGACAACATCATCAGCGTTTTGCTCCAGCGTGAATAGACCGTGTTGTAGGGTTGCTAACCGTATCTTGCCCAGACTCTCGGCTCGACTTCCAAAGCTTCGCGGATCAAGATGGGGGTGTGAGGGTTGGCCTTCTTCATGGCAGGGTATTGCTGGGTGAGGAACGAGCTGTGGTCCAGTGTCAGAGAGTCGGTTGCGCATCGAAATGAAGGTCTGCGGAAGGATGGCGGTTTACCGGACGGCGGCGCTGGATTCCGAGGTTTGGCAGTGGTGGAAGCGCAGCTCCTTGAGCGCCTTGGAGAAGGATTGCTTGAGCGACATGATTGTATGTGTGGGTTGAGTTGAGTGTTCAATTGCTTCCAACCTCGACTTTCGCGACAGTCGAATGTCGCTGTTGCTGACCTACGGATTCGAGACAAACAGGGCAAACACTTTCTCGGAAACGGCAGGCGCTGACACAAACTCCGCTCTTGCTCCGCATTGCGGCATCGGGTCTGATATCGCCGGAAAGCAGCAGCGAACCTCTCTTTCTTCGCAAGCGCAACTTCCCTTTCAACCTTCACCCAGTCAATTACACCAAAAAGACAGCCATCATGTCTTTCAGAGCCGGTCTCCGTTTCTTCAATGCCTTCCGCCAACAGGCTGCCAACACCGGCAAGCCCATCATCCAAAGGCGCACCTATCAGTCCGCTGCCGAGACCAATGCCACCCCTCCACCAAACCAGTCCCGTCTGCAACAACTCTGGAGCTCGCCCGTCGGTCCCAAGACCGTTCACTTCTGGGCTCCTATCATGAAGTGGGGTCTCGTCCTTGCTGGTGCCGCCGACTTTGCTCGTCCCGTTGAATCGCTTTCCCTCTCTCAGAACGGTGCGCTTATGGCTACTGGTTTGATCTGGACCCGTTGGTGCTTCGTCATCAAGCCCAGAAACCTCTTGTACGTGGGAAAACTATACCAGTGAGCTTCCAAGGGATCGAATGCTGACAAGGGTAAAACAGCCTCGCTTCCGTCAACTTCCTCCTCTTCTGCGTAGGCGCAACACAGGTCTCGCGTATCCTCCTCTGGCAACAAGCCCAGAAGGGTGACTCTATCCCCGCTGAGCTTGAGAAGGCTGGCAAGCAGGAGGGCAAGGAACTCGAGGCTATCGTCAAGGACCCCAAGGGTGCTTTCGAGAAGGCCAAGAAGGTGTAAACACGTTCTTCTAAACCTCTCCCCAACAACCTACCCTCAAGAACTACATGATTCTCATCTGCACTATACGAAGCAGATATTACGCCGCAAATGGCAATACCCCTCACACCTCACCCAACTGGTCCGCTGGACCGAAACAGAGACAGCAAGATAGATAATAGTCTTGGTCTAATGCGAAATCTCATAAACTTGAATAACCTTGCTGCCTACGAGAAAATCGTTAAGTCATTCTTTGCTCCATGCAAATTCAGCCATGCGCCAACCCGACCAACTCATGAAAATAACACCAACCATTTTACTTGGCGAGGTTAGTAGGAGCAGGGGCAGAAGGGCCCTCGGGAGTGACGTATGCCTATCAAAAACATCAGCCATTGCGACAAAGACATTCCGGATCTCGAAACATACCTTGGTCATACCACCATCAACGACGAAGTCGGTGCCGTTGACGAAGCTGGACTCATCACTGGCCAGGAAGACAACAGCGTGTGCCTGCTCGATGGCTTCACCGAAACGTCCGGTAGGGAAGTGAATCTCGCGGCGCTGACGCTTAGCCTTGTCGTCACCCAACCAGTCCTGCAGAAGAGGAGTGTTGAGAGGAGCAGGGCAGAGAGCATTGAATCTGAAGCCCTCACGTGCGTGCACAATGGCGAGCTCACGGGTCATGGCGAGAACAGCACCCTTGCTAGCTGTGTATGCCAACTGAGGTGTGGCAGCTCCGACCAAGGCAACCACGGAAGCAGTGTTGATGATGGAACCCTTGGTCTTGTTGTGCTTGCGCAGTGCCTGCACTGCGTGCTTTGAGCCGAACCAGACACCCTTGACGTTGATGTTGTGAGTGAGATCCCAGATCTTCTCTGGTGTGTCGATGGCGTCTACAATCTTGTGAGCTTTGGAAGATCTGATGTTTTTCCGAATTCACTTACCTGCGTCGTCGGCGTGCATGATACCAGCGTTGTTGAACATGACGTCGAGACCACCCCAAGAGTCGACCTTCTCGACGGTAGCAGCAACATCGGACTCCTTGCTGACATCGCAGATAGTGGTCTCAATCTTGCCAGCAGCGTTGGGAACGATCTCCTTGACCTTGGCGACGGCCTTCTCGAGAGCAGGTGCCGAGATGTCGCACATCAGGACTGAGGCACCCTCGCGGGCGAAGAGAATGGAGGTCTCAAGACCAATGCCACTGATCCAATGTCAGTACGAATTCTCTCGATGACCCATGCTTTCGATGAGGATTGGTGATTTTGATGGTGGCAAGATATGCTTCTCTCTTTCTTTCTTCAAAGTGGTGTGATACAAAGGTGACAGAGAAGAAGAAAAGAACACTTACCCAGCAGCACCGGTGATGACGGCGTTCTTGCCAGCGAGACGGCCTCTACCTTCGGCGCTCATGGTTGCAGATATGTCTTATCGAAAAGTTGTGTAAGTAAAGCTTGTGATTGAGCTTGGAATCTGAGCAGCGTCAGAAGTGAATTCGTATGACCACTTGGACCAATCCTCACCTTGAGAGTGCAATGAGGTCAAGTGAATAGCAAGCAGAGGAGGCGATTGATGTTGAATGGATCAAAAGGGAATCTGGAGTTGAACATGTGTTTCATCAACTGCCAAGGGATGACTCGCTATCGCTGGCGGTCAGTGAGTCCGCCGTCCGGGCCGAGATCGGGTTCGTTTTACGTGATAATGGTGGGAGCAGGTGAAAGCAGGCGACACTGAGGCGGACTTTCTGTGGGGTGGACAATGATGTAATCACGAATCGGACTTGATGCTCAGAGTTGACAGAACTGCCTGCCTCTGGCAGAACCACACCTTGATTTAATGTCGGTATAGCCAGATTACTCGTCTTGTCTCTACAGAACACGGCACGTGAGAGATGGAAAGACATCCAATCGGCGGCCAGAAAACAAGCCCTGAGGTGAGACGCAGCAGGAAGGCACGATCAGCGCTGCAGGCTGCCCCGCATTGACGCTTATCTTCGGCCAACAATCAGGTTGCGTGTGCAACTCGCGACTGGTTGGAGATATCCATAACAAAGACATATCGCCTCCTTGTCATTTCGTCTGAAGCTTCGATTCCTGAATCTCTGGATATTCGAACTCAATATGGCGATTTCTGACGATCCCACAGCTCTCACCCTCGAGGACCTCCCCGAGCTGCTCAAGAACGACACGAGTGTCAAGCTTGCAGGATGCGACATTGACGGTATCCTGAGAGGCAAACTCGTCTCCAAGAAGAAGTTCCTCTCGATTGCATCTTCTGGTTTTGGCTTTTGCTCAGTCATCTTTGGCTGGGATATGCATGATCAGACATATTTCAAGGAGCTCAAGATTTCAAACAAGGAGAATGGCTACAGAGACCTCACAGCGCAAATCGACCTTGCCAGTTACAGAAGAATACCGTGGGAGAACAATGTACCTTTCTTCTTGGTCAGTTTCTACGAGCCTGAGGGCCAGTCTGTTTCGGCTTGCCCGCGAAGCGTCTTGGGAAGAGCGGTAGAGAAGATCCAGGCCAAGGGCATGAGTGCTATGGCAGGAGGTGCGTATACTTGATCTGCTACCAACAACCAGCAGCTGACCATGATTCTTGCATAGCCGAGTACGAGTTCTACCAATTCAAATCGCCCTCCGATCCTACTGCCTCCGAGCGCAACTCGTCCAGCACAGCCAAATTCCTCCAGGAGAATCCTCCCTCCGCCCTACCCTCCCTCACCGAAGGCATGTTCGGGTACAGCGTTACCAGACCGGTACACAACCAGGATTACTACTATGGTGTCTACAAAGCATGCGAAGAGTTCAGATGCAACATCGAGGGATGGCATACCGAGAGTGGTCCTGGTGTCTTCGAGGCCGCTCTCGAGTTTGGCGAGATCAGAGGCATGGCAGACAGAGCTGCTCTTTTCAAGTGAGACGCAAACCCTGCCCAGACCGACTTCCGCTAACACAGTCATAGGCTCACCGTCAAATCGATCGCCAGCAAGTTTGGCATTACACCCTGCTTCATGGCCAAACCTCGCCAGAACCTGCCAGGTAACAGTGGACACATGCATGTCTCATTGTGCGATCCGGAAACGAACCAGAACCTCTTTGCACGCAGCGAGCCCGATCCCAATGCTCCTTACGAGGACATCAAGCACCTTTCTGACCTCGGTCGTCACTTCCTCGCTGGTCTAATCGAAGGCCTTCCGTACGTCATGCCTATCTTCGCCCCTACAATCAACAGCTACAAGCGTCTTGTCGAGAACTTCTGGGCACCCGTGACCGTCAGCTGGGGGTTAGAACATCGCGCTGCCAGTATCCGTCTTATCGCTCCCCCCACCGCTTCTCCCAAATCCACCCGCTTCGAAGTCCGTGTTCCAGGTGCAGACACAAATCCTTACCTAGTTTTGGCAACCATTCTCGCACTAGGATGGAGAGGTGTGGAAAAGAAGCTGGAGATTCCAATTCCCCCTCTGGGTAAGGGCGAGGACGTTGGCGGTGCAGCAGACAAAGGTGTCAGATTAGCCAAGAGCCTGAGAGAGGCCACCGACACGTTCAAGAGCAAAGACAGTATTGCGAGGGAGGTATTTGGTGATGACTTTGTCGATCACTTCGCCGGCACTCGTGAGCACGAGCTCAGACTGTGGGACGAGGCAGTAACGGATTGGTACGTTGATCTGTCTTTACTCTTTGGTGGGATGTTTACTAACAGCCTTGTGTTCACAGGGAGTTCAAGCGCTATATCGAGACTGTTTGAGAACAGAACTAGTGTTGCAATGGCCTTCAACACCAACAAGCCTCGAGAGACTTATGTTGACAGGCTTTGGATCTATGAGGCACGATTCCACTCCACAGCTTTCTCTCTGGTATGTTCGATGTCCTCCATGTGCTCGTCGATTTGAAAGAAGACACCCCAAACGCGACAGTTCTCATCCACCCACAGCAGCAACTACAGAAAGAAGCAGATTCCCAAAGCAACACAAGTCCCTATGCGAACACGGGCAGGTCCTCAATTGCCAACAGGAGAGAAAGAAGTTCCATGCCATAAGCAACCACCGTCAACAAATCCAGGGCCTCCACCGACAAGGCTCCCTGCTACGATCAACACTATGCCTTTTGATGGACATGAGAACACACAGAGCTCTCACTGGAAACCACATGCTACAGCCTCACCGGGGAAAAAACCACTGCAAAAATGCAAGAAGGTTTTTGAATCTGTTGAATTGACCAAAGAGAGCTCAGGGGCAAGCGTCTCTCTCTGGAGGTACACTGATATCGTAATATGTCTCTGCATTTTGACAGGGGCAAATCAAACCTTACTGGGTGATGGAGATATCGATCAAGTGATGGGGTAAGTTGCATTTATAAAGACTCTCTGCAAGTCTTTGGGCAAACGGATGGAAGAGAGCATCGTAAAACGTTCTCATATTGGAGTTTGCATTTCTTCAAGAGTTCCAGACTTCGATAGTCCCGGTTGATGAAATGTGAACCGTCAACCAGTGATTACTTGTCAGGTTCAAGGCGAAGATGATTGATGTGGTTGAGTCGCTGATGTTTCTGATTGGGAGGAATTCATCTCCGGTCTCCATCTTCGCTTGCATACTGCGCTAAGTACGCTCAACATGCATCTCGAGTGTCGTGATAGCATCTCTAGCTGCGTCAAACGGCACAAGGTACGGCCGGATGTACATGTTTGCAATGAATGAGATGCCTCTTCCGGGGTTCGCTTCGAGAACTATGCCGATTAGCGCATCGATAGTTGCGTCGGTATACTAAGTGTCTATATAGATTAGCTCCAATTTAAGCACATTAGCGTTCTATCCACCAAAATTTCCTGCGGCAGTCTCTTAGTTTTGTTTAATCTCGCCCTAGAGACTTGTCATGAAAGCGGATAGGGTCAATGGCGCGGATGGCTGTACTTTTTCTTCTTCTAAGTCTTTCTCCCTCTTAGGCTCTTCGTCGTCGTCGTCGTTCTGTGGATCGTTATTCTGCGGATCAGAGAACCATTGAGGAAACGACGTGTTGTCGCCAATATCGATATCTCCTCGCTTCTTGGATCCACGCTCGGAGGACATAGAGACTTTCTGGAAATGGCGCTTCTTCGAAGATTCCGATGCAGATGTCGCTGCAACGATTTTGCTGGGAGTCGATGCCTTCTGGGGAGATGTCTTTTGAGACGAAGGCTGCTGTTGCGTCCTCCAATTGGAATTGAGCCTCGAGGAAGTGTGAGGAGTTTTGTAAGCTTTTGCTGGTACGGAGCGCGTGTCGCGAGAAGCGCTAGATTGCTCGGATGGTCTGGTGTCGCGAATGTCCTTACGTTTCGAAGTGTAAGGGGTGTTATACGGCCTTTCGCTATGGCCGGATCGCTGATAGTTGTCACGAGAAGAGCTAAACTGCTGGAGGGGTCTGTCGTCGGGATGATCATAGCGATCTTGAGTGTACGGCCTTTCCTAGCCAGGGCTAGGTCGCTGATAGTTGTCACGAGACTGCTCGGGTGGTCGATTTTCGCGGTCGTCGCAGCGCCATGATTTGTATTGTTCTTCTGGTCTACGGTGCGGTGGATGGTAGACGTCACGGGGAGGGTCTTTGGACGCGGGAGCTGTATCTGGTTTAGTAGGAAAAATGAAGAGAGTGCGATGGGAGACTGGCAGAAGAACATTGTGCATTCTTCCAGTCATTTCAGGACATCGACCAGGAGAAAGAGGAAGTGTCTTCAATTCAGGAAGCTGCAACATGGAAGCGTTCTTTTGTGGTTTGCTCCTGCTTCACTGGAGTTCTCGACAAACCGAAAGCACAAAAGGAGACGCAAAAATGTAGAAATCACAGCATTATTGTGGTTCTAGCCTTTGGCTGGATAAACAAGGGGCATCCGCAATACAACGGACAACAGCTGGTATAGAGGCTGGTGGATTTCCATAGTTCAATCGTCTTGAAAGACCATTGATGGAGAGCCCGGTCAATATTGCAAGGCCTAGAAGTGAAGCTCAGCGTCAAATGTTTGTGTCTTGCACGCCCATCTCCTCCGGCTTTGCGCGCGTCTCCTGGATTCTTTCTTTTTTGTGCATCACTCCAAACTTGATTGATTTCTTTGCCTTTCCGCAGCCATCGTCATCGTCATGAACAACAGCAGCAACACCAACAACCAGCAGCAGCAGGCTCACAATGGTGAAGGCCCTCGCCCAAGCCTTGCCGAGCGCCAGTGGTGCACATGGCACCACAGGTGG
>JGI24891J29808_1000188_pt1 | contig 69183 bp, 71 predicted proteins | sample FreactcultuFSWF8_FD_29808 | JGI IMG/M metagenome (IMG submission 29808)
CCCCTCCCGTCTGCCCCCATCGCCAGTTCGACGGCAGGCCAGATTCTTCGCACGTCCGACACGGCGACACAACCGTATCCCACCCACCAGGCCATCTCCTCTCCTGCCTCGTCACGATCACGCGGTGACTGGGGTCTGAAGCGTCCTCTGCCCGGCAGAGCCATTCCCAAGAACACGCCACACCTAAGGATCAAGGCCATCGACACTCTCGAGCACATTACCGACTTCGAATCTGCCGCCGACCACACCCAGTCCCTTGCAAAATGGCAGGAAATGGATATTGCAATTACCCTGCCGCCGAATGCTCGCAGCGGAATTGCCAACAACTCTCACAAGCTCCGTCCTAGCGCCTTCAACGCAAACTACGACAACACCACTCTGCGTCCACACGGCTTCGAACAGACCAGACTCACCGCCCAACGTGCTCTGGAGGAGAGACAACGCCTGTCTGCTGACCCCAACGTCGATCAATCCACCCTGCTCACGAGATGGAAGACCCAAGGTCCTCACCTCACCACCATGACCGAGGAAGAATTCGAGCGCTACCTTTTGAACCGTGTCCGCGAGAACAAGGTCGAGTTCCGCAATTTCCTTGAGAAGGTCAAGATCGAGAAGAAGCGCCAGAGAGAGCAGACTTTGATGCGCGACCACTCGGATCCCGCCACCTTCGAGATTGAGCTGCAATACCGAAGTCGTCTTGACGAGTACGAGTTGGACGACTGGATCAAGGAGTTGCGCGACAACCACAACTCTCTCAACAGTGAACTCGCCCATCTCGTCCGCGACTTCTTCGATCTGCCCGCCTTCCCCATGCCTAAGCAGGCCGGCCAGCAGTCGACTAGTAACCTTGCCAACGAGTTGACCAGGGCAAAGAACGATGCTGGTCCTCCCTCCACTCACCCTTCCGCTGGTTTGTACTATTCCATGACCACCGCCAGCATCAACAACCACCCCATCTACGGTCCTCAGGCCGACCGTGAGCCCATTCAAGCTCGCGTCCTACGAACAAAGGCTGGCAACAGAGGCAGAGATCAAAAGGCCGACGTTGGTATGGGTGGTTTCGTCTCGAGCATCACACCAGGCAACGTTCCTTCCGCAAGGACCGCCTTCAAGGATACAAGGCCCAGAAATGGCCCCAAGAACCCTCTGGCCGACCTCGACCTCTCACTTACCGGCGGCAACAAGGTCTGGTTACAGCCAAGATCTGCCTATGTGGATGAGGCGGGTCGTATCAGGCTCGATGTTGCCGAAGCAAGCCCGCAGTCTGTGGATATCAAGCTGGGCAACCCCGTCAAGGAGGAACAGGAGTCTTTCCCTGTAATGTCTGGCAGACAGAACCAGCGCCTTGACTCTGGCTTCGTCAATGCTAGATATGGCACCGCTCTGCCGGATGAGAGATTGCGTCAACCGCGCGCCGCGCCTTTTGAGAGCGAGGGTGTTGACAGCAAGTCTGGCCTTGAGCAGATTGAGGCTTTGGCTAGGGGTCAGCGAAAGTGATGTTGAGAAGATGAGCTTGTATAGATATGTACAGATATTGAAATCGTTCCATTTATATGAACTCCCTGCAATATATGACACTCATCACTGTGATCTCTTGCATGAAATTGTTACAATCCATCCTCATGACTTGAATGCTGTCTGTGGTGATGTTCAAAAGTGAAGTCGAGAAGCGGGAAGGACCGTGCACCGGAGAGTCCTTGCCAAGCAATTAACCGAACAGCACCGCCAAAACTTCAGCCTCCCAAATCCTCACGAACTTCTCTCTTTTCGAAGCGCGCCGCGAACACTACATCTTTCTTCGACAACCCCCTCTTCCGCCAAAACACACATACCGCAAAAATGGGTCGCGTTCGTACCAAGACTGTCAAGAAGTCCGCCAAGGTCATCATTGAGCGTTACTACCCCAAGTTGACTCTCGACTTCGAGACCAACAAGCGCATCTGCGATGAGATTGCCATCATTGCCTCCAAGCGCCTGCGCAACAAGGTAAGGACATCCCCCATCTCATAACGGATGAGAAGAACAGATTCTGATGATATTCAATTAGATTGCCGGTTACACCACTCACTTGATGAAGCGTATCCAGCGTGGTCCCGTCCGTGGTATCTCGTTCAAGCTCCAGGAAGAGGAGCGCGAGCGCAAGGACCAATACGTCCCCGAGGTTTCTGCTCTCGACTTCACCCAGAACTCCGAGTCTGGCATGCTCGACGTCGACCAGGACACCAAGGACCTCCTCAAGTCCCTCGGCGTAAGTTATTGATCCTGCCCATCAATTCTTCTTCCCCTTCATCATACTGACTGCATCTCTCACAGTTCGACGCCATCAACGTCAACGTCGTCCCCGTCGCCCAGCAGCAGGTTGCCGAGCGCCCTCGCCGTTTCGGCGACCGCCTCCCCCGCAACTAAGCTATTCGCACTATTGTGTGACGGCTTCGGAAAAGTTCTTGACAATCATAAGAGGAGGGTTCACCCAACATGGCGCATTAGTCTTGTTCAGGTCAGATTACCTTTCGAATGCAATCTGCTCTCCCCTTGCACAACCAGGTGTCGCTGATTCTTGTTTCTTTGGAACAAGATGATGCTTGACTGCCATACATTCACATTCTTCATCTCCTTCGGTCACGGCAGCGCAGCGGAAGAGTCACAGGTAATGCTGAGACTTTGTTCTGCTGTTGTTCTGTCGCGGCTGGCTGAGACTGGACTTGCAAGAGAAAACCCCTTCTTGCAAGTCTCCAGGCTCGGCCACTCGTGATATCGTTTTCTTCTTGTCCGCCAGTCGTGATATCATGCCGTGATCATGTCAAACTGCCCTATTTACCCAAGCATATGCCCATGGCGAGCTGACAATTCCTAGACTTCGGATGGATACATCATGCCATCCGCTGTCCACATGATCAAATCCGTAAATGTCTTGCTAGTCCATCAATTCCATACTTCCATGAGCAGAGTTAAGTATCAGTCAATTCGCTCAGAACTGTCATGTACTTCAGTTATCCCTTTTGCCGGCCGCCGGCCACCGGACATAGGCTTTGGGCGAACTTCTAGCTATCGTACATACCAACATCCAAACCTTTGAACAACAAATTCAAGCGCGTTCAAAATCCTTTTCTTTCCTTTCCTTTCCACTCCGAGCTTTTTGGTCACAAGGTCAAATGTTGAATTAGACTCTTATGACTTGCAGATTTGTGCAAAGCGATTGCTGTTGCGTGTATCACCCTGCCTGTTGTGGACTTGTGTGCTCACTTTCGCGAGGATTGTATTCTTCGGTGTCCGGCATGTTGGTATTTATCAGTGGGCTTGCAGGCGAGGGTTTTGATATTCACCTACAATCTGATGCACGTCATGGACAGTAGTTCTAATTGTCATGCAAATACATACGCACATATCTGTGGAGCTGTAACAACGATGGGATGGCCGAAAACTATTGCTACAATAATAGTTCCATGCTAGAGAGATCCTAAACAGTTCGAAAGGTCATTATTTGTCAAAGTTAGATATGACATTTTGCGTAGATGGATGCAAATGTCGGAAACAAGAAATGGCATGATGGGGTTGGGAATGCGATTTTGTCGCAACAGGATCTGAAGGATCGACATGCGGGATGGAAGAACGGGAAAGTGCTGCCAAGAAGAGGGCTGTCTTAAGTTATGATCTGCAAGCTGCTTGGTAGACTACAGCCCGTCCAAGGGCCTAGATGCATCTCATGCACACCTTTCGCACCATATGCCGATTCCCCGTTTCGCCCATCCCCAACACACCAAAAGCAATTCGGTGTGTGTGACCGGGATAAGCACAGAAAACTCGCTTCATCTTGGAGTCTCCAGATACGTCATGCAGCAGAGGTATGGTCAAATCGAACTGGCCATGTGTCAAAAACTTTCCACGTCGGCAACGGTCTCGTTTTGCAAGCATATCTTTTGCTGGGACGTCGCGTAGTCGAAGACGAGGATAAAGTTTGGATCTGCAAGATGCACCGGCCGATTACTCCGAAAGGGAATTCAGAGGACGATGCGAGAAGTGGACCAAGGACGGTACGTCTTCAACCTTTGCATTCACGACTGGAGCTTTCTGCTACATCTACAACCTGGCCTGCCGTGGCAGTGAACAGAGAGTTTAGAACACCATAGGGAGTCACTGGAACCTGTCGCATAATGGTAACCGACAACCCGATGGAGCCTCCGTCCTTGAACCGGCACTCATCCAAACAGTCCGAATCGTCGCTTGTCTTTTCACGCCGTACGGAATCGACAAGAGAACGTGAAGTCTTTCGGCAAGTATACTACAGCCAACGTACCTGCTGTCTGGGACATCAACTAATGTTTGCTCGGTCTGTAGTCTCTTGCGACCGTGGATAGACACCTTCCAACACACCGTTATACCCCACCTAGATCTTGCTTCTGTCGATACCATATCACCACAAGGATCTAACGACACCGCTCTTGCTGCCTTTGCACAACTAGGAGCCTTACGTCTGAATGCTGCGCGATGCTTTGTTTCCCTGGTGTCTTCCTCGACCGAATACGTACTGGCTGAAAGTACGAGGACGCTGTCCTTACAATACGACGGCACTCACGACAAAAGCGATGGACTTTTCTTGGGCACGTCTGCATTTCCGCGAGGCGAGGCAATCACTCAGACCGCCATGCGCGAATGGCGCCGGGCAACCGCGCGACGACCTTCTCCTCCTTCAGACATGCACTACTACACCCAAGGCTGTTCGGATAATTGGCTGGTAGTCAGCGACGCCACTCTGGAAGACCAGTACTCAAAACTCCCGTTCCTACAAGCATTGTCAGCCACGCCAGTTCGGTTTCTATGCGCCGTTCCAATCAGATCATCCCTGGGAAGTGTGCTGGGCACCTATCTCGTAGTGGACGAGAAGCCACGCTATGGACTCAGTGTCGCTGAAATGTCCTTCCTTGACGATATGTCGCGAACCATCGCAAAACACTTTGACGTTGTCGCAGCATCGGCGCGCCAGCAGAGGGCAGAAAAGCTAATCCAGGGCATAGGTCTTTTCAATACTGGAAAGGACAGCTTACGAGCATGGTGGCTTACCCAGGACAATGAAAAGAGTGGTCGAGCGAGAGGTACCCGAGACATGACTGAAGCGGGCAAGACTTCTCAAAAGGCACGTCTGGATAGAGCACTTGGTCCGGATAATTCACCCGAAGATTATGAGAGACGGTCGACGCGAACGGCAAGTGTGGAAGGTGCACCGCATGATACCTCTGTGAAAGATTTCGCAGATGGCAAGAATGGTGATAGGGCTAATAGGGGTGACAAGAGTGACGGACAAGAAAAAAGCAGATCCCCCACTGAGACCACATCCGGCGAACAACATTCTGCATCAAGTCAAGGAGGATTACACCGAGCCAACTCGAAAACACAACGCACCACCAACGACAGGTCTAAAGCATCTACTTTCAACCTTGAGAAGGAAGTTCAATCAAGTTATGCCCGCGCTAGCAATCTACTCCGTGAGGCTCTTGACGCCGAGGGAGTATTGTTCCTAGACGCAAGCATGGCCTACACGCTCGATTCTGTAACAGCCGCGATGCACGAGACTTCAGCAACATCCGGAACATCGGCCCCCAGTACATCAGAGATGGAGCTTGAATCTACCGACACGGCTATGGATAAGACGAAAATCAGTACTTGCAAAGTTTTGGGCTTCTCAACGCGTGCAAAATCAAGCTTGAAAGGCTTCCTGCCATCGAAGAACCACCTTGGCCTTTCTAGGTCGTTCCAACGGCAACTGATGAAACGTTATCCCGGCGGTAATATATTCAATTACGCCGAAACTGGCGAGTCTCACTCTAGCTCAGGTGAGGAAGGGTCATCTGGTGAGCCCTCTCAGGGTGTCCCCCTGAATGCTTTAACTGGTAAACCCAAGTCATCTCGGTCTCGATCAGCGAAAGATGGAGTGGTGCTGAGCGGAATATTCCCTGGTGTCAGCAGTGTCATATTTTTGCCAATATGGAATGCTTCCTCTTCACGATTCAGCGCGACAGTCATGTTGTGGGACACTACCCCTCTCCGCCATTTTGACAAGACCGAAGATGTAACCTACCTCCGCGCATTTTCCAATAGCATCATGGCGGAGACGAATCGCTTAGAGACAATGGCTGCAGACCAGGCCAAGTCATCATTCATCTCGTCTGTAAGCCATGAGCTCCGAAGCCCCCTGCATGGTGTTCTCGGTGGCGTGGAGTTCCTGGAGGAATCCAATCTTGACTCGTTTCAGAAGGACATGGCTCGATCGATCAAGCTGGCAGGGATCACATTGCTCGACACGTAAGTAGTGCCCCCTTTTCCAAGTACTCGGGTCCCCCAAGCTCACGTCAACAGTGTCAATAACATCCTGGATTACGTCAAGATCGAAAACGACGGACAACAACAGACTCGGCATTACAAGGCTGGATTGGAGCGAAAGAGTAGCAATGCTATCCTCGATCATGGGCACGAGCTCATGAACCTCAGCAAATTGACCGAAGAGTGAGTTTCCTGCGAACCTCGCAATCGGTCTCTATACTGACAACCATCATAGTGTCGTGGATACCGTCATCACGGCAAAACGGTTCGAGGCATTGGCAACCAGCATTGAACCCTCCTCGAATTCCACCGACAGCGACACCGTACCCAGCCCGGTCTCGGTCTCTCTCGTGATGCATCAGCTACCCCATTGGTGGATCAGATTATCGGTAAGCATGCATAGTCACGACACATATCACGGAGTCCTGACAAAGACAAGCCCGGCGCATGGACTCGAATATTGACTAACCTGGTCGGAAATGCCTTGAAATACACCAAACAAGGGTCTGTTCGTATAAGCATAAGCGTAGAAGACATTGTCGAAACAACGGGTGATGCAGATCGCCGACCTATCGTCCTTGTTGTAGAGGACACTGGCATTGGCATGTCTTCTGAATTTTTGCAGACAGGGTTGTACACACCTTTTCAGCAAGCAGATTCTCACGTCAATGGAACCGGTCTCGGGTTGAGCATTGTCAAAAGCTTGCTTGCTGGTTTGGATGGTAAGATTTGGATTACGAGCGAACCTGGACGAGGTACTAGAGTCCAGGTCAATTGCTTGGTCGACTTTGTCAAGAACCCGCCCAGCAGCACTGGCTCTGATGATGATTTGGCCGGGGCATTTGCTGCTCTACATCAGCAACGAATCTGCCTCTTGACTGCTGGAGAAGAAACGACTGATCGTCTCTCTGCCGTCAGGAATGACTTCTCCGAAGTCTGCGTTGCGGGTCTGAATGCAACGCCATCTCAGGTTCCATTTGCAGACTCCAAAAACCTCGGTGACTTCAACGTCGTAGTTGATACGGACTTGATTGCACAGCAGAAACAGGACCCTACATATCTAGAACACCTCTCTAGAAGTGCGACCAGCTCGCATCGTCTCATTGTGCTGAGCTCCTCGATCTACGACGACACCACAGTACGTACACGCCAGATTATGGGTAAATTCTGTACTCTTGTCAGCCAACCGTATGTGAAAACCATCTGCAGAATGATTCCAACCTGCCCTCTCGCTAATCTTGATTCATAGACTCGGCCCTCGCAAAATTGCTCGCGCCATAACACGAAGTATGGAGGTGTCGAGTACTCCATTGGGAGCGCAAGGCAGTGAGATCAACCCAGCTCGTGGCTTTTACTCCCCTCAAAGCGGCCGGTCTGATGGTCGATGGAGCGAAATGTCGCAATTGCCATCAGCGAACAATCGCAACACAACTCCACCAGCACCATCATTAGAATCAAATGATTCTTACTTCCCAGGCATACAAGTAAACAAAAGCCAACGCACAGAAACTCCGGAAACACCTAGCACTGAGCTTCCAGATGGATCTCCTCCAAAATCCATCCTCCTCGTCGAAGACAACGAAATCAACATGAAACTCCTCGTCGCCACAGTAAAACGCCTGAAACTCCCCTACCACTGCGCACAAAACGGGCTCATCGCACTAGAAACCTACACCGCAAACCCCTCATCCTTTTTCCTCATGTTGATGGACATGTCCATGCCGGTCATGGATGGTTTCAAAGCCACCACACAGATCCGCGCGTTTGAAAAAAGAGGCAAGCTGCAGAGGTGTAGGATTGTTGCGCTCACGGGTGTCACGGGGGATAGGGCGAGAGAGGATGCTATGGCGAGTGGGGTTGATGAGTTTATGGCCAAACCGATTTCCATGAAGCAGGTTTCTAGGATTGTGGAAGGTCTTAGAGATGAGTGAGTGGGCCTCTCATCTCTCGTTGGAATCCGAGAGAGCCATGTCGATTGCGATGACTTTTGCAGCCACGCAAGGCGATAAGAAGTTCGTGCGTGGGCGTCTTCCCGACAGAGACGCCAACATTGATGCCCTCTCTTGACTCTTCGCGGGTAACTTTTACCCACCGCACCGCACCGCACCGCACCGGACCACACCATGAATTGTATCAGAAACTTACCGATCACACTGTAAAGCTCAAGCCTCAGCGGTCAATCTCGAGGCAACACATCACACCACAACACATCAACGCGACTCTACCACGACAACATTCTGCAAATTAGAAAGAAATCTGCCACCAAGACTGAGGAGATGTGTCTACAGTGTCTTTCCAGACATCAGTATGAAGCATACAATGCGACGCTATCAAGCTGAGATTTGTGCGACCTCGCGAATGATTTGTCATGGAGAAGTGCACAGTTGTGCCATGCTTTTAGGCACTGAAATGTAAGGGAAACAAAACAGCTTGCTTGATGTATTTTCTCTTCGACTTTCCCCAAGGCTGCAAGAGATCGTCGGCATGACTCACAAACATGTATGGAACAAACCCAGCTGCCTCCCCGAATCGCAAAGAGACAAAGAATGGCATACTTTGATCTATGTGATATTTATCAACAAGCGATATTTTCTTCAAGGCAATGGGATTGTGAAACTCTTCATGTGTGGAGGAGATATGGCATCAGCACTTGAGGATGTAAATATATATATACCTTACTCTTCTGCACCTCTTGTGTAATCTTCCACCCGCCGTCAACTTTGCGCAAATGCCCTGGATATCTATCCATCACACACGTTCAAATCCTTGATCTCTCTAAATATCTCCCCAAGACACCCCTTCTCCACCAAAGTAATACTATCATGATCCGTATCATCCACACCCTCGGCTGCAAAATCCACCTGTCCTTGTACATCATTCCCCTTTTTCCAGCATTCTTCAAAATACACTTGTCCGCCTTTACCTATGATTTGATCTGATGCGGCGAAATAGGCTCGGATGGTCAGGGGACGTGATTGCTGGGGATAGAGTTGTTGGAGAGAGGAAATTGTGGTGGGGAGGGAGGTGTGGGTGCACCAGTCTTTGCTGTCTTTTTGCATGCAGAGGTTTGCATCGGCGGAGATGCCACTGTATCGTTAGCAAAAGACGGGAGAGAAAAAAACGACTCTTCAGTTCGTTTCCTTCCATGGCCCCGGCAAAAAAACACAAAAGCGGCGGGAGTGGGCATGCATGGCAGAAAACTTACCTCATATCTTCCAATCTGGCATATTTGCCTTGTAATCTGCACACTTCCGACCAACTCTTACTGCTCATATCATAGTATTTTTGGCATTGGTCCTCTGGCAAATCATCCGTGACGCCCATCATACCCGAAGAAAATCGTATGGAAGGAGCGATATATCCGCCCACGAAAGAAGTGATATGATGCAGCGATCCCACCAATACAGAGGGCAATTTATCAACCACCTGCATCAACGGTGCTGAAGAGAAACAAGGATGGACCCAAGGAGCTGTTCGGCATCTCCATTAGTAAAGCTTGCTTTTTGGGTAACAAGCAAGGGGCGAGGGTGGGGAGGAAATTGCATACTTAAAAGGGCGGCGAATGGGTGCTGGGGATGTAGGAGATGAGGGAGCAGGAGGAGGGTGTTGATGGCGTAAATCGCACCGGCCGAGTGGGATAGTAGTGATATAGTCTTGACGCCTAGATGCTCGAGTACGGCGGGCACGGCGTCCAACCATACTTGTACTCTTTGATCCAGAGGAACTGGTGTCGAACCACCTACTCCCGGCCTGGAAACCCAGATTAAAAATCAGCATCTCCATTCCTGGAAGCCAGAAAAAAAGAAAAGAAAGAGGTAGAAAGGAAAAATGAGATGGCGTGAGACCTCACCTATCGATAAAAATCACCCTGACACCCTCCTTCTTCGCCAAAGCGTCGAATCTATATAGCAAAAGGCGTGACGCTCCCATACCTCCGCAAAACAGAATAGTCTCGAGACCATTCTTGCCGTCGTCGTCGTCAAATCCTGACGTGGTCGCAAAAGATACGCGGAGTTTCTGATGCGCGGAAGTTGGACCGATGGTTATGGATCGGTGAAAGCATTTCTGACTGGCAAAGGCTATTGCATCGTCTTTGGCTGATGTTGTCGTGGACATCTTTGGCGTCTGTGCGTCCTGTGTGATATATGCGGTATTGTCGATTCCTTTCCTCCAACTCAGCAAAACCAGACCACCAATAGGAAAAATACCACAAGTATATCAAAAGGAAACAACAGTAGGAGAAAGGCAAAAGACAAGTAAGAAAACATTCACGTTGGGGAGGTCTTGCGAGAAAAACGCCGGCTGTCTGCCTGATTGATCCTGAAGGATGATGGACAAAAGACCCTCCCGATTGGGCAAATGGTACTTTTATGCCGATACGACTTTGAAGAAAACCCGCAAACCTGGTTATGTGTTTTGACACATGTTATAGAGTGAGCGGTCGCTTCTAGGTGCGATGCCTTGAAGTGTTTCGACGGCGGTGGATCAACGGCCGAGAACACAACGAAGGCGGCATCGGGCTCTGAGTATCGCTGCGACTCACTCGGTACAGAAACTCAATCCAAATCCGCAAACATGAAAGAAGTGATTGATACAACGAACAAGTAACAAGAACAACGATTATGTACAACAACAACAACAAGTAAAACTCCTTATGCCTATGAATCTTCTCAATTCTACGATTGTACTCTTATCATCATCGAAACAACACATCTAAGAATCCCATCCTACCCACTCTCTCCCAACAACCCTCCATACCCTAACTTCTCCACTTCTAAGGTCACCGAGACGGAAACTCTCCATCCTTGTCTTGGGTTTCTCCCTCCCTTGCTCCCAAGCTCTGACCTTCTTCTTCGTACCATCCCAATCGACGACAACTGCAACATGTGTATTTCCCATACCCACATCCATAGAGTATGATTTGTGCATGGCTCCATGTTTGCCTTGGAGTTTGGCATTGCGGAGAGTGACAATGTCACCAGGGCGGATCTCGTCGTGTTGTTGGACAGAGGCGTTGGCCAGGTTGGCGTAGACGAGGGCGCCGTATGCACGGGTACCGACTGGTTTGAGTGCATCATTGAAGGGTTTGAGAAGATCAAGGACGAGGGCGTTGGGGCTGCCATTACCGACGACGTGGTCCTTCTTTGTCGCTGCGGCTTCTGAGATGCGGGCGCCGTATTTTTGCCATGCGGTTTCGAGTTGGTCTTGACGAAGACGGGGTGGAGGAGGTTCATGTCTTTGTTCAAGTGTAGCTTCTTGCGGGTTTTGGCCGTCGTAGCGGGCAGTGATGACGGTTTGACTGTAATCGATGAACAAGACATAGACGTCCTTTGTGATGGCCGTTCTACCGCCGCGTCTTTGAGTCACATTCTCCTCAACCTCGAACAGAATGTCACTGCGGTTCTGGAAAGTTGGAGGAGGAGTGTTTGGTTGTGCCCACCAAAGAGTGTTCTCGGCAAGGTCGATATCCGTGGCGATATGACCGTCCTGCATGGGCCTAGAAACATCCATACTGCGACGCATGTTCATCGAGGGACGACTGACATCAAGCGATTGACGAGATTGGTGGGTCGATGAACGGGCGGGCGGCGGTGGTTGAGAAGGAGGCAGAGGTGCAGCACGATCTTGATCAACAGGAGGAGGTGGAGGTGGGCGGTCCATGGACTGACGAGGAGGCGATGCACCGTAAAGATCGTCAGAACTGTCATCGGCGTACTCTTGCGGAGCAGGAACGGGAGCTGGTGCGCTCGGAGGTGGGGGTGGTACAGCACGGATCGGCAGAGCACGAGAAGGCTCTTGGTAGTCGTCCTCGTCATGCTCGTACTGCTCGTACTGCTCGTATTGTGTAGGAGCGTGAACAGGCACAGGTGGTGGAGCCACGCGGGGTGCGTCGATTGAAGCTCTTGTTGGTGCAGGTTGAGATGGCGGAGGAGGAGGCACAGCACGGGGAACAGGAGCAGGAGCAGGTATGTCGGTCTCCTCAAGGCTAGAATCTCTGGCATGCGACTTCAAAGCATCCTTGTGGTTGACGCCAGATGCAATGTCAGTATCGTAGTCGCCTTCGTAATCACTCTCGCCCTCGTCAGGCTCGCCAAGAGGAGCGCTCGGAATGATGGGAGGCAGCTGAGGAGCACCAGCAGGCGGTGGCGGGGGAGGAGCGCGAGCCTGCGGAGGAGAGGACATGGTGCCAGGTATAGGTGGAATACGACTCTGTCTTCTCTCTGAGCTCGGCGTGGCAGGAGAATTGGGCGACATGGCGTCTATGCTGCCAAAGGTTGAAGCACGCTTGGTCGAGCCCATAGATGGTGAACGGTTTGCCTCTGGTCGGGGGATTGGTGGAGGGACGCCTCTTGAAGTGTCTGTCGACTGCCTCGTAGGAGCCAGAGAACGCTCATCATCCGACTCCTCGCCCTCGGTTGGATCCACCTGCGTCTCGATCGGCGGAGGTGGAGGAGGTACAGGTCGGCCTGGAATAATGTTAGATTCGAGTCGCTCAGACGATTCAATCGACGACTCACTCTCGGGAACTGGTGGAGCAGGTACTGGACGAGCAGTGGGCACCGGAGGAGCGCGCTCACTGCTAGGAGATGGCAGAGGAATTGGAGGCACACGATGTACAGGCTCAATGTGTGGTGGTGGCTGAGGCTTGATGTCTTCAACGTCCGGCACAACCAAAGGCCCTCTTTCGTGTGTGACCGATGTGTCGTATTCAGCCTCTTTCTCAACACCGATCTGAGTGTCTTCAGCCTCTGGACTGCGTACTGTCTGCATACCGGGGATGGGCATGACAGGAATGCGAGGAGCTTGAGCAATGGGCGACTGAGCAGCCTCGTCTGTCTCGTGTTTAGGCTCTCTAGCCTTCTTGGGCTTGGGAGGAGCAGGTGCCATCATGCCGGGCATTCCAGCGGGAGCTCCGAACATGCCCGCCATGCCCATACCGCCACTCATCTTGGCCATGCGCTCTCGAAGCTCCAAGCGACGACGTGTTTCGGCATCCATCTCATCCTCTTCTTCCTCCTCGTCCTCGGTTGTATCTTGCTGCTCTCCGACGTCGGCTTCTTTGATAGGAGCTGCGGGTGCACGCGGTGCCTGCATGGATCTTCTGGCGGGCTGAGTCGAGTCGCTGTCAACGTCATTCTCCTCGGTAATGTCTCCAGCTCCGGACATGTCTGCGTCGTTGGCATCGCTGTACATTTCATTGACAACAGCAGGTGATGCTGGCTCACGAGACACTCCACGAGCAGATGCGCCGCGGGTACGTTCGCGTTCACGAGGCTGGTCGAGCGATTGGCGGACATGGCGCTCGGCTTGTTCGACTTCCACGGGAGCTTCTTCCTCTTCTTCTGGGGCCACGACAGGCGCTTGAGGAACTGGTGGAGGTGCAACGGCCTCTATCGACTCATCCGTGTTCTTCTTGACGGGCTTCTTGGGCTTGGGCTTCTCGCTCACGTCGGCTCTGCGTGCAGCTTGCTCCATCTGCTGCTTCTGTAGCATGGCAATTCTCTCCTTCAGACTCTGAGGTTTGGGTTGGTCCTCTTCCTCTTCACCAGTAGGCGATTGTGGGTGTTCCGAAGGCAAGAGACCAGCCTTTGCTGCATTCTCATCTGCCTGAGCTTGCTCTTTCTGAATGTCAGGGTCTTCTTCCCTGCGGTAGACCTTCTGCACAGGCTCGGCCTTGGGTGGAGGGATGTATGCATTCTTGCTCGGGGGAGGTGCGACGAATGGTTTCTTGACAAATGTGGGAGCAGCGGGCTTGAAGGGAGCAACGGGAGCGGCTCCGGCATTGTTGAATGCGGCAATGCGATCTCTGAATGAACTGGGCTTGCTGCTCACAGGCGGAGGCTCTTTCTTAAAGGGCTCTGCCTTGACAGGTTCCGACTTGGCGGGCTCAGAGGGAGCTGGCTTGGGCGCGGGCGGAGGAGACTTGATTGTCTCGCGGATGGCTGGTGCTTCTGCTTGAGGAGATCTGACCGTCTCTTGAGCTGGCGGAGGAGGAGCAGTTTGTCTGGCTGGCGGAGGAGGTGAGAGGTTGCGAGGAGGCAGCGGTACTGGAGCAGCCTCGGGCTCAATGACGGACTTGGATTGGGCGGGAACGGGTGGAGGCTCGGCGAAGCTGTCGTCGTCGTCCTCCTCATCGGCTTCCTCGGGGAAGGCGCCTACTGCAGGTTCGGGGACAGGAGCCTGCGGTGGAGGAGAGCGCATCTCTGAGACGGGGCGTCTGGCGGGTCTTGAGGGAACCTCGGGCTCGTAGCGCTCGACAAAGTTCTTGGGAAACAGACCACGGTGCTTGCCACCTGAGGCGTCCGTGTATTCGCCTTCATACCAGTCGGCGTCTTCCAGAGCTACGACGGTGATGATCTGGCCTTCGGGAAACGGAAGGTCATCTTCGTGTGGGCTTGAGTACTCGTAGACTGCCTTGACCTTGAACGGCGGTCCTGACATGTCGATTGGCTGCCTGGAGCCTGTGTCGACAATCTGATGGCGGGAGAGTGGAGTGAGGGAATTGGCGTATATGTCTTCTTCAGGGTGTATAGCTCTGTGTCGGCAGTTCAAGGGTGTAATGGGGGGAAGGTCGGACTGCCGGGGCTCTTGTTTCCACGTTGGACGCTTCGTCATGTTCTTGGCGTGAACGAGACTCCCGCCCGGGCCTCCAACGTCCGACGTCGAGAGCCACACGTCAGCCACAGTCAGCCACAGGTGAGCTACATTTTTGTGTCACTCGCCGCGACACTTCTTCACCTCAACTTCCAGACCAACACACCACAAAACATCAGAACTTGAATCTCTCACCACTGGACATCGCCAAAATGTCAACTCCACCGGAACAACCAAAATCAATCCTCAAAAAGACGCACGATTCTCTCACATCACCATCAGACGACCTACCAACCAACCTCAAGATCCAACCAAAATCAGATGCCGAGCGCAAACGTCTCGAAGTCGCTGTCCAACATGCCCGCCTGATTCAAGAACAAAAAGCCATCATGATAGCAAATCTGGACGCCATCGAGGAACTATCCGAATATCCCGCTTCCGAGACACCGACCGAGGCAGAAATCAACGCCTTCCTGGGATACATGATTTCATTCCAACCTGGAGATTACGATGCACTGATCGAGGAACGCCATGTTAACGACAGGTGTGGATATACCTTGTGTCCTAATCCGCCGAGGAAGCCAGTGAGAGCGCCATGGTTGAAGAATAGGGGTGTGGAAAACTGGTGTTCCGATGACTGTGCAAAACGTGCCTTGTACATCAAGGCGCAGCTTGACGAAACCCCAGCGTGGGAGCGTAGAGCAGGCGAGAAGAATCCTTTGGTGTTGTATGGCGCGAACAAGCAACCAGCACAAGGAACTCAGATGCAACTACCCGTGCGGGAGAAGGCACCTCAGAAGGATACTGACGATCGCGATCTTGCCTACGAGAGAGGCGAAGTCACCAAAGTGTCGGAAACCAAGATGGACAGAGTGTTGAAGACGGAGGTCCTCGAGAACAAAACCATATCTTCCGTCATGCCGCCAACACAGACCAGATTCGCCGACAGCTCAGTACACGACCTCATCGAAGGATATCAACCGCGAGGCGTCCAAAAAGGCAGTCGTATCACCATAAAGTCTGAGGATTCAGATAGCGATGAAGAAGATGCTTGAGTCAAACTCGACTCGAGACCGAGATCACAGGGAGCTCATGACAAATTCAAAACCATGAATCGGGAGAGTGGTCACATCAATGAGGAATAGGTATCGAGTCTGTTTCTTTTGCTTCTCCTTCAAATCTCTCAATCTTTCATCAAGTCCACTCCTACACTTTGCAATGCTTCCACCACCCAGCCAGGGTATTTCTTCTTATCTCCTGCATACAATCTTGCAAAGTACCCGCGCAGGAACGCAGGATACTGATCTGCAATGATGGCTTCGCGGACCCTTCTCATCAAATCGAGGAGATAGTGTACGTTGTGTATACTCAGCAGATGTGCACCTGCAGTTTCTTTTGCTGCGACATGGTGAATGTAGGCGCGTGTGAGACCCAGACCGCCGTCTGAAGAAGGTCGACAGATAGTGCACTTGCAACCGGGACCCACAGCGCTGAAGTCATCTGCGTAGGAGGCGTGGCGGAGATTCAACACGCCTGAAGAGGTTATGGCGTTACCGAAGCGCTGGAACGAATTTAGTAGAGCCCTAGAATGATGCAAGATCAAGACTTACTGCTGTTCTTGTAGGCCATACACAATCAAACATGTCTGCGCCCAGAGCCACAGAGACGACCAAGTCTTCAGGATATCCAACACCCATGACATATCTCGGCTTATCATCCGGCAGCATATCCGTACACGTGTTGACAACCTTACAATATTCTTCCTTCGCCTCACCACCAGAAAGACCTCCAATAGCAATACCAGGTGTATCTCTAGCGACCATCTCTTTACAGCATTCCTTTCTCAACTCCAAATCTAGACCGCCTTGGATAATGCAGAAGAGGTTTTGCGACTCAGGTTTTTTGTGGGCGGCGATGCAGCGGTCTAGCCAGCGGATACTACGGTACATGGCTTCTTTTATGCGTGCGTGGTCAGGCGATGTGGTGGCTATTACATCGTCGAGTTGCATCATGATATCTGAGCCTATGCTGTTTTGGAGAGAGATTGAGTGTTCGGGGGTCAAGAGCATGGGTGTGCGATCATGGGGGCTGAGGAAGCGGACGCCTTCTTCGGTGACGGTCGCTAGTTCGAGGAGGGAGACCATTTGGAAGCTAGAGATGTGAGTGGTGGACTGATAAGTCAAGAGACAAGATGGGCGTACCCTCCACTATCTGCATGGTGTCAATGCAGGTACTCGGTGGAAGTTGATGATGTTTGTACCTGTCAGAATATTGTGTGGCCATGATTGTAGCTTGTGAGCACCACCAATGACGTCGAGAGTAGCTTGACCAGGCTTCAGACCACTGTTACCAAGATCAGAAAGGTAGCGGTGATGAGACTAGGAAGAATCACAGATGATAGGTGTTGTTCAGACACAAGCGGCAGCTAGTCTCGTCGAGTTGATGAGGAGTCAGACCCTTGAGAGAAGCTTGTGTCGCGACAGGCATGAAGATGGGCAAAGGAACAGAGCCATGAGGTAATTGCAGAGTAGCAGCACGAGCCTTGGTGACCTTGATGGTTGTTCAGTAATTACCTTGGTATAATTATCCTACGTGGCGCGACATACCGAGCACCTTGCTACAGACTCATAGGTCAAAGCCGAGTGCATGTTGCCAGCTACGGCTTTGACTGTCTTGAGTAAAGCGATGTTGTTCCTGAACAGGCTTGAGACCTGTTGTGTTCTGTCGAAGAAAAGTCCCTGATCGGATGTTGATTAATGGACGGGCCGAGAGATGTGGCCGCCGCGGCTTTCACATGCATTCCCGAAGCTTCCAGGGTCCTTCGCCGCCATCCAAGTCGCTGTCGTAAGCAGTTGCTTGCCTTGACCAAGACTTGACAGAGGCGACGGATAAAAGCAGCCGTCGCCGTCGCCGTCGCAAACATGTCGTCCTCATCTACTCCGGATCCATCCACGGAACAAAGCTACAGCACAATGGCCACGGCCGACGTCGAAGCGATTGGCGCGCACTGCCAAATGTCCTTCTGCCATCAACTCGACTTTCTTCCTTTTAGATGTGAGAGTTGCAAAGGGTGAGTTCTTATCCCTCCTTGCGACATGATCATAGAGGATACTGACATGTCCCAGCAAATACTGCCTTGACCACCGTTCGGAAACAGCACATTCGTGTCCTAATGCAGGCGCTTGGGCAAGAGCACGCGCCGCCCAGCAACGAGCCAACTACACGCCTTCGCCCAAGCCGTCCGTCCTCACCCACGAATCGCAATGTTCTGAGCCGTCATGCAAGACGCTCATCAATACCGCCCTAGTCCCAGGTGTCGAATGTAATGCCTGCAACCGCAGCTACTGCCTGAAGCATCGTCTACGAGAAACCCACGACTGCGCAAAGCTCACCCCTATAGGAGCTCGCGCGAATAAAGAGAAAGGCCTGAATGCCCTTGCTAAACTACGCGCCTGGGGCCAGGCCAAACAGAAGAGCATGGCCGCTCCAACAACGACAACAACCTCTTCCAAACCAACAACCTCATCCGCAAAACCACAGACGCCTGCTCAGCGTCTTCGTGCCACGGCCGAATTGAAGAAGAATGCCAAGGGTGATGCCAAGGTAGCAATGGAGAAGCGCATATATATCAACGTCGAGGCTTCTGCCGATACAACAAAGGCGAAGCATCCCACCGGTCAGTTCTTCTACTCATCTGAGTGGAGTATCGGTAGAATCCTCGACCTGGCTGCCAAGTCGCTCCAAGTCGAGAACCTCAACAATCGTGTCGAGGGTGAGGAAGACAAGTTACGTATCTTCCACGTTGAAGGTGGACGACTCCTCGACTTTGGTGAGAAGCTCGGTGCTGCTGTCAAGACTGGAAATACCATCGTCTTGCTGAGAGGCGTCGGTCCACCCGTTCCGGATCTTATCGTTCTTGACCCGTAGACACCTGGCTCTTTTGTTTCATCTGCGTCATGCTTTTTCTCTTCCATGATACCCCTTCTGCATTAAGCAGCTTCATATCTCACCATGCCAGCTTTATTCGTTATCCTTCTCTTTCTCCATTCTCCTCTTCATTCTCAAACTCTTTGTTGACCTTCAGGACATGACGATCATCCGCCTCTCGTACTGCGACGCGTATGACTTCTGATCCGAATTCAAGTTCATCTTACCCAAGGGGTTCCAAGCCTATCCGTTCCTGTTGACATCGAATCTCTGCAATCTTAGTATGCGGTTCGGCCGTTGTTTACAATCCGTCGTCATTATCTCTTTTCCATCCATCTCTCAGCTGTTCGTAAATGTCAACAAAGTGCAGCAGTCATGAGTTTAATACTTTCAGGTCGGTGGCAATCAATTCGTGCCCTCCGAGGAACCCAACACCCATGACACGAGATGGATTCAATAAAGGCATCCACTCACACGGCTGGATATCCAAATGGAGAAGAACGTGTGGGGCACAGCGTCCGTGCGCCTTCGTATAAGAGTCCTTCGAACGCTCCGTCAAGCCTCCCTCCCCTTGTCAACGGTCGCATAAGCACCAAAATAAGATCATGGTAGATAATGAGGTCGGTGCCCTGGCGCCTTGAGTTAAGTCTTGTTCTTTTGGTCTGTTTTCCTTCTCTCTCTTCGCATACTCACGTTCCTTTAACCACCATCTTGCTACTTCTGTAGCGTCCATTCATTTGTTGATTTTCTCTCACGCCATCCATTTCGCAAAAACCTTACGCTCTTTATTTGAACCCTCGTACACGAATATCAATGAACCCTCTGAGACAACGTTGAAGCTGTTCTATTCCTGTCGATCACCCACAACCAACAACATACAATACTCAACAATCAACAACGTAGACCAAGTAATTTCTGGTTTTCTGAATTCTCGGATTTCACGACTTATTTCGACAACACATCAACGCCGATATGCGTACGACAAATCTCATATCCTTGGGCTTAGCAGCTCTTGCGCTACCGAGTCAAGCTATCACTCTCGACATCAACGATGATGGTGAGTGACCGGGCTGAATCTTTGCACACTCACGGTTGCATACTGACTTTCTTTTTCTCAAAAGCATCCATCAAATCCGCCGCCTCGACGGTCGCATACGGCATGATGAAATACTACCACGGCAACGAAACCGCACAAACGATAGGAGAACTACCCTGGCCATACTACTGGTGGCATGCAGGAGCAATGTGGGGATCCATGATGGACTACTGGTACTACACAGGCGACACGACCTACAACAACGTAACCACCGAAGCCATGCTCTTCCAAGCCGGCGACGACGACGACTACATGCCCTTGAATCAAACGAAATCGGAAGGAAACGACGATCAGGCTTTTTGGGGCATGGCCGCCATGTCCGCCGCCGAGGTCAATTTCCCAAACCCGCCAGCCAAGAAACCGCAATGGTTGGCTTTGGCCCAAGCGGTGTTTAACACGCAAGCTCTTCGCTGGGATACCAAATCTTGCGGTGGTGGGTTGAGATGGCAAATCTTCACCTTCAACAATGGATATAATTACAAAAACTCGGTATCCAACGGTGGATTCTTCAACCTGGGCGCCAGACTGGCAAAGTACACCGGCAACACCACTTATTCGGATTGGGCTTCCAAAACATGGGATTGGATGGAAGAGTCGGGCTTGATGACGGAGGATTATTACGTCTACGATGGTTCCGACACGTCAAAGAATTGTTCATCTGTTGATAAAATCCAATGGACATACAACGCCGGTATCTTTTTACTCGGAGCGGCTACCATGTGGAACATCACCGGCGAACAGGTTTGGGAAGACCGCACCAGGGGTCTATGGAATGCAACCCACGTCTTCTTCACCGATGAAAAAATCATGTATGAAGTCGCTTGCGAACCCTCTGGCAACTGCAACGTGGATCAACATTTGTAAGTTCATTCTGACCCCTTCCTTCCTCTCCACACACCTTCTTCAAACCCCTTCTCCTCTCCTCCTCACAATTGCTAACATATCCGATGAAATATAGCTTCAAAGCCTACCTAGCCCGCTGGATCGCCGCATCCTCAAAAGTCGCACCTTTCCTCTCTCCACTCATAAAACCCTACCTCCAAGCCTCCGCCCTGGGCGCCGCATCCTCCTGCTCCGGCGGCACGGACGGCGTAACCTGCGGCACGAAATGGTTCAACAACGTCACCGCCTCTTCCCCCGTAGGCTGGGATCAAACCTACGGTGTAGGACAACAATTATGCGCTTTGGAAGTCATCCAGAGTAACTTGATCGAGAATGTTAAGGGGCCTGTGACGAACAGTACGGGAGGAACCAGTACTGGAGATGATGCTGCGGGGGGTAGTGGGAGTAGTGATCCGAATAGGTTGAGCAAGATTACTGCGGCGGATAGGGCGGGGGCGGTGATTATTACGTTGATTGTACTTGGAGGTTGGATTGGGGGGATGGTGTGGTTGATCATTTGAAGAGAGTGTTTTGTAAGAATTTTGCGTATTTTCATGATATATGTATGCTTGGTTTTTTTTTTATGGTTTTATCTCTATTGAAAAACATCATTTGTTTTTTTCTCCTCTTCCAAAAACTTCTGGTTCTTTCATCCTCTTTGAACCATCAAGGTGTGTCGTTTTTTTTGTTTTTGTTTTTTTCTATGTGCAAGTGACATTTATGGTAATCAGATTTGACCATTTCTTCGAAAGAACAGCGAAACATGATGACTTGAATGATAGAGAAGTCTAGCATTAAGAGATATGATAGGTATATGACGAGTATGTCCGAAGTGTTAGACGTTAGATCAAGACCCATACCCCTGTATCATCATCCCACGTTTCATGATTTATGGCCCCCGTTTCCTGCTTCTCTACCGTCACTGGCAAAATTTTGTCGTCTGCTCTTGGACTGGCGACGTAGTTTTTGTTATTGAACAGCGATGAAGTTGATGTGGAGGGGAATGCAGCTTCTCCTAGCGACGAGAAGGAGTCGTAAATATGCTTGACGGCAGAGTCGATGTCGGAGCTGGGTAAAGAGTAGTAATCATCGATTTCAGGGTCTTCAGGGTTCGCTATCATCCTTGTCGCTGTTGACATTGGCGTCGGAGCGACAATGATATCTTCAAATCCTCGCGTCGGAATCTCGGGTTGGAGCATTTGCATATCCCACGCCTCCGGTTGGAAATCATGTTGTTTCCCAGGAATAAGCTTGTTGTTGTCGATGGCATGGACCCCTTGTCTTCCACCACTGCAACAACACCAGAAATCAGTATGATAACTCTGATGTTGTATAAATGGGGTAGTATGTTACCTCGCTGTAAGATACTCAAGACTAAGATCATCCATAGTGGTATACTCTGCTCCTCTACTCAACAGAGTAAAGGAAAGAAGAAATACAACAAAAGATAAAAGATTGGTAAGCATCATAATGAGTGCTGGGATTCTTTGCAGGCTTTGAAAGGAATCGAGAAGAGAGGGCCGCCCGATTGTTTAGAAAAGAGTGATCATCCAAGATAGAGAGAGACAAGAGAGTGAGGATATATGGACGTCAATTGGTTGAAGCCAGGTTTCTGCCTTGGCGTCGAAATTCTGTTGCCTTGAAGTGGATGTTGACAGCTATATGTGTGCAGCAGAAGTGACAAGTATGTCTGTAACCCATGTTTCCACAATATTTTACATGTGAGTCATTGGGTATTTTTGTGTTTGGTACTCGCAACAAGACTTGTTTCCATCGAACAGGTCCAATTCTATATTGTAGAAGTAGCGTCTAGACTTCCGGTAACACGAGTGCTTTCTGTGAGCAAATGACAAGTTCGTATAGTTCTGAGCTCACCGCGGGCAAGAGGCAAATCTGAAGTGTAGAAAATTATGATTACTTCGGGTTATCTGGTACATATGCAATGCCGAGGTCAAGGTGCTGCTAATCCCTTGGTAACTGGGCCAGTGTCGCTTGAAAAGACAATTGTAGTTGAGTTAGGAACATCACATGCCGAACACGACGTTTTTGAGTCCATGCTCCTGTGACAGCTCGATCCAATCGACTTCGTCCGCGCTGCCACCAGCGATCTCCCTTTTCGCTTGCTCCCTGACTACGAGTTCGAGAACATGTCTTACTCGTGCCACAGCGCCAGAGAGACCAGCGTGTTCCATCTCTTGTAGCATCATCAATGCCGCTGACTTTTCAACAGGAAGCTTAGTCGCTGCTCCGGCTAAGAATAGTGCATGAGCAAGGTGGTGATTCTCTCTGTCGTTGTAGACAAAACTTTGGCGTACTGTGTTGATGATATAGGTGCAGTGTTCCGTGTCTTCCACTGCGAACAGGTCGCCGTCGAGTCGTTGGTAGGGATACATGCTTGTATGTAGATGGAGTTGCAGCACCGAATACTGTAGCCGCGCAAAATTGTATGTTCCGGCTATAATCCTTCTGTCTGGTGATGGCGCAGCCTCATCTTCTTGAGACTCCATATGGGGTGGACAATTCTCTTGCCAGACAGTCGCGTGTCGAATTGACAAATCTTGGATGTGTTGTTGTCTCTCTTTCAAGCCAATGTGTCGCTCTCTGAAAGCACGTCGGAGATTCAGTGATGCTTGGCTCTGCTCTGCAAACATCTCGAAGGTGATCAGGGATAGTTTGTGTACTTTGAGGAACTCATCCATGGACTCCGGAGTCGACAGCACTTTTTGCTGACTCGGCGAAATGGGCCAGACAGGTAACGAGCGGCCATTCTCGAGGAACGCACGTGTATAATGACCGGCTTCTGAGTTGCCGGCAAAGCCTGCTTGTGCATCCAGTAGAAGGACGTACCAAGATAGATAAGCTTTCAGTCGACTGACGGACGGCCCAGCGGGTTCATGCGCCAAGCTGGCAAGTTTTCGCAGATGCAGGGACCAGGAACTGCGATCCTCTGGCCATCGTTGAGATGCACACGCGATATCGTACATGAGAAGGATAAAGTGCAAAAAGAAAACAGCCTCAGGACTGGCGGAAGGTGACAATGACCGACAGGCGGTGATAGCTTGATCGTAGTGCTGGAAGGACCCAGCGATAAGCTCTGGACGGCTTTTCATCCCACTGTTGAGCAGCGTTATCGCACAAATGGCATGGCGAAGTGGGAGAAAATTCCTCGAAGTAGAGAGTAAGACATTCTCATTGTCTTCGATGTTGAGTTTGAAGCGCACAGCCATAGGCATGATCTTTCGGCAAACAACCGTGTCAAAAAGCAGTGGATGTATTGCATTGTCGCGTGCACGTGTACCATAATTCATCAGGTCTGATGGTATCCGGTTCAACTGGACCAAGTCGACCGACTGTGTATCGGAATCTTCGGACGAAGAATCAGAAGTGCGATTCGAGCTTTTGACAAGTCCTTGTTTGGTTGGCGGTCGCTCTTCAGGTCTCTCCGTTGCAGCCAAGTCGTTCGAGAAGGAATTGACAAACATCAAAGGTCGAGACTCGTCGGAGTCCCCAACAACTTCACAAGGCGGACATGATCCATTGCGACTTGTCGCGTGAGCAGAACTCAAGGCGGTGTTCTTGGGTCCAGAATTGATACCAGTCTTTGATCCTTTTGGCTTCCGGTCTGGTCTTTTTCCCAGCACGACATACTGCTTTTCAACAGAACGACTGGTGTCAATGAATTTCCATTCCCGAGTCCAGTCGCATGGTCGGTTCAAACGGGAACAAGACCCGCATCGGCCAATATCGTCACGACTTTCATCGCATTTGACCTTTCTCTGTCGACAGGTGCGGCATCCGCTGTACGATCTTTGGGCAATCGTCGCTTGCGAAGTTTCCATGCTGTCATGATTCTGGAAGTTTCAAAAGCTGAGTCTTGTCAGAACAAGAAAGAAGAAGCAGCTGCATGGTGCTGATCAAGGGAAAGTCATCAGGACGACTGGAATTTGACAAAGTCAAATCGTCGCACCCAACGCGAAGGCCCGAGGATGGCCGACACGCCGACACGTGGCTACGACAAGCGCGGGCGGGGTCGGCGCTGCAGGGTCCGAACGTTCGCCTAGCCCGCTTCTTTCGGCAGAGCCGCAACGGAAGACTTTGCACACTCGAAGAACCTCTTGCATATCATGAGCCACCCGTCCGAGCATGCAAAGCGATGCATGCGCGTTGATGCGACTGCCGTTGACCTCCTCATGCTCTCCTGCTGACGTGTTGTTGATGAAGAGCTTCAATTGCCATCTCGACGCATGCAAACCTGTCTTACGGCGTCCACGGGTTCACATCGTGTTTCATCTCTGGCTAAGCGCCACATAAAACGTCGCAACTTTATACGCACCCATCAATGACTGATGCTGATCTTTTGCCCACTAGAAGTGAGCAAGCGACACGCTCGAACGGATGTTGTTCTCTCTAGTGTTCCATTGCTGGAAGCATCGTATCATCCAAGCACTTCCAGGCCATCGACCTTCTGGGTTGCTCAACAAGACAGGGGTCCATCACGTATAAGCTCCATATACACGAGCTGAGCGTCGAACTTTCTCCATGTCATCGGGTATGCCGTTCATGCATGCAACTGAAGGGAGTCAAAACAAACCCCGACACTTGAGGATTTACCCGGCATGCATGCAAGTCTCAAGTCGTCAAGGCTTGCGTGCTGCATTTTGTGCAATACCATCGACAAATCTAGGCCGCTCTTACAAATTTTCTTTCGAAGATTTGATGAGTCAACTTCTACCAAACTTGGTACGCTTCACTAAACATACCACATCTCGATGTTCAGAAGATGAGACCGTTCGAAGATGGAGATTGATGCCGGGACTTTGCTTAAAGTATCGTTGTAATGGGATGGCGGCTAAAATATCTTGCAAGCCATCCATTAACACGTGCAAGCCTTTCCGTACTCCGTACCACCTCATGAATAAGGTTACGGCACAGCGGAGCCTCGACCGAGACGCATTCGCTGGAGAACTCTCCGCCTAACGCGTCTCCCTAGACTCCTGGTCTTTAGGGTATCGGTAGGGAAAGTTGATGGCGGAAAGCCAAACCCGCAAACTGAGACAATATCGACTGAAATAGTCCTTGGTAGTAGAAGACTCTGAGGATTGTTATCTGCCCAACAAACGATGTTGCATCCCAACAACATACCATCCCGATACGACGACAGCAGACGGTACAGCAAACGTAAAGAATGTCATCGGCCACGCTCAACTCTATCTTCGATATCGTAGCTCGCTATGCCCAGGGTCATATGATTGGCAGGTCTACCCGCCTCTAACAACCTCCTGGAGATGCCGATATGCGGAATCCTTCTCAACTCAGACCTATAGCCTCAAGGAAATCGCGCATGATGATGCCAGTCTTGCTTGTCGCGAACGCATCCACCATTGCACTAACCGCTGGTGAATCCCGTCTGCCAGTCCTTGCAAAGTGACACAATGCAGTACTCACGGGAAAGACGGCGGCATGGGCAGCCCAGAGACCCATCCCTGGTTTGAAGAAGTGCGATGCGACTTGAGCAATATACACAGCCGGCATCTCAGGACCGATCCATTCAGGCAAGACCGGCATCTTGTCTCCCGGCGTCCAGATGTCCATGAATGCCTGGAGTTGTAGATGAAATGTTCTTAGTGAGCCATACAGGATGTTGCACATCGTCCAGTACTGTGTGCATATAGCGAAGAACCCATGGTCATACGATCTACAAGAATCGAAGAGCGAAGCTTCTTCCTGGTACGCTTGCGATGTGGGCATTGCGTACGCGCGAACATCCGAAAATTTCTTTTTTTCACACAGCGACAGGACCTTGACCTCCCACTCTCTCAACGCATAGCAGATTTCGACAGATTGCCGCAACAAGGCGATTCCCAGCATAATGTGCTGACGACTTGCTGACTCGGTCTCTATGCCAATTTCGCACTTATGAAGTACATCAAAATCATGGAGGAGCTGCGGCACTGGATTGATCAGCTCGAACAACTCATCCCTCATATTTCTTTGAGGCAGCTTCCACGCGAGCTTCGTGAAGGCGTTCGGCTGTCGTCTCACAAGCCCTTGGATGATAGCCGTCAACCGAACCCCGTCATACAATTCAACGCCGTGACCTGACACATGTTTTTGACGTCCGCGAAGTTGAACAAGACGACAGGTGCCGTTTACATGAGTCCGCCAGTCTAAGACTTGATCTCGATTTGAGTTACCGGGAGAGGCTATTCGTCTGAGCATTTCAAACAGTGAAAGAAGCCGGCAACAAGCAAGCACGCTGTCATCACATGCCGATGCTGGATTTTGCAGGGCGACATTCGTTTGCTTGAGCGCTTGTGCGTAGTATGCCCCTGAGCGGATGATGAGCGTTTGATCTTCTGACATCCACCCAAGACCAGCCAAAGCGCAAGCCTGTATGGCATATCGCACATCTGAATTCTGATTCGCCAACTGACGTATAGTCGGAATCCAAGGCGCCGATAGTATTCCACCAATGCTGCCGTCCAAAGTCGGATCTTCTTGAGGTAGGTAATTGGTCCAGAAGTATTCGTCAACGATGATTGATGAGCTTGTTCTGGACAATGAAGTCTCTGAAAATGATGTGAGAGAACTCGTCGTGCTTGAATTGCCGCCGTGGCTGATGAAGACATATCTGCGCTCTTCAAACGCACAAGGCATCTTGAGTCGCAGACATCGACCGCATGTCGGTTTCTTCATGTCGCAGCCTTTCTTCTTTTGTCTGCAATTTACACAGCCTCTCGTGGTTCGAACACCCTGCATATTGTATATCGTTCGTCCAGATAGGTGAGCTTAAGAAGGAATAAAAACGGCGCGACAATGTTGCAACCGCGAGGCAACGAGCAGGAGTTATCTTTGGGCTCTACAGGACCAAACATGTGCCGGCCCTCCATAAGAGTGAGTGCAGCATATTCCGTTAGGCTGTCGGTTGCATATTAAGGGGCAGTGCAGAATGGTTGTCATCGCAGTGTTTCTACAATCTCTGCATGGGATTGATCTCCGGAATCCTTTGCCAACCTACGAAAAGTCTTGGAAGATGGAAGGAAGAGAGGGGTGACGGCTGCGGGCTTCGGTGTGTACAGCGTCTAACCGCATTGGGAGAGACTCTGCGCTCCAACGACATCACTGTCGCGATTTCGACATGCAACGCTTACCTTCTGCTCTATAATCAGAGATGGGACCCAAACATACATTCCTTCTGCTTTGATATCGAGGCGTCAGAGTCGCAGACTTGTACCCTTTTCGGTATGAGCTGCTGTGTTGCATTAGTGATCGCGATGGCCAAGCTGGGATTATCAAGCAATTTTTGATGCGCGGTTGCATAGTAGGTGTTGGTATCAGAGAACTGATGTGCTGTTGAGATGGCCTTTGCTTATAAGAGCGAGCAACCCTTCATGTCATCTTGTAATCTCGCTCACAAACTCCCGACTAGCACATTCTCGCAAACACTGTCCATACTAACACCCCTTTGACATTTTTTGAGCCACATCAGTAAGCGACGACCACACGCGCGAACTTCAATATGGCACCAGCCAATGCTTTCGTACATTTCATGCGCCGAGTATACAATCCGCTCGGCTTTTCTAAAGGCTACAACTTCATCCTTTGTAAGTCTTCATGTCTGCTGCTCTACGGGCCACGATCCTCATTGTGAGACCCAGGGTTCATTACGATTGGCTATCTTCTTGGATTTACCCTTGCCCGGCTTCAATACTTGTCTTACAACGGTGTGTTCTGCAACCCCAATGCCGCCGGAGGAACCGGAGCAGCTCCTGGTGAATGCTATTATTGGCTGCAAGTGCCGTTCAAAATTGGTAAGCCTATCTCTCCTAATCGTGTGGACCGAGGAGTCGATACTGACAAGATGGTAGGCATGAAGCTACACCTGTACACCATCATACCAGCCGCGTTGCTTGTCTGCTTCCAATTCGCACCAGTCATCCGACACAAAATCATCTTGTTCCACCGAATGAACGGCTATGCTGTCGTTGTCCTATCTCTTATCAGCAACGCCGGCACGATCATCATTACCCGACAAGCTTTTGGAGGAGACTTCTCCACACAGACCTGGACAGGGGCTATGGTTATCTTGACCACGATTGGATACATCATGGCTTGGGTCAACATCAAGTTGTTGCAGATCGACCAGCACCGTGCTTGGATGATGAGGACATGGGCTTGGGTGTGTTGTTGATCTCAACGCTAGATTGTTGCATATACTGACTTGTTGATAGTTTGCGACAATCATTACTATCCGGATCATCATGATCATCTCGGCTCAGATCATCAGCATGAACAGGAATTGGTAAGCTTGAACTCATGGCCATTCCGGATAACAGGACTGATCATTGTGCAGGTACACCACTCGGCCATGTGCTCAAATCGAATTCGCACTTGGACGAAATGACACGCTTGCGGCGTATCCTGGTTGCGCAAATTACTTCAACGGCAAGTCGCCAGATCTGCCTGTTGTCGTCACCGTGGATTTCAGCAGCGACGACGCAATGGAATTGTCGGCCGCGCTTGCGGTTCCATTCGGTACAGCTGGTTGGTTGGCTTTATTGTTGCACACAATTGCCATTGAGGTTTATGTGAGTACTGCCATGATGCTGAGCCGAGATGAATAAAATGTTGACATCGTCATGTTTGCAGCTTCGACTCACGCCGAAAGAATCGAATAGACTCCGTCAGGTCTCGTATGAGCGTCAACTTGAGAGGGGGTCTTCTAGGCCCGGATATGCTGGTTTAGTCCCCGAAAGGTTCGGAGATGCGGCGCCTTTTCAACCTGCGTTCAAGGGTCCAACAGAAGAAAAGCAGAAGCCAACAGAACAGCAAATGGAGACATGATACCATTGTAAAGCTCGTGTTCATGGTCTTCAAATGCAATCACTTTCATTCAGGGCGAGTTCAAGTCCATACAAAAGGCTTAGATTTCTGTAAGGCCATTCTCCAAAGTCGATTTGATCGCGCGCGCGGCGAACAGGCCCATTGTAAACTGGTGTGGCTGCGAGCCAGATCACCAAATGACAAGCGAAGATCACTGTCTTTTTGTCCGCTAAGATTATTTCAGATGTGCATACGTCAGTGACAAAACACGAACGCGACGCGTGACTAGCCAGTCAGCAGCGAAGATCTTATCTATTGCTGTGCAGAACACCCTGTTAACAATCTATGAACCTCGAAGAGACGACTATAATGATGAACTATCGGGCTTCATATAAACACTATAGAGCGAGTAGACACTCTAGTTAATATGACCTTCACTAACTGCGAAACCCTTAGCATTTGCGCAGTGTAGTCTCGATTTTATCGAATTGATACATATTGATGTGGCGAACACTCCCTGAACCATGTGAAAGAATGCTAGATGGCTGATTAAATCACATTATGTGCGAGAATGGAACAAATCGCATCACAATCAGTTTAGGTCTACCATGCTCTCACGTTTTGTAAACCCCAAATGCCTTACTGTCATTATATTAACAGTATGACCGTATTGATGTTGGAAGCCTTGGAAAATGATATCTGGCGGGCGCCTTGGCAGGCTTTCCGAAGGAAGGAGCGAGGGTCCCGCACATGCACAAGTTGACATCGGTTGACATCGTGCACCTAACAACAACGCCTGCTTCTAATATTCTAAGCAGACCTTTCGCATCTGTCACTTGTACCGGCATCTTACTCGGCACGACTTCTGAAAGCTGCACTTATCCCATGTATGCTATGTGTTTATCGCCTGAGTTACTATTATCCGACCATCATCAGGTTGTTGATGGAAACTTGCAAGAATGGCCAGCGGTAGGGACGGATAAAGCGGCTCGGCACCACGACTTTTGGCCGACAGCGGGCAAGTCGTTTCGCGCACGCCATGAGCGGTGATCAGATTGGAGAGTTTCTCCGCCGCGATTGGATTCCTTGCCCGAAAGGCGGAGATGTACAATGATTCATCCACATAGGAGGAGTACCGAGGGTAGGGAGAGAAAAAATCATTGACTCATTCGTAATGCAGCCTCCGTCGTCCTCACATCTTGGGACTGAATGCATCGTCGCAGTTGCAGTCGCGTCGCTATCATCAACGCACGATTGAAAGTCCTTAGCTGACCATGACGTCTTACGAGCCCAAGCACAACCGCACGCGCGAAAGCATCTCGAGCTTCACAGCAGATCGGGACGTCGAGAAAGAGCAAGAGCGAGGGTCATACAAGTCGGAAGATCTGGCGACCAGTGAGCCCGTACCTGGAGAGCCTCCGCTGGCCAGCACTTTCTCACGCGACCCTGCTGTTTCAATACGAAGTCTTGAGCCTGCTCCCGATGGCGGACTCAAAGCGTGGACTCAGGTCGCCATGGCGCATTTGACAATCTTCAGCACTTGGGGATGGGTCACGAGCTACGGAGTATTCCAGGAGTACTACAGGACCTCGTTAGGCCTTGATCCCTCGGCCATCTCTTGGATTGGCAGCGTCCAGATCTTCCTACTCTTCTTCTTGGGCACATTTAGCGGTCGCGCTCTGGATGCTGGCCTGTTTCGTCACGTCTACTTCGCCGGCACAGTATTCCAATTATTAGGCGTCTTTTCAATGTCAGCCGCAACAAACTACTGGCAGTTATTCTTGTCCCAAGGACTTTGTATCGGCATCGCTGGTGGACTGCAGTTCTGCCCTGCCATGTCTTTGATCAGCACCTACTTTGTCAAGAAGCGCTCGTTCGCCATCGGCTTTGTCACAATAGGATCTTGCACTGGAGGTGTCGTGTTTCCGATCGTCGTTCAACAGCTTCTACCGCGCATTGGCTTCCCTTGGACCATTAGAGTTTGCGGCTTCCTCATGCTATTCACCAATATTCTTACCAACCTCGTCTATCGCACACGCCTGCCACCGCGCAAGGCAGGACCTATCGTAGAGTGGAGCTCCTTCAGAGAACTCCCTTACGTGCTTTACTGCGCGGGGATGTTCTTCAACTTTTGGGGCTTGTATTTCGCTTTCTTCTACGTCGGCAGCTACGGTCGCAACATTATTGGCATGAGTTATCATGATTCTGTTGATCTTCTACTGACTATGGTCGCTGTCGGTTTCCTCTGGCGCTTATTGCCAAACTATTTCGCTGATCGCATGGGTGCTGTCAATGTTATGTTGCCATTTACACTGCTCTGCGCGATCATGATGTATGCATGGATAGGCGTTCACTCCAAAGCATCTCTCTTCGTCTTTGCTGCCATCTACGGCTCTGGATCAGCTGGTCTCCAGTCTATGTTCCCGGCCGGCCTGTCGAGTCTTACCACAGACATGAAGAAAACTGGTGTTAGAATGGGGATGGGCTTTACAATCGTCAGCTTTGCCTGCTTGACCGGACCTCCCTTGGCCGGCGCTTTGATATCGAACAACGATGGTAACTACCTGCCTGCACAGATCTGGGGTGGAACATCGTTCCTCCTGGGCGCGTCACTTCTGACAGCTGCGCGAACGGCCAAGGTAGGATTCCATCTCAAGCAGAAAGTGTAACTTTTGCGGGATCTCTATACCAGATCACGAACACATCACACAATATTCACATTTCCACAAGACATTTCAGGAGGTCGCGCGTGGAAGGTTGATCGAAGCCTTGCACGATTCACTGTGCTGTGATCGTGTCTCATATCGACTTTTTTCGGCACTCCCGTGTCAGGATCATGTTCTTATCAAAAAATGTGGGATGTCATGTCTGAAGCTTTTTTGGTTCTATGCTGGACTGATCAATCATCGCCAACCAGACTAAGATATCTTCAAGCTGTTATGGCGTATATTGCCGACCGGCTTGCAAATTCTGGGTGCCACCTTGAAATCATGCGATAAAGTCCCCACCAATTAGAAAGCCTTTTGTTAGCTTCACGAAGTCGTTAAAGCCATGCTAATTATGTTATGGCCACCAGGAAAATCAGCATGGTGTCAATTTTCGAAAGATATCCTCCTCATTTGCTCATAAGATCTTGAACAGCATCGCCGCATACGCGATGCGTCCTTCTACATCAGGAAGTGATCATTGTTCGATTGTCCAGCGCCTCAACACGATACCACGAATCTTCGACAACCATGTACTGACAGGTACGGCAAGATCTATTTTTCGGGCTGCATTCTTGTATCTAAACATCCGAGCTAAAGTGATAGCGGTTGGTGACATGTCTAAAGTCTTCAATTGGGAGGCCGATTAGGAAGCCCGCGGCACACTTTTAGCCGCTTGAGAGATACAAAATAACTTACTGTTCGGAGTGCTGGATAGAGGACCTGTCGAAGTCGCTAAGTACCTTTCTTGCGATAGTGGCAATGACAGGCTGCCTGAGGCGCCTTCCTCTTTAGGAACTCAAGGGTCGGCTTGCTTCACACAAAACCAACACTTCGAAGTCACCCTTGCGTGGACAAGGATACATTGCTGTGGTCTCAACATTCGCCCAGTCAAACAAGCTTTATCCAATGAATGCTTATCGTCTCTTGAGGTACTTGATGAGGCTGGTAACCTTCCTGCTTGATGACATATAAGCCCCAAGAACACGCTTCCTGAAGATACCATCAATCCAGCCCTCAGTTCACGATAGATCATGACGGAAAAGCGAGCTTCCTCCTACCATGACCAGACCGACGACCCGAGGACTGCCCGTATGAGCACAAACAATGACGAGTCGACCGTTGACCATGGGATGAGACCGCTTCCTACCAAGAACGACCACGAATCCAATGAGAAGCGATCAGACAATCTTGAGGCTCGTCTCTCGGATAACGATGGTGACGAATGGGTCCGTGAAGGAAGTATCGTTGTTTTGGAAACCGCCGAAGACCTAGTTACGCAAATACTAGATACTGAAGACGACCCGTTCGAGGAATCTTTGACATTTCGAACATGGTTTCTAGGTTGGTGAATACTTTCATTCGTGGTGCTGGACTCCGCTAATCTGGGTTTCCCAGGCATCGGTCTTTCCATTTTTGCTTCTGTTCTTCAAGAGATCTTCTACTTCAAACCACAAACCATTTTTGTGTCTCTCGTCTTCTTGACGGTCATTGCATACGTCCTTGGTGATGCAATGGCATTCGCCATCCCACGCAGAGGCTGGCTTCGCTACCTCAACCCTCATGAGTTCAACCAGAAAGAACATGCGGCAATCACCATTATGGCTTCTGCTGCAGCTGTGAGTGCTTTGGCCACCGAGGCATTGGCTGCTCAGGCACTGTTCTATGGTGGATATCCCAGTGTTGGAGCTGGGATCTTCATTGTCCTCTCGTCTCAACTACTCGGTTTCGGAGTGGCCGGCATGCTGCGCGACATTCTCGTCTACCCAACTAAGATGTTGTGGCCAATGACGCTTCCAGTCACGACCTTGCTACAAACCATCCACAAAGACAAAGCCGAGACCAAACAACGCATGAGGGTTTGGTACATTATCTTTTTCTGCCTATTCTTCTGGGAAATCCTTCCCGAGTACATATTCACAGTCCTAACCGGAGTTTCGATTGTCTGTCTCGCTGACCAGCATAACCTTGTCATAACGAATTTGTTCGGAGGTGCGTCGGGCAACGAGGGTCTCGGGTTTCTTTCGCTGTGCTTTGATTGGAATTACATCGCGGCGTTCAATTCACCTCTGTGGTATCCTCTACAGACGACTGTCAATATGCTGATCGGAATCTGTGGGTGCTACATCTTATTCATGGGTAAGTTGATCAAGAAGCCTCATAGGATGACATACATCAGGCTGACAGATCAAGGCATCTACTACGGGAATCTCTGGAACTCGCAAGACTTCCCATTCTTGTCGCAGTCGCTCTTTAACAGCACCTCCACTGCTACCAATTACACCGTCTACAATCAGAGCCTAATCCTGGACTCGAATTTCCACATCGACTTCGACAAGCTCGACGAACAAGGGATCCCTTACCTTACCGGAACCTATATCGCCTACCTGATCACTTCGAATGCCGGCCTGACAGCGACATTTGTCCATATGTTGATGTGGAACTGGGACGATCTAAAAGTGGCATGGACCTGGGCACACCCTCGGAACTTGGCCAAACTTGCAAACCCTCACACGTACATGTTCTGGCGTAACACTGAGACTCCAGAAGAACGCCTAGCACGTAAGGTTGACGATCCCACTCTTGACCCTCATTACAAAGTTATGCTTCGCAACAAGTACAAAGAGGTCCCGATGTGGTGGTGGGCGGGAGTCATGGTTGTCAGTTGGGTAGTTGGTATCATCTGCCTGTATTCCATCAAAGTAAGGAACTCTTCCCCGCAGAATTGTTGCCTATGCACAGAATACTGACATAGCCACAGTCTACTCTACCTTGGTGGGGTTATCTCATTGCGCTGATGTTCACATACCTCTTCGCACTTTTCTTCGGAGCCCAGTCTGGTATTACTGGTTTCGGATTTAATCTTCAGCCCATTTGTCAGATGCTCGCCGGGTACCTTTTTCCTGGCCGCCCTCTGGCCAACTTCTACTTTACTTGCTTCACCTACAACACCTCGACTCAGGCTTCTTTGCTGGCGAAAGATCTCAGGTTGGCGCAACAGAACCATATTCCACCTCGTACGACCTTCGCTTTACAGGTTACGGGTTGTCTTGTTGGTGGTATCTTCAGTGAGTTGATCAATTCGTGACTGGTTTCGTCTTGCTGACAGGCTATAGATTGGGTCATGATGCACAGCATAGTGCAAAATCAAGCCGAGATCCTAAAGTCCATCCAAGGCACGAACATCTGGTCAGGTCAAAACATCCAGCAGTTCAACACACTTGCCATCGCTTGGAGTATTGCCTCGAGGATGTTCAGTGTAGGTTCGCGTTACCAATGGGTTACCCTTGCTTACCTCATCGGCTTCCTGGTTCCAATTCCCACGTATATCGCCTACAAGATTACCGGCAACAAGAAATGGGGTTACCTCAACCCTTCGATTATCCTCTGGTATATGGGAAATCTCTTCGTTGGCATCAACAGCGCACTCAACATGTTTTTCATTCTCGCCTTTGTCAGTCAGTTCTACATTCGCAGGTACCACCCGGAGTTCTTTGTCAAGTACAACTATTTGGTCTCGGCGGCAATGGATGGAGGTACGCAGGTCATGGTGTTCATTTTGACTTTTGCAGTTGCTGGTGGTAGTGGCAAGGCACATCCGTTCCCAACTTGGGCTGGTAACCCGGATCTGTCGGTTCACAATGCGGACTATTGCATGGTCAATCCTGCCAACAATGGCTAGACACCATCGAAGAGTCTAACGGCAGAGACGATCCGCAAAGATTCATTGACGTTTCCAATAACTTTGATTACAGCGAGTACACAGCTCACTTTGCTTTGATATTTTATGACTTCTCTCTCGCTCTATATTTATCAGTAGTTGTGGGGATACAAGACATCTTCCAACTTGTGGTACTCTTCCTTCAACGTCCTGGGGGCGACAAATCTCATGAGCATACCAGCACTTCCGGCCTTGTCGTTTGTTCCGCTACCTCTTGCTCCTCCGAATGATTGTTGTCCGATCACCGCTCCTGTAGTCTTGCAGTTGGTGTAGAAGTTTCCTGCAGCATAGCGCAAGCGGTCCTCTGTCTTGCGGATGACCTTCTGATCACTGGCGAAGATTGCGCCGGTCAGAGCCAAGCCACCTCCTTGGGTGTCAATCTTGTCGAGCAGAGCGTCGTATTCGGCATCCGGGTAGACGTAAGCGACTAATACTGGACCGAACAGCTCTTGATCGAAGAGAGGGTGGTCGAGGGTCTTGGCAGAGTAGATTGTGGGTTCAATGAACAGCCCCTTGCTGCCATCGTAGGTACCACCAACAATCTTCTCAAGTTGGCTGTCCTTATTTGCCGAGTCAATGGCGGTAGTGATTTTCTTGAAAGCCTTGTCGTTGATGACTGGACCAGTAAAGCTGCTGAAATCCTCGGGAGCTCCGACCTTGACTGGACTCAAGCTATCCTTCATCTCCTTCCAAAATTCCTCGGCACGGCTCTCAGGGATGTAGATACGCGAGCAAGCCGAGCACTTTTGACCGGCATACTCGAATGAAGCTCTGATAGTATGCTTGACCGCATTCGGGATATCTGCAGTGTTGTGCACGATGTGGAAGTTCTTGCCAGAAGTCTCGGCTACCATTCTAGGGTAATCGCGGTACTTTTTCGTTCGTACGCCTTCGCCTGCTCTAGCGTACAGCTCGCGGAATACATCTGATGAACCGGTGAAGTTCAATGCGGCGAACTCGCGGTGCTCGTACACGACATCTGTGATCATCTCGGCGTCACCGTTGACGAGTTGGATAACACCTGGAGGAAGGCCAGCTTCGAGAAGGATCTTGTGGACCAAGTAGCTAGAGTAGATGTTTCCAGGTGATGGCTTCCACAGCACGACGTTGCCCATAAGAGCAGGGCCGGAGATCAGGTTGCCTCCGATGGCAGTGAAGTTGAATGGCGAAACAGCATACACGAATCCTTCCAGAGGGCGCCAATCAGTCTTGCCAGCTTGACCTTGAGCATGAAGAGTAGGCTGTCTGGTATAGATCTCCTCGGCGAACCCGACGTTGAATCTGTAGAAATCGGCCAATTCGGCGGCAGCGTCGATTTCAGCCTGCCAGGCATTTTTGCCCTGACCGAGCATAGTGGCAGCCATGAGTTCATAACGGTACTTGTTCGAAACCAGATCTGCAGCGCGGAGGAAGATGGCAGCGCGGTCGTGGAAGGAAGTTTCGGCCCATGATTGTTTGGCTTCCAATGCGGCGGCGATGGCGGCCTCGACGTCTTGTTTGGTGGCGGGAGAGTATTTGGCAAATTGTGTTGCAATCTCGGATGGCATCAATGTGTGTTGCTCATCCTTGCTTGCGATCTCCTTGCCATTCTTCACTGTTGGCACTGAGATTGGCAGTTGCTCTCTCAGTTTGCTCAAAGCAGTGACCAGCTTTTCCCTCTCTGGAGAAGCAGTACGATAATGAAGCTACATGCAGATCAGTAATCGTAGGATGCAATATTGTGAATTAATGATCATACATTGGGTTCGTTGTATGACGGCGGAAGCTTGTAGGCGGTTGACACCAATCGCCTTTGTGCTACTCCTGAAGGGAACGCACGACGGCTGTTGCGAGCAAGTGGATTGCTGCGGAGGATCTTAGACATTGCAATTGTGGAAGATGGTGGTGAGTGAGTGATGTGTTTATAATTCTGCTGCGGATGGCAGTGATATATCTTTTTCTATTCAAAGCTTGTCCGGCCAACCACGGCCGAACAGAGTGAGCTACTATTGATCCAAAAGGCCTATCATCGTGTCTCTTGCCGTGGTAGCTTGTAGTCCACGTCGGGTGTCTGTCCGAGATCTGAGATGGAGACGTGGATTTCCCTACTTGTCGGGTGACCATCCGTAGCGCGAAAGTCCCAATCTGGCAAGTACTTCCAGCGTGAGATGCCGGACGACAACCCATGTGTCTTGCGTTACAACTGTCTGCCATCGTTCTTGATGTAACTCATGTAGTATGACCAAGCTAGCATCGGAAGAATATGGTATGCATGAGAATTTGCAATCACCTCCTTGATACATGGTACGACCAGATCAGGGAAGACAAAACTCTAGAAGCAAATGCTACACCATGACAGTTTCAATTGCATTGTTAATTGGATCTGGTGAAAGAAATTCTACAAGTATAAAGCCACTAGGGTCGCAAGATTGAAATGGTCAAAGTATAAGATTGATATCGCGACAACACGATTAACACTCTAGAGCAACTACAAACGAGCAGATTCCAATCGCTTCTTCTCCGAGATTAAGTCTTTCAACTCACGGGTACTACCAATTCTCCAGCTGACTGCCTTGGCCCAGTCTTCGCCTCGGGTATCCACAGTCCGCCATTGCCAACGCTCCTCATCTTGCTTCCCCTTCGCAAGAAGCTCTGTGACCCATTTGCCGACGATAGGCATCATCTTGAAGCCGTGACCAGAATCGCCAGAAAGAATGATCAGTGATTTATGCGTATCGGGGACGAAGTCAATGCAGAAGTTGGAGTCGATTGTGTCTGCAAACCAACAAAGCTTCTGGTCTACGAAAGGTCGGTAGGCCATCCATGGAAAGACTTCTTGAAGGAGTCTTCGCAATTTACGCTCATCTTCGGCGGGGATGAAGTCTTGAGGAGCTGGGAGACGTTCCGAGGGAGGGAGCGATAGGCCTTGTTGGTTGTTCGTAAAACCTGCACCAAGCGGACAAAGCTTGAAGAGACGAGTCTCTGGATCTGGCTCGAAGAAGAAGCCCAGATCACGCACGTTGGTAGTGGGAATTCCCCGAAGAAGGTCGCACTCTGATTTAGTCAATTGGACGTGGGCAACAGACCAGCATCGAGCCATGGCGAATTTCCCAAGAGAAGGGACGAGAGAGGCGGCGTGCGCTCCCATCGCGACAATGGTCGTCTTTGCCTGATGAACCTTGCCATCGGCTGTCCGAATTCCAACGACGCGAGGATAAGAGCTCGAAGGCAATGTCTCATAGAGCACTTCGGTCGCCTTGCCAGCTGATTCGCCCAAGACGAACTTCACGCCAACAGAGGCAAGGTGTAGCCAAGCGCCATGCAGCGCGTCAGATGAATGCGCGTAACCAGCCAGTCTGTTGAAGTATCCAGAGAAACCGCTCAAAGGTCCAGTGAACTGCCATGCAAAGTCTCGGAACTGGTCCCTACCAGCCAAAGGCGTAATCTTGGATTTGAAGACTGGATGATGTTGGATAGTTGCTAAAGCTTCATGAAGGTGACGAGTCGCTTTCGGTGGAGCAGCCCCTGTCGTGGCCACAAGGTATCCAGTCTGATGGAAGTATGGGCCAAAGAGAGGAGTCTTCCACCCCTCAATTGCTTCCTGGATCTATATCAGGAAATGTATGCGATAAATCAATCTGCATAGGACATACCAAGGCAAGATCGGTGTAAAAAGGATCTTCATACTCAGGTCTCACAATCTTGTTCAAGTCATATGCAGCTGAGTATGGAGAAGGGATTGTCTGTGCTCTTTCGAATACAGTGACATTCGTGTGACCTGAAGCATTGAGGTGAAGGGCAGTGGAGAGACCCCAAGCGCCGCCCCCAACAATAATGATTGGAGAGTGTTTGTCGGACATTGTTGCACAGTTTCTGATACTGACCGAAGCGGGCAGAAGAATATGGCGGATGCTACATTATTATTGAGTCCAATCATCGTCAGGGCGACAAGGTTATCGGGCATGGATCTGGCAGTTCAGTGCGGGTACCGGAAGCTCCGCCGATGTCATGTCTGTACAGAGTACAATACATGCAGGGGAGAGATAGGTACCATCACGCAAGCCATAGGATGTGAGCTGCGACAGGTGACACGTTCTGGCAGCCAGACGGTGGAGGATTTGTGGCGAATAACGTAACGAGGACTTTGCCTATCGGGCAAAGCTTGCCTATCGTGCGGGGTTAAACATTAGCCCCGCCCTAAGAGTTAGCCCACGATGGACTATATAGTCACCGGGTACCTACCCGATGGTCTGTAGACAGCATCGCGGCTGCCAAATCAATCTCAGAACAAGAAAATGAGCAGTCGGAAGAACAATCAATCAGTAAGAAAGAGAGTTCCGAATGCGTAGGTTTATGTCATATTGCACAGTTATGCACGCACATTTCTGATCACTTTACCAGGTGCACGCGATGCCGCCAACAGAAGATCAAATGCAGGGGCTCTTTCCCTTGTGAACAATGCACCAAGCGCAAATTAGTCTGTAACTTTGACGATAGCCAGCAGAAGATATTGGTGACGAAAAGGTCTCCAAAACTTGTTTATCAGGATCTTGCGATGTGTGCCTGACATCGAACAGCTTCATCAACAATCTGGAGGCAAAAGTTGCATCATACGAAGAAACCGCATCGAGAAGTGAGCGAGCAACGAGCAGTGTTGACCAGCATTATCAGTCTCCCGAAGGTAAGGGTCTCTGTCTATCCTCTCTCCTCGCCGATCCTCACACAGTTGAGCAGGACCCCAGCGTAGTCATGAGGTGACGGAGCCTAATCCATCGGACAACACTCAACAGCTCCAGGGAACCGTCACAGCGCCAACTCCAGCTGACTCATTAGTCCAGATTGAGCCAGTTGAGCATCTGGTGCCCTTGCCATCATTCACCGCCGCAGACGGAACAGAGCCTGTAATCAGCTCAAGGTCATTGTCACCCGAGCCTCGTCTCATGAATCCTTTCGCTCTGGGCGCTTCGGCATATGCGCCAGCCTCACGCGGTGATGTGCCGGTCTATCTAGGCACTTCATCAAACTGGGCATTTGGTCGACGGGTACTGGTCATGTCTCATGAACAGATACTTGGCTCCATGCCAGGGCAAGAGAGTTTATTCTTCCAAAGTGAGATATATGATCTAGGATGGGACGGCACCAGAGGACCCTTCGCCTCAACATCTCCCATGGAACCAGCTACTTTGCCAACGGCGGATCATGCCATCTATCTGATCAATGCCGTGAAGTTTCATTGTGGGCAGATGTTCCATCTTTTCGACGAGGAGACTTTCATGCGATGTTTCGCAATCTTTCATGATCCAACTGTGATCGACAAATCTTCCTTGATGCCGCTATGGTTTGTTCACTATCTTCTTATCCTCGCATTTGGTAAAGCATTTTTAGCCCGAGGAACAAGAGGTAGAAGACCTCCAGGCGCCGAGCTCTTTGTACAAGCTATGCAACTGCTGCCGGATACGACCTTCCTGTGCGTACGTCCTGTCCAGACCATAGAGATCTTGTGCTGTGCTTGTCTGTATCTGCAATCTTTAGACTACAGAAGTCCAGCATACATCCTCGTGAGTGTGTCCTCAAGTTGCGGTGTACTTGCTTTCTAAAACTATATCATAGATTCGACAAGCACTTGGTATTGCCCTCGAACACGGCATGCACACCGATATGCAAAGTCAACACATTCCAGAACACCATGTTCGAAGATGCCGGAACATTTTCTGGACTGTCTACATCCTTGATCGCCAGCTTTCATCCTTGATGGGACTTCCCACATCAATCAGAGATGAGGATATAAGTGCCGAGCTCCCATACGATCCTTTGAAGTCGCAAAAGGCCATGGCTCTTGATATCCAGGTCAAGCTTTCCCGAGTTATCGCAAAGATAGCCAACAGTAAGATATTACTTGCGTGTAAGTGAGATAATGGCTAATCTCTTATAGACGTGTATGGTCCTGAAGGACGTCTCGACGTCCGATATGTAGCAAACACGAAAGATGCCCTCAAAGACATCGCTAGCGTCACTGATCAGCTGCATCGTTCATTCGATATCATGCATGACGCCGGGGTTTCTAGGCTGGCAGCATACCTCCACTTGCTCCATCATCAGGTAATGCAGCAGGTTCGCAGACTCAAGAATTCTCGCTAATCAGCAAATAGTGCATTATTCTCGCGACGAGACCATTGCTATTCACGTTTCTAGAGGCAAAGCTTCAGTCGCGACAACTTGGTCAACGTCGCTACGAAAGCGTGAAAGCATTGCTTCGGATGTGCCTTGAATCGTCCTTCCAGAATCTAAGGATACTGACTCAGCTTCAAGAACAAGGACTTCTAGGTAAATTGTCCAATCAAATCTCATGTGCATGTGACTAATTTGGCAGAATGCTTTCTATCCTTTGACCTCGACTCAGCTTACAGTTCGACCCTGGTTTTACTAATGGCATCAGTAATAGACAACTCACTCCTGGCTGGCGATTTTCAGTGGCTTCAACGTTCTCACTCGATACTCAGTGAGATGCAATCACGAGGCAATTTAATCTCAGGGTTTATACAAGCGCAATTGCAAAATCTGGAGCGAACATTGACCGGGGCAATGCTTCCCTCGTACAACGAAGTAACGAACCTACCACCAGACCGCGAACCATCAAACTCTGCTCAGACAAAATCGCTTGATCCCTTTGATGATTCGCCATTGATGAATGCTGGGGTTGGAGATGCCGATTGGCAGTTTTCGATGACCACAACTCAGATGATGGAAATCGCAGAGTCTCTGGATGTTGAAGGATTCGATTGGTCTGTGGATAGCATGCTCTACTCATGAGACATCACAGGGTCCATCATTTCAAGAGAGTAGATCTAGCATTGAAGAACATCGAGGACGCACGTACGTACAACAACTGCTGATGTCGCCTCAATCCGAATGATGACAAACAATACTTCCGATCCAATTTTTAGAGACTGAAATTCTCTCGCATGTCTTTTCCTCATTGCGTAATGAGATCCTTTTCAGGTGTATCGAGCTTCCCGATGGTCCAAGATACGCTACCTTGGCCAGGCCGTATTCCCGGGCAGGCAACTCCTCTTGTGAGCTAGCAAAGATGCCTTGACCGTGGAAAGAGACGACTAACAACGGGAGATAGCATAGAACCTTATCGAGGGGCCATGCGGGGTAAGGTAATCCTCATGCTTCACAAGATATCAGCTTTCCAGAGCCAATAGTCACGTCGGTAGTCCATCCGATGCACCAATTTGATTACAAGACGAGCAAGACAGGTCATGGCATAAAGAACACCTCTATCAATTGTGTTTCCCCAAGACTGTATCACCTTTTCCTTGCAATACATACTCTACCACCGTCCAGAACCTTCCTTCTTTATCTACCTCCTACATCTTCCAACACTCGGCCAAGCACAATGACAAGGTTGCCCCCTGGACGCCCTCATGTCAGAATGCTGCGTGCATGCAACGCATCCAAGCATAACATGTCTGCACCGATGTTCCTCCAGAGTCGTGCAGCTCATACCATTCAGTCTCATGCAGTGACGAAGGAGCCTCTGCCAATTGCCTCTGGCTTATCTGCCTTGCCCAACAAGATGCTGGGAAGATCGTTACTGATCGCCACTATATCTTCCAAGAGTTACCTTCTAATTCCTTGTCTGAAGCTTCTATCCTTTCTTTCGAAGCCGGGTAGAAGCCGCCTTCTCAGCGTGGACAAGAATCCTTTTATCCACGCCATCTTGAGAAAGACATTCTACGATCAGTTTTGCGCTGGAGAAACCCGAAAGGATACAGTGTCGACCATCAGAGGCCTAAAGGATATGGGATTTCGAGGAGTTATCATGACTTTTGCAAAGGAGACTGTCTTTGATCATCGAACCAAGACAGAACATGGTGTTGGAGAAGCGTTGTTGATCAACAAAGAGAAAGGACTGCCAGTGGAGTCTGTCAACACGCAGAATGCCGACATCGATACATGGAGAAAGGGCACGCTGGAAACGATAGATCTGCTGGAGGGTACCGACTATCTAGCAGTCAAGTAAGTGTTCCTTCTTTGTACCTCCCTGCCAGCTTGCTAATTCCAGTACAGATTGACCGGAGCCGGGCCCACAGTGACAGCAGCCTTTGCCGACCAGAAACCTCTACCAAAGCAGATGACCGACGCCCTTGATGAAATCGCGACCAAGTGTCAACAGCGAGACGTTCGTATCTTGGTTGACGCTGAGTCTCAAAGATTCCAGTGGGGAATCTTGGACACCACACTCAACCTGATGCGAAAGTTCAACAGGTCAGACCGCGCTATCATCTACAACACCTATCAAGCATACCTCAAGTCAACCGCCTCGACAATCCAGAAACACATGGAGGCAGCGAGCAAAGAAAACTTCACCCTTGGTCTCAAGCTCGTCAGAGGAGCTTACATCAATTCTGATGAACGATCTCTCATTCATGATACCAAGGAAGACACTGATAGCGCCTACAACACCATTGCCCTTGGAGCATTGAAACAAGAAATCGGAAAGTATGGAGGTGATGGTCTTCCATTCCCCAAGGTAAACTTGTTTTTAGCCTCTCACAACAAACCGAGTGTGCTCGCTGCTCATGCTCTGCACCAAAGCCGGATCCAAGTCGGTCTGCCCACTGTCCCAGTTGGCTTCGGACAGTTGCAAGGCATGTCTGACGAAGTCAGCTTTGGCCTTCTTGCTTTGAAGCAAAAGGATGGCCAGACGCCAGAAGTCTACAAGTGTTCAACATGGGGAAGTATGAGCGAATGTTTGGCATATCTTCTGAGGAGAGCTGTGGAGAACAGGGATGCTGTTTCAAGGACTGGAGATGAGTTAAATGCTTTGAGGGGCGAGGCTTGGAGGAGAATGAAGGGCATGTTCATTAGTCCCTAAGCTTACGTATTAGCTTTCTAATGCTTTATGAAATTATGTGTTCTCAGTACTCAAAATCCGACATGACACCTTGCTATGATGTGAGAAAGTGTTAATGCTTACACTATCCCCAATTTCCAGTGACTTCTGCCGCCGTCTTCAGTCGGCTGGTCAGTCTCATGCGTACTGAGCTGACTTGCTTCGGCAGACCATTTGTAAGTATATCGGTCGGGAAATACACTTGCTGAACTACTGTCAAGAACGACACGTTTTTCTTGGGCTAGAGGAAAGATCTTCAACATGAGTTATTGATATATCGGAATGCTCTATATGCTAGAGTCCAATCACGTCATTTGTATGATCTAGCCCTGCTTGTAACTATCTGCCAGTTTCTCGCGAAACGCTTCCTTCAATTCCCCATTCAAGATGCATCCGAACCCAAATGCCGGCAAGATGCGGGCAGCCCTGATGAAAGCTATAGATACAAGACCATAGCGGACCTGCTTGGCACGGGCAGAATACGCCATTTGAGAAGGTCTTGCCGCGAGATCTAGACCGAGCATGTGTAGAGGTGCTGTCGCGAGCTGTACAACAGCAGGAATCGACAACTGACTAATCGCCAGCTGAGCTCGGGGGCTCAAGTTTGAGTCGTCAGGAATAGCTGCTGCTACCCGAGGTGCCAACACGAAAGAACCAAAGAGTGTGAATGCATCTCGAGCAAGGAAAGCGGTCATTGCATATCTCGAAAACCCGAGCTTTGGTACGGTTGGCATGATAGCTTTGCTTGTGGTGGCCTGGCTTGGCGTCAAGGTACTTGGTGGGATGCTGCTTCGCTCGCCGAAGAGTTGCACAAAGCGAACGTCTTTTCGTAAACCCAGTGGGACATTCACAAGAAGTGTGGAAGCAAAGACCATACTATCCACATGTTTCGTGTTGATTGCAGCCCCAAGAGTCTCAGCCGAGTTCGCAACGCCATATGTTACAGCATAGAGTGTCCAGACAATGCCGAATGGTCGTGATGACAAGAAAGCCAACGGAGATCGCAACACGGAGAGGGCTTGTCGTCCGAGATTCCGAAGGACTGATTGCCGTAATGATAATTTTTCGACGACCGCTCTGTGCGCTCATACTTCAGCTGGATCGCCCGCTCGTATGGTTGTTGTACTAACCTGTCAATGATTGTCACAATGGGAGCAACAAGTGTTGCTGAAATAGCTGCAGCTGCGACGTCTTCAAAGAACAATGGAAAAACCCGACTTTTGCCCTCCTTGAGAGGCCTTTCTCGCACGATTGGACTAGATGTGTCTTTGGTGTCTGCGGTGATTGTGCTCATGATGTTTTAGAGATCACCAAGTGAAGTTTCAAAGAGAAGATCGCTCAGGCAGAAAGTATTGCGGACTGTCATCGAACGGCGACCAGATGGGCTTCACTATGACTGAGATAGTATTTCGTCCCTGGACCACATACTGTAGTTCCCACTTCAGCTGATACGAACTACGTGACTGCTACGAGCCCCAAACAGAAATAATCGGATGCCATTCCGATGGTGTCAAGAGCAAACTTGCCCCTCACCCAAAACACGACTTTGATGATCTCGGATCCGGGACCGATGCCCTTCTTTGGGTAAACAAAACCTTCAAAATTGCTGATCTTTCAAGCATGTCTTGATGGAGCGAGCAACATACTCCACATTGTGTGAGTTAAGTCCCGCAATGGAGATTCGAGAATTAGCCGACATGTAGATATGGTACTGATCTTGAACGTATAGTGTCAGCGATGTAATCATATCTCGTGTTTCTCCGACGGACCGACCTCTGAGCTGTTCGACCATTTCTGGCGATAATCCAAGGAAGCCGAACATTCCGGTCTGATTCACAAGATGGTTCCAATTACCAGGCGTTTCTTTGTTCGTTAGTTGCTGTTCTGCTTTGGGAAAGCAAATTCCACATCAACTTACCTTGCGAAACGAGCAAATCATGCAGCTGAGTTCTCATAGACCTTATACGTCCACTCATAGTCACCATGTCTTCATACCAGGCCTTCTTCAACTGTTCATCTCCAAGTACAGTGCTTGCGATTTTTGCGCCAAATGCAGGCGGGTTAGACACTTCTGATCTCTGCAGCATCTCAAGCATTGATTCTGTGTTTCGTGCGGTTGATGAATTCTTCGCAACCAAAACCGTGCATCCGACTCGCTCGCCTTATATCTGGAGATCAGTATGCGATGAAACGCTTCGAGGAAGGACAGTTGACGTACCGTACAGGCCCATGTTCTTCGCAAATGACATGCACACAGCGGTCTCCAGCTTTAGGTCATCGACGAAGTATCGAATGGCAAATGCATCCTCATCAACATCTCCTGAGTTGAAGCCAAGATATGCAGCGTCGAACAGTGGAAACAGCTGCCTATCTTTGAAAATCTGCCCAATTTGCTCCCATTGAGATTTGCTGGGGTCGCATCCAGTAGGGTTGTGAGCGCAAGCATGGAGGATGAAGATGGAGTGGGGCTCTGCAGATTCCAGAGTCGAGATGTAGGAATCAAAGTCTAGAGTTTTGTTTGCATAGTCGTAGTATGGGAAGGATTGGCATTCAAAGCCCAATGCTTTGAAGATCTGGTGGTGGTTGGACCAAGTTGGCTCAGGAATGAAAACCTTAGGCAGAGGATTCAAGACAGCTCTCAACAGAAGGCCAGTCAGATGCAATGATCCTGTTCCGGACAAGCTCTGGCATGTTGCAAGCTATATGGATGTCAGTTCTTTGACCTCAGGGATCATATGATTCGTTTGGATCTCTGACCGTCTCTCTGTGCTCACGATAGATGCGAGTACCCAATGCAACCTCAGCAGCTCGACTTCTAAACTCAGCAAGGCCGAGAATAGGCAAGTACTCATGGTAAAGCTTGTGCGAGATGAGTTTTTCACGAGCCTGATGAACAGATGAGAGTATCCACGGCTTGCCTTCGTCGTCGCGGTAAGTCCCCTGTCCAAGATTGACCTTGTTTGGATCAGGGTCTGCGATGAAACTGGCTGTCAAAGCGAAAATGGGGTCGGGTGGATAGAATGTAGCACGATCAAACCAAGATGTATGGGTGTCTGTTGCCATTGCGAGAGATACTGTCGTTGTTTCTGTAGATGTCATCATCGTCGTCTTGTAAATGTTGGTACCGAGATGTGGCTTCGTGGTTGAAACTGTCAGAAGGTGGATGCTTGTAGTCCGAGATCTATAAAGCCCACTCATCATTGGATGCAATACAAGAATCGATGATTTCCGTCGTCCGATTACACCGATGACAATGGATCGGAAAGCGACCCGACGAAGATCCATATGGCTGATCGTCACTTAGGTAAAGAGTCCCCTGACCACTTTTGTACAGTTGTGGCTCAAGGTAGCAATAATTGAGTACATCGATGGTAGTTCCATCTTTTCGAAACCTCTTCTGTTCCCTGAGATTGAACCGACAAGACATCCGAGTGAATGCGCCCGACCAACACCGCTCCATCAGCGACCCGCGGTGACATTGGCGCAATCGTAATGTCAAATTTGAACCGATATCAGATGAACGCAGAGTCTTGTCTGGCTCACATACCAGTGCCACCCATGACAGTGCAATTCATTGTAGATGATCTTGGTGGCCAGAGTTAGGATGCCGAAGAACCCCTACTTCGGCACCATCTCGGCAACTCCACAGTCGTTCTCATTGATCACCTCTGTGCTTGCTGCTACTTCTTCCTGCAATCACCGATCGGCTACGTTTCCGACATGCGCATCCACTCGGATTCACGCGCGAGGAACATCGCCCTGTATATGGAGCCATCAAGATATCAGAACATGATACTCGGGCAAGCGCATGGTTAGAGCCGCTCGACAAGGAGTGTGCCCCGAGATGCTGTTCGGGTCAGCTCCATATCACTTATATATGAAGAAGGCCCGTCTTCTCGGAGCATACACCATCAAGATCAAACTGCTTCTGCGACTGCGACAGACTTCACTTCCAGGTTAATCATCCCGACTTTCGATAATACCTCACCATGGGCGCTTCAGCACCTCAGACCACGCCCAAGTCTCATGTCCCAGCTGCAGGAGTTTGGTGTCCTGCCATCACCTTTTTCAACCATGCCGACGATACCATCGATTTTGATGCACAGACCAAGTATTTCAGCTACCTTGCAAAGACTGGCCTTGCTGGCTTGGTAATTCTGGGCACCAACTCTGAGGCATTTCTTCTTACACGCGAGGAACGTTATCAATTGATCTCGACCGCTCGCGCTGCTGTCGGTCCGGATTTCCCTTTGATGGCGGGTATCGGATCTCACAGCACCAAGCAATCGCTCGAGTTTGCTCACGATGCTGCAAATGCCGGTGCCGACTATGTCCTAGTACTACCTCCGGCGTACTTTGGAAAAGCAACCAGCATGAACGTAGTCAAACGTTTCTTCTCAACCATGGCTGCCGAATCACCTCTGCCTGTTGTCCTTTACAACTTTCCTGGAGTCACAAATGGTGTCGACTTGGACTCTGAAACCATGACGGCCATTGTCAAGGAGTCTGCTGAACAAAGTGGCGGCAGATCTAACGTGGTTGGTGTGAAGCTCACATGTGCTTCTGTTGGCAAGATCTCGCGTCTTGCAGGTACATTCTCTCCATCAGAATTCGCCATCTATGGTGGTCAATCCGACTTCTTGATCGGTGGGTTGGCATCAGGAAGCGCTGGCTGTATCGCTGCCTTCGCAAACGTTTTCCCCAAGGTTACAGTAAGGATCTTCGAGCTGTACGGGGAAGGACGCTTTGAAGAGGCGACCAAGCTGCAACAAAAGGCTGCTCTTGCAGAATCACCATGTAAGAGTGGTATTGCATCGACCAAGTATGCTGTGGCTATGTATTCGGCACGTTTGGCGAAGATTGACAATGCGGAAGAGAAATTGGTACCCAGACACCCTTACGAGCCTGTGCCAAAACCAGCAATGGAAGCCGTCAAGAAGGTTATGGCTGAAGTTTCCAAGATCGAAGAGAGTCTTTAAGGATAGCTACAGTCTGTACCTGGTACCTGATAATATCACTGATCGACTCTGAAACTCTTGAACAGCACTGGCGGAGAGCAATTGCTGTCTGATGTCGCGAACACGCTAATGATAGGGCCGACAAAGTTTGCATTCGAAAGCTCCTCCGTATCAACGGTTCTAATGGTCTCTAACGCCCCATCCTCCTCCATGTACTAAAGGACGAGTTGCTTCTTAGTATACTTAATCAATAAATGAAGCTCCTCAATGTCATTCTGAATCTTGGCTTCGTGACCTCGTGAAATCTTCTTTGCGTTGTTAATGACTCTAAAGCGGACAATTCTTTTGCCGCTATCATACTAGATTCGAGTGTAGGGGTGTTCGTCTTTGTAGTTTACCAAGCCCGCTCGGCAAAGACCGTCCTTTAAGGCCGTTAGAATCACTGAAGTATGGCCCTTAAGCTTTCTCTGCCGTTTGCCGACAAACGAAACAGGCTCCTGCCATCGCGAAAGATCCGCTTTGCTCGGTAAGAGACAAATTGATCTGTCATCGATCTCGTGATCTTGCAGATTTGCATTACGAATGTACAGCCAGTCCAGACCGCTCTTTGGCGATTCGATGATGGTGGTCTTGAAGTGGTGCGAGAAAGTGACCTCGACCGTGTCAAGAGTCGGCCAGCCATCTTGCTCCCATTTCCCGGAGACCAGGAAGGACTCGCGACCCATTATGAACCTCGAGTCTCGCATGCGCATACCGAGACATACACCCCACCATCTGTCCTGCTCATCCTGGAACATATCGCAATGTCCAGTGCAACGAATGTAGTTGTCGTTCCGGCTGCAGACTGCAGTCAAGATTGGATTCTTCTCGTAACTCTCGTATGGACCCCAGATGTTGCTCGATCTGGCGACGGTGATTATGTGGTCCTTGAATGTGCCACCTTCGGAGATCAGTAGATAGTAAAAACAATCTTTCTTATAGATATGCGGGTCTTCTGGACAGTTGCCGCCAGTTCCTTTCCACACAATCTGTTCTTTGGACAACTTCTTGCCTATGGACAAGTTAATCTCGAAAAGACTAATTGTAGTCATCGGACCAGGACCATGCAGAACGCCTTGCCATCCTTATCCCAGGGTCGATCGTCTGATTCACATAAGCTCCTGCAGCCGATCAACCACACTGACTCACTCGTGGTATATCAGGAAATCTAGACGTGTCCAATGCCCTTTATATTATAGTCTTGCAGATGCATCAGGTATCCGCCTGCTTCTGGTAGTGCCTTGGTCACTGTAGGCTACTATAACGTTCTTCGAAACACGATTGCCGCGACATGGATTATCGAGAGGTCGTCCAAGCCAGTAACACCACACCAAGGACTCTCGGCCCCCTTGGCATACCACAACGGCTACTATCATAGCTAGCTTCATCTATTCACGTTGTAGTAATCCGACCCGACACTCATTAATGTTTAGCCTGCGACTTGCGCCAAGTTGGATGGTCTTATCTTGAACTAGAGCGAGTTGAAGGAGCCCCACAACCAAGATTAAGCTGGTATAGGAGTTATTAAAGAACCCGACCGAGTTTCTTGGACTCGAACTCAGGTTGTGTGTTGCAATCCTTCGACGATGGACCGGACAGTCTTTAAGCCTGTGAGCACACGACCATGCGATTAAAGATCTATAAGATTGTAGCGCTACTTCTCCTTTCGACATACACATTCATCCATTGTTCAATCGCAGTCTTTCAGCTGCAATACTCTGTCATCATGCCTTAATTCACAAAGCCTCGCACGCTTGCTGTACCGGTCAAGACTCCGCAGGGTCACTTCTTCTTTGCTAGACACACCATTGAGCGTGTCAAGCGGTGGATTTCTGGCCCAATGAGGAAACTCTACTTCTTGCTTGTCGTCATGATCATGACTAACACCGCCAATGATTTTGATCGCTCCATAATCATAATGAACGGTCTTCAAAGTCTCTCATACTGGCAGGAATACTTTAATCACCCCTCTGGCTCCATTCTCGGCCTTTTCAACGCCTCCATAAGTCTTGGTTCGCTAATCGGCCTTTTCTTCGTGGCCTACACCATCGACTTGCTCGGTCGTCGCGCCGGTGTTCTCATCGGATTAGTAATCATGTGTCTCGGTGTTGGTCTCCAGACAGGCGCCGCCAACTTTGGAATGTTCGTTGCTAGCAGGCTTCTAATTGGATTTGGCGACTGTATTGTTCTTGGATCTGCTCCTCTTCATATCACTAAGCTTGCGCCACCACAAGACCGTGCGGTTCTGGTCACTCTTTTTAGTGCTTCATATCACTCTGGCGCTTTCATCGCAAGTTGGGTGACATATGCGACTCTGAAGATCCCTAGTGACGAGTCATGGCGTCTACCCTCTTTGCTTCAATGCACTTTCTCTATCATCATCTCCATCGCCATCTTATTCACACCCGAGTCCCCTCGTTGGCTCATCAGTAAGGACCGATCCGAGGAAGCATTAGACATCATTGCCAAGTATCACTCGGTCAATGGCGATCGCGACGACAAGCTTGTGCAGCTTGATTACAATGAGATCGTTGCAGCTATCAAGATGGACCAAGAGGCCAACCGCACTGGCTAGCTCGACCTCGTCAAGATCCCTAGCAACAGAAAAAGATTGGGCATCATCACTGCGGCTCCAATGACTCATACTCTCAGGTCTGGCAATGGAATTATCTCATACTATCTCTCTACTGTAAGGTCTGATCTGATCAATTCATCTGTCTGTCTGACAAGCTCTAGATCATGAAAGATATCGGCATCACTTCTGCAAAGACTCAGCTCGGCATCAACGGTAGCATGAAGTCAACTTCCCTCGTCACCAACATGGGTATGTCCTTCTTCGCAGACAAGATGGGTCGTCGCCCAATGTACCCGATCTCAACCATCGGTACTTTCTTCGTCTTCAACATTGCGACTATCTTGGCAGCGCGTTATGCTGCCACACCTCACTCTTCTATTGGTGCCGCTTTTGTTGCGATGCTGCTTGTCTATGGCTTCTTCTACGACTTCAAGTATGTTGAGGTACCTCCTCGCATGTTTGTATGACACTGACAGCCAATTCAGGAACGGCCTCATGGCTACATACACGACTGAGATCATGCCATATGGTCTTCGTGCTAAGGGCTTCACCTGGCTCAACTTCTGCGTCACGCTTTCTCTGTTCTTCAGTGCGCATACCCACACTCATTCTGCATTGATATGTGCTGACAATCCTCGACAGATCAATACATAAACGCAATCGCTCTCAAGGCACTCGAATGGAAGTACTACATCTGCTACTGCGTCTTCCTCGCCTTTGAAGTTCTTGTCATCTACCTCTTCCTCGTCGAAACTCGCTACACTCCTCTTGAGGAGATTGCAAAGTACTTCGACGGCGAAGAAAGGACTCTCGATGTCGCTGCCGTCGCGAACGAGCAAGTCAAGCACGACGCTGATGGAGAGATCAAAGAGAAGGGGTTGACTGTACAGCAAGTTGAGATTGTTGATAAGGTTTGAAGGATGTCCCGAGTTCAGACAGATGTATCGATAATAAATCTATGGAGCATGAAAGTGTTGTCCTCATCACTTGACTCTGACGTATTTGACCTTACGGGCAAGCCAACATCCTACAGTGACACTACTGAATGCTCCATTTTCCTCGTCGTTGAATACCACTGTCCAGTCTCCAGGAGGTGTTGCATCCAAACCTCTTGGGTTTCCCAAAGCCCATACGTTGTTCTTGCCTATCTGTCGCATGATCCAAGCTGGGCCGCGGCCGAGATAACCATCAAAAGAGCCGTATAGGGAACCGCAGTCTCCAGTGACCGTGAATGAACTATCACATTCCTCGTTGCGGTAGATTCCAACAATGTCTGCGCTCGAAGACTGTCCAAGATCTTGTTTGTCGACAGCCTGAAGGCGCACCGCTCGCAGGGTTCTGTTATCGTCTATGCGCTTTACGTGGAGGACATTATCCTTGAGAGTAAGTTGCATGCTATCAGACTTGGCTTTCGTTTCAGAGGTCAGTCTAGCAGTTTCTCCCACGTTTCCAGGACCATAATTGACCGCAATTGTACCAGGCTTCTCTCTGTCGCCTTCTTCCACTCCAACGTAGAGTTGAGTTTCATCGTCGAGGAAGTTGCCCTTCCATGCTGCAGGCACACCAATAGTCTGTGGCTCAGGCTCAGATATGTTTAGCAACCTCTTCACAATGAACTCGGCAGGAACAGCTGGCGCGGTCTCAAAGTTGTGCATGACCACCACGGAAAGGCGCTCTCCAGGAATCTGGAATCTCCCATGTCGGAAACCACGAAGCGCGCCACCATGACCGATGGCAGACTGGCCTGCAATCTTCAGTCGCGCAAGTCCATATCCATACGAGGCAAGTGTGCCATCACGGAACTTCTGTTGCTGAGATGTCGTGGCGTAGAGACTCTCAGGGTCTGCTAAGCTCTTGTTCAGGTATTTCTCGTAAGCAACCATATCCTCGAGGGAGGCGGCGATTCCAGCATCACCAGCCCATTCTATCCGGTTGGTTGCAGCAAAGTATCCAGTCTTTGCGTTTCCTTCGTATCCGACAATTGGCAGTGGAAGCCCGTTGGTGTTCGGGCAAAGACTAGCTGTACTCATGCCAGCAGGGATGAACAGTCTCTCTGCAAGCAGCTGTCCAAGCGAGTGACCAGATACGTTCTCCAAGATGCGTCCAAGTACATGGAAGTTAACATTAGAATAGCTGTATTCGGTGCCAGATGCGAAGTGGTAGCTCTTGATCCTTTCGAGAGCTTGAGGCGCATCGTGAAGATACGAGAATCTGCCGTCAGGATGGGCGCCCCAGAGAGTGGTCCTATGATTGACGTATTAGCGATTGGACCATGCATGCAACACGGACACGACTCACAGGGCCCAGTAATCGCGGATTCCCGACTGCATGTTGTACAGATCAGCGACAGTCACGCCGTCGTCGCCGCCACATGCAAGGTTTGGCAGCAGTTTCTGTAGCTCGTCTTCGAATTGTTTCGCGGCATCACAGTCGCGCTCAGCCATTGAGGGGGTAGGACGTTTAAGAAGCGACACCATGACCAAGCAAACCATCTGCTTGGAAATTGAGCAGATCGGGAACTGAGTTTTGGTTGTCATCGGTATGCGCTGTTCCAAGTCGGCGTATCCCCAAGCGTGCTGTCCAAGCACCTTGTCATCCTTCACGACGGCGACAACACCGCCGGGGCCGCGGCTTAGGTGTGGCACAGCAGCAAGAATGCTGTTAACATCAAAATTGTCAGTCATATCTCAGAACCTGCGCTGCGGGTCAATGTTTTGACGATATATCGCAGAGTGATGGTGCTTGTCGTTGGTGCGATGTGTACTCCACGAAGCGCCTGCGGCGGGGTCTTCGAGGGGGCGCATCCGTGCCCGCCTTGCTTATCGATAAGAAGCCGAACCGAGCCGTCAAATACGTCCTCGCTCAAATCCCACAAACACGATCGACTCCCACTCTCCCTCATCAACCTTGGAAGATGCCATCGCTTGAAGATGCCCCACAGCAGCGCCCACCACCAGTCTAAACCAAGTGTTATTCTGCCAAAATCTCGCACACACCTTCTGTCCACGGCAAAACACCTGTCCTCGAACCGCCAGTTCCCATTGCCTCGAATCGCAGGTGCATCAACGCGCACCCATCGTGTCTTATCCGGGAGTCGGCGCAGAGATCATAAACACTCAAGAGCTAGAATATCGCGAGGAAGAACATGCCTGGAACATCACGAAGCACTACGCACGAGGCACGGTTCCCTTCGGTCGGACCGCCGTGAGGCTGCTGAGGTCTTGTTTGTGGCCTCCCCGGCTCTAGTACAAGTGTACGGGGCTACTGTAAGTTGATCAGACAATCGAGAGTCGCGGATTCGATGGGCGAACTGTGAAAGGTAGTGGCCTCTGGGGCTGCACAAACTTGCTTGTGGGAAAGCAATGCTACTCATTCTACACGGGTACTATCTGCCTATCATACGAACAAAGCAACATAACACCCACTCTGACGGATCTAGGCACCACCAAGCTTTCAACCTGATACAGTGCCGACATAACCATGTTTGGAGATGAGTCCGGCGGTACTCAAGCCTTCACTAACGTCTGTATGCAAATGCATGGTCGAGAATGAAACGGATGCCCTTCGCCCTATAGGTATCATCTTCGACGTAAGAAAGGGTTGTGACGTTTGCATCCCAAACGATCTCCTTTGGATCTTGCAGTTCGTATACCGGCCATCTAGCAGAGGTCTCATTCGTTCTCATCCAGCTATTAGGATCGCGGTCGTGGATGAATGAAGCCCATGTTGAACTCATGAGAATTGCGAGCTCCTGGTAAGATTGCGGCTGATCCTGGACTGGCTCGGTCGAACGACTCAGACCACGAGTGTTGTTGAAGACATATGGGATCTCTTCGGCGTGGGGTACTCCAGCCTGCACTGGGGTGCCTGTGGACCTGGTGTTAAATCGGTAGGAATATGCTTCTATGCCTCTAGCCGTCCAGGCTTCGCATGTTCCTCGACGATTGGCCACAATACGTACATCACCCCAGTATGCAGCGCTGCGTCGATACATCGCACCGCGAGAGTCGTTCATGGTTGTGTTGCCTAGCTCCTCAACACCCGGAATCCAGTATTCAGGCCCGTCGGGGTACGCGGCGAGTAATTCAGGTAAGAAAGACTCTGCAAGTGACGGACTTGCGCCAGCATAACCAGTTGCTTCTCCGGGAACTTTGCCGAGCTCCGTAACATCGGAAGCAAAGTCTTGAGTTGTGTTAACACCGACCGGTGAGAAAGAAGTACCTTCATCACTGTTTGCGCCATCAATAATTGGCACGTGGACGAATGCACCTTCGGCCAGCTGCTGGCTACCCCATCTGGCGATGAAGTCTCCATCGACAATGGGCTGCCAATTGCTTCCCGCTGTAGAGTTGAAGACGTCGTTGACAATCTGATAGTCGGCATGACGGAGACAATCGAGCGTGTCGATGGCTGTGCTACAACTGGTCAGATTCACGAGATCATCGTAAGCGGGTTGGTATGCTGCTTCGACGTCGAAGGAGAAGTAGAAGATCGGATTGCAGGATTGCATGATGGCTGCCCAGAACAAATTGTCGTCGCGGCCGTTGTATGCCGTCAACTGGAAGCCGACTGAAGCCGCACCTGCAGACTCGCCCCAAATCGTGATCTTCTCCGCATCACCACCGAAAGCACCAATGTTCTCCTTTGTCCAGTGCATGGCAAGACGTTGATCTCTCAGCGCAATGTTGGTTTGACCCTGACCCGACACCTGTTGTGAGGCCAAGAATCCCCAGCCAGAGAGACGATATGCAATGGAAACACCAATGATCGGTTTGCCAATCCGGACTGAGTTCTCGACAATGTAGCTGAGGTTGTATCCAGGCATGCGAGATCCGCCAGTCGTGAAGCCGCCACCATGGATCCAAAGACCAACGGGAAGAGAAACATTTTCGTAGCCCGAGGGTCTAATAACATTCAGATAGAGACAGTCCTCTGACAGGGGAAGATCTGATTCCCCAGAGCCGTACCCGATGCAAGCTGGAGCGTACTCAGTTGCTTGGTAGATGTTGTTTGAGAAGGTGGTGTTCAGTGACTGGGGATTACGGAAACGAAGACCGTTGATAGGTGGCTGAGCGAATGGGACACCAAGAAAGTGATCTTGGTTATAGGTATCCGAGTGTGTGCCAATGATGGTGCCATTGTAGACTCTGACGATAGCTGGGTTGTCGGTTTCACAAGACAGCTGGTACAAGTCTGATCTTTGCTGGCGGAAAAAGGCGTTGACACTGCCAGTCAAACTCAGCAGGGCTGTGAGTTTCGAGCACCGCATTATCAACGAAAAAGTGAGAGTAGGAAATCCGATGTGGGCGAGAAGTGTTCATGGGCGCAGAATCCCCGCTTTATACCCCAAAAATATGCTAGCCGCAATGTTGGAGAGCTGACAATGACAAAGATCTAGGCAAGCCCAGTCGTATACCTCTCTATTGACTTTTCCCTAGTCCAAGCCGAGAGAGCTTTGTTTGATGTCCAGATCGTTGCGTTGCAAGGGTATGAACTCAGCCGAGATGGTCATTGATTCGAATTGACATTACTCATGCAGTGCGGTCTGTGGAACTTTATCAAGAGCAGGGTGTAAATGTGTTTGTGGTAAGGAGCGATTGCCCATCTCAACTGATCCATCGTGAATTGCGGTATCGGTATGGGTGGCGTACGCGATGAATGTTTCATTGAATGAACTATAACACGTTTCCTACTTTTTGACCTCTCCATCCTTGATGTATACCTCTTCGTAGCCAAATGTACGGCGCGTTCCTTGAGCGTCTATGAAAACAGCCTCGTCGGGGGCGACATGCAACTTGTAGAAGGGATCATCGAAAGCACGTTTCAAGACTTCGATGTTTGGAACAGTAAGTTCAACGTAACCATCGAATTCAGCTATCTGACTTGAGCCCTGACCGAACTCGCATTGCTCTCTGAGCTCTAATGGTGTGTGGTACTGGACAAGAGACATTAGTCTAGCAAGGTAGTGATTCATGAGAACTTCGAATGTGTTTACCTGGACATATTTGACCACACCATGTCTTGCAAGCCAGTCATTGACAACGATTGGGTGTTTCTCAGACCAATACTTGTGGAATTCTTGTTCAGCAATGTCGGATCTCCGCCTGACAAGCGTGGTAAGTTTGTATGGCCTGGAAGAAGTCGCCATGATGCAGAGAGATGACTGTAAGAGAGTGAGATTAGGGAGAAGTGTAAGAACAACAGCGTAGAGGTCAGCAATATCTGCCAGTTTGCAGTAGTGCTCAATCAGTTCAACAACTCAAGAGGCGTGTAGTTCGTATCTCCTGGTGCCGTTGTAGTCATTGTCAAAGTCTAAAGTAGGTCCAGCCGAGGCACGGACACAACGAGCCGTTGATAACTTAGTCATTCCACGACTTATTCATTCCTTTCTATCTCCTCTTTGATCATCCTCTCCATTTTGTACAGCATCCAGCTTTGATGTCAATGCATGACGATACGGCACAGGATCATCCTCCAACTGCCGTGGAAACCTCGTCGTCAACGAAAGCCCCTTCCCAGTCCAGATCCCGGGTCAAATCGAACTTGAGTGCCGAACAGCTTCGCCAAAAGCGCATCGTCGACCGCCGAGCACAGCAGGCTTTTCGTGACCGCAACAAGGAAAATGTGCGTCGTCTAGAACAGGAGCTTGATGAGTTGCGCGCAAAATGGCAGTTACGGGAAAATCGGCTCTTGCAGGAAGCGCAGCGTCTTCGCGAGCAAAATGAAACACTCTTGCAGCGTTTACACAGCATCGCTTCCATTGCTACGACTGCTGCAGATATCCATCACGCATTCCCCAACGCACGTCAACAAGGGGAAAAGGAGGTCGATGATGCTCCCGCCGAGACCTTTTCGCCGAGCTCACCCGATTTGACTGGTCAGACCAGACCAAATGACCCGCTCCTTCAGTCGGAGCGCAATGCTCTGCCTGCGTCTGTCTTTCATAATGAGTTTGTCACTCTGCCAGCAGACCGTGGCACTGCCGCTCGGTCTGGTTCGCCAATGGCCTCCGACGTGACAGTTGTCCCACTTCTTCACTCAAGAAGTGTTACGTCTGACCCAGAGCGCACGATATCAAGACACCCTCAGATCCTGGACGAGCATATAACGTCCTTTACAACCAATACGGCACCCGTCACTCCCGTTCCCATGGATGCATCAGCTAGAGCCAGTCCTCTTCGCAACCCGGTCGAATTGGTCAGCGCTATCTTACCAGTGCACCTGCCTGCAACGTGCCCTCTGGACCACATTCTACTTGGCTGTCTTCAGACTAGTCGAAACGCGCTTTCTGATGGGGCTTCACCGGAGTTCGTGACTGGACCGCAGAGGGCATCTGTGAGAGGCTTCTTTGATGTCCAGCCTGACTCTTCTGTGCATTCAATCAGTAAAGTCATGTGCGAGGTGATGTTGACATTTCCATCGGTCGGCAAGGCAGAACAACTGGCTCTGTTCTATCTAATGCACCGAACAATGAGGGTGATTATAGCCGTACGTTCTCAACTTTCCACGCTTGCTAATTTCGTCAGTGGATGGTTGTCCCCGAACAGAAGAGTTATAAATCCATGCCTGAATGGCTGAGGCCGACTGTTACACAAATCACTGTTCCTCACGCTGCATGGATTGACAATGTTCCATGGTATGCATCCGAGTCAAAAATCCCTTAGGAGTACATGACTAATCAGTTGCCAGGCCAGGGGTACGAGACAGGATCGTTACGTATCCTTATGATTATCCTTATCACCTATGGATAGCGAACTTCACTTAGGCGGTTAAAGTACACTAGCCGCATAAATTGTCTAATGCTTATATTAAAAGCGATAGTAATATAGTCTTGCACTCTATTTTTAAGAAGCACATTCGCGAACTAAAGCATTAGTCTATATTACTGCAGTTTAGAAAGGTCTTCCCTAATCTTATACCAATTATGTTACTAAATTACCCTGCTAGAATGACCTAACTAGCTATAGAAGTGTTATAGTTAATAGGTACGCGCTTAACCATCTTAGGGCCCTTAGACATGTTAGGAAATCATTATTAGTTTATCGTTTCTAGCGAGTAATTTGCAAAATAGAGGTAGATTAGGGCCTTCTTATAATAAGTAAGGATAGCTTAATAGTATAAGATTAGCTTTCGTAAAGTGCTAGCACTAGACTTCGATGCTTAGCATAACGTTCGCCTACTACGAGCACCTTACTTATGCCCTAGACTTCGCTCGTAGCTAACTAAGCTACTCTACTTTTTAAGATATTTACTAATATTCGTAAACCGTAGAAGCGACATTAATAGAAAATCTTCTTAATTAGTAAGCTTTCTTGCCCTAGAGATAGCATCTTATAAAACCTAAAAACATTTACAGACATCTATAGATAAACGTTTAGAGCTTATAATTTATGCCTACCTCTACCTCGATCTTACTAATCGAGCACTATAATGCCATTTAGAATCAATTCGCGAGACATAAGAAATATTCCTAGTTCTATTAGGCAGTTCTAACACTCTACTATAGTAGTATAAGAGATAAAGGTGCCTATACGACTATGTTACTTAAAACCATTAACTTACTATTAAAATGTTAACTAGAACGCATTTATTTACCCCCTTAAAGGTCGGAGCTATTAAGCTCTCTTTACGCATAGCTATAGTTAGTCTAGTAATAGGATTAAAGTGAACGTCGTTATACGACTAACATTATCTAATAGGCGCCGCTTACCTAGTACCGCGCCTCTAAGAACTATGTCTATTAGGATCTTAGTAAGACTTATTACGCATAACGCGCTACGGCTATACCTAGAACCCTGCTTATTATAGAGGGAACTATTATCTCTATATAGTGTAGTTAGCAAGCGATCGTTAATAATAATTATTATAATAATTATTAGATGAGCTAATTAATATAAGGCCTTAATTTCTATTAAGTAATTACTCTAACATCGTAAGATTATTATAAGTGTATTATAATAATTAGAGGGGCAGGGTCACCCCCTTAGCGAACGCCTAGAAATCCTAAAAATCCGGGGTTAACTAATTAGATTGCGTTTTGGCCGTATAACGTCATGTCCCGAATTTTTAATAGTTTTTATTATTTCTTCTTCCTTTTTGCTTAATTCTTAATGACTAATATTATGGCTAGGCTAATTGATTTTTCTTAAGATAATATAGCCTCTTAGGTCACTTCTATCTCTTTACTTACTAAGAGAGATAACCTAACGGACCTATACGCACAATTAGATCTCCTAGATCATATCTATTAATCCTACTAGCATAAACATAGTATTAAGTAGCACCCTAAGCTTACTAGCTATATTACTCCTTAAGCTAGTGAGAGAGAGGCACCCTCTTATATATGGCAGGCTAAAAATGGCCTAGCTATCTACTATATATAAGAAAATAAGCGTCACTTCCTTTACCTTTAATACTATACTACCCCTATACGTTCTTTTAAGATTATCCCTACTACCTCTACTATAGGGGCAAGAAACCATCTATATAAGAAGCACTTAATTAGCCTAGATGGAGTCCCTATACCTACTACCGCCCTAAAAAGACCTACTATCTTTAATAGCTTTCTACCTATCTTAAAACGATAATCCTACCTTAAAACACACCCTCCTATTACTGCCGATGTCTTTAATTAAGCACTTCTTAAGTAGCAAATACTAGATTAAGTCTCCCTAAGAAGAGCTACCTTAAAAGCATATAATAAACTCCTTAAAACGATAAATCTAGAAGTAAAAGCTCTTTACCTTACTTCTTATAATACTATATAATCTAAGGCTATTCTAGCATACTAAAAGAGCAAGGAGATAATTAGAGGACATATATTAAGGTCTAGGAGTAAGGTAACACTCTCCTTTAATCTCTAGACTACTAGAAATAAACTTCCCCTCCTAGGAATTTATTACTACTATATTAATAAAGACTATAAACTCTAGGTCATTCTACTAGCTCTACTAGAAGTCTAAGGCAGTTATTTAGGTCTTAACCTTGCTAGTTACCTTCTATTAACTATAGAAGACTATAGTTTAAAAGAGAACCTAGGTTTCTTTATATATAATAACGCCTTATTAAACGATACTGCTCTCTTAATTCTAGCACGATCTATACCTACCCTAGACCTAAAGAAACATAGACTACGCTGTCTAGGACATGTATTTAACCTTACATTATAGGCGGTACTCCTAGGAGCTAATAAGGACTACTTTAACATCGAAACGAAATTAGCTAATAAAATCGACGAAGCTATAGCTAAGTTCTAGGCCCTAGTTAAGCTTATAGATAAGCAAAAGTAGCTTCTATTCTAGTAGAAAAAGGGGTGTATTAGTAAGAGCCATAACTTCTACTACTATATTACTACCTCTACTTAAAGAGAGGAAGAATTTTAGGAAATTTAATAGGAACTAGATCTAGACTTCATCTACTAACTTATATAGGATAGCGGCATACGCTAGAATACTAAATACGACATAATAGATAGGCTTCTATAGCTAAGAGTATCTATAGATATATATATAGGCCGTTAGAACCTAATATTAAAAGATCTAGAGAAAGATACTCTTACCCCTAAGGACTAGTAGGACCTAGCTAATTTTAAGGCTCTATTAGGGCCTATTAAGACTCTTTCTACTTATTAATAAGGCAATGCTATTAATAGAACATATAGTGCCTTATAGGAATGGCTATCTTTAGTTAATATATATCTTACTTATTTTAAATAAAAGAAAAGAGAACTTAAGTATAGAGATAAGTCTTACTTTAAGACTAGTGTTCTACTTAGCTAGAAGAAGCTTAAGAAGTACTATAAACTAAGTGATTAAGTACCTGCTTATAGAGCAGCTATAGCTCTTTATCCTAGCCTTAAAATGGCCTAGTTTAAAAAACACTAGGAAGATATCTACCCTACCTAGATTACTAAGACCTTAGAAGAAGTTACTACTATGTAGAAGGAGTATAAAAGTAGTCCTACAAGTACTATAGATGCTTCTACTACTAAGGAACTAAGTAGCTTTAACTAATATAATCAAATCCTCCTAGAAAACGACCTAAAACTAGACGAACTAGAACGCTTCCTAGCTACACTAGTAGAATAGATTACTAATCCACTTATATGGTGGAAGATACATGAACTAGACTACCCTTAGTTGTCCCGTATAGCATTTAATCTACTAGTAGCACTAGCTATGTTATCTAAATGTAAGAGAGAATTCTTAAAAGGAGGTCGTATACTTGGCCACGACCGTCCTCGTACATAGGGGGATCTAGCAGAGGCTACAGAGTGTCTAAGATCATGGATGAACGCTAAACTCATTGTATTGTAGCCGTATATACTGATCGCTCATGATCGATCATGATTATCGCGAGCGTGAGCGAGCGAGAGACCAAAATTCAGTGAGCGATCGAAACGAGACCCATTATCAGCTCAGTATCACTCGCTGACCACACTGTCTCCGCAAAAGCAGGAAACCAGCACAACGTCCCTGGAATCTACACCCAAGAGCAGATCGAAGCTTGGAAATCGATTGTCGACGAGGTTCACAAGGCCGGAAGCTACATCTACCTCCAGTTGTGGGCTCTCGGTCGCGCGGCAGAGCCTGAAGTTCTTTCCAAAGAGACTGGTCTTCCTTTGAAAAGCAGTTCCGCAGTGCCGATGGAAGAAGGTGGCGTCGTTCCTGGAGAATTGTCGGAAGAGGAGATCCTGGAGCTCATTGCTGATTTCGGTCGGGCTGCAAGTGCTGCTGTGCATCAAGCTGGCTTCGATGGAGTTGAGATTCACGCTGCCAATGTACGTCCATTGCCTTAGTTCGCTATCGGCATGACTGACTTTGATTCCAGGGCTACCTCATTGATCAGTTCACCCAAGACACATGCAACAAGCGCAATGACAAATGGGGTGGAAGTATTGAAAATCGAAGTCGTTTCGCTCTCGAAGTCACAAAGGCGGTCGTTGATGCTGTTGGCAAGGAAAAGGTTGGCCTTCGACTCTCGCCTTGGAGTTCCTTCCAGGGTATGAACATGGAGGATCCGATACCGCAATTCTCGCACCTTGTTTCCAGCCTTCGCACTTTCGGACTTGCGTACCTCCACCTCGTGGAGTCGAGAATCGCTGGAGCTAGCGACTGCAATGGTTCTTCTGGTGCCAACGGATTCGCCATCGACCTTTGGGGACACACATCCCCTATCTTCCTTGCCGGAGGGTTCAAGCCGGACAGCGCCCGTGAGAGCGTGGATGAGGTCTACAAAGACTCTGATGTTGTCATTGTGTTCGGTCGTTACTTCATCAGCAATCCTGACCTTGTCTTCAAGATCAAAAACGGCATCGAGCTTACTGGGTACGATCGCTCAACCTTTTATGCTACGCAGGATCCTCATGGCTATATCGACTATCCTTATTGTGCGGAGTACAACGGTCAGATCGGGGCTTGAGAAGTCTTGGATATCAGCGTTCAGAGCGACTCATGTTGGTACTTATAGATTCAACACGGTACGCTGTCTTGGCCCCTACTGTAGATGAAACGTCAGGTACGTATGACTATCCTGTTCGAGCCCAGGAACTGGCTACGCCGTAAAAGCGCTCCACAGACGTAGTCAAACGTATCGGGAAGGGAGCAACGCCAAAGACTTAGGTAGCGTCACAATAGGTGCCAATACACTGCATAACAACATGTCTGCTCCGGAACTCTGGCCCACCATGAAGATCCTCTGCGTGATGACTCGTATGACGTGACTGTATCTACCAGGCCTTTGAAACTTCACTTTACCATTTCTCTACTAGATCAGCTGTTCTGAGTTGCGTGGTACTACCTTGCCAGGCTCTGAGATGTGCGTGTACGACCGAAGACACCTTCTGAACCTAGCTTCGAGCTCAGATGAAGCGGCGCCAAAACGGTAGAGGAGAACCAGGTATTCACAGTATCATGGCATGGGACCTACAGTATTGCGATGTGAAAAGGTAGAAGCTCGAAATAGGAGATTGGACTCAGTCCCTTAGTCCTGATCAACGAAGACTGGAGCAGTGCACGAAAAGTTTGGGTGTGGCAAAGTCCTTTGCTCACTCCTGTTTAGACTTTCGAGTGCAAGGTAGACCTTTAAAACTGGAACGACGCGCTGCAGGTAGAGCACGAAAGGTCGTCAGAAGATCGCAGAATGTAGTGCAGCCCCTGCGATTGGCAATCATGACTGCACTCAGTCGAAGATCCAGAATAGATCGATCTGTTTCAGGACAAGGAGCCGCAGGTAGGCGTCGTGACGGAAACACCCTGAACCCAATGGCAAAAACGACGGAAGCGAAGGCGTCTTTGACCTGTGTTTCTGAATGCCGTAGGATTGAACGCACATGGAGGCAGCCTTGGGGGTTTGTAGACTACGATAACTTGACGGGGGAACATTGTGACGAGCTGACGAATGAAGTGCTGAGGTCGCGAACACCTTGGGATGAAAGATGAAAGTCAAGCTGGCGACGGTACGACTGTAGCCTCTGCGGGAAGGTCCTGTATTTGTGTGCATCCATGCTCTTGAGTCTTGACGGCCATGCTCGTCTGACCTTTGCTCCTTGTTCGTTATCGCTCGGCTTGTAAGCACCGGGACGACGAGATGGTGGATCGGTGTTCGCGAATCGAGAGCAAGAGGTTGCTATGGGCTTCTCAGAGTGATTGGGGCTCTAAGCGAGCATTGCCGTGGGCGTTTCGCGAAGGCTTGGACCTACAAGAAGGTCCTCTTGAACTGGCCATGGGTTCAAATGCTGGTAGAAGTTTCGCGCGACTTTGTGCTTTGGCTGCCGCGAGGAACGTGTGGGCGAACACACTCAAGCGCCGAGTCTGGGAGGACAAGGTGCAGGCAGCCCACCATGACGATGAGAGGGCGAAAGATTGTAGATTGTTTGTGTATCCTTGCTCTTACAGCCCCAGCTCTTGATCGGGCAGAACTTGAGTTGTCGACAAGTAGGCAGCCGGCGCCGGACGATGGCGCGGTGTTGTGGGTGTTCCATGTGCTTCCTGCTCTTGACGTGTTTCTTCTTGAGTCTTGTGTTCCAGGTCTGCGAGGTCGGGATGATAGGGAAGGAGAGGAGGGCTCAGGAGGCTGCCGTTCGAGATTCGAGGACCTGGTGCATTTGGTGCAGGGTGACCAATGGACGCTTCAGGCGCACAGAAATCTGGAGGCGGAGGAGGCGAACGGAGAGGCGGTGGACTCAGGAGACGGCCGGGTCGTTGAGCTGATGCAGTCGATGCGCGGATGCTCAAGGATCATGGCGTAAGGCACCTTTCGACTCGAGGCGGGACTCGCGGGTTTGCAGGAACCTAGGGAGGGCCATGGCGCAACAATTTCGGGCGGGCAAATTGTGCTGATGGCACGTAGCGATGGTCGTCTAACGTGACGCGTGCGACTGTCGCGGCCGGTTGTTTCAGAAGATGTTGTGTGTTATTGCAGCGTGTTTGGTGACGATGTTGACGACCTGTGCGAAGTTTCGATGATTGTTATCGATAACAAAGCGGCGGCCGCGGCGTTTGGCTATGGAGCAGTCCTTCAAGCTTCTCTTCCGCTCCGGAACTTCTTGAACGACTTCCATGCTTTGGCCATGAAGAAGCCTACATACCACGACCCAAGATCGACTCATGAGCATGACAAACTCGAGTTGCTTTTCCGTCTTATCAAAATTACAGACAACCACGGTATCCCGTCGAGCAGAGTAGACCCTGGTACACCACCTTCCTCATTCCGCTAGTCTGCCTATACGAGCATGGGCCTACAGGTTTATCTCTGTCTTCCATCTAGAACAATCTCCCATCGCAATGGCCAAAGACCGAGGAGTTGGAACAAGAAACAATGAAAGATGTTACAACGATGGTAGCATGAGAGTGCAGAAGATTGTCACCTTGCAGGACGTAGTCTCAAGGCCATAGTAGTGAAGGCGAAGCATTCCCCACTCGGTATGCGATAACGCTAGCAAGAAGTGGCGTACAGCCAAATGCTCGGCATGGTGATCAATCTTCAATGAGCAAACACTGAACACAGCCCGCCCTCTAAACCTGGACTTCAAAAGAGATACAATCTTCGCAGTCTTAAGCGATTCGTTCCTCTGTTCATTGTACCTCCGGAGCAATTGTCGAGCCGGATCCTGCAACATGTCGCAGAATCGGCTTACCTTCTCACTACAGAAGCTCTCAATGTCGAGGGTGTCGCTAGTCACTCTCTTCCTGCTTTCTATCCTTCCAATCATTTCTGCTAACCCTCATGCCATCAGTGTGCAATTGTCTGCTAGAGCAGTATCTGTCGGAAATGGCACAACAGGAAGAGTCATGTTTATCCTTTCACCTAACGGGACAGATCCTCTTAACGACACTAATGATACCACGACACAAGATTTCTTAGGGTTAGGGTTAGGGGTTTAGTATTTGGGCTACTACAGAATGAACCGTATCTAAAGGGCGAGCCTACCCGCTTGCTTCTAGAGGTCCGACTCGGCTCGGATGCAGTATAGCAAACTACTTTCAAAGCTACTCGTACTACACGAACTCCTCCTCGATCTACTCCTTCCGCTTCTTAGCTTAACCATGTTACATGTCTAAAGGGACCCCGAAGGAATCTCTACCGATACGCCGCTAATCGGAGAGGTCTATCTACACACAACCGGTCAGTCTTTCCTCTAGGATCATCTGACTTAAGAGCCTAGAAAACTAGTATAGACCGCGTCCTCCGGATCGTCCTGCTTGTAGTTATTTTAATAAACCCGCCCGGGGGGAAGAGACCGGAGACGTAGTAGCTTACCGCTCCGCACGGCCTAAAATATCATCCCGGAGATGCAATAAATTAGCGCGGGCGACGCTAACGTCTCTCGGATTTTACGGGTCCCTAACAGGGCCGTCTCAGCCAAAGGAAAGTGACCCCCTTCCTTCTAAAGTAGGGGACATCATGTGGAACAGGGTAAAGTCCTTTTTAAGCGCGCTACGGTGCGCTATCGGTCCTTCCGTTCCCTCCATGTATAGAGGTTCCGAATTTTATTAGTGAAGTTGATCCAGGGGACCAAAATATGATAGAGAATCCGTATCTCCAAGAGTTTATCGACAGGTAAGCCGGGGGAAGAGCGCGATGCTAGAGCCGCCGCTAGCATAAGCTGTCAAATGTTTAGGAGAGCTCCCGTCCGAGGATTTAATTATCGCTTATTAGAACGTCCCGCTCATGAATCTCCTAATGAGGTCTCTATTAGTTAGAGTTTTCCGAGGTCGTCGCCCGGATCCATTGTCCTTCGTTCTCCCTCGGTAGCATCGGGCTCTAGCGACGTAGGAGACGCAGTCCTACCATCTAGGCCCGATGTTAAGATGTCGTCCGGATTTGTTATGAAATCTGTTCGTAGCGGAGCGTAGTGTCCGCCGCCGGTCGGTTTTGTCGGGATCATCTAGCTCCTAGATCTTCTTTTGTCGGAGTACTTTAAGGGAACCGGCCCTAAGACTCTTTTCCTCCTATAGCCTTTGATTAGCATGCCGCCGTCCTCATTAGTCGCCGTAATCTAGGTCCATTCCTGCCGGAATCGTAGGGGGCCTAAGCAGGCCCCCGTATCCGGCTCGTAGACCGGCAAAGCGATCGGATAACCCTTCGACGATTTCCGATGTTATATCGCCGTCCCCTAGCTTTTTCTCGGCCGGTCTCTCTTAGGGACTAATGACTCCCCTTTCCT
>JGI24891J29808_1000189_pt1 | contig 68965 bp, 51 predicted proteins | sample FreactcultuFSWF8_FD_29808 | JGI IMG/M metagenome (IMG submission 29808)
TGTGGCCGAGTGGTTATGGCGCTAGTTTCAGGCTCACCTGAAATGAGTTTACTAGTGGGCAACCGCGTGGGTTCGAATCCCACCATCTTCACCATCCTTTTGCCCTCGTGGGCACTGTTTTGCTGTAGAAACCAAGCCAGATATGCAGGAATTAGTTGGTATCCTTTTAGCACGCCGTAAGAAGAATTTGTCTTAGGCGGAGGAAAACTCCAAAACTTAAAAGCTGCCAAGACTTCACAGCTGCCTTTGCAGCGGGCTTGGCGGGGTCACCCTGATCGTATACACTTTGGGCGCCATACACTCGACCATGTCTCCATGGGCAAAAGTGATACTCGATGGTGTATAATGCTCGAGAGGTGTGCCTTCAGCCCAATGTATATCTGGATGATGCCCAAAGCTGGAAACTCTTGGTAAGAGCGATTGATCGTTTTGCAGAGACCGGCTTCCAGCAGGTCCTGCCAGTGTATGTCTTAGATCGCGAAGCAATGCGATCATCTCTGCGCTGTCGGCCAGGTGAGGAGCACCATGTTCATCAAAACTAACATGTTTAGTATGTCAAGTAAGAGATAACCGATTTTGAACTAAAGACTGTTTATGGAGCATAACCCCTTCACCAAAACGCCCAAACGACGTTGCTGACACAAAGACAAGATCAAATAAGAAAGCAATCGTCCACCCTTAGTTACACTAGAGTCCGTTGATCCATTCGCCATAAACCTCGTGAAAATCTTTTTGATTCTGCCTGCCGTCATTCATCGCTGTCCTCACTGTGCAGCATCCCAACATGACTGACTGGAATCTCTTCCACCCATACTGCCCAGAGATGCGGTGTTTTAGTAGTCCTTGCTAATGCCCTCGACGGGACCAGCGTAGTCGTACTTGCCCTTGAACTTGTAATAAACGACTGCGGCGATCCAGGTAATTCCGTAGATGAGGATGGTCCAGTTCATGTCTTTGGCATCGGGATGAGGCCTGGAAGGGAAGAATAGCATGACCCAGCAGAAGGACAAGAAGGTGATGGCGATCAAGTTGATTGCGAGACCCCAACGACCCAAGCTGAAGCGACTAGGGAGGAGAGACTCCTTCAAGATCCGTTTGCGAGCCATGCATCCAATGCAAATGATGTACGAGGTCAGAAGACCGACGCTGGACAGACTGGTGATTACGTTGAAAGCTGTGTTCGAGCCGATGACGATGAGAGAGATGAGAACAGTAAGAACCACCGTTACAGTGCAAGCATTGAGAGGAATGTCCATGCCAGGTCGCACCTGTCGAAGTTAGTTCTTGTACTCGGAAGATAGATCAAAGTTTTACTTACTCGGCCAAGGAAAGCAGAGAATGGGAGACCGCCATCTCTAGCAAAAGCAAATAGTTGTCTCGATGTTGTTGTGACTTGGTTGATGGCAGTAAAGAATAGCAGGACACAGACAATAGCTGTCAAACCTGATGCACCAGCTTTTGACTGAACAGCGTTGTAAAAGACCTGCATGTTGTGTTAGTGTCGTCCCAATGCAGAAACATGGATCGTCGCTTGTTTACCTGAATGTATCCTTGACCGAATTTAGTGTCGAGAACGGACTCAACTGACCCTCCGAGAGTGAACATGAGGGTGATAACGGTGACGAACCCTAGAGCATAGTTGACGACGGCAGTGGCTGCCATGGATCGCGGAAGGACCCATGATGCATCCTTGAGCTCTTCTGAAAGATGGCAAGCCGAGTCGGAGCCAAGAAGGGTGGTGAATGGAGACAGAATGCCGACCAACGTAGACAATCCGACGTTACCCCAACCCATGTTGTCACTGAACTCGGTAAAGACTTTCTTTGCAGGAGTTCTCTCAGCCATGACCCAGAGAACGACGATGATGGTGAAGAAGCTGAAAAAGAAGAACAACAACATGAAGCCTTCGAGCAACGGTAACTTTTTGATGGCCACAGTGTTGATAAAGATGCAGATGATGACAATTCCAATGGTCATGAGAGCCGCGTGCCATCCAGGAAGTGTGTAGCCTTCGATGTTGAGGGCGATCAGACCTTGAATGTTGAGTGCTGGTGTATAGGCGCTGGCACACATGGCTGCCTGCCATCCCAGAACACACATCCAACCTGCGGCTCAGGTCAATAAGGGTGATGGGTCTTAGAATGAGTAATTACTTACCAACTATGTACGAAAGGAAACGTTGGTACTTCGGTGGAGCGAATTCACTAACCCCTGTTGATTATGTCAGTCATTGCGCTTCATCATGGCATGGTTAGCAGATGGAATAATCTCACAATGGTATTGGCCACCTGCTGTAGGCGCCCTTCGAAAACGTTAGCTGATCGAGATCCATGCACGATATTTCAATGTTACGCAAGACCCACATTGATGCCATTTCGGCCATGGAAAGCATGCAGAAGAACATTCCCACCGCGACAATAAGGAACATCCAAACACCACCGGCCATTCCTCCATTGGCGAGAGTAACATTTGAGGAGCTGTTAAATTTTGGTCAGTTTCCATGGAGTGTTCAATATTTGGCCATCACAAACATCAGAGCGACCACCCAAGCATTGCCCAACAACAGACTGAAGCCCCAGATGGAGACAAAACGGAAGTTACGCTGATTTTCGGTGAGTATGGTGCAGTATATGGTGTTTCAAGAGTTCAACACTGACTCTGAGCTCTTGAAGCTTTCCCATACGACGCATGTCATAATCATCGTCCTTGGTGCCGCCCTTGGTTGCCTCGATAGTTGCTGCATCTTCGGCATCCTCGATTTGGTGCTCGAACGAACTGGCGGTCTGGACAGACGAAGAGTGCTTGATACTATCCATCTCAATGGCGGTGGAGGACATGTCGGTGGAGAGGAGAGGTTCGCGCGAGCAGTCGGCCAAAGAAAACGAAGTATTGGACAAACGTCTGGTTGGAGTTACACACCGAGTTTGTACTCGGAAGAAGACAGGACGCATGCAAGGATAAATAAGTCAACTCGCTCGGAGAGACGATTCCTCACAGTCTGTGTTTGGGCGGCAACTGTTAAGGGAAGGAGCTAACGGACGGCAAATCTGCGCCGAGTGAATCTAGCAAAATCGCACCTTGATAGACGGCGCAAGGGTTGCTGCAACTACCCACCTTGCATCCCACCAAACCATGGAGTCATGGTGCTACGAAGGACGGGGGCTAGAGGTCACCTCGCACCATCCTCAGCAGAAACGGATGTTACACATTGCTGGGAAGAGATAAACCTGACTGTTCTCACGCCATGGTGTCGCCTTATTGTTCAAAGCCGATGCACTCTCGGACAATCACTTTGCTAAAACCGACCTGGTCTCAATGACTTTCCTCTGCTTGTGAGCAAGCAGAGAAAGCAAGGAATTTTGCGCCAAGGTGGCTTCGATCAACGCGCCAGACCAAGGTCAACATGGGATTGACAGCGGCAATGTTTGACTGGGCTGGTAGTCTGCGTTGGTGGCTCTGCAAACACCTTGCAGATGCTCCTGCTTCAGTGAACCATTTCGGTTGCAGGGCTTGCACTGAGGGTTGCAGATTTGACAACGCCAAGCCATGGGCGACGTCTTCCGAGGGTACACAACAGCTTCCCACTCGCAACTCTGCAGGACACAAACCGGGATGTCGTTTCCTCTCATTCAAGATCAATTACGAGGAATCTCGATGTCTAGGCGCTCAGATATGACAAGATCGCGACTATGCAATGGTCGAGGCTAGCCGAAAGTAAAGCAGTGCCGATGCCGTTCAAGGCAGTATAAAGCACAACTTTCTCGTGCTCACTCAAGTAGACCAGCATGACTTGCATAATCTCATCTCCTGCTGACAGTCTGTCCGACCCATTGACCGCTGCTGAGAAGAGGCCATAGTTCGCCTCCACCAATCTCCCACCGCATCGTGGATTGGACCCAAGTCTGTGTCGTTGGCTGTCCTCTTTCCCATGATAAACGCCTGTAATACTCGGCATGTTTCGCTACTCACCTTGCAGGGTGAGCGCATAATCTTGAGTTGCACAAACAGCCGCTTGTTCATCCATCCTCAGCCCTCGCCTGACACCCCCCAAAAGACCGTGTCATATATGGTCCAGACATTGTCGTAGGCTAGGGCGTCCCCCTTTCTCGGCCTTTGCTTTTTCAATTTCGCTAAGAGTAGTCGGAAAGCTTGGTTTTGGTTGCCAATACCTCAATTAGGGCGCAACCTCTATCGCCAGACGTCTATCAATTATGGCGCGGTTCGCACAGGGACCTCCAGCCCACCTTTGGATCGCAGTCTTGATATCTTTAAGCTATTCATGCTTTACCTGGTTTCTTCGAATCTATGCAAGAGTTGGCTACTATGGAATAGATGATATCGCCATTACCATCGCACATGTAAGTCTTCCGTTTTCTGGCATCTAGCCGTTGTGGTTCTTCTCATCTATGCAATTTGACTTTGTCACTCGAAGTGTCCAGTCGGCTCCATTATATCCACGAACAACATGATATATGTCGAGAACAAACAGTTGACGCAGCGATAGGTCACAGCTCTCGCGCAATGGGCATCCTTGATAGTGGCACTCAACAATGGCCTTGGTGAGCCGGAGGCGGTAGTCGGGCATGAGCACCTCAATAGTATGGCTCGGGTAAGTATTCTGAACGTCCCTTTATCAGATCAGATTCCTGACAATCGAGATACAGGCAGTCGTCGCCAGCCAGATATTTTATCTCCTCACGATGGGGTTGACAAACCTCTCCCTAACTCTGCTGATGAGAAGAATATTCTCGACCAATACCAAACACAAGATCGGATCCTACATTTTGCTCGGTGTCATCTCAGCATGGCTCGTCCTTGCAGTCGCCGCTGTCAAGTCCAATTGCCCATCGACACATATACTTGAAGGGGAGGAACACACATGTCCTAACGACGTACGTTCTTGATTAGGTTTCTGTTACAATTCGCTGACCTGGCGTAGATATATCGGTGGAGAGCCATCTTTGCAATCACAATCTGCATTGAAGCTGCTGTAATGGGCTTGCCTATTTACCTCGTGAGCCATCTTCGAATCAAAACCAGCAAGAAAATGCTTGTTGTCTCAGCCTTTGCGTATCGAATGCCGTATGTGAAATACTCATCGTCACGGATTTAACCAATGCTGATCTGGACCTGAAGTATGATCGCCTTGTCTGTACTATATATGAAGGTCTACAGCAAAGCAGTACGCTCCGACGATCGATCACACCACTTTTCGAAGGTCATCGTCTGGCAGCAAGCGTCGATCTGCTACAGCCTCTTATCAGCAACCCTACCTTTCGTTCAAGCTTTCATGCGTAGCTTTACAACAGGCGGCACAGCTTTCGGCAGCATAATCTACGGATCTCGCAACAGCCGGTCCAACAGCTCCGGTGACACCTCAAGAAGTAGATCGCGAAATGAATCATTCACTCCGCAGTTTTTGGGCCGTACGAGGACGGTCTGCCGTGGGGCGGGCAAGCAGACGAACAATGAAGCCCATCGTGCGTCAGGCGGATCGCAGGAACTGATTGTCCGGCGTGAAGTTACTGTAGCCGTCACCCAAAACTGAGGACTTGCTTGAAGGAATTCCGGGTTTGCGCAAGGATTGTTCGGACATATCAACGCCACGTATTTACGCATACATAATGACATGTTAAATATTCTTACCCGTTCACAACCAGTATTGCGGCACAGAACGCATGCAGACAATGGCAAGAGAGAATATGCCTAAATCTTGGGGTGTCACAACAAGACGAGGATGCAAGACCTAAGGAACCTCCATTCTCATGTATCATGCTCATACCAATGCAACGCAGAAACCATCTTCAGTTCTGTTGCGTGCATTGTTTCTTTCCAACGCAATCGCTCCTGGAAAGGTACTGCAAACATGAAGCACATAGTTGCCCTAGCTCAATGCAAGGACTCTATGCTCGTGTATCACATATCCGGTCGATCAGCCGGAAACAAGCACCTGCATGAAGTGGCTGCATCTGGGCGCATGAAGCGGTCGGTGGCTGCATTGCCACGTGCAATCCGCGATCCATAGCCTACATGATATCCATTGTCAGTTTGACGTCTGAGAACCATGTACCAAGAACTACTTCGTTTTGCTTCTCCACCTCGACCTGCAAGTATCGTTTGCTCGCAGGGGCCCGTTATGCTGTGCTCCAATGCCACGCGCTATCAGCCATGTTATCTGTCGACCAGACACGTGGTACCATACACGTCCGCAGCTACAACTATGGCAGACTACTCGCCGGATCAATCGCATGCACCGAACTGTTCTGAGCCGCAAGGCGTTGTCGCTTGGCTACAGTACCGAACTGTTGACGAGCTCGCATCGGCACAAGTCCATAACTCCTGAACGGATGTAAGATGCTCCCTTGCCCTCGGTCATGCTTGGGGCGTACTCGGCACACTCGGTACTTCTAACAGATAGCCATGTTCGTGTCACAGGCTTGCCTCGGCGCCCAGTTATTGTCATCGCTTCGGCCTCGTACTTGACGATTGTCAAGCCTCTGAATGCACAACAGGTACGCCTCCGGACTCTGTCGAGAGGTTCACCAAGCCATCTGTCCTACATACAAGACCTTGGAGAGGAGATATCCTGTCTGTTGGTACTTGACTCCCGTTCGACATGGAGAAAATCATCGCAGGTGGGCTTTGTCCTTGCTTTCTTAGCTCATCTTCATCATCGACTTCCTTCCACGCCCGAGAGGTGTATCATACTCGTGAGCTTGAATGACGTGGAGGTATTTCTGCGTGAACACAACAGATCCACATGCTGTGCACACGGAAGATCTGGGCTGCTTGAGGTTGCACTTTCACTTGTCCGTGACTTCGTATCGTCCACGATGTCTCTAGTGACTTCAGGCACCGCTCAGTCCATAAGAACCGCCTATGTTCGGGATGCGTTACCACAAAGTCGATCTCATAATCTCGAGGCCAGGTGCAGACGACCGCTTTTGCTTGCTCTTGGTATGCAAGTCCGGATGAGCTTCGTCAGTCAAGATATCTCGTAGAAGTACTTTCGTAAGCCTGTACGGCATTTCGATATCGGCGCCGAAGCATTACGTGAGAAAGGTCAATGTCTAGCCTCGATACATGTTCAGTGTCGTAAGTGATTTGATCATTGAGCGTTCGTCAAACGACTGCTACGTAACAAGGTCCATCAGGTTATCAGCTTCGAAGCTCAAAGGGCAGGGGTGTCTGCAAACAAGGCCTTGGAGAAAGCCTCGGGGTATCTCGAACCAGCGACCTCCGCGGCCTCGCAAGCCTTTCTGATCTCGTTCGTCTCCTCGTCAGTAAGCTTGACCTTCAGGGCGCCCAAGTTCTCGTCAACACGACTGAGGTTGGTGGTTCCTGGAATAGGGAAGATGTCGTCGCCCTGGGCCATCAACCAGGCAAGGGTGATCTGAGAGGCAGTGAGACCCTTCTTCTTGGCGATCTCGGTGATCTGGTCGACGAGTTTGAGGTTCTTAGGGAAGTTCTCAGCGCTGAAGCGAGGTGCAAAACGGCGGAAGTCTCCCTCCTCGAAGTCGTCTGGAGATCTGATGGTGCCTCCGAGCATACCGCGACCAATGGGAGAGTATGCAACGACAGCGACGCCGAGTTCGCGACATGTCTTGAGCAGACCAATCTGCTCGCTCTCGATGTCAAGAGAGAAGGGCGAGTACTCGATTTGGACTGCTGTGATGGGGTGTACGGCGTAGGCACGTCTCAAACTCTCGCTGCTGACCTCTGACAGACCGAGGTACTTGATCTTGCCGGCCTCCTTGAGCTCCTTCATGGCCTGAACAGTCTTTTCCACAGGGGTCTTTCCATCGAGACGATGAGCGTAATACAGATCAATGCTGTTGACTCCAAGGCGTGACAGCGACTTGTCGCATGCCTTCTTAGCGTACTCAGGGCTTGAGTCAACAATGGGGTTGCCCTGCTCGTCACGAAGGTTGGCGAACTTTGTGGCCAGGAAAATCTGCTCGCGCTTGCCAGGGTTTGCCTTGAACCAGTTTCCTACACATTCCGTATCAGTTTTCTGAGATTGCCATCGGTTCATGTTCTTTCAGCAGCATACCGATCAGATCCTCGTTGTCCATGTACATGTCTATTCATAGTTAGCTGGTATGTACATTATCGGCAAGTTCGAGCTCAATCACCTGCTGTGTCCCAGAAAAGCTCTCCCTGCTCGTACAACTTATCCAGTACGGCAAAGCGTTCCTCATCGGGCTTGGGCTTGCCATAGAAGGCTGAAAGACCCATGGCTCCATAGCCCATTCTGGTCACATAAGGACCATTCGTTCCCAACTGACCCGTTGGCAGTTTGGTAGCGCCAATGGCGGACTTGACGGTATTGACGACTTGCTGCATGTTGTTGAATTGTTTCTTTTGATGATTCACTTGAAACAACGATAGCTAGTTGATGTTGCAACTATTATGTTTATATATGCACCTCTCCTCTTCGAACTGCCGTCGACTCTGACGTAAGAGTCCGGAGATAGGCTAGAACAGCTCCGAATGCCCGCTTGCTCCTTCAACTGCTCCGCACCACATTTGTCATTGACGAATGAGACTATTGGTTAATGACTACTGTATGACATGTACATGATGTCTTGGGTTTTCAATTAGTCGCTTCTTATGTCCGTCGAAAGAGAGAAGTTGAAAAATCAAAGTAGGTAGCTTGTAGGTTTATCGCTTGGATTATTTACAGGATCTGTTCGTTCTATGTACACAGTACACTATTTCAACCGCAGCAGCTTAACGCTAGGACTCGCCCAGTGAAAGCAGCTAGATTTCTTTAAAACGACTCCAATAAACGCCGATGCTAAATAGCAACAAATAACAGTTGTCCAGCCCGTCGTTCCAACGTGGGTATCTTAATCATAAGCTGGAAAAAAATGCGAAACAAAAAGACGGTCGTAATAAATTGTCGTGATGATAGATGGTTGTTCATAACGGGTAGGCGCCAGGCGATGCAGTACTGTCGGCCGAAGCTTGACGTTCGCGCCATTCGGTCTTCATCTCGCCTGCACTTTTTCTGCGAATGCTGAAGAAGCTGAGAGCTCGACTAGCAACGCTGCTCGTTGAGCTGCCTGGCAAATCTTCCTCTGTAAGCTCGCTGGGATCTTTAAGAGGATCGCAGAGAGTACGAGCAAGTGGATTGAAGTTGAGGAAGAAGGGTAATAAGGTGGCGCCTGTGAAACCTGCAACGGACACACACAAGGCGTATTGCGAGTTTTGTGCCTTGCTGGCCACATAGGACAAGCCAGGGAAAACACCACCTCCGCAGACGGCTGCAATAAGGACAACACTGCCATCTTTCGTGTATTTGCCCATGCCTCGGATGCTTTGGGCAAACATGAGGGCGAAAAGTGGGCCTTCGAAGAAGAAGACCATGAGCGCCATTGCCGTAGCAGTTGATCCGGTAAAGTTCATGGCCAAAGCGGAGAAGACGATAGTGCCTGTAAGGAAGAAAACGAGCAGGAGTCGAGGCTTGATGACTAGTCCTGCTCCTGCAGCGACAAATCGGGATGCGGCGAACAAGGTATGCCCTATAGCCATGTAATTGGTCTCGTTGAATGTCGGGGCGACTATGGCGAGGTAGGAATCAAAGGTTGTAGCCAGGACTTCTTGTGCACCAACGTAGCAGAACATTGCGAGCGCACCCAAGGCGAGAGTGTACCAGATGACTCGGACTCCACCGACTGAAGCATAATTGGCGTTGTCCATGCGCTCACAAGCATCTTCGAGCTCTTGGTCGGTAGCTTCTGGCAGCGGGACATAGAAGAACGCGACTGCAAGGGCGACAGTGAATAGAGAAATTCCTAAGTAAGCCCACTGGGTATTGATCAGTGAAGGGGCATCGTTCGATTGGCCGAACAGAGCTTTTTGAGCAATGAGAGGTGCGACAACAGTTCCAATTGCCTGGAACCCCTGACTGAGATTCAAGCGGACTTCGACGTACTCCATCGGACCGCAAAGAGCGATGAACGGATTCGCCGAGATTTCCAGTGTAGACAGTCCCAAGCCGACAATGAAGTTGACAATGATGAAAGCCGGGAAAGATGTCAGAACAGCGGCGGGCCAGAAAACCAGGATACCGCAAGCATATATGCTGAGACCAATGATATAACATGCCTTAAATCCGTAGTGCTTGAGCGCAAGTCGACCAAAGGTAAGGGGTCCAAAGAAGTAACCAGCAAAATAAGCACTGTGGATACTCACAGACTGAGCCGGTGACATGTGAGAGACCTCCTGGAACTGCCTGTTGAGGACGTCAAGAAGACCATACTCAAAGCCCCAGATAAAGAAGAGAACAGTGACCATGATGACTGGGAATAGCGATTCTCTTGCAGTCATGTGGACAAAACTTTTGCGGTTCTTCATGTTGACAAAGTCAAAGAAAGTGGGTGTTTCTGCGCGGGTGTTCCTTGTGGAGTTGGTCAACATGGTTTGTGATCGCTCCAGCGTGTTGTTTCCCATATCGGGAGTGGTTAGAAAATCCATCATGCCCATGTCACCCTCCTCGGCAGGCTCGCGAGAGGGCTGTGTAGTGAGATAGGCCGGGTCTGGCATTGATGGAATTCTTTGGGCGACAGCCATCTCGAAGGTGGGCATACGATCGACTGAAGAGTGTTTCTCGGTGACATCGCCTTCGTCGCGGAGAAGATGTGGCATGAACCGAGATACCAGAGGCTTCAGAGCAGGAACACATGCACACATGATCCCGACATTGACCTCAATAGCAGACCACATAAATGAATATGAAGCATACCATGAAAAATCAGTGACATCGGCATCGCGTCCCGTACTGCTGTCTTTTTGAAAATGGAGAATTTGGTTCAGTCGATAAGTCGAAGCAGATTGCAAATAAGCGATTCGGACAATGTCGACAATGGCCACGAATAGACCAAAACCAAAAGTGATGACGAGGATGGTCTTCTGCTTCTTAGGCAGTCGCATCGAAGTGAGGATGGGCATAGGCAGGAATAAGATGGCGAGGTCGGTGATGATGTTGACAGGCGCAGAAGAGAGGTAAATGGTGATGATATCAGTGCAGTGGTGGACGGCTGGCACTGGATATCTGAAAGCGGCTCCAACAGGGCTGCATTGGAACAAGGTGACGAGGGTCAAGGCGATTCCGGCAGCATTGACAACGAACAAGGTCGCAATAGTGGCCCATCGGAATGTCCTGTTGGTTTTTGACAGACTGAGGTAAAAGACAAGGATGGACGTCTTTTCAGCCATCAATGCAGGATTCTAGAACAATAAGCTTGACTTCTCGAGAGGATACCAATGAACGTACATATAACACGCTAAAAGCGTACTGCGATCTCCTCAAGGAGCCTTGCCATGAGCTGAGCACATCGTCTTCATGACGACCAAGTCCGACGAAGGTGCCGAAGCAGATAGAGAACGACAAGCCAAAGGCGAGTAACTTTGACAGACCTAGTCAGCGACATGGCTTGGCAGATCAGTACCTTGTTGCAAACTCACCCAAGCGACAAGCATAAAATAATCATCCAGAAGGACTTTTTTGACGACTCCAGCACGAGAGACCATGCGGGCAAAAACAAAAACGGTGGAGCAGGTGATCATAGCCACAGTGACGGCGAAGACGGCGCTGCTGCGCGAATCGTAGCCACCGCCACTTATGGTCATGCCTTGGTTCTGGTCTTGATCCGACATGTCGAGAGACGAGTTTGCGAGAGGCGAGCGGTACGATAATGAATCAACCCATTCTCCAGAACGAGGAGCGGCGTGTACGATGACTGTCGAGTCCGTGATAGTAGGTGTGGCCCGGAGAGCGTGTGTGGGAGTTGTGAATGTCTTGATGACGAAGCCTTCTCTTGCGACAGCCCTTTCCTTCCCCACGAGTCGTCGGTAGAGAGCAGCAGCAGTCGAGTCCAGCAGTTGACAAGATTGAGAGGCTCGAGTGCAGGCGGGAGAGCGGGGCGACACGTGTATTTGATCGAGGGTTAAGAGTCAAGGCGCGGAGGCGGATTTAGAGAAAAGGCAAAGGAGAGAAGAACGAGGCCTGATCTCCTTGTCCTGACTCTCCTCGTCACCCGCCCTTTCCTTCCGAGCGCTGCCACCTCCCCAGACAATTAGATTTTGAGATGTGGAGACTGAGCCGGCTGGCGGGCACGGCTTTCTTAGCGCGCTTGCGAGACTTTTGACGTGCATATGGGCCACCAAAGCCACCCAAAAACACCCATCGCTTTTGCGGTGAAGGCCACCTTCAATCCTGTGCCCGTCACGCGTTGACAGCCTACTGGCGACTGTTTAGTTCGATCCTTTCTCTGCTGACCATGCGGATATTGTTCCGTAGAAGCTCCTTCCGAGTCTTGACCGCATCGCTCCTTCCTCGCGAAAAGAGCGAAGCCAAGAAGCATGTCCGCCGTTGACGTCTTGATGGCAGATCCTCTACCAATCCCATGGCGTTGTTAAGCGAGCTTTGACCCTTCATCGCGACCGACCCCGCGGTGCCATCAATTCTTTCGGGCAACTGGTTGAAATATCCGCGCTGTCAACGCTGTAACCTCGCATCGACACCTCGCCTGCTTGGGTACACGTCTGCAAGCAACTTTTACACTGCAGTGATCTACGCGTCTTCACCATTCTACAGATCAACATTTTATATCCGCTGTTTGTGACCCCAACGGCACAACGTGGATGAAAGACAAGGGACGGTGACGGCTTTGCCCGCTCTGGAACAATAACGGCCATCAAGTATTTGGCAGTCTTGTCTGTGGCTGACCACGCGTGTTCATTCGTACATGCACAGGCACCAGCCAAACTGTTTTTAGGGAAAAAGACGACTTGCCGACATCCTTCGTAGAACCACTCATCTCTTCTAACAAGCAAATAGTCGAGAGTATTTCGTACCTTTGTCGCAAGACGGGTCTACTTCTTGAAGCTATCCCGCCTATCAGTCACGTTTCCGGTTGCAACTCGACGCGATTAACTTTTCAGCTCCGCGCTGAATAACCACCCTCCGCGTGTGCTAAAGTTTGTCACTGACACTGCTGTTCAAATGCACGATAACTTTCGAAAGTAGGGCTAGGTCCAAAGAGAGGGCGTTAAACGGGTAGTTGCTCTCTGTGGACCACGTGCTCTATCTCGAAATCATTGTGCATTTCGATGGGTAGAACGATGCGTGTTTCCACGGTGTGAGAGTCGAAGTGACAAATTTTACACACGGAGAGGACGTACGGTTGCGGGATGGTTGGTGAAGGATTCTCGAGTTTCTCGACGGCAATAACGCATACCAGCATGTTGAATCAGGCGAGCAGTAACGAGTCGCGACATTCTTTTGGCGCGTCTGCAAAGACCAGATTATTGCAATCGGCCAGGACGTCCATTTCCGGTCACCCGGAGAGTTGGCGACGCATCGTTAACAGAGGTACCCCCTCATCGTTCCTAGCACCCATCCACTGCGCGAACGTGGGTCATATACAATGGTACGACAATTGGAGTGGGTCAATGGTTCCTTTTCCACGCGAGAGACGTCCTGTGCACGCCATCACTTACCCCTACTTACCGAGAAGTGGGTGTCGAGATTTGGGATGAAGATGGGGCAAGCCAAAGGAGCCGACCCACGTGAAAACCTAAATCAATGATGAGGGTTTTGATGAAGCTGCCCTGGTTTTTGACAGGCTGCACGAGCAACGACATTGATTAAGATGGGCGCGACGATCAGATCCCTGATTTTGTGCCAATGACGCTGTTTTCACAACCCCGTCCGGTTCTTTCGCTCTCGTTGGAAACGTCAATACGACAGACATGCCTGCTACAACGAGAAGCATGTCTCGTGAGAGTGATTCAAACAGCTGCCTCTCGACGGGCGGACTCCTCGTACAGCAGCACTGTACTCCATACGGGTAGGAGTGCGACATCTGAGCTCTGCGCGGCTATCTTTGGCGATAGATTACTCGTCAACCCAAACGCCTTTGGGTAATACTTCATCATGATAAGCTGGCACAGTCTTCTCCCACGGTCTCCTGGCAATTAAACAACACATGTCTCGAGACCAAATCAATCACATTGTGTCAGGAGCCCAGCAACCAGTGGAAAGGTTTTCATGCTGGCCGACGAAAATCCTCCGCTATACGACAGCCTGTACGCCATCCAGTTCTCCGGAAACTAATTGGTACTTCTCGCCGATTAACAAGCAAATTCTACGACCGAGACATCAATAAGCACGCTTGTACTACAGACTGGTCATCCTTTCTCGGAAGACGGCATCGCTGGTCATACAACACTATCCGTAATGAATCTTATTCTACTTACAATCTTATATCTGAGAATGAGCATGACAAGGCTCTAAACAGATCACCTATACAGCATTGATCGTCGTGAAGGACCGTTGGCCTTATCCAGTGGAAGTGAGACAAAAGCTGACCACAAGTTACACACGATAATCGTCACAGACATGGAAGATGAGGGGATATAAGATCGATTCATGGCAGAAGAGCAAATTGAAACACACGTTACTCCGCGCTACGTAATTGCAAAGGATACATCGCTGTACAACACAGCCAGGTAAAGCGAAAAAGCGAGAAGTGAAAGCCCATAACCATCAATCGGAAGCATCGTCAACTCAAATATCTCGTCATCGCTTTACAGGAATGCAGCAGCTCCGACAACCATTCCGAGAACGCCAGCAGCAGGCATGGCCACATTGGCGGCAGCGGCACCAGTCTGAGTAGCGACAGTGGAGCTAGCAGCAGATGCGCTACGAGAGGCTGCTGAAGAAGCAGACGAGAGTGCCGAAGAGACGGACGCGGCGGTCGAAGAAGCCCTGGAGGAAGCAGACGAAGATGCTCCCGAGGATGAAGCCGTGGCTGCTGATTGGGACTGTAGGGCAGAAGATCCGTAACTATCACTTCAATCAGCAAACAGTGCTCCGAGGTTATGGATATGTGATTTACTCACACGCTAGCAGCGTTGCAGTACTGGGTCTTGAACTGCGAGGCGTTGTAGGCGCCAGGGTCGTTGGGGCAGTTGTTGTAGCAGACGGAGAGGTTGGTGTAGCCGGTGCAAAGGCAGTCGTAGTCGTTGCCGGCGCATTGCGAGGTGCTTGCCTGCTGTTGAGAAACGCAGACGTTGAGGACGCTGTAGGTGATCATGTGTCAGTCTCTGTGTACAAACAGTGAAGCAATTCATCAAGTCTTCTTTACCTCTGAGCAGCGCATACAGAGGTGGTCGAGGCGACAGCGGAAGTGGTACTGCTTTGAGCGGCAGCAAGGCCGACAGCAGCGAAGGCCATGGTGATGCTGGAAGTACGCATGATGTTGTGCTTGATCAGGTGTATTAAGATTACTGGTATGAACAAAGAGTTTGAGGTCCAAGTCAAGGATCCGAGCACGAATGGAAAAGCGCAGAGTGAAGAGGGATTGAGGAAACGTAAAGGACCTCACAAGCGGTGGGGTCACCTATATAGAAACACGACCTACCCATCTCGGTGCCGCAATTGTGCTCACTCGTGCGCGCAAACCATCTTGTTTCCCGGCCATCTCTCTTGCAGTGGCGGCGGGAAGGTGCGTGTAACATGAAGCTATCCTGAATCTGGGGCCGGTCATGATATCCAGATCTACGCCATCTTCTATTTGCTGACTTCTTATTGGACGCGACTGGATAGCTCTTCCAGATGCCGTTGCCCAGAGACGAGCTTGGCTGCGGCTCTAAAGCCATACCATGCTATTCTTGCTTACACAGAGGTGGCATGACCCCTCATTTCCTGCCAGACACGACTTTAAGAAGCCTTTAGAGCATCTGGTCCGGGTCAGGACTTCCGGTGGCCAGCATCTACAACTTGGTAATTCCTGTTGTCAGTCCGATGCCGCGGCTGAACAAGAGGAGAAGATGGGGAAGTGACACGGTCCACGAAGAAAGTGTTCTTTAATTAGCACTCCGTTCTTCGCCATTCCCTGTCTTGATTTATGGGAAACGACAATACGTCGAGATCGTTGCTCTCCAATCTGCCGGCCATCTCCTTCTCTCACTTCTGACACTTCCTAACCGTCTTCATTCAGGACCTGTCGACGATTTAACACCTGATATATCCGGCCCAAGCATGCAATGGCCCGTGCACCGGTCTATCAGAGATTTGACAGAAATATTCCATTAGCGGCCACACAAAAGCCTCCAGCCTTGCCAACAGGTCCTGGGGGCCTTTACCCAAGCGAATTGATCAATCTACAGCATGTTTTTGGGATGAGTAGTGCATCTGGCCGGGCTAAATTCGATGTGGTGGTTGTCACGACCCTGTATTCAATGAACAAAACTATCTATACTGACAGGAAAACCACTCTCACATCCAACAGTCGCAGTGGTTTAGTGGTAAAATTCGTGCTTGCCATGCACGAGCCCCGTGTTCGATTCACGGCTGCGACAGTCTTTTGCTCCTAGCCCTTTTGCTCATGCCGTATGCATCGGTGGCCCGCTTGCAGTATGTCTGACCTACAGCGATACTCTCTAGATGGCGAGAGCAAGTGCACGTTATCCGCTGAACCTCTCCAGCTATTCATAACCAATGGACGAGCGCTGTTGATGATGTGGGTAAACAAGAATTGGCTTTGAAGATGAAGTTTTGCTCGTGAGCATTGAACATATATTCAGGAGACCACTACATACATGAGGATCTCCACTACGTACGGAAAGAACCAACATTCGCCTGCAAAGCCTGGAAACTAGCACTACGGTAAGTATCAGGCAAAAGATTGTTGCCAACCGCCTGCAACTGCAGCAGCGTAGGCTTCGTAGTGTTGTACTGAGGCCAAGAGATCAAAGGAGCACCACTACCAATAGCATTCGGGTCGAGATAGTTGATGAAGGAGGTGTAGTAGTCGAGGTAAGTCTTCTGAGTGGTAACACCACCAGTACCGAAGAAGATGGCGAGCAAGTCACTACCGTGGAAGGTTCCCAAGACTGCAGTGCCGTAGAGATGGCTGTCGAGGTAACTCCACATAGGGACGACAGATGAGGCAGTGTAAAGAAGTTGACGACGACGAAGATTGAAGACAGCATCTCCGAAAAGGGCGGCCAGACGCTTGTACTGCGGGTAAATGTTGTTGAAGATACCAGTTCTGAAAGGCGAGCCAGCACTGGGATCGTTGGGATAAGTGGCCACGTTAGCAGCGACAACCGATCTCGGTGTATCGGGGAAGGCGCTTGCAACGTAGTCGAGCAATTGCGCATCCGTTGTGATGTTGCTCTGGACCAGACTGAAGAGAGGACCTTCGTCTTCTTGGTCTCCAGCGATCATGGGCACCTTGGCATAATTGCCGTTCTGGTTCGCGACCTCGGGAGAAACTGGGAAGAAGGAGCTCGAGGGGTCCGGGCGAGGAAGGTATGCCAATGCTATGCTTTGGTAGCTGAACAGCCCAGGGACTGAGTCGGCAGCTCTCATGAATGTTTCATAGTCGATAGTCCTCAGGCATTCAAGTGTATCGCTGCTACCAGAGCAGCCAGCTGCGTTAACTACGACGTCGTACACTGCCTGAGCCTTTGGGTGTGAAACTTCGACAGCTGGCACGATAGACCCCGAGTTCATGATAGCTCCACGGAATAGAGCCTTGCCGTTGTACGTGTTGTCGCCACCATTGATGATCAGCTGGTCGTAGACTGAGATGGCGCCACTACTATCGTGTCAGGAATGCTCAGGAGACTTCTACCAGACAAAACTTACGCTGATTCGCCCCAGATTGTGACCTTGTCCGGATCACCACCAAACGCAGCAATGTTTTCAGCCACCCACTCGAGGCCTTTTCTTTGATCTCTGAGTCCGAGGTTGGTGGATCCATCAGCTTGTAGCTCCTTTCCAGCAAGCCAACCGAAGCCTCCCACGCGGTAGTTGACGGCGACGTAAATGACAGGGTGGCCAAGGGTGGCAGATTCGGAGACGAGAGGAGTTCCGTCGTACATCTGTGTGGATCCCACTTCAAAACCTGTAGCGTGATAAATATTCGTGCATTTTTATACAGTGTTTCTCGCACTTACCACCGCCAAAGATCCAGAAGACTACTGGCAGTTTGCTGGATGATGTAGTGCCAGCAGGACGTTGCACGTTGAGAGTCAGGCAATCCTCGCCGGTATTGGTAGCCACCTGTAGCAAAGGTGACATAAGAAGCTCCCCGAGAACGTCAGAAGGGATATCGGAGCTGTCGACCTGGCTGAAGAACTGAGGGCATGCTTTAGGTACGCCAGTGGCTGCAAACGTTCCTGAGGGATAGGCTGCGGTAATTGATTGAGGGGGTTTCAATCGAAGACTACCAGTAGGAGGAAGGGCAAATGGAATGCCCTTGAAGGAATCGACATTCCCCAGAGTGCTGCCAACGACTGTTCCGTTCTTGACGACTGCAGAAGGACCAATGGCACGTTTCTCATCGAGAGGTGCTGCCAGAGCAGCAGTAACAGCCGTAAGAGTAAGGAGAACAGACCGCATGATAATTTATTGGAGGATGATATGTACCTTGAAAGACGTGCAACACAGAGTTACTTATGTTTCTTCTTGCTTGGCCTATATCCGCATTCCAAATGTCTACAGCGGGTCCAAACAGTTGAACGGCCGTAAGATGGTATATCCACCAAAGCATAGCCATCCACACCGAGGTTGGATACAAGTGTAAAGCATCACGCGGTCAAGCTCACAACGGTGAACGAGTGGGCGCAAGCAGTGGGCATCAAAGGGCCACAGACGTACAGAGGCGGCGGTCCGTCCTGTCAAGTCGTGATGGTTTATACTTAACCTTAATTTGAGACCTAGTCCTAAGTCGGTGGTCTAATGATGTCTGGGTCAAACGATGCCAAGGCAGACGGTAGAGCAAGATCAGAGAGGCGGGGGACATCAAAGCCAAACCCATGTAGATCTCTCCAAAACAGAGAAGTACTCCGGTTCTTGCGAGCAACTGGCATACCAGAAGCCTCGGCACAAAATCACGTCCGGAGTTTGCGACTTTGCAGGGGCAGTCAGACTAGCATCTAATCAGGCATCATAACACGAATGTCGGTCCAGAGAAGAGTAATCAATCCTCAAGCATGGAAAATATTGTCGAAAGACCTCGGTGTGACAACAAGCGGGGTTGGAGAGTATGTCGGTACCTTCAAGAGCCACGAGGACTTCGGCAGTATTGTTTCGAAAGCCACGTGCAGCTCCATGAATGTGACGAAAAAATAAACGGTGGGTCTGCTGGACTCCAATCTTCCAAAGATACTAATGTCGGCTTTCTTTCTTCGAGAAGTTGCACAGCGATGCGCTGGTGAGGATGTGCTTAGAATGCTCTGAATCTGAGTCAACTCACCAGTGTTGATAGAGGTTCTGGATACGCAGCTACAAGCCAGCAAGGGTGTATTGATAGTGGAAGCGTCTTATGACTGCAACCTGCAAAGCAAATGCCACCGTGTCAACCCATAGCAGCAAGCGTCCCATGTCCATAACATTTCGGCTCAATCGTAGTGGTCATCAAAAGTCTGTAAGCAGACGATGTTTTCAGTATTCTGGAAGATCATAGTCGTCGTCGTCGTCATCATCAATCGGTCCATCACGCCGCTGTCCGCGGACCCAGTACTCCTAGATACAGCTGTTAGCATACACTTCGGTAATCAGGGCAGCAGATCATACATTGTATGAAGAGTAGTCTCTTCTTGTGGACATGCCAACTTGAGCAGCCACGTTGACATATCCATCCTTGTTCTTGGGACCAGCTTTAGCCATTCCTTTGAGAGCGCTGCCGTCGACTTCGTTCTGCCACTGAGTTCGACAATATGGGCAAGTGACTTGATCATGTCCTTTTGTCGCGGCCCACTGATCAAAGCAGGTCTTGTGAAGGTTGTTTCCACAAGCAGCTTGACACCATACAATGGCCTCGGTCTCTTGAGAGAGCTCCTCGCAGCAGATTGGACAATCACCTTCGATGGGCTTACGCTTGCCATCCTTATCTTCAGCATGGACTGTCTCGGTGGGGAGCGGACCTGCATGATCAAACATTTCATCCAGTTCCGATGTCAAGAACGCTGCCTGGTAGTGCAAAGGCTCTGGGACTTTGAGGACTTTCAGCAGCACATAGAGGATGTGTTTACACTGAGGATTCCGGTTGATTCTGAAGTCGGGACATGTACACTCTGGAACGTGAGTGATCCTGACGGTGTAGATGTTGCCAGTGCTGCCAGCCAGGTCGACTTCTTCCATAGGGCAATGCGGCTTGCCGTGCGGGCAGTCGTCATTATTCGGGCGTCGTCTGTCAATCACGACCATACGCTGGGTCGTGGCCCGATATGCGATCGTGGTATACTTCTGCGGTGCCTGCTTACGAACCCTGTAGAATGTAAGCCGTGCAAAGGGTACTGGCAGTACGTTTGCACTCACGGTTTGAGGCGCTTCTCCTCGCCCTTCTGCGATTTGGTCCTGTTTGGTTTCTTGGCCGACGACGAGACAGCCTCGTCGTCATCTTCAGTCAAATCGACAAAGTTTCCTGCATCCTTTGCTGGACCATCGAGACGCGACTTAGTGGTCGTCTTGGCGTTCGCCTTCGCTCTCGTGTTGTCGGAGTTGACGCATTTACCAGCTGACTTTGAATTGCTTGGTGAAGCATCAGCTTGATCCTGTGATTTCAATGACTTCTTTGGCCGAGCATCCACAGCGGTGTTGGATGTGTCTAATCTTTTTCGCTTCGAAGTGGTGGAGCTAGCGGGTTGTTGGAGGTCTTGGTAACGTTGTGTTGATGTTCTTTCACGACCGCCGCGACGCGGACCAGGAGCCACATTTTCAGACATAAGACAGATGGACGCTGTTGCGAGGGAAGATTTTGATTTTGCCGTATTGATAATCTTGTTTTGAGATGCGTTGCGCGGACTTGAGTTGAAGATGATGTGAGGGTCAGGGTGGCGAGCGCGACGCAGCTCAGAGTCACGTGCGCAGCAACTCTTGGCTTCGTGCAACTCTAGTCGAAGCCGCAAGCTTTAGCCGAGCTGCTCAATCCAAAACATCAAGGTTCATGACAAAACCTTGCGGAGCTGTAATCCATCTGCTGATAGGAGGCGCTCCTATCCGCTATTACCGGTTCATATCCTCCGTGTCTGGAAGATAGTGATGATGCTCATCTGAGCGCGCAGTCGTTACATGCATGCTCCAAGCCGCCTCCGCCATGGTACAGCCTATTAATAGGTCTGCACGAGACTGCCGCGCGGCCCTGCATACGGCATACGGTGTACATGCGCATTCTGCTCAAAGGAGAGGATCCTTCTTCAAACAAATCATAGTTGGAAAAGGCCGGCAATATTGCAAACTATCATTAATATTCGTCGCTCGTGTGGCATAATCCTAGTGCTACTTGAATAACCAAATCCACTCCTTTGATCGCCAACAATGCCAAACGCCCCTTTTAGTCCCTGGAGATTCCTTCTATTATGCACAAAATAAGATACATTAGGTTAAGAGATTACATGCTGATGCCGAGGGCTGCAATGAGAGCCACAAGCAATGCCAAAGCGGAGCCCTTGACATTAGCGGCAGCAGAGGTGGAAGTAGCACCGCAGCAAGCACGGTTGTAAGTGACACCGTTGGCTTTGGCGGCGACCTCGAAGACAGAGCCGTCACCGAAATCATAGTAGTCGACCAACAGCCAAGTGGGAGGACGGTTCCATGTTTCTGTGCTGAGGTTAATAAAAGCGATCGGCAGTTCGAGAGACGATATGACTTACCAGTGCAGTTCTCGTTGGCGGCTCCAAGAGAACCATACTCAATTGTAGCGGCGTTGGTGACGTTGAGCTCGGCCGAGTTAGGAATCAAGATGGATTGGCCAAAGAGAGCAACGTTTGTGTTGAGGTTGTGGTTGGCAAGGTACATCAAATCATTTCTGGCGGCCTTCTGGTCAAGATCCGGGGGACGCTGAGTGGTGCAAGGGAAGGCACGGTCGGTGGGCGAGAAGGGAGTTTCCCACATGTGAGTGAACTCATCAAGGAGGTAGGGGTACTTTGTTTGGTCTGCATTGTAATCCATGAAGGCGACAACACGCTTCTGAGACAGAATCATCTCAGAAAGGGTAGGCCACTGGTCCAGACGCATAGGAATGTATGGAGGCTCATAGAGGTAGTCAGCCAGGTCGGACTGCTGGAGAACGTTGCTGTAGTTTCCGGGCTCGATGAAATCGCTGTTGACGATCAGGAGGGTCACGACATCGTAAGGATGGTCGCGAACCCAGGCGGCGACTTCGTTGAGCTCGCTGAGATAAGTTCCGGCATTGAGGAGGTCGCAGCTTGTGTGGCAACTGTAAATAGAGCCGTTCACGTAGTGGGTCTCGCCTTGAATCATGCGAATACCATCGTTGAGCTGAACAGTGACAGAGCGGTCCTGGTTGGATGCAAGGTTTCCTCTCTGGTTGAATGCGGCGTTGTGAGCGACGACCTCAGTGATGTTGCCATACTTGCGGTTGCAGAACTCGGGGTAGTTGTTGCAAGGTGTAGTGTTGGTAGGCTGGGCACTGCTGCTGGTGCCAGTACCAGTGCCGCTGGCAGACGAGGTGCGGGTCGAGTTCAAGTGCGAGCTCAGAGTGACGGTTCCGTTGATGATGCTCTGAGTCACGATACCTCCTCCACCAACTAGCAGGGTAGCAAGACTTGTGGAACCCTTCGAGGCCGAAGTTGTGGTGGTAGTACTTCCAGTACCAGATGAAGCTGAGCCAGTTCTTGAACTGGACGATGAAGTCGATGTCTCGTCTGCGTACAGAGTAGATGCTGTGATTTGAGAACCAAGAGACTTGTATGAGAACATGCCTCCGGTAAAGACCGCAGACGATGTCTGACTACCAGTCAAGGTGACAACAGACTGGCTGTTAGTGCCACTGCCACTGGCGCTGACTCTGCTGCTAGATCTCGAGGCAGAAGATGCCGATGATACATCCGAGGTGGCGGCAGTGCTGTCGGAGGATTGGGAGTTGACACCCAGGGCCAGGACGGCCGCGAGCCAAAGACTGCGAGGCAACATCTTCGCGCTGTAAATTTGGGAACGATAGGAGGTGTGGTGCTGCCAATCGATGGAGGACGTCAAGGGAGAAGATAGAGAAGATGAAGCACAACAAATCAACTTCCGCTAGCTCCCTGCAGGTGAAAAAGGCCGGCAGACGATGGCGTGTGCTCGAAAACGTGTGACGTCTGTGGAGAGTGTTCGGAGTAGCTGGAGAAAAAAATGGGCTATGTACCCTGTACAATTTGTTAATGAGGCTATCCGGGAGTGCCGCGTAAGTTTACTGGTTGTTGGGCCGCAGTTTGACCCGCGACAAACGGACGCCAGGCCGTGCAAAAAATAAAAGGAGAAAACATCAACAGATCTACCAGGTGATCTGTGTAATTGTTTCGCATATACCATGCAGATACACAGCGATCATATAACTCAAATCATGAAGTTGCATCACTCCTCAAGCTCGCAAGCGAGTTGAACAGCACATTTTCGATGTTCAACCAGAGTCGACGTTGACTTTGGCATGACCGAGGACAAGATGTGGCTGAGATCTCCGCAGGGATCCGAGGGCTACATGATATCATGTCAGGGTCGGTCTGGCTCGTGCTCCAAACCTTGGGCAAAACGAGCGTACAGATACGCGTTAGGATTAGGGATAGCAAGAGATGCTGATGCGGCCATTGCAGATGTCGTAAGCTTGGGCTCGCACTAATATCGTCAAGGCTTTCCGCTGGCCAGATCCAAGGAAAAGCGTCGCGGACTTGTTCTTCCAAGCACATCAACAGAACCTGGGCCGTTTTAGCCCCTTCGTCATCGTGCGGCTGCGTCAAGACGTTCTTTTCCTCTCCGGCGTTTCTGTTCCATCGTCCAGAAATTTCCCAGACGTCGACTCCATAGTTAATCACACCAGGCCGCTGCCGACTTGGTTTCTCGAACCCTTCTCGCCTTCCCCCACACAACACTCTCCACCATGTTCGGTCGCAAGAACCGCAACGAATCTCCTGAGGGCAGGGTCCCGTCAGAGGAGACGGACCGCACGCTGACTCCTGGTATCGACGGTCCCACGAAGGCTCAACTCAAGAGAGCAACTCGCACTCGCATGATCTGGGCTTTGATCTCATCCTTCTTCCTTCTCCTCGCAGTCATCTTCTTGATTCTGGTAGAGATTGGTTGCACCGGCACTGGAAGCATCAAGAGCAGCATTTACTTCATCAACATCAACTTGACCAACATCTTCCCTGAGAGTGTTCCCGACGCCGCTATCATCAACTCTATTGCCCAGACTATTGGTCTGCACGATTTCTACCGTGTCGGACTTTGGGGCTTCTGCGAGGGCTACAATGGACAAGGTGTAACCGACTGCTCGAGTCCCGAAACTCTGTACTGGTTCAACCCTGTGCAGATCATCCTCAACCAGCTGCTGTCTGGTGCAACTAGTCAGTATTTGTCTACCAATTTTACGTGTATCCCAGGCTAACACACCTTCTCAGTCACACTGCCTACAGATCTTACTGATATTCTCGGACTGATCAGAGTCGTCTCGCACTGGATGTTTGGTCTCTTCCTTGCAGGCGCTTGCTTATCTTTCGTGATGATGCTCTTGAACCCTCTGGCCGTCTTCTCCCGCTGGCTTACCCTCTTCACTGGTATCTTTACCTTCTTGGCCGCTCTCTTCACCACCGTCGCTACCGTCATCGCAACTGTTATGTTCATCATCATGCAGAACGCCTTCACTTCTGTCGAGGAGCTCAACATCGGCGGAGAGCTGGGCACCAAGATGTTCGCATTCATGTGGATCGCCGCTGGCTCATCGATCATCGCTTGGTTGATTCAGACCAGTCTCTGCTGCTGCTGTGCCAGCAGAAGAGACGTCAAGAAGGGAAAGAAGACTGGAAGTAAGAAGGCCTGGAAGACAGAGACTCCTGGTGTCGCTGAGAAGTGATCCAAGCCCGGATTCTTCGGACACAAATACAAAATCGCAACATAGAAGAAGGAGTCGAAAGTGTACCATAGAACGACAGATGGTCTGTGTATTTAAGGGAAGCCTGGACATGGCGTTTTGGTTGTGCATATGTGAAGCGATTGGGCTGGAAATATTTAATGTACCTAGAATAACGATATCGAGTTAACGTGTAATGTACGAAAGTCATGACTTTTTTGCCATAACAATTGATTGTGCATCAACTCTCACTCGAAGGATACTATAGTGGTCCAAGGCAGGTGTAGAAAATGGTCTTCACATCATCTGGAGACGCATGTGATAACAGACCTAGATCAACGGTCATCATCAGCATGGCTGCTTAGCTGCTTTGCCTATTAGGATACTAACACTGAATGTGTCATCATCAGGCAAGTATCGTGAAAGTTGACCTACGATGAACGATGTGTGTCCGGCAGCCGGCATGCAGCTGCTGGTCTCAGAAGTGACTCCCGGGCATGCCGAATTTATTGATTTGTAGACCTCAACAACTCAACCATCATAACAACAATGAATATAAACTATCAAAACTCGATTTGGACTTCCACAATAAGAGCGGATCTATTGTCGTCATGAGTGCAACCAGTCCGTCCAATTGACGTAAGCACAGCAGGTGAAACTCAAGGCCTCAGGCAGCTTCTCTGATGCAACCGAGGATTTGTTAAAGTTATTCTTGATCACTTCTGGAAAGAGTGAGCCCTGCTTTGCTGACTACCGATGCACACGAGGATCTCAAACTCGCAAACGGCATGAGCAGTGCTTCGGCCGATGTGCAGAAAATCCTCATGCCCTGCGCTCCCAAAAGGTGAGATTGCATGAAGGAGGCTGTGTCGAGGACGTAGTCCAAAAGGATCAAGGTGTGATCTCTTTTCAGTTTCGCACATACCATGTGTTGATGGTCCTCGACTTTGTTGAACGGCAGTGACCCGCTTGCTTGAGAGATAGGCAAGCGAGTCGAATAGAGTCTTTGTTCTCCAGTCTCGATCTGCTGGTTGTAACGGTTGTTTCATAGTATTCACCGCAAGCATCAAATACATAGGGCAAATATCGAATGCGGCAAAGAGATGAAATTGTGATCAATGGCTTGGCTGCATATGGTGACAGACAGCCGGGTGGTCCCTCAGAGTCAGAAGGAAGCTCGGCTTTGATTACAGACGGTGGCCTGCCGTGCGCAATGTGGCACCCACATCAATGTCCTATGTCGCGCGAGTGAGAGAATGGGCGGCACGTTCCACAGGCCGGTGTTCGTTAAGGCGTCAATCTCCTTGGTGATGAGGAGGAAGGATATGTAACCGGTGTTCGGCAGCGGAGGTGACATCAAACCGTCCTCTTGGACAACAACAAAACAATGGCAGCGTGGGAGTGTTGCGGACAAGCGAAAAGCTTAGAGGCGGAAGCTCTGACCAGGCTATTCAGGAACAGGCAATGACCTTCCCTCATCGGGCGCGTACCTGCATGGCAGCACGGGTCAGAGTTTGGTGGTGAGACGGCCGAGGGGTTGTTGACTTTGGTAGTCTTTGTCTTTTCACATGGTCGACAGATGGCAGACTCGAGCAGATAGCAGGCAGAAGCCGGGAGCGGCTCTTTGTTGATACTGCGAGGTCGTTGTCCCTCGCGAGTCAGACCTGCACGAGCGGTAAAGTTGAGATGGTTGATTTGCGAGGACAACCAACATGAGACGGCGAGTGGCAGATCATTGGAAGGGGACAGGCGAAACGGCTGGCTCGGTAATTAACCCCTGGCTAGGGCGAATTGAGGAGACTGGCTTGACTGGCTTGACTGTCTGTGGGGCTTGCGGTCTCGAGGATGCCAAGGCGCCCCATGTCGAGCATTCCATTCCTCTTCGTTTCTCGACCTGCATCGACTCTTTGATGTTGTTTGTCCGCCGTCTGCTGTTCACTCTCTGACGCTCTTCTTGCACCCATACCATTCACCCCAGTCACTCTTTGTAAATACACGCCAAGTCATTCATTAAACCGCTCCTGGACTCGTAATAGTCGCCCGTCAATAATCACCAATAATACTACTCTTTCTGGATGTACTACTGCCAATAACCGCGCGACCTCCTGGAACCACAAGAGCCGAACTACACCGGCAAACAACACGCACAATGGGCATCACTCTCAACTCGCACCACAGATGGCATGTGCCTCACCAACATGCGCCAAATATCTTGACTTTGGCGAATGCCACAGTCATCGATGGACCAACACTGGTCCAGCGCTCGTCCGAATCGTCGGCCACGTCGACCTGCAAGGCCGGAGACAACACAGGAACCTGTCAGAAGCCGACGACTGCCGGAAACACAACTAGCATCATCATTGGTGTCGCCGTAGCGTGAGTCCAAGCATTGATGATTGCGTCTTCTGCCTACCTGTCTGACATGTCCGATACAGAGTGCCTGTGGTCGTTGCCGCTCTCGTCCTCTTCTTCTTGCATAGACGCGTCAAGCGAAAGCACGCTCAAGAAGATCGTGACGACAAGTACAAGTCTCTCGACTTCGGCTTGGATAATGTACCCTCCAAGGGCAGAGGTCCCAAGGGTGTGCCCGAAATGACCATCACCGACATGGAGAAGTCGACACAGAATATCATGCACAAGGGCGGTCTCTCGCTCGACATGAACACTCCCTACCTGCTGCCCGCTGCTGTCAACAGCTCGTCCTCATCGCTTCGTTCCATGTCTCGCTCCCTCACAGATGGCGAAGATCCTTACCGTCCTGTTACAATGGCCAGCACTCGCTCAGACTCTATGCCTGCCCGCTCATCATCACGACCCCAGCCTGGAAACGCTTTCGTCTACACCGACTACAGCGAACGCTCCGAAAACCTCAATGCCGGTCTCTTGTCCAACGCCCAGCGCATGTCTCGTTCTGACCCCTTCATGGACCAATCTCCTGACAGCATCCACTCGCCCGACTACCCTGCTCCCAGACAAAACTCGCACCCTGCTCCTCCTCCGCCAGTTCATGTCAACAACTCATTTGCTGCATCCGCTGCTCCTCGTACTAAGCCGGCACCTCCAAAGCTCACCATGCCCAACCCTGATGTTTTCCATGTTACTCCTCCTTCACCACCGGAACACCAGCGTGCTCCTGCACCACCTGCTCATGTTACTCCCCCCTCGCCTCCTGTCCACCAACAACAGCCTGCTGCTACTCGTTACCCTGTTGACGACTCTGGCTACGATGGTCTGCAAGCTGCTGCTCCTGATGCCCGCCGTGTATCTGTCATGGGTCTTCGTCCTCTTCCCCCGGACCACCCTGACGACAACCCTGAACAACGTGCCAATCGTATCCGCTCATTCTACAAGGAATACTTCGACGACAGCAAGCCCAACCCTCAAGGACAGTACCAGAACGAGTACGAGGCCGACATCTATGCCGACTACAGCGCCTACATGCACGAGGCTCCTCAAGCTCCTTTCGCCCAGCCCATGGCTCGCCGTGCCATGACTCCTCCTCCCCGCGTCGGTGGTGGCCGTGTCCGCAGCAACACTTCTTTCGGATCAACAGGTCACATCGCCAACCCTGCCTTCCGTCGTCCTCCTCAGCAGCCCAAGAAGCAGCTCCCTCCACCAATCGCTCTGCACAACTTGCCTACTCCTTCTGCTCTGACCGACGATATGACTTTCACGCCCACTCTGTTTGCTCCTCCGGTTTCTTACCGTGACCGTCAAGCCGGCCGTACACCGGACAGCCCCGCAAGGCCCTACAGTCCTGCCGTTCGTGCTTTCACGCCGCTCGCAACGAGCTTCGACGACCTCAGTGTGATTCCCAGCGCGTAAGTCGTTCTTACTCCCCTGTACTGTTCTTCCTTTACTGACTCGACTTCTCACAGACACGCTCTCCGCAAGTCTTCCACTTTCACAGCTCTGGACTTTGCTCCCCCGCCTCGTTTCCGCAACGAAGGCCCCGCAAGTGATGCCGGCAGTATTCGAAGCAACCGCAGCGGTATCTCCAACGTCCAGCAAAATGCCATCCGCGCCGGTGCTTACCGCGTCAGCCGTCTGCCCGGTGACATGGTTGGCACACAAAGCGATCTCAACGCAGCCCTCAAGCCCGCCTGGGACATGAACCGCTAGAGATCCCTTTTACATTGTACACACACCTACGAATTCTCATTGGCTTTGTACATGTGTTGCCAACCAGTCAATTATGATGTCGTTTCTTTCTAGCCTGGCGTTGGGCAGTTACACGCCCCTTTTTTCGAATTCTACCTTCTTCACGTTTCCTAGGGCAAGGCGTATTTGGGACGGGATCTTCTTTTTCAATGTGGGAACTCATTCTACACATGGCGTATCACATCGATTTTCAAATCATCCACAGTCTTTGGCGGCTAATGTTTTTCTATTTTGGTCCCATTCTTCAATTCTTGTTGCATACGCCTCTTTGCCAGCAGCGACTGTTACACCTTTCGACCTCTGTGTCTGGATACTTTAGACTTCGAGTACATACTTCTTTCTTACGGAAAAGTCGTTTATTTCCGATTTATGGTATTGAAATTTTTCCATGCCAACTTGTTTCTGTTTTTGACTTGATCGTTAATTCTCTTCTGTTGTGTTTTTGACTTTCTCGACCAACGCTTCGATTGTGCTTTTCACTATCTGCAGGTCATGTTTGCCTGTTTGAAGGAAGCTCTATATAAAGTCGATCGCTCATTGCTATGCTTCGATTACGTTCCACCTGTGTGATTGGAGCTATAGGCATGTGTACAGACGAGTCAGTTCCGCTCTGGACCAAAAAAACACACAACCACTGATATTGACAAGAAGAAAAAAAGAGAAAAATATCATGAACATTTATCCAAGAGTTGAATGTCTCTGCTGTCCAACCTCCCCTGCCACCTCACCAATCTCACCCCTCAGATACGACAAATACAAAGCACCCAAAAACCTCTCGAACCCTTCATCACCCCGTCACACATGATTCAACTTGATGTACTCTTCATCCAAGTTTTCTCTATCTTCTCGTCCATGTTTCGGCAACACGCGTCCAGCATGAACGATATTAAACAACGTCTGCACGAACAACATGGGCACGGCGTCGAAAACGTACGCATACCATTCATGTCCTTGCAACACACCATCAGCATCTTGTTGAAACTCCACGACGCGGAAAGCGCAGCGTATAATAATCAACCCCGCCGCGATAAACAGAGCGACGAAAAGACGTGGCCAAGGTAAAGAATTGACCTGTGGGATGGGGGCAGCAGCAGCAGTGCGCAGCGCCCTTTTCACGCGCAACCAAAACGTCACCGCTACGATGAGGAAGAAGGCGAAAAAGATGAGTTGGAGAGCCAGTCCTAGCAGCATGATCGTTTTGCCTGTTTTGGCCATGGAAGCTTGCACCATCATGCCGCCCGCGGAAGCTTGGGTGAAGAAGGAGAAGAGGTCGCCGATGACGAAGATTTTTGTGACGAGGGAGGGCCGGATGAGGGAGGCGTGGGGCAGGTTTATGAAGAGGACGAGGCGGCCGTAGATCATGTAGAGGGTTGCCGCGTAGAGGGATGGGGGGAGGATTATGAAGAGTGATTGGAGGGCGTAGAGCATTACGCTGTCTGGGGAGCGGGCGGAGAGGAAGCGCATGGCGTAGCCTAGTGTCATCACTGGAATGATGTTAGCGGAGGGAAACGACAAACTGGAAGGTGGAGGAGAGAAAAGAGAGAGCATACTCATGGCGCCGATGAGGAAGGCGGTGAAGAACCAGGTTTTGTAGCGGATCATTTGGAAGAGGTGGATGAGGGCGCCGAGACCGAAGAGGCCTGCTGCTATCACGGCTAGGCCTTGACTGGGCTCATAGTGGTAGAGACCCATTGTGTGCGGTTGAGAGTCGAGAAATGACTGGGAGAAGCAAAGAACAACAACGAGAAGAAGATATAAAAGAGTGTAAGGACTCGAGCAGAGACAGAGGTCTTGAAAGGAAAGACTGTCTCAAGCAAAGAACGACTCGAGATGTAAAACAAATATCTCGAAAATGAATGTGGTGAAGATAGAAGAGAGATGGTGTGTGTATGAGAGCAGAAGAAGCAGTACAGCAAGATATATCACAATCAACCAACCATGATGTTTGTTTGCATAGCCTACAAGGAGTCGATAAACCGAGACCGTATTTTCGTATTCGAACACGAAGTACGCCGTACAGGCATACCGATGAACGTTTCACCCCCTACAGGGCTGAGCATTATAATTTCCGACCGATGCCTCATTACTAATGCCTAATAGTGGTGAATATTATCCGTAGTACGAACTTATAGACCGAAATACTTGGCTGTGGATGAGGTCCCAGCAGAGGAAAATCGTTGGCTCAAAAACGTTGGATTTCTGGCGAGTACGCAGTACGCAGTATACGATGGACCCACTATTTCTGTAACCACATGGGAGAACTGTTGGTTTCTGAAATTGCATCTTCCAGAATAGCAGCTGTCTTCAATGTCCAGAAAGCTTGGTATGCGATAGGTCGGTGAACAGATCTATCGGGACAAAAGCGGATACCACCCCAGTACCTTCAAAAGCTTCGAATCGATCTTGTGGTTGTAAACTCTCCGGACACGAAGTTTGGTGAGTTCTATCTTGCAAACGCAAGGACATCGTTCTCCAGATCCAGTTTGGTGAATGGTGGCGCTTCCAGGTCTTGCAATCCTTGTACGGCTGTGGCTAGCATGAAGTTTTCTTCGAAGGCTTGGAGAGTCATCTTGACATCGTCGACTTTACTGCCGTGTAGAACAACCTCAACATCGCTTACTTTCTCTCCCCATGTACCGTGCGTGGAACATCTAGCCACGGTTCCAGGTTTCGGGCTTCTGACGTTCTGAAACTCCAGCTCTTTAAGCCAAGGTGCAAGGAGTGCTTCGCCCGCAAGCTTGATATAAGCCTCCTTGTAGCAAAAGAAGCTATAAAACCGCCGCAGTTTTGCATCGATCAAGAGGTCGCTGTTGAATGATTGGGTTTCTCCAGTAGGCAGAGTGACAGCCAAGTCCTTGTTTCGTTGTACGCAGCGATCTGCCCGACCAAGGTTGCCACCCTGGATGAATCTGCCATCTAGCAGAGTGATGTAGTCGACATTGTACTTCATATCCCACCGTTCGGCCTCAGAGAAGATGTCTTCGTAGATATCTATCCACGCGTCGAAGCCTTCCTGGTCGATGGTTCGGTAGTCGTCGCGCTCATTGACACAGACAATATCTGCACCCACAAGAGCAGACTGTGATTGACCCGATGACGGATTCCAGCCCACAAGAGAAACCAGACCAGCTTGGTGAGAAATGTTGAAGTCAATCTTGGCGAATGAACCATCTGGCAGCACAGCACAAGGCTTTCCATGTTTGGGATCTCCTTTGCGGGCAATGTTTACGTCTTTCCAGGGTATGCTCAAGGCTCTAGAAACATATAGTCGTTTCAACATAGCAGAGGCGAGAGACATTCGAGCATCGGCGATGAACATTTTCCGGAGCACGGCAACGCGTTCATTATTCGAAAGGAGTTGTAAGACATCAGAAGCCTATTCGGGTCAGAAGGAACAGGTGGGCGAGTTTAGAGTGCAGGAGCACTAACAGCATCCTTGATGTGTTGACCAGGCCATAGAGATCGGGTATCAATGAGCCAGCACGTCAACCCTTGAAGATCGGAAGTGGCCATCTCCGGTCGTCGTAGTCTATAAGTGATTGCTTTTCCCAAGCTCTGGACAGTCTCGAAGTGAAGAATGTCAGATCAAAGTGTTTGGAAGTGATGAACACATGCACGCGCGGGGCCGATGCGGGCCGTAGGGCGGTGAGGACACTCTGCTTATCGATAAGCTCCGGATGTGTCATGGTCAACTTTTCCCATCATTCAGTTCCTCAAGTCAATCACAGCAACGATGAGCGAAGTCACAATCGGAGTTCTTGCGCTGCAAGGCGCATTCAGCGAACACATCCAGCTACTACAACAAGCCGCCAACTACATCGACTCGGAAGCCAATGCGACAGCGCGAAAGTGGCAATTCATCGAGGTCCGAACAGTCGAACAACTCCAGTCATGCGCCGCTCTCGTCCTCCCCGGAGGTGAAAGCACTACAATTTCCCTCGTCGCTGCCCGATCCGGCATGCTGGAACCCCTACGCGAATTCGTCAAAGTGACAAGAAAGCCTACCTGGGGCACGTGTGCAGGTCTCATCCTCCTCGCCGAGTCTGCCAACCGCACCAAACAGACGGGACAAGAGTTGATCGGAGGATTGGATGTTCGTGTCAACCGCAACCACTTCGGACGTCAAGTCGAGAGTTTCGAAGCAGCATTGGACCTACCCTTCCTGGTTGAGGCAGGTGGTGAGGACTTTGCTACTAGCAACAAGCCATTCCGCAGCGTCTTCATCCGAGCCCCTGTTGTTGAGAAGATCCTAGAGGCACAAACAGGAGTGCAAGAGGCAGAGGCAAGGTTGGACGACACAGTGGTTGCGCCATCAAAGGCAGCGTCAAGCGGACAGGCACTCGGCAAGGTCGAAGTCATGGCAAGATTGCCGGGTAGAGCAAAGGCGCTGAACGACAAGAAGACAACAGCAAGAGAGGTAGGAGAGGAGGGAGACATCGTGGCCGTCAGACAGGGCAACGTGTTTGGCACCAGTTTCCACCCCGAGCTGACTGGAGATGCAAGAATTCACGTGTGGTGGATCAAGGAGGTACTAAAGGCATTGCAGTAAGCAGGGACAGAGATGAAAGTCGAAGCAAGTGGAAGAAGTGGGTATCGGCATGTAAATAATATAAGAAATGCTGCTCATCCTCGATCCTTGGAGAGTGATGAGAGAAAGGCGTGGAATGCATGATAGAGACAAGAAGAAGATGTGAAACGCCAGGACTCCGTAGAAATGCCGTCGCCGAATGAGAAGCTCATCGGTAGTTGTCGTTGTAGACATCGTAGTCTTCCTTGATGGCTCTTCCGTAGCCGCCTCTGCCAGGGTCGAACTCCTCGCGGTACTCGTCTCTGACCTGACCACCACTCTTTCCACGGCCGTATTGTCTGCCCTCGTTGAAGCCCTCGTCGAGATCGGTACGAATAATACGCTCATCCAGCTTGGTGCCGCCAATGTACTTCAGGCAGTCGAGAGCATCCTGGTGGGTGTAGTACTCGACGAAGCAGAAACCGCAGGGGGTCTTTTGGAAACGGTCGAGACCCATGATCAGACGCTTGATCTCGCCGCACTTTGAGAAGAGCTCGTGAATCTGTTCCTCGGTGGTGTAGAAAGAAAGGTTGCCGACGTAGAGAGTGGTTGCGTCCTTGAGCTTGTCCTCGGGCTCGGGCGTCTTTTCCTGGGGAGTATCATCGTCGGGAGCGCGTTGGTATCTGCGGCGCTTCTGGGAGAGAGTCAGTGACTGGCGATGGTGGTCAATGGTGAGTTTGGACATACCTTGCCGACAGTGTATGAGCTGGGACGGTCCAGACGGTCGCAGGTAGTGCGCAACATGATGTTTGCAAAGGTGGTGGCCATGTTGGAAAGGGGGACCAAGAGCAGCAAGGTGGAAGTTGAATGCGACACGCACAAGTGGGAGTGAGAGGGGATAAAGTAAATAGTCGGATGTGAAAGCCTCTCAGCGACGCGTGGTCCAAGCTTCCTCTGATGGTATGCGCGCCGTCTGAATGTTTGATGTTTGTCGCGACCAGCTCCGCTTCTTCTTCTTTTCTTCTTCACTTTTTATTCCGCCGACGACTCTATCCATAACACCCTTCACAATGGCACGAGTGGCTGGGCACACTCCATCGTGGCTCTCGGCTCCTTCACCTGGTTTCAATCTGTTCCAACGAGCGACAGACTCCAAGCCGGCTGCCGCTTACAGAAATGGAAACGACAAGGATGCCTCACACGGCCCTTCGCGCACAATCGCCCACCGCGGCACCGAGCTCTTTGTACTGGTTGGAAACGATATTCGCTGGTCCGACCTGGTCATGCTAAAGGATGCCCCCAAGAACACCCAAGACCAAAACTACAGAGCAAGTCCCTTCGTGCCAGACTAGACACCACTCGACTCTAACCCCAAACAGGTCCTCAAGACTCCCGTCGCAAGCCAGATCAAGCAGCTTGTCGTTTCTCCTCACGGCGACTACCTCGCAATCCTCACTGCTCACACCGTCCACATCGCCGTCCTCCCTGATTCATCACATCTCTCAGTCCAGGATACCTCTCCTCTGCGCATCAAGACTTTCCAGCTCGGTCCGACCGCCCATGTTCTCGAACAAGCCCCCGTTGTCTCGGCCATATGGCACCCCATGGGCTTCATGGGCAGCTGCTTGGTCACTGTCACTCAGGATGCTTGCGTACGTCTCTGGGAGCTCAATCGCGATTCGCGTGCCTCGTTCGATGAACCTGAGCTGGCTTTGGATTTGAAGAAGCTTGCCAATGCCACCTCTTCGGACCAGGACTTTGCCGCTTCCAAGTACGGTACAAGCAAGGGCTTCTCGCCCGATTCGGTTGAGATGGAGGTCGCTGCTGCTTGCTTTGGTGCTAGGGCCACCTCGGACGAACACGGCTGGTCTCCCATGACTCTCTGGATTGCCATGACCGAGGGCGATGTTTACGCTCTCTGTCCCCTGCTTCCCTCAAAGTGGGAGCCTACCCCGACCACCATTCCCTCATTGTCGACCGCCGTCGTAGCAAAAGCCGAGGCCATCTCCCAAGCTGATCCCACTCCGGAAGAACGTCGCATTGTCGACCAGCAACAAAAGTGGCTCGCCGACATCGATGCTCAGGAGCCTTTGGTCGTCTCACATGCCGACACTTTGAACGAATTCGAGGTCTACAACCGTCCTGCTAACCCTCCTGCTGTTCCCAAACTGCAAGGCCCTTTCTATCTCAACCCTGAACCTGACTATGATCAAATCACCGACGTTTTTGTTATTGCTCCTCGTCTCGACGATGACGCCTTGATGCAGGAAGAAGACCAGGACGACTTCCTCGGTCACGATGGTCTCTCCGTCGGTATAGTATGTCTGGCTACTGCTGCAGGAAAGGTTCATGTCTGTCTGGACCTTGATGGTGTCGAAGCTCAGTGGCTGCCATCCAGACGTGCTGCCTTCCGCCGTCGCTTCGACGAGGAAGAGACTTTCTCCGAACTGCTCCTGGTTGAAACCTTGACTACTTCAGAAACCAAAAATTCATGGCCGACCTTCACCCCGACCACAACTAGTCGCTACGGCTTTTTCCTCAGCTCCAACGAGGGTATTTACAACATTTCCCTTGAATCCTGGATCGCTCCTCTGGAGGATGAGCTCATCAACCCTACTGATTCTGGCGCTGCATTCCGTCTCGACGTATTGTTTGACGTCGAGAAATCTACTGTAGACCAGATCCTTAAGCGTAACCACGGTTCTGTGACCTCGGTAGCGCCCGCCTGTCTCTCCATCGTCGACTCTGACTTGGGCCATTTCATCTTGACCGCTTCCTCTTCCCAGCCTCAAGCTGTGGTTCTAGATCTGCCAGTCGACCGATCACTTTACAATTCATTCGCTCCTGACGAGACACCGCTTGCACTTCCTGCCCCATCTGTTCGCCAACCATATCAACCATCCGAGGCATTCTTCGCTACTTCTGCTCTTCCAGGCTTCCTTGACTCTGCTCTTCAAAGAAACACCAATGTAAGAAGGGCAGATTTGAAGAAACAGGTCGTTTTCTCTCCCGTCAATCTAGACATCCTTACCGATGCGCACCGCCTGTTGTCCACAGAGACAAGTAGACTGGGTGCTGCAGCTGCCGACCTCTTCCGTCGTTGCGAGAGAATGCGCGCCGAACTATCAGAGCAGATCCGTCACGTCGATGAACTCTCCAGACGTGCAGATGCTGTAACAGGAGACGATGACGATGGCCAAGGTACTGATCAACCCCGTGTCGTCGGCAAGGAGAGAATCGACGAGCGCATGGAGAATGCACGCAATCGATCAAAGGAACTCGCCAAGCGCGTCGAGGCTATGCGCCGTCGCATGGCAGGTCTAGGTGGCAAGGAGTTGAGCGCAAAGGAAGAAGCTTGGGCAGCCGAAGTCTCTTCCCTTTCTACTAGTCTCGGCGAGACAGAGGCACCCGCACAAGAAAGCATTGCAACAGACGACGATCTTACAAGCCGCTTACAAGCAGTCGGCGAACTGCAACGAGCACTTGTAGCCCGCGCAAAGGAAGCCGCCGAGCAGCAAAAAGCCATCGCCCCTACACCGCAAGATGATGAGAGCGAACCTCAAGATCTTAGCGCCAGTGTAAGCCGTATACCCGTCGACTTCAGAAAACAGAAGATTGCACAGGTGATGCAGATGTTGGACCGCGAGACTGCTTTGGTAGATGCTGTCATGGATCGTCTAGGCAAGCTCAAGGGGCTCGGGAGTTCCATCTCATCTCTGTGAATACCCTTGTTGTGATACATTTCTATGATGGGAAGACGGTCAGGAAATGAATGCGCTTGCCGGACTAAAAATCGAAACTTGCATATATCATATGAAATGAAACTATTACCACAAGAGACTCTCGTACAAGGATGAACTTCAGGACTGTGTGATATCTCAAGCTCGCGCTCACGGGTCATCTGGTGATGTTAACCATTGACTAGGTACTTGTTTTCTTCTTGCGTTGCTTCAATCTTTCTTGATTGTGCCTTCCTTTTGTAAAATATCGGTGCTGCTGCCATTGTTCCTTCCTTCTATATCGCTCCTTCCCAAGTATCGCTCCTCGAAGAAGATATGTAGGAGCGATCCATATCGAATACAACAAAGAATAAATCACACTTGAAAACCCCCCAAAAAGGAAGCAACGACTTACCCAAAGCATCACAGTAGACCAAGAAACAACTTACACAACAACAAGAGAGAAAAAAGTTATAAGCTTATACATATCAACACAATGAATAATAACAATATTTCTGCAACAAGTGGTAGTTGTGTATATATATATATCTACCTCGATAATTCACATCCTAGCGAAATGGTTTAACACCACTACATATATCAACACTGCAGCTGACCGGGACACCCTGTTGGAAATCTCGATCATGAGAAGATAGCGTCGGTGATGTAGGTTTGGGTTCTCGGGCATAGAGAAATAGATCAGTAGATACCCGCGTTGTTTTGGGGAGGGTCTGATGTAAGAATTGTGATGGGCTCATGGGAAGATGAGGAAGTTGTGAGCCTTCTTTCTAATGAGAATTGATTGTATGCAGTATCATCTTTCTCTTTGTCACAAAGGCGACCATCATGACATTGTCGGGCTTGAGATGAGAATGATATAGTTGAGTTGGAGACAGTGATGACGGTAACACGATTAGAAAGTTAATTTAGGACGTAGTCGCGGGTTCAAGAAAAAAGATAGCAGAAAGCATAAATCAATGGTATTTCGCACACCCCAAAAACGCCCCTTATGTAACCTATATGTGCGGTCATCAGAATATTGTAGGTAGGAATGCAGTATATGTACAAATATAAGGAAAGAGGTCATGCATCGCGATCTCCAGTCCGCAGCTCGTCGCTCAAGCAGGTTTCTTGCTCTGGTAATAATTTGGCTACTTTGTCGTCCCTTAGGCTTTCGACACCGATGCCGTGCATGGTGGCTTCTCGTTGTCGGAGGAAGAATTGGATACGCTCTTCTTTGGGCCTGTTCTCGGACATTTGGCGCACGCGTCTGAGCTCCTTGCTCGCGCGATCGTGGACCAAATCTCTTGCTGCGACGACTTTGTCGCCTTCTGTTTCAGCTCGACTTAAATTCAACGAGGCGCCTATCATAGCGAGCAAGATGACGCATAAGATGAAGTTGCCGTTGGATAGATATCGTGGTGTTTGATGTGCCACGCCATCTCGACGTTGGTAGAATCGCTCCCAGTCTTCCCATGTTGCATTGCCCCAGATGTCCGAGTCTCCATGGTGTCGCCAGCCGCTGAAGGGACCTGCGGGTGCACCGGCTCCAGGCTTACCACCAACCGTGCTGGGTACACCACTCCATCCGGCACCGAAGCGATCGTACATTTTGCGTTTGTCCGGATCCGAGAGAATGGTGTGGGCTGCTACGACGAGACGGTATCGTTCCAGCCGCAATGTTTGTGGTACATTGTGGTGATGGTGATGCTTCTCGCAAGCCCCAGAGTCGGGATGGTATAGTTTGACTAGTTCGTAGAATCGACGTTTGCTATACGGTTCGGCTTCGGTGGTGGAGAGGATCTGGTAAGGTGTTGGATGTGAATGGCCTTTGGGTGCCTTTGGCCATGGCATGTCATTCGAGGACGGGTCCGAGTGCGACGACGAGGGGTCCGGCGAGCCAGCCGACATTGGGTCACCGGCTATGGTGGCATAGCTTCGCGGTGTCGGTGGTATCACTTTGCAGGCATTGTTGTGCCTTGCTGCCGCTGTCGTCGCTCGTGTGCCGGAGCGATACCACAGCGGTGATGACGTAGACGAGTTTCTCGCGGTGGCGGCGTCAGGAAAGGTGAGGACGGGGCGGCAGCGACGAGGGAGCGGCGCGATCAGAAGGGTACGGGAAGGGTTGGTAGGAGGCATGCCGCAAGGGTCATGGTGTCTTGTGTGCTATGCAACTTGGATTGTACTGTTCTAGCACGATGTTCACGGCATCATCTGCCTCTCGCCGGCGGGATCTTGACCCTTCCGCCCCGATCGTCCTAAGAACGCCCGTATCGTGGGGTAGCGAACCACCAGTTCCACAAGCAGCGAGCGATTCACGGCACCACCCATCGACGACGGCGCCTCGTCGCTTCTTCTTGCAAGGTGCAAGAACTTCGTGCTTGCCAAAAGGGCCTCAGCTTTCACGTTTTGCTTTCAGATCTCTCGCGCAAAGCTAATCTATCCTACCCAATCTATCTGCCTGAGCTCTGGCGTCAATCTGTCTCACTTTGCTTTGCTCGCGATTGTCGTCCATCCGTTCTGTCCCGCTCACAACTCCCACGATCGCCTTTGCGGTGCCATGCCCGCGTGTTTTCCTCGATGCCAACAGGACCCTTGGGATCTCTACAGATCTGAGCAAAAAAAGGCTTGTCTGGCGCTGCAAATCCGATCTGAGTAAATTGAGAACCCATGGGTCCTTGCTCCGAGATACGGATCATGGCAGTGTCAATCGCGTCTCGGTATTGCTATCGGAGATATTGTCACCTCTCCAAAAAGCACGAGATTCCAAAACAAACAGGGTCGCTGACTCCTGCCTAAACGACATACGACGCATCCGCTTTCTTCTCAGCGCCCCCTCTTTTTTTCGCGCTCTTCCCATGCAAGGCTAATCTGACGCTTGCCGTGACAAATAGGCACATGGCTAAATCCTGCTGCGCAAAAGCGTGCAGAAACATGCGTCCAACTCGAGCGCCCATTTGCTTTTTTGTTCTTGTTCCTGCCCACGTTTGCGTTTTTGTTCCGGAAAGCGTCACCGCTTAAACTCCTGTCATTGTTTTGTGCATCCCCGACAGCAACGCTGGCCTAGATAAGCCCATATTGCAAACAGGCTGTCTTTAGTTGAGACATCTTGCATCACAATCACGTCTGAATGAATTCCAACAGACAACAGACAAGGAAACAAGGAAACAAGGAATTCGGTGTGGTAAAAAATAGACCACCCCTTTACAGGGCAGTCAATGTCATTGTTCATCGATCATAGCTCAGTCATATCCTAGAGAAAAGATAGTATCCCCTGAGCCCATCCGTCATAATTCCCATGTGTGCATATGCCACAAAACGCCATTCCCATAAGACATCCTCCCATTTTAACCCAATAGAATCCATTATCCGAGGTATCGTTAAAACACCGAAACCCCCAAACCCAAGTTTATATCAATACAGTAGATTAGAAGTGAACATTAGAAGTCGAGAAGGTAAGGAGATGGACCTAGTTCACAGCTGCAGACTGCGAGCTCTGGTCCTCCCAAACATTCGAGTCGAGTAGGCTCGACCAGTCGTTCTCGCCAGGTGTGGTCATTCCGCTTGAGAACCCCTTCAAAGGATCGAAGCTGGTGTCGAAACCAAAGGAGGGAGTGATGGCAGAATCCGCACCTGACATGGGTGTGCTGTACTTGTCCATGTTGGTGTCGAGCATACCGGGAGCGAGGGTCTGGTTGATACCGTCAAACTGAGGGCTGTTGCCCTTGAACTTGGAAGGGTTGGGGTTGTAGGTGTAGAATGGCTGAGACTGCTGCTGACCATAGCCGCCCATGAGCATCTGCGAGAATGGGTCGTTCTGATCAAATCCAGGTCCAAGCAATTGCTGAGACTCGTAAGGCAATGAAGTTGAGAAAGGCATCATGTTCATCATGCTTGGGTCAAGGCCGCCAGCCGATGCGTTGTTGTAAGCAGCCGCGTACGCCGGTGGTGTGGTTTGGGCAACAGGAGATGTCTGGCCATTGGTACTCTGCTTGGCAGCTTCGTGCTTCAGATTGGTGAGGCTGGTGGATGATGATGTGCGAGAAGCGGAAGTGAGGTGTGGTGATGAGGGTGCAGCATTCTGCTGGGACTGAGCAGGAAGAGACATGCGACGATCCTCAGGCTTGATAAAAGCAGCATTAGGGCTCTGCACTGAAGGATAGGTGTTCATATTTTGCAACTCCTGAGGAGTAGCGATGGATGCTGAACGACCGTGCATGTTCTGACGGAAGCCCTGCTGAGGTGCAGGGTAAGGTGATGCGCGGAAGCTGTGGGGTGACCTTTGAGCCATCTGAGGCGGAAGCATGGGGTTGGGGAACGACTGGGGGAATTGGCCTAGTTGGTTGGCGAACTGAGGAGCGTTCGAGTATTGCTGAGGATTGTATCCCTCTCCAATGTTGTGGCCTAGGGCAGCTCGCATGGCGACGTGGTTGGTCAAGTATGCCGCCAATCTACGATCGAAGTCTGCGTTGGATGTCTGTAGATGAGCGGTAAGGCGACGATACTGCATGGGCAGATCGTCATCCTCTTCCTCGTACATCTCTTCGTTGATAACGTCTTGCTCGGTCACACGAAGAGATCTGCCTGTGCGTCTCTTGTGAATCTCCGAAGCACGACGAGCTGACTCGACGCGAGCCTCGAGACTGCGGTCACTGCGACGAGAGGCTGCAATATAAGCTCTGAGATGGTGTTAGGAGCGATAAACAACTGGAAAATATTGAGCTAGAACAAACCTCTCCTGGTTCTCTTCGTGGGTGCGCTCAGTCTTGACTGGCTTGGCTGCGGGGATGGTTCTGAGAGGAGGCATGATGTCGAAATATGCCGGTTGTGTAACTTGAGAAGAAATAGGCCGAAGTTGCAAGGTCACGAAAGCGGTCCTTGAGAGAAGGGGTCTCGGAGAATTATGCCAGAAGCTGCGATGATTGGGTCTGTACACCGAAGGGGTACCGTAGTGCTGGGTTCGAGGTAGATGTAGAGACGAATAGTATGGCCGATAAGCCAGGTGGTTGATACTTGAGAGAAGGTTGAAGTAGTTGTTGCTTGGACTCGAATTTGTCTAATAACAAACGTGCTTCGAGAGACGAAAGGTCGATGAGAGAGAAGATGAGATTGAGGAGGGCGGCCGGGGAGATAAAAGCCTTGCAGCAGCAGATCGGGGCTAGAGAGAAGAGGGCCTGGGATTTGCAGTCTGGTGTCATTGGCAGAACGCCGCCGAGGTCTAAAGGCTGAGCTTCGATCGCGCCAACTCTTTCCGTCCGCTCGGACCATGACTGCGGCCCAGCTCAAGGCTCAAGCTGCTGTTCGGTTGCTCGGTATCGTGTTCCTGGGAATTTCGATGATTGGCCGATCTGAGATGTGAGAAAAGTGGAGTAGCGGGACACGCGCTCGGAGCATTGCCTCCACTCGCTGGCAGCACAAGATCTCGTTTATCTGAGAGCTGCACACACAGGCCACGTTCCCCGATCTCCTGCCTGCTTGGGTTTGGCTTTGCCAACCTCACGTCACTTTTTCCATCTGTAAAACCAAACGCCAACTTCCCTCTCTTTCGCTGTCTGTTGGGTGCTGTTTGACAGCTGCGAGGTACCTCATACTCCCGTTGCTTTCATAGTCTCAGAGACACGTTATCTCGAGTATCGCATGGAATTCGATTCGAGTACACTCACATCTGCAGTCCTCAGCCGTGTAGACCACTCCATGCAGCGGTGAGCCCCCTTGGAATGTGCCATGTGAACAAAATAGCTCACTGCAGTCGAATGGAGCTTTCGTTCTTGTGTCCCTGAGGATCAGCAGCGTGGGTTGAGAATAATCTGACGTGGCCGCTGGCTTCTGAGGGCAGGTGCCGCGATCGCTTTTCGGGTAGTCACGACCCAATCGCGTTTGTGGCATGGTAGATTGATCGCCCTGGGCTTCCAAATATCTTTCTCGATAAACGCTCGGTTTGGCTTGCTCCTTGAGTGCTCATTCGACGCTTACTAACGGCCAGAAGTATCCTACCAAGATAGACTCGATGCAGCTAACCCCCAGCGGCCGGGGTGTTACTGGTCTGGTTCGCGCGAATCGTAGGGTTCCATTGGCAGTCTCAAGCACAACGGCCCGCCCGTAGACAGCTCACCGGCCGCGGGAACCAGCCCTAGTGCTGGTACGCTTTCCGTCATTTCTCAACTATCTGGAGACATGTCTCCGATTTACTTTGACAGCCAGGAATTGCTGGACTTCTTCTCATGCTTGTTCGTCGGCGTGCCTGCAAAACACTTCTCGGTTACGATTGTGGTGAACTCTCGCAGGTTGTGGTTCCACAGATTCTGAGATACGATGGCTGGCCCCGTTCGTCCACCAGTACGTACCTCTGGACATTCCGGGGCAGTAATTAGAAATGTCGATTGAGTGTGGCGAATACCTCGCTTATCTGGATATCTCGTACGCCGCATATGCATGCCCCGTAGTACAACACACAAGGAGATATCTCCTTCATGCAAGGGTGAAACCGATAATACAGATGGGCGTAATCATTGGTGGTGAATGCGGCTCCAACTTCGTCTGACGCTCCAGAAGTCTAGGGTTGTTGATCAGCTTGCGCGGAGCTTTTTGAACTGAAAACTCGGAGGCATCCCTGAGAAAGCGGCACGGTATTGTGTCAGTGTTACACAATACTCCCCTCCGTTGATTGAGAGTGGAGAAGCCCAAGTCAGTAAGACAAGCATCACCTTAGATCTGTGCAACTCAGATCTTGAGAATACTGTAGAGGTACGCGATATTTTCCGGGACATTGGTTTGCAGCCGTTGGCAATATGCGAGATCTGTCCCATGTGCCTGTGTCCATGGGGGGCTGTCACTGGCCAGTATTGGCCCGGCGATCGTGTTAACAAGATCTGCTTGGGAAACACGCAGATTTTAACCTGCTAGATCGCATTCCGCCTTGCGTCCGACATGTATTCTGAAGCTTAACATATGACCTCTTTCGAGTCAGTGGGTGTGCGATATGAGGAAAACCAGTGGGTTTCCAGCAGATTGATGGTATCGGACCACGAGAAATTCGCAGTATTTCTGTGTCAACTGTCCGAACTGGCGCTGGAAAATCAGAAATAGGCTCGGTGCTTCGCGGTGCTAGGACCTGGCAGCTGCGCTATCATAGCGTGGGGTAAAATGTGCCTAGCGTGCTGCTGCCATTTCCTACGCACGAGGGGACGCTACAAAAAAGAAACGCAGAAACTCCCCGAAGCCTTTTCTCGGCCGCAAAATTGGATGGGCAAAACCGGCCGTTGGAAAGTTCGAATGACGCCGCGCTGTTTGCAACTTCCAAGATGGGCAAAGGATTGACTGGCGTCAGCCTCCGCGTCAAGTGCTCACCTGTGTCAAAACAGAGCCTCAAGAGTGGAAGCTACGACACTGGCAATAACCAAGCTCCAACATTGGTCGTTTCTTTGTTCGAGCCTCGAGGAGAAAGGTCGCTGTTCACACGCCTGCTTCGTCACGCGTGGACTTTTCGCTGCACATCATTTAATTGGGTGTTTGACCATGACCTGTGGCCGAGCCGCACGCCTCGCGTACGACCCCTTGCCTGCAGCTAATATGCAAAGCTGTACGGAGACTCCACTTGATTTCGATGAGCCGCTAGGATTGTTTTCAACCTTCAAGTCGATGAATATTCCCCTACGCAGCGGCATGCAAGTCCGGTGGCCCTCACTAGCTGCACATTCCTATCTTTGTGAGGAGGAGCTGTTTCCGCGACCATGTGAAGCCGTGTCTCAATTTTCAAAATTGCATGTTCTTATCAGCAGCTGCTATACCTGCGATCCATAGGGCAGTTATACACGGCTGTGTGTGTGTCAAGGTCAGACCGTCGTCCACTCGTGGTGCGCACGCCAGCTTACTCAACAATGTGAACCTGGCCACCCCTTCTCTTTACTTGAACCCTTGAACCATTGTGATTAATCCTGTTGTGCGGAAAGTGGTACCATAGCTGATGTTGCAGCTGCTGCAACGCAACAGATCGAGAGATCTGGTGCCTGGCGATTTGTACTGAGGTTCGTGCTGGGCCAACGGAAGCGCCAATTCACCCCGTCAACTTTAGCAGGCCCCACGCTCAGTAATCGTAAACCCAAGCTTCTGCACATGCCGAGTCGGCGGGGATAACTCGACCGTGTGCTCTCTGGTTTGGTAGAAGGTTGACTTCTCTGCAAACCAAATCTGCCATCAGCCTCTGCAAAGTAAGGCTCTTTGTAGACAAGAGTAAGCATTATTGAAGAACGCCGTGTTGCTTCTGGACTCACGCCAGCAACCACATATTGTGCCAATATACGATGTACCTACCCGTCCTGTTCGGCTCCCCATGTTTCTGAGCACGGCAGACGACGAAAGGTGTGTTCCATACAACACTACAACGCGACATCGTAAGACGTAGCTACGCAGTATCTGGTTATTGGGCCAGGATGTCTTAACAGAAATGGCAATATTTTTCCACCTGAACCAGCGCTGGCTTGCTTCGACGTTGTTGACTGCGCCCAGTGGTGATCTTCCTCGTACGTCGTAGAGAGTCGGAGGTTTGTGCCGTACCAGAGATAGGCTTTGCGGCTAGTTGTAGATCCATCTGGGACAATGTTACGCCGAGATGGCGAATCTCAAGAGGCAAACCCACGTTTGCAAGCAACGACACAGCGTTCGTCTGTACCGAACTACACAGCCAGGTTATTTCAGCCAATTGTTATCCATCATGGAATGTCACAGCGTCCAAAACTAGGGAATAGACCTTTGTGGTTGATTTTATTAGAACAAAGAATTGAGTATTGAAGATCCCTTGTGGACCCTTCTCCGCTCCACGCATCCTTCACTACCGCGTTACTCTGGAGAAACCCGACGAACCCGCCTCATGGCCTTCAAGTGCTTGCTCGTCTTCCCAGGCCTAGTCTTTGCTGCAAGTTCGCGTCCTATGCAGCAGAACCCTGCAAAATACACACCCAAGAGAATGGCAGATGTGACAGCAGATCGATCGTCTGACGCAAGAACCCTTATCACACAATATTGACGTCCAATCCCTCTCGAGTATCTTGTTTCGAAATATCTTGGGAAGGACAAGGTTTCCTGGGCTGCAGAACTCGTGGCGTATGGCCAGACACGATTGGAGCTGGAGGGATCGTGGAGAGGACGAAAAAGACGATAGGACCGAGCTGGGAAGTTGGAACGCCCCGGTTTTCTCAGCAAGATAGATCCCATCTCAACAATATTGAGAAGTAGCATCCTTGTGCCTTGCTCGTAATTGGCAGTCAACTCCACACCTCCACCCTCTGATCAAAACCCTTTCACATGACAGAAGATGGAGCTGAACGCATGGATGGATAGAGGTGCAGGAAGGATGTCGAGAGTTTGAGGTCTCTCATGCTCACTGATTAGCGGCGACGATGGCTTTCCCAACAGCCAGTCTGTCGTGTCTGTCGAAGCATTCGCGTCCCTGCTTGAGAGCCGAGATCAAGAGACCGAGTGATTTGTCGTTGAAGTCACCTGCTGAGCGTATCTTGTCCAGGTCTTCCGCAAATTCGGTCGTCATCTGGCGCAAGTAGAATGAGGTGAATGCATCTTCGGCCTCTGATTCCGCAACTTGTGGTCCACTAGGAGCGATGGTCTGATCCTCTTCTGGTGAGGATGACCGAGATGGTGACTAGTCATATGGTCAGTTGTTGTATTCAATAGATCTCCTTGCTGCGCAACCTCGTCTGAAGGAAAGGACAGTGTGAACGATGGGTCTGAACACTACCGAGTGGTGGTGGCAGACGCAAGGGAATTCGAGTAAAGCTCTAAGATGAAATTGAAGATTGGAGGTTGCGCAAGATATTGACACACCCTTTGGACTACCTTGGCTTTTGCCTTGGTCTTGACAACAGTCTTCTTCTTGGGTTCGGGTTCCGAGTCACTGCTCTCCGACTCTGAAGATGATGAGGAATCCGAGGAGTCTGAAGAATCGGAGACTGAACATGTCTGGTTAGTACGCGGGCACAAACAGTGTTTCCACAAACGCACCTTCAGTTCTAGCCTTGCGCTTTCTCAATCTCTTGGGCTTATCTGCCTTTGCATATCTCTTTACTGCCGGCATTTTGGTGTGTTGTGGTTGATTTACTGAGAGATGATGGTGCAGGAAAAATAGTCAAGCCCGCCAAGAAGAAATTGCTTCAGGTAGAAAAGACAGGGTCACCAAAATGACTTGTTCATTATGAATTGCCAAAGTCTTGCTATCCTTCATTTTTGATTTGTATGTAATTATCACAGTCATCATGCATATATTCAGCGTCCTTTTAGACGCCAGCGTCTTCAGGAGCAACATTCAGGTTCCAGTCGATCACACCATCATCGCCATATCTCTCCTTGAGCCATTCATTCGCTTTGGTGAAGTGGCCACAGTCGAACTAGATGGCTGGTCAGTGGCGTGGTCATGTTTCGGCAAAGATAAGACTTACGAAGCCTTTGTGAGCGCTGAGAGGGCTAGGGTGGACACTTTTGAGCACATAGTGCTTAGAGCCATTAATACCTGCACAACGCTTTTGTGCAGGAGAACCCCAAGCCAGGAAGACCACACCGTGGGTACGCTTCTGACAGACAAGGTCGATAACCTTTTGTGTGAATTTTTCCCATCCCTTGCCCGCATGAGAGTTAGCCTCGTGGGCACGAACAGTCAGGCAAGTATTTAGCAGCAGGACACCACGGTCAGCCCATGGTGTAAGTAAACCTCCCTTGTTCGGCGGAGGCTCGAAGGTCGGGTATTCTTTTTTCAACGCTTTGTAGATGTTCTGAAGCGAAGGAGGAGCAGGAGTCGGTGGTCTGACAGAGAAGCAGAGACCATGCGCTTGGTTGAGGTTATGATACGGGTCCTGGCCCAGGATGACGGCCTTGACTGTGCTGAGCGGCGTGTGTCGCGACCTGTTTGTGTCGTTAGTCGGAAAGAGAGACTAGAGTGTTTGATAGTATCCTACCAGCTGTAGACGTCTTCTGATGGCGGGAAGATCTTCTTCCCAGCTTCGGCTTCGCTCTTGAGGAATTTCTTCAATTCAATGAAGGACTTGCTTGTGATCTCATCTTTTAGGACGGCGAGCCAGCTTTCGTGTAGTGTCTCAATTTCGAGCTTGAGCAATGCTTTTTGTTCATCGGTCAGGCCAGCGACCCATTTTTCCTTGTCGAACTTCAGAGCAGGAGCTGTCTCGGTTGGCCCTTTGGACGGCTTCGTTGATGACGTTGATGAATTGGTCTTGGGAGGTCCAAAGAAACTGGTGATAGAGCTGTTTGCTTTAGGCTTTTTGGCTTCAGCTGCAACAATGTCTGCTGCCTTGCGTTTGAGGGACATGATTAAGGCTGTTAGGTGGAAAAATTGGGTCGTACTCGAGGAGGGAACAAAGGCATTGATCGAATTGGTTAAACTGATTCAGGCGGACGCGCATCACGCGTTTGGCTGGGTCGTGCTTTCACTCACGACTGAATGTGGCTGAAAGCTTTCCCCACGGAAGGCGCGAGTGGCGTAGCGATCGCTGACCTATGACGCGCACTCCCGCGGCCGAAGAGACACAGAGTGAACAAAGAACCTTCCACTCTTGAACTTAAGGCTTCTGTCTTCCTTCCATCACAACTACCTCGTCACCTAAGAATCAATTCAAGAAAATTATCACAACAATGGCATCCTCATCGACAGCTCAAGTGCCCGGAGACGAACCTCCCCCATACTCCAAGAGTGACCCCACTCCTCACAAGACCCGCAATGGAATCCCTCCAGACCATCGCCGTTCGATGGAAGATGCCAGCCGTGAAGTCCCCCAAGGCTGGATCAGACAGTACGACCCTCAGAGCAGCCATCAATTCTACGTCGACACACACACTGAGCGCGCCATCTGGCATCACCCCTACGATGACGACGAGTACATGGCTTCCTTGTCGCCCGAACAGCGTGCCCGTATCAGAGGTCTGAGTCGTGTCCCCACCGACGCCGATATCATCGCCGAAAGTTCAGACGATGAGAACCACGACCCCAGAGGCCCACCTCAGCGTCAGGACTCCAACCCCAGCGGCATGAAGAAGTTCGGCCGCAAGATCAAGGACAAGGTCACATCGAGCACTCACCAGGAACGCGAAGCCCAGCGCAAGAAGCGTGCCGAGGAGGAGCAAAAGGCATACCAACGTCATCTCGCTCTACGTCAAGCTATGCAAAAGGCCGTTCAAACCGGTCAACCTCAGCTCATTGGCAAGGACCGTGAAGGCCGCGATTGCTATCTCACTCCTCCTCAAGGTGTGCAAGGCCAGCAGTACAACCAGAACAACACTCGTATGATCAATCCTTTTGGCCCTCCGATGGGCGGCGGCATGATGGGCGGCGGTATGATGGGTGGAGGCGGCATGTACGGCGGCCCAATGGGAGGATACGGAATGTACGGTCGTCCCGCTTACGGCTACTCTCGTCCTTATGGCTATGGTTACGGAGGTGGTCTAGGTCTGCCAATCATGGGAGGTCTTGCTGGTGGAGCACTTCTCGGCGGCTTGCTCTTCTAGTCGTCGCTGGCCTAGCTGCACAACTCTTAACGACGTAATGATCGATAGCTTGAGAATGATACCCTAAGCATTACCAAATAATCACCCAAGTATATCAAACCTCTCAACTTGAACACCACGCCAGTTGGCATGTAAGAATGTTGGTCGATCCGACTTCCAGCAAATCAATTTCTACACAACTTCTCACATGAACATAGCAGTAGAGGAGTTGCACAGGCACCAGACCTCCTTTTACTGGTAAAGTAACTATAGTCATGTCGCCATGTTGAAATGGAAGAAACTTTTGTGATTGCACGATTGTGTAGAGAGAGCACGAAGTAGTGGTTGTCCCCGATGGCCATATGCTCCAAGCAACCAAGCACTTTGCATCTGAACAACTAGTCCGAAAACGAGTGTGTATATCGAGAAGCTAAGAACATATCTCTTATCCAATATGAATCCATTTCTCCTAAATCTTCAGCTTGCGCAACTCCTTATTGACAACTTGGCGATCCCATTCATACAGATTAGTACGATCTTTCCAGTCCATCCAATCCTCTCGCATATCCTCAGGCCAAGGATGTCCTTCACCGCTCAAACACCAAACCTCCTGACTGCGAGGTAAAGCCATAGCAGGACCAAGTCTATCATCAGCATCACCCAGGAAATGGATCAGGTGTTGCCAGTCGTCGCCAAAATCGTATCTGTACCACATGTTCATTGCTCTGCAAGCGTCATGGCCCCAAACATCTCCAAGAACCACTTTATCGGCGTCGAAATTGGTGTAGAATTGCTCATACCATTCGTCGACGTAGGCGTGGCCATCGATAGTTTGGTTGAATTTGGCGACTACGGGTTCGCAGAGTACGCACATACAGCGAGTGCGTTTGCGGCAGGGTTTGCAGAGTTTGAATTCGTGGAGGTGGAAGCCGGTCCAGTCGAAGGCTGTGTTGATGGCTTCGGCGAGTTTCTCGAATGTCATTCTGGCTGGTACGCGGAGGATGCGAGAGACGTAGCCGGGCTTTTCGACGATGGGGTGAGGTAGGAGACCGATTTGGATGAGGTAGCCGTGGTCGGAGATTGCTGAGCGAGGGTGAGGATTGAGTTGAGACTGCTTGATTAGGGCTGCGGTGCCTTCTTTGTCGTTTGTGGGTGATGTGCCTAGGCGGTCGCCGAGGTCGTGGCCGCCGTGGCCTCTGAAGTTATTTGGGAAGTCGTCGTTGCTGTTGTCTTTTTCTTCTTGTTCTTCTTCGTCCTCTGGTTGTTCATCATCTTCGTCTTCATCTTCGTCTTCATCCTCCTCTTCCTCCTCTCCCATCCAGTGCACGCCATCCCTCCAATATCCATCTGCCCAATCCGACATTTCTTCGTCTTCCTCTTCGTCTCCATAGTTGCCTTCGATTTTTTCTCCTAGCCTCCACTGGTGGACTTCCAGGCCTTCTTCTTCTATGTCACTGCCTCGTACACCATCAAGTGGTTCTCTGGCATGGTGAATTGGGGTCGGACCACGTTCGAAATCAGGACGGTTGGACACAGGTTGGGTGATAGGGATTGAAGCTTGAATTTCAGTGTGATGACCCAAGGCAGAGACAATGCCATCGCAGATCTGTACGTCTGAGATGCTTGTCAGCTTCAAGGTCTCTGAGAGTTTGACTAGAAGGTCGAATATATACCTTCACCTCTGCATTGAGCAAGAACGTTGGCAGAATACAAGTCCCGATACATGGTACTGTCGACTGGGATAGCAGATATAGCACCAGTAGAAGGAAGATTAATATTGCTCTCAGCCAAAGAGTCGATACGCTGTCGCTTGACAGCTCCAGCATTCTCCAAATACATGTTTCGATTGCGGTCAGAAAAAGAGGACATAGTGGAGCTAGAAGTAGAAGACATTCAAGAAGAGTTGGCTTTGCTCGCAGTTGGAATGATGCAACTAGTATTGAGCTCTACATATCAAAGTCGAAGAAGCAGCAGCTTAGATAAATGTCAAGCTCTGATTCATGTTCAACACCTACTTACCAGCTCAAGGTATGAAAAGACGTCAGGTTGACCACCTTCCCCGCTCCACCCAAGGCAGCAAGAGGCAGAAAGTCGCTCAGGTGTTCTGACCTTATTCAGAAGTAGGTTTGAGTTTGGTCAATAGCGTGGATGGGATGTGTAGGCGACGTGTGTATAGCGACTGTTATATTCGAACTTTGAACCCCAGATCTTGCTAGCATCGTTCTTGCCTACTTGTTGGGTGCATCTAGACAAGAGTGAAGGGTAGCTGATGCTTTGGTTGTAATTTCCCTGCGAGATAGACGTCTGGAAGCGGGGTGCTGATGTGCAGTGTAGAGCTTTCGCCAATTGGTAACATGGGCAAGGAGAGCATTTGAAAGTATCACCATCAATGAATGATTTCACATATTGTTTGAGACATTGAAGTTTCGAAAGTGAGAAGAGGCTGGGCAGAGCGGTCTCTGATAGCCGTTTCTGTGTTGATTTTGTACATTCTGCAGACTTGCTTCCCCTTTTCATTCGCACTTCCCTACGCGCCCTGCTCGTTCTTCCCGTCCATTAAGCTCAATCTCGTTTGCAGTTTGACTTGGATAAAGACATTCTCAAGCTCGATCAATTTTCAAGACTGCTTCAGACTTCGGCATCTCCAGAGTCAACCTCAGCGCCAGCTCCAGCGCCGGTGTCAGAGTCTTCATCAATAGGCTCCTTCTTGACAACAGCCTTCTTCTTGATAGGAGTATCGTCGCCAGCATCGCTCTCCTCATCGCTGTCGTTGGTGATCTTACGCTTCTTACCTCCCTTGGCCTTGGCGGTACTCTTAGTCTTGGGAGTTGCCTTCTTCTTGGTCTTGGTGGCAGGAGTGTTGGGAGGAGCGACAGTGCCGTCGGCGGAGACGGGAGCGAACTCCTGGAGTTTCTTCTTGGTTACGCGAAGCATCTCACGACCAGATTGTGCGGACTTGAGGCCAGCGAGCTGGGCGAAGCGCTCATAGTCGATCTGTGAGTAGGGTGTGTTAGTTCGAATGGTTGAACGACAAAGACCCGGGATCGCAAAACTATCATGCATTGCATAATGGCTATTGCAGCCATTGAGTTGACGAGGATCTCATACTCAATGGATGGATCGAGATCGATGTAATTACCTTGGGTTCAGCATCGAAGCAAAGCCAGGCAAGAGCCAGGTAGCGAGTTTGGGTGTCAGTGAGAGAGGCCATTGTTGATGAGGCGATGTTGATAAACGTTTGTGTAATAACGAAGGTTGATCTGGTTGGAGGTGGTTAGATGACTGTGACGAGATGCGGCCGTGAGAACGCGAGGGGATCGACGCGTCGCAGAAGAAGATATGGGTGTCGCAGGTGTTGGAAGTGTGCAGTGTGTGAGGACATACAAAAAGGAAGAGCAACACTGCTAAAACCAGTGAATTATCGATCTGCACGCGGAAACCTGTGGTGGGGAGAAGATGAAGGAAAAGAGATGGACAAGAACAGGCTTGTGTAGAGGTTTAGTAGTTGAGCAATTACAGCGAACGATGAGGAAGGTGTTTTAAGATGTGACTGGAAAAGACCACAACGCGCCGGAATCTTGCAAGTGAAGGGAAGACGCTGTTCGAAGCAACAGAACGGATCAGACTTACCTAGAACGCGACAAAAGTGTATTGTCAAGGGGAAATGGTATGTTGACAAGAGAAACAGAACTGAACCCGATGCAAAGATGTGAATGTGCTCTGCAATCTGCGTATGTGTAGTTGACAAGCTACGTGCAACGAACCATCAACTTTCACTTCGGTATCAAAAATCGAAAGGAAGCTGACGCCCTCTTCCGCTGCTGGTGTCTGATGTTTATCTGATGATCCACAAAAACCTTTTCTCATCTCTTGTTTCATTCATCGGCATCTTGTAATATGCCCATAACTTCTTCTGAACTTCGGTGATGAAAGTCACTTATCTGAAGAATGGCCATCCCAGCCTCTAGAGTGCTTTTTGATCCAGCTACCTTGGAATGAGGTGCAGAGAATCCCATGTCTTATAATGTTGCACGAGAGAGCATGTAAAAGTGCTGCTTTCATCAAACACTGGTCTGTAAGCCACAAGAATATCCAACGATTCTCAAAGTTTGAGCAGCACCAGTTCGAGGTTGGACTATCTGTATGCGTGGTACACCGGATGAATCGACATGTGGAGAGCAAATTACTCTCGCATCATGAGGATATTTTTGATGAGTTCGAGTTGGCCAGGTTCAGAAAGCCTAAGCCAGATAGGAACATGTTTCCTGATTGTATCGATTGGCCGATACAGTTAACGTGCTACAAGACAGTAGCCTGTGGTACAGGACAAGCCATATTGTACTCAGCACTCGTTGTTCGAGGATCAAATCGCGATCACAAAGACCGATAGATATCGTCATGGAGATTGTGACAAGTCGATAGAAGCGACGAATTCGAACTACCGAGATACGACAAGGTATGTTACTCGTCGGAGGTGTCATGGAGTAGCGAAAGTCGGCAGGTCGTGTCTCGAATCGCAATCAACTTCTCAAAAAGTCTGTGCTCAATCTTGGCAAGAAAGTCGGATTATCGAAGACGGCGGGCAACAAATCGACAGCGAGCACGACACGCAACAACACACATCATGTCGCGGATATCTACCTTCGGACGGGCGGTCAGCCAATTGGCGACTCCATCGACTTCTTCCAGCACCTGCAGATCCTGTCAACTACGAATCAGCGCCGCCTCGCAACAACGTCAATTGCAGACTTCCGCTGCCCGACCCGCATTCGTCGACCGCTTCAAGTCTGTTTTCAGAGGAAAGAAGGAGGAGGAATCGACCGATGTGACCACAGCCAGCGCGACAGAGGCTCTGGACCCTTCAGACAGGCAGCCCGAGTTCCCAGGATGGTATTTGCCCAAGGAGAACATCCCCGAGGGATGGGCCAAGACGCCACAGGATGACTCTGCATACGTTGTTGCTACTGAGGGCAAAGATTTGGAGCACGTCGGAAGCGAGAAATGGCTTGAGCTGCAGTTTGATGACAAGCCAAACTACAAGGGGTATGAAGCAGATGCATTCAAGATAATATAGAGCCACGCTGACACTCTGCAGATGGTCAAAGGTGAAGAAGGCCAATGGACTGAGTCCCAGGGACGCTGGAGCGCGAGTCATCGAAGCTGCAAAGAAAGCTGGCCTTGGAGAGGCACGTCTGCAGCAGCTGGAACAAGAAGGCCTGGCCTTCGAAGTCAATGACGTTCAGACAAAGTTCAAGGCAAGTGGGAGACCAAGATGAAGATAAGACCAGCACGTCTAACACGGGTTTTTTTACAGCTCACCAAGAACTTGCGGACCGCCACGAACATGCAAATCCCGGACATTATCATGCACAGAGCAACGACCCTCAAAGACTTCCAACAGGCCATTCTTTCAAAGCCTAAGCCCAAGAAGCTGTCCAAGGATCTGTTGGCCAACTCAGAGCTGATGGCAAACCCCAATCTGCAAGTGCGCGGACGCCGACAAACACCGATTCACAAGGAAAGAGCGGTTGGCAGATGGAAGGTGATTGAGGAAGAGCTCGTGAACAGGGGCCTGCCTGTATTTGGACATGGACTCAAGGCCGACAGGGGTATTCCGCGCGACGATCAGGCCGCATAGAGTCGACATGTTTTGATCAAGTCAATCCAATTGTTCGATGGACGAGAGAGGTGCAGCAGGCAGAATGACCTGGCAAAGACGATTTTGTACAAATATCAATGTAAGCGTTTTCGGTGAATACTCAAAAAGTCTCCCGCAAACCATCTAGGATGGTCGAACGAACATGCTTGCTTTCCCAGCGGATCGCGATATTGAAGGTGTGTTTTGCAAACAAGAGCCGGAACCCGAATGGTGTTAAAGCCCCCTGGGGCGTTTGCAGGAATTCCCGTGTCACTGGAATAGTAGTCTGTGCTACTATACATATCCGTCTCCATACTGAGAACTTGGTTCGATATTGTTGATGGTTCGTAACTTGCAGTATGACCTAGAGATGGTGTGTGATAGGCCTCTGTGTCTTGTGCACATAGTTGCAACCAAGTTAGGCTAGCACAAGGCACAGTGTCAAGTGAAGCAAGATGCAAGCAGAAGTGGCAGCTCGTCACCACCAAAAACATGGCAAGGCGCTCGGACCATGTCTAGCGCAAAAAGTTTAGTGTCTGCCCCGCGGATGACGGACATGCTGTGAGAGCCGTTTGTTTCGAAAAGACATTGAAAGTCTGGCAGTCGAGAGGCGCATGTTGATATTGAGTCTTAGCCTCTCGCAGCTCGTCGCCATATCATTCGCACCATGAGTTCAAAGCCAGTGGCTCGGCAGCGCATCGTGCCTGCCATCCCTCATCGACTCACCATCCGCCGCGCAAAAGTCGTTCCCGCAGGCAAGAGCGACCAACAAATCCCCGACGACAAGCCAAAGAGCGCAACACCTTCCGCCGACGAGCACAAAGCTGAAGTGCGCGTAAATGGTGTCCAACATGAAGATGCGCCCAAGCATGACGACCCTGCGCCTTTGCCCAACGGAACCAAAGACGATGAAGTCAAACAGCCGCCTATTGAAAAGGAGCCCGTCGCAGAGCCTGTCGCAATGAAGAAGCTTGCCGAAGACAAGGAGCCCACTGAAAAGGAGGAGACTACCGAGAAGATTGAGATTGCTCAGAAGATGGAGCCTGTTGAGAATAAGGAAAGCAATGGTAAGTCGCGACAAAGGCTCCATATCTTTTCAAACATACTAAGTGTTAAGTAGGAGTGACTGCTCCTCCCCGTCGCCAACAGCATCACCAAGACGCTCAAGCTCGTCCTTTCGTTCCCAGACATCAACCCAGACAAAGTGAAACTCTCGTCTTTGGCGGCTACCAAGACTCGTCCAGCGCATCTCCTGCCAACCCTACCACTGCCTTCATGCCTCCTCCACCAGTACCAGTCATGCCCCCTTCAATGGCTCCCTATGATGGCTACCCTGGTGCTCAGCAGTACACTTCTACTGTCCCCCCTGCACCTATGGCTGTCATGGGCCCTCCTCCCCAGGTCAACGGCCATAGCTTTGCACACACCAACGGAACCGGAGTCCAACTCGGAAGCATCTCATCTTCCCCTTCACACACACCGTCCATGCCGCTTGGTGATTCTGCTGTCGCTACCCCTGATGCTCTCACCGCCCACAAGCTTCACGCACCGCACCATTCGACTTTCACTATGCCACCTTTCGACGCCAATCTCCAACACCTTGTCGAATTCGTTTCTTCATACTTCGGACAGCAAGACTTCGCAGACTACGTTCTCGAAATCTACTCTGGCAACCAATCTTCCAACCCTGTCATGTTGCCTGTGCACGGCATTGTCATCGCCCGTTTCCCTGGTCTTCTGAAGCTCGTCAACAGCCTCCCTCAATCTCGCACTCCTCACTCCCGCGCCCCTATCGTCCATGTTCCCCGCAGCTATACCTTCCAAGATGCCAGCGCCTTCGCTGATGCCATGCGCTACGTCTATGGAGGTTCGGTCATCGAGCCCATGCATGTCTTCAACACCCCGGGCAGCACCCCGAGCAGCCGCATGCGCTACATCTTGTCGTATCTTGCTGCTGGACATTGCTTCAGTGCCGAAACTATCGTTGTGCACGCCTACAACATTGCTTCCCGCATTCTCTCGTTCAACGAGCTTGAAGTTGTCCTGTTCTTTGCTATCTGCGGCTATTGTCTCAGCGAGCGATGCTTGTACGGTCCTTACGCCGATCAAATTGTCTGGCAGGCTCTGTGCCTGATTGTTTCCAACATCTTCCCCGACTTTGTGCTCGACACTTCGGCTCCTGAATTTGTTTCGCTACCCCGTCTCCCCGCCACTCCTAACTCGACCTCGACATCTCAATCTCGCCCCGATTCACGCTCCTCTTCTGCATTTGCTACCTCTGACGCCCAACGTCCCATGTCAAGCATTCGTTTCGGCTCAGCAACTCCTAGCAACTCGGACACATCTTCGCCCAACTACATCTTGTCATCTGCGCTCCTCTCTCTGCCTTTTGAACTGTTGAAGATGGTTTTGGAGCATGATATGCTTGTTGCAAACCTGGGCATTGAGACATTGTTCTCAATTGCCAGTGAGATCGTGCGCGAGCGCGAGCGCCGTCGTGTCGATGCTTGCAACTCAATGCAGGAACAGAAGAGGAACCTTGAAGGTGTTCTTCTGATGGAAGAATCAGTGAGCCGTGACGCAACTGGCACCCGCCTCAAATTGCACTGCACACGATACGCTTGATCCTCCAACCATCAACTCTGCTTATGGAACGCATTCACGAGATTTTGAGATTCTGTTTCTTCTCCTTTCTACTCTTCTTTTTTTCTTCACTTTTTTTCTTTGCTTTCTACTTTTCTTTTCTTCTCGGCACAATGGAGCTCTTGGGTTTATTAGAGCGCTGGCATGGGGAGAAATCCAAAAAGAGAGCAAGCACGTAACGCAAAACTTGCTGATTCAGAGCGTTTGTTTTTCTACTTTTTTCTTTCCTTTAATAATTTCACAAGCATGGCATATCGGCATGGCGAAGGTGCTCAAAAAATGGGAATGGGACCAAGTTCAAAAGATACCAATCAATTCAATCAAAATCCAGTTCAAAATCAATCTTGTTTTGACTTGAGTTTAACGGTGATCAGGTCTGCTACTGACTACTAATACCTATCAGGGTGGAGCAGATTAAACAAGTGCAGGACTTGCACCATGAGTAAACACATTGACCCGTATCCCACCCATTTCGCATTATCAACTAGATATCCCACCCATATAAAACAAATCACGGGATCGCTATTTTCGCAGCCGTGTTTCCAATGCACAACAACATGACAACTTCGAGACCATCAAGAACGAATCGATGACAGTGTGGGAACGGAGAACACAGATCGTAGGAGAGTGAAGTGTATATTAAACAGAAAAAAAAAGGAATCATCATCTCATCGTAATCATCATTCCCAATCCCAGAAACGAACGTCTCAAACCCATCATAAGTCATGCATGGCTCTCCCACCCACTCACGCCTTCTCAGCATTCTTATCCTGCTCCAGAATCTTCTTTGCACGTAAGGCGGCAGCATTGTCAGGTCCACCGACCGATGACTTTTGCATTCCAGCGGCATAGGCTTTTGCAGCGGCAATCTTTTCTTCTTCCGTGTCCGATTCTGGGGTGGTGGTGGTGTCTGCTTCCTTTTCATCTTCCGAGGAGTCGGAGTCTGAGACTTCGGAGATATTTGCTGAGGCTTTTGTTGATTCGGCGTCACGGAGCATGCGGACTTCCTTGCCGCGCTTGTGACAGTACCAGAATACGAAGAGTAGGACTGTGATGGAGGTTAGAGTAGATCTTTGTTATGAATGTGGTAGGATAAGAACTTACTGAAGACAGCCAAACTCATCACGACGTTAGTGCCGGTGACGAAAGCCGGGAACCTGACTTTGAGGAAGTTGACAATGTTGGTCAACATACTGGTCACAGTACCCTTCTGGGAAGCCAGATCCTTGAGGCCGGGGACCTTTCTCTTCTGCTTCTTCTTGACATCGAGATTGAGGTTCTGAACGCCTGCGGATGCGGAAGAGGAGGCCTTGCTGGCAGCGTCCATTCTCTGCTTCAAGTCGTTGCCAGGCTTATCTCCTGCCATAGCCATAATCTCAGGGCCCATCGAGGATGCAAATTTGGCGGGCAGAGACTTGACAAGTGTTTGCACGAAGGGAGGCATGTTCTTGAACATTCCTTCGAGATGCTTTTCGTTCTCCTTGATGAAGCCCTCGAGATCTTCCCAGGCGGTGGGTGCGCCATTGACAATGTCTTTGAGGATCAGGGTGAATTCACCGTAAATCTTCTGAGACTGGTCGCTGAAGCTGAAAACGCGGTTGTTGATGGCGCTCAGGTTGAGACGATCGAGGAGAACGCTGACTTCGCGCTCGTTTTGCTCCTTGGCCTCAGGAGTTTGTTCCTTGGCCAGCTCCTCTGCTTCTTTGCCTTTTGAGTTTCTGCCGATGGAGGGAATAGCTGGCATAGCGGGGATGTAAGAAGCCCATGTTCTTTGGGCGGGCTCGTCGGTCTTCCCGACTTCGGTTTCTCCGGTTGTCTCTTTGTTGGTGCCATCGCCTTCTTCGGGTTGTTCCTTGCTCTCAGACACATTCTCCGAAGCCTTTTCCTTCAACTCGGGGTCGGTCTTCGAGTTCATGTCATCTTTGGCGGGTTCTTCGACTTCTTGATTGATGACAGGTGTCGATGTCGTTGTCGAATCTTTGGTATCATCTTTGGCGAGCTCATCCTTGGCCTCCTCGGTTGTTTCCTGGACTGTTCTGTTGACAGCATCGGCAGTTTCCTCAGCCGTCTCCTTCACAGCATCAGCAGTCTGCTCGGCTGTCTTCTTTGTACTTTCAGCAGTCTCCTCGGCCGTCTCCTTCACAACTTCGGCGGTTTCCTCGGCGGTGTCCTTTGCAGCTTCGACAGTCTCATCAGCCTTGTCAGTCAAGTCACTCTTGTCGTCTTGGGTGGCATCTGGCGTAGAGTCCTCATTTGATGCTTTCAGCTCGGTGGATCCTTCCACCTTTGCATCTGAGTCCTCGAACTTTACTGCCTCTTTCTCATCAGCCTTGGTACCCGCCTTGCTACCTCTCAACGAAGCAAGCGAAGGCATCGCAGGCACCGAAGGCACAGCAACATTGGGAACCTTGGGAATATAACTCGCCCAAGTCCTCTTCTCCTTGCTCTCACCAGGACTAGAAGGCAAGATCATCTCAGCAGCCTCCTTCTGAGTTGCAGTAGCTTCAGTCTCATTCCCCTCATCATCGATAACCGTAGGCTCGATGGTGGGAAGTGGAGGAACGGCCGCTTCCCGACTAGTAATCCGTTCCAAAAATTGCTCGTCGTCGTCGTTGAGAACGGGGTTTTGGGGGTTGGTCTTCTCCAAAGCTTCACGGTTCTTGCGCGCACGCGTCCAGGATAGTACGTCGAAATAGGATGACATGTTGATGGTTTGCATTTGCGATGGGGGAAAGGGTCTTGAGATCTTAGGGAATTCTGGATTGTCTTTATTGTGTTTCGCTCTTGCATGTTTTCTTGCTCTGCCGTGTGTGAGGCGCAAGCTCACGGATGACGTAGCGTGGCGCGTCGCATGTGATAGAAGGGAAACATTGTTGTGCAACCGACCTCCAGACTTGCCTTTTAATAACTAGAAAAGTTCCATCGAATCTGGACTCTTTCTGCTTTGGCAGCAGGTCGTCTTGTGCGATTGCTGGAGGACGAAGTCCTGGTGTTGCTAATGTCCAAAGAGCTACCTCAGCTTGTAAGAGTGCTTCTCTCTCCGGACGCGATCCATGAGAGATCAACATGGCTCCTTCTTACTGTACGGTAGGCTTTGGAAAATTCTCAAGGCGTTCGAAGACGCACAATACCACAAGGCAAAGATGTGAAAAAATGTTTGAAGTGTTCAAAATTGTTGTAATTGATTTGATAAAAAGGAAAAGGTAAATAGACTGCCGCTAATTTAATTAGGCGTACTGTGATTCAATGAAAGTCATGAAAGGAAAAGAAAACAAAACGCTACACACATTTCATTCTTCAATACCAGACCGAGAGGACGATATGGGAAGCGCTTATCTTTTGGGGTCTGACTTCATCCATTAACATCGTTCCATATCTCTCTCTCCATCCTCCTCTTGCTTTGCATAAACATAAAGAAAAGGGGTCTTTTTGTACAATAAACACAATGCTCTAGATTTACAGAACAAAGATGGCGGCGACGGCACCAAGGGCGAGGCCGGCGAATGAGCCGCCAACCTTGGCACCAGCTCCAGTGTAGGAGATGGGGCTGCCAGTGGGGAGAGCAGGGGTGTTGTAGGTCGATGCCAAAGTGGATGAGTGAGGAGCGAAGCCTGAGCTGGCAGCTGAGACTGCGGGTGTAGCAGCGCCGGCGACAGGAGTGGTAGCAGCAGCCTCAGGAGTAGTGGTGGCGGGGACGGCCGAGGGGTAGCTCAGACCAACACTGGGCTTTCCGTTGACAGTTGCAGTGATGAACTGAACCTGAGGAACAGTCAAAGTCATGTGGATCGTGGAAGTGACCGAAGAGCTGGGGACGGGAGCACCCTGGGATTCACCAGCAGTGTAGGTAGCAGGGACAGTCATGACCGAGGAGTAGGTGATGGTGGTCATGGGCTGAGTGGAGCTGGGGACGACTGCAGGGGCGGTAGTTGCAGGTGCAACCTCGGAAGGTCCAGTGACGGCAGGGACCGACTCGCTTGAGACGGTGGTGCCTACAGCGTAGAACGAGGTGCTCTTGACAGTCGATGAGGCGGGGCAGTTCGTGACGTCTGCTGCGCAGCTAGTGATAGTAGCAACAACCGAGGAGTAGATGGTCAAAGTCTTAGGTGCAGCAGGGGCCGAAGTGATCTCTGCGGACGAAGGAATTGCAGCAACAGCTGAAGAGGACTCGTGAGAAACAACGGTCTGGGTCTGGGCAGGGACGGTGGTCGAGATGGTGCTCTTGACGGTGATCTGGGAAGTCATCACGGAAGGTGCTGTCAGGACAGTGGTTGAGCCAGATGCGGTGACACTAGAAAATGGTTAGAAGAATTCACCAAATTAAAAAAAAGGGAGATCTTACGTCTGGCCTACAGGGCACGTCGTAACGGTAGTCTTGACGACATCAGTGACAATGACGGTGCTCTGAACCTCAGGAACGACAGGGACCGAGGAAGTGGCAGGTACGGCTCCAGTCTCGAAAGCGGAAGAAACGGTGGTCACACCAGTGGCGATGAGCGAAGTAGACTCAATTGTGGAGTGGGCAGGGCAGTTCGTAACGTCCGCGGCGCAGCTTGTGATGGTATCGACCTTAGTAGAGTAAAGGGTCACGGTCTTGGGGACTGAAGGGGCGCTAGAGACGGCAGGGGTAGTCTCGGCAGGCGAGGTCTCGTAAGCAGATGAAGCAGGGCTGGACATGGAAGGAACTTCGACAGCGGAGGAGACAATGCCAGATGAGACACCGGAAGAAACACCGGAAGAGACAGCAGCAGAAGTGGTCTCTGCGGGAGAGGTCTCGTAAGCGGATGAAGCGGGCTTGGAGGCTGAAGGAACCTCGACAGCAGATGAGACGACACCGGAGGAGACGCCAGAGGAAACACCTGAAGAAGCAGCAGGAGTAGTCTCGGCAGGGGAAGTCTCGTGGGCAGAAGTGACAGGGATCCAGATGTTGCTGATGGTGCTGCCAGTAGGAACAAGCGAGGTGCGGGCAGGGCAATTCGTGACATCAGCTGCGCAGCTAGTGATGGTAGCAACCTGGGTGCTGTACAGAGTAACGGTGTGAGGAACCTGGACGTGGACAGATGCAGGAGTGGTCTCAACAGGGGAAGTCTCGGAAGCAGAAGGAGCACCAGACGAGGTCTCGACGGGGGAGGTCTCGTAAGCCGACTCGCCGGAAGGCAGAGCACCGGTCACTGAGGAGATGATCGAAGCAGTGATAGTAGACTGAGTGGTGTACACAGTGGGGATGGTGGTAGGTGCGGTGAGGACGGTGGTGCTACCAGAGATAGTGACTTGCTGACCGGCCGGACAGTATGTTTCGGTGCTCTTGACAACGTCGGTAACGTAAACAATCGAGTCAGTGGCAGAGCTTGCAGAGGTGACTGCGCTAAGAGAGCCGGTGACGGGGTTGACGGTTGACGAAGAAGGCTTGATGTCGATGGAAGAAGGAACCGCAGTGACAATAGCAGGGTTGGAGGGAATAGCCTTGGCGCAGATACCGACCATGTAGGACATAGCCTGAGAAACGTTCTCATCAGAACCGCCGTAGGCATCGATACACTTGTAGACACTGTTGATGAAGTCTTCGCTCTTGCAGTAGCAGTCAGCATCGGCGTTGTCGGCACAGCCAGTGCTGGAGAGGTAGGTGTTCAAGCAGCTGGGAACGACTCCAGGGCAGTTGGCAGAAGGAGCAGGGCTGTTGGCAGATGAGGTCGAAGCAGAAGAGACAACAGTGCTGTTGACGTAGACTCCACCAGTGGAGGAGGGGTAAGAACCAGTTCCGACAGGAATGATAGTGCTGCTTGAAGGTGAAGAACCAGTGCCGACAGGGACGACAACGGAGCTGCTAGCAGAGCTCGAAGGGTAGTAGCCAGTGCCGACAGGGACGACAACGGAGCTGCTAGCAGAGCTCGAAGGGTAGTAGCCAGTGCCGACAGGGACGGAAGCTGAGGGGTAGTAGCCGGTACCAACGGGAATTGAGGGAACAACGACCGAGGATGAGGACGAAGACTCGACGGGAGAGACCTCGGAGCTGCTGGGAACGTAGACTGAGCTGCTACCGACGGTAGGAAGGCTGGCAGTCTGGTTTTGGTAGCCGCTGGGGAAAGGAGCCGAAGAGCTGGCAGGAACGTAAACGCTGCTGCTAGAAACGACGACACTGCTGCTGGTGTACTCGATAGAAGAAGAAGGAGCGGTGGAGGTCAACTCGGCAGATGTGGTCTCGGGGACAGCGGTGCTGAAAGAAACAAAGGCTGACGAGGAGTAGACGGCCGAAGAAGAGGGAGTGAAGACAGACGAAGGCAGAGACAGACTAGTAGAGGACGAGCCCGAACCACAAGCAAATCCAACGGAGTGGATGTTGAGATCGCAGTCGCCCTGGCTTGAGCTGCTGCCAGACGAGCTGCCTGAGCTGCCCTTGCCGTGAGAGAACGAGACCGAGATGGCACCACCACACTGGGTGTTCTTGACGATAGAGCCACCAGCGCTGCAAGGAACAGTGTGCTTGCAGACAGAGCCGTCGGGCATGTTGTAGTGGCAGTCAACGTTGGTGCTGTAAGAGGAAGAAATGTGCATCTCGGAGATAGAGAACTTGTTCTTCTCGCCACTGCATCCAATGGAAAGGCTACCAGCGCCCTGCTTGGATGAGGAGCCAGAAGCACCCCACGAAGGGAGCTTACCGGAGATGCACTTGTTGTTGAAGGTACGCTTGGTCAACTCATCACGCTTTGACTTGAGGCTGTTGCAGGTCCAGCCACCTGAGAAGGTGTTGGCACCGTAGTTGGTGACAGAAGAGCCAAGCTGAAGACCGGACCAGTCGTAACCCTTGTGTTGCTCAGTCGAACACTTGGTGTCTGCGTTGTCACAAGTGCTGAACTTGCCAGCGTTGATGGGCCAGTGGGCAGTGGCCTGCTGAGCAGCGAGGCCAGCCACGAGAAGGGTGGCAGATGTGAGCTGCATGGCTCTGGTTTAGTGATTAAAGAATGGACTGATGGAATGACAGGAGACTGCCGTGGTATGTAGTATATCAATCAACAAAAAGGGTATAATGTAAAAGACAAGGGAGTAGAGAAAACGAATGACTCTGACTCTCCAACAAAGAAAGAATGGGTTGGATGGAAATAGAAGGAAGTGGATGAGCAGAAACAGCCAGTGTTGGAGGGACAGGTCCATGCCTTATAGGTAGCTCACATTTCAATTCCCACTCAAGCAACATGGGATATCGGGTATAGAGTCAGTGTGACCTGGCACGAGCTCGATGCGCCGCTGTTGCCCGTATTGCCATACAGTGGCTCACAGGTAAGCCATGATCTGAGCATGGTCGCTACTAAGGTCTGGTCTAATGCAGGTACCAAGTCATAGAACACGGGGCAGACTGCAGCCAGCGTTTCATGTGGAGGTGTCTAAGAAGCGGGAGATCGTTCACCGGAGAAGGTCTTCCTCGTGGGCACCGTTAGAATTCGTTTCAAGATGAGCCGAATCCGTTTACCTTCATAGTCCACCTGTCTCTCTCTGGAAGTCCTCCAATCAAGGGAAATGATGATAGCCATCTCTACCATCAATTTCCGGGAGACAGCGTGCTGCTTAGGGCAAATCATCCGCTGCTATTTGTGTCCTGACTTGCGGGATTGGTGGACAGCCGCTTGGTGGTTGTGGGTGCTGTTGAATCTCCGGATCATGCTCTCCTCCATCCGCCGAGTCTCTTTATTGCGATTTCACACTGCAGATGCGGTCAGAACAAGAGTCTAACAGCTATACCTTTCCGACAACGCTCATGCAAGATTCAAGAAGCAGGTGCGAACTCTCAACGGTTGCACCAAGCGAGACGCCCGGCTCTCTGCAAAGTTCGTTTGTTCCCGGTCCAAGCTTCCCGCCTCAGACTCGAGCGCTTCCATCAAGTCCGATCGAGTCGTGACTTCATCTTAATTACCTTCTCGCTCGATTGAGCAACTTTCACTGTGGCAGTGCTTCTTCAGGTCTCACTCCCTGAGCGCTTGGCCGCTTCATTCGAGAGCCAATCCATGGGGCTTATCGATTGCCATAAGGCTCTCAGACCCGAGAGACCCTTCCCGGCCCCAAGCGAGCGTCGATCGTAGATCAGGGGCTACCTCTTGCTTGCTATGCATCTACTTTGCAATATACGAGCAGCCAGTCCAATTCAAGAGAACCTGACATGATACGTTTGATGACTAGAAATCGCGACATTTTCGACGTAGTCGTAGACCTTCTGCGGTGGCAACGGCTGCTTGTTCTCCGCTACAGACGTTGGGGGGAAGAACGTTGGAGGCGTCTTTGCCCGAAACGCTGGCTTCTGCAGCCCCCGCTTAGCACTTGATTCGAAACACAAAGTCCCAAATCTGAGGACATCCTCGGATCAGAATGGAGCATGCCCTCATTGCTCTTCACGTCAAGATCTGGAAGAAAAAAGGCCGTCGGTACAGCTTGGGGTAAAGTGAATCGCGTACTATTTTCAAATGATGTGAAACAATAGGGTGATCTTTGAGCGAAGGCATTATCAGCGACGGCCGACCAGGAGACCGACCACATGTCGACGAGCAGCGCCGAACCCAGCACGTGGATTACTCGACCACACCGACATCCGTCACAAAATGAAATACTCAACTCTGGAGGCCAATGAAATCGGTTGTTCATCCGTCTTGAACAACGATGTTGCCCCAGCGTCAAATTTCTGATGTCTTATTAGCCAAATCCCCCATATGCAAAGGTCTACATTTCTCATCACTCGGCCGAAGCGAACTATTGGTCGCTTGATTTTTCTGAATCACTCTTCTTCGCGCTTCTTCGGATTCTAGGTCCTCCGCCAATACTTCCCTCCTTGGGCATCGGCATCACCCCACGTATCAGGTACAGGATCATCCGCTTGTGTATGTGCATTGCTCCATGCACCTTCCGCTCTTCCGCCCTTCCGACCACTTCTCTCGTAAAGCTCTGGCCATATCACCTTGGTCTTACTGCTTTCGAGTCTTGGTCGTGGTAGACAAAGTATCTTGTCCTTGCCCTAATAAATATCCTCTCAAGCGGTTGACTTCACTCGCGTCTTTGTCCAGAAGAAAAACAACCGACATTCTTGAGCCGTCTAGTGGAGACATGGTGAGTATTTACTATTGCAAGCGAAGTCACCCTCAGAGTTAGACCCTGAGGTTGAGGTCTGTCGATGATACCGCCCCGTTTCACCAGTCCTTGATCTTCCACCGACTAGATTATCATTGAGAGATGCTCCACAGCAGCAGAAGAAAAGATCTCAGATCAACAGTGTCTGTTTGTTCGATGTCTGGATCCAGATGGAAAGTCAACGTCTGTAGGACATCGACCTTCCAGCCCGACTGGTTCGAGACTCGACAGTCGCTCATGCGGCTATGCCTATCAGATCTGGAACCTTCCTTCCAGCAAAGATGTGAGATCTCACATATGGCATGGTTCGAGATGATATCGTTCTTTTCGGTTGTTCCGATGTGGCCCTTTTCCACTTTGACTTATCCGAAGTGACACGTTACCAGCCTGCTCCCGAACCAGAGTCCTCAGTCCTAGGCGGTATGTCTAATTAGCTGTCAAAAGGGAAGATGTTTTCGACGCTCGAAAAACTGTGCGCTGGGAACGCGTAACTCCTCTTGCTTTCTCTGGACATTGTATCTACTTAGAAACCCATCTTGCCTTCTGATGATTGTTTCTGAAGACAACTTGACAAGTCGAGAGCTGAGTTCTGGTCCGGATCCTGAGCCCATATGTTTGTCTTAACTCACTCTTACTCATTTGGATACGAGTCCAAGTCACGATCCTTTGTCTGGCTTAGAGTTGTTCTTGGTCTTCATTTCGTCGCGTGGTCGTTTCTAAGAGACAAGATTACGACCAGCGAACAAGCGCCATTTTAGCTCCAGCGCCATTTCAGCACTGTTTTCACCAACCACCGGCATCAGCATAATCCCCAACTCCAGCATTTACATCGTCCTCGGCTCTAGCATCTGCATTCACACCAGTTACTGCATCGTCCTCGGCTCTAGCATCTGCATTCACACCAGTTACTGCATCGTCCTCGGCTCTAGCATCTGCATCAACACCAGCCTCTACCACAATACGAGCTCCAGCATCTGTATCAACGCCAGCCTCTACCACAATACGAGCTCCAGCATCTGCATCAACGCCAGCCTCTACCACAATACAAGCTCTATCACCTACATCAACACTAGCATCTCCGTTGACTCTAGTCTCTCCGCTGACTCTAGCCTCTCCGTTGATTCCAGCCTCTCCGTCGACTCTACATCCCGCCCTAAATGCATCTCTCGCGTCGGCTCTATCTCCTGTCTTGACTTTCTTTTTGGTATGTCCGACATATCAAGTTAGGACAGAATATAAGGTAAAGACGAATGCGCCGACGATTTGAACAGTCCAGTAAAGGGTGGTATCCCGAGCTCTGGTTCTGGTGTTGAAATATGCTATGTTAACTCCGTTAAAACAATGTTAGGTGTAGTGTCAGTTACAGGTAAAGACCATAGGGAAAAAGGTGGATGATGCAAGGATCGATGATGCCATTCTTAAACCTATCGTGCTGGCTGGATCCAGCGAGAGCTCATCATCATCATCATCATCAAATTAACAAGCAGGTAAGCGTTTCATCCTTTGTCTCCAGCGATTGCTGGTGAATCGAGACATTCCACTAGGTGCATCTGCTTATCACCCTCACTTCTTCTCACTAATAAAGTACAACTCATCATTCACTACCAAATTCACTCTCCTCCAACCCCTTTTTTCCTCAAAACTCATTTTCCGTTCTTCATCTCTAATCACTAGATCTTGCCTAACTATCTATTTGTGAAACCTCTGCTCTAGATAATACGTTGTTATACATAACTTCCCCATCCTCCCCGTGTGCTAAACTTTGTCACGCGTAAAAGATGTAGAGATGCACAATGGTTTTTTTTTTTTTTTTTTTTTTTTT
>JGI24891J29808_1000190_pt1 | contig 68443 bp, 55 predicted proteins | sample FreactcultuFSWF8_FD_29808 | JGI IMG/M metagenome (IMG submission 29808)
TCAGACCGCCGACTCCACTGCCGCCGGCCTCGGCACCTCGGGGGGCAGAGCTTGTGTCGCGAGTGGCTTGAGGACGTTGGCCGGGGACTCTGAACTGGCTGACATCAGGAACGACGATCAGAGTGCCTGTAAAGATGCACTTTTCACCAGCCTTTGCGCGATCGACCATTTCGCCGCGAAGAATGACATCCATGGTTCGAGGCATACTGCCGGTAGGGATCTCTGAGCTGTTCTCCTGGATACGGACTTTCTGCCAATCGACAAAAGTGCTCTGACGGATGTCCAAGCGCCATGCTTGACGGTTACCGCAAGTCAAATTGGGGCATTGGGTGGGTTCTGAGTAACGGAAGATTTGTTCGACATTGGGGACCAGAGTGTTGCAGACTTCGCAGACGAAAGTGGCCAGCGAAAGCTCGGGACGAACTTCGGATGTGCGGGTAACGGTGCCTGAAATGGACAAGAGGGAGCCAATCTGGCTGGTGCGCAATTGGCGAACGCGTGAGACGAGGGGAAGGTTGTAGAAAGCAAGGGTAAAGACCCTGTCGGTTTGTTGGTTCGTTGTCATGGCTTGTTGAGCTACAGAGCCTTCTGTCGTGTCGACTGAAGCATCTGATGTGTTGGGCATCGAAGTGCCGGGCTGACGATGTTGGCGAAAGTAGCGTGGAGCGTGGGTGGCGATTTGGTTGTGGAGAGCGCGGATCAGGTATGGGTGATAGCGGTAGAACTGTTCCTGTATAGCATTGGCAAGGACGTTTCTTTCATCCAGCAGATGCTTGTAGTCGATGTACAGGGTGGACAGATTGTAGCGGGCCAGACCTTTGATCTGCTCGACATAGTACCTGTCGGTGGAGGGGACGCTGGAGGCTGGCAGCCCGGACGGCGCGGCGGGCTTTTCGGTGAAGGTGCTGAGGAAGTCTTCGAATTCCAATGAGATTGCTTCGCCAGTGCCATCAGTGACCTGCTGTACTTCGGGTCGTGGGCCGGCTGTCGATGGGCCTCGTCTGCTGCCTCGTACGCCGACGACCTCGTCTTCTCCAAAGGTAAAGGGTGCATCGCTGTTCAGCCCAGGGGTTCTTCCTGGCGTGCTCACTGACGGCGGGCCTCTTGGGCGCGGAGTCGGCCCGCCAGTAGATTGATCCATCGGTGTGCGTGTTTCATGGTCGTTGTTGTCTGAGCGGATGACGGCGTCAAGCAAAGACGACATGTTGAGCGTGTAATGTGCAATGTCGTGTTGTGCGTGCTAAACAAATCATGCGAATGTTGTTTTCGGCCAAGCCATTCGACGCGGGGCAGAGAGCGCGTGCAGTAAATCAATCAAGCCCCAATTAGGTTAGTCGAAGCGTGGGCGGCTCGGCGGCTGGAGAGAGATTGTCGTCGTGTCCGAGCGTCGAGGCTTTCAGGGTCGCCCAATTGTTCATGGTCCGATTATTGTTTTCTCCTTGTTCGCTGTTCCGCTTGCTCGTCCACACTCCTTGTCGCCAGAATGAGCACTACCACTACCACCACTGTCGCCCAATCGGCCCCCATCACCGCTGAGAACATCCTTCGCCTGTTTCCCCAAATAAACACCTCCCTGGCCAATGCCGCTTCTGCCACCCAGGACAATGACCTCGAGGGTTATGATGAGGAGCAGATTCGCCTCATGGACGAGGTCTGCATTGTCCTCGACGAGAACGACTTGCCCATTGGCAGTGCCAGCAAGAAAGTTTGTATGTACAATTCTGTTCTGCCCTTCTGCACCTGAGGCTCAGTACCTGACTCTGTCTTCGAGGCCACTTGATGGAGAACATTGAGAAGGGTCTGTTGCACCGCGCCTTTTCCGTCTTCCTTTTCGACAACAAGAACCGTCTCCTGCTGCAGCAAAGAGCCTCGGAGAAGATCACTTTCCCCGACATGTGGACCAACACCTGCTGCTCGCATCCTCTTGGTGTCCCCGGCGAGACTGGCTCTACCCTCGAGACTGCCATCATGGGCGTCAAGCGTGCTGCTCAACGCAAGCTTGACCAGGAGCTTGGAATCAAAGCACACCAGGTCCCTCTGGACAAGTTCCATTTCCTCACCCGCATCCACTATGTCGCTCCCAGTGACGGCAAGTGGGGCGAGCATGAGAGTGAGTTTAATGCTCAGATGATGTCTTTTGCAATACAACTAACATTCCCCCCAGTCGACTACATTCTCTTCATCAAGGCCGACGTTGACCTTGCCGAAAACCCCAACGAAGTCCAGGCCACCAAATACGTGACCGAAGACGATCTCAAGACCATGTTCAAGGATGACTCTCTCCTATTCACACCATGGTTCAAGCTCATTTGCCAAAGCATGCTCTTCGAGTGGTGGGGCAGCCTCGACCAAGGCCTCGACAAGTACAAGGGCGAGACTGCCATCAGACGCATGCTTTGATCTTCTGCTTCGGATTCGCAATCCTTGCATAAATTCCCCCTAACCTTTTTTAATATACATGCGACGGCCCAGGGCATTGGGATGGCATTGGAAAAGTCATAGCGTTTGAAAGAGATACCCTATTATTATTATGCACAAGCACTTTTACAGCAGATGATGCCCAGCTTCCGATTTTGACAGGCTCAGGTTTGGAAGGCACGAGGGACAGATTATCCAGGCAGATCATGAGGCGTCTGCTCAGAACAGAGGTCACGACCCTGCCTGCTTGAACCTCCCAAAACGTAGCCCAAATTGCTTCTCGCTCGGATGATGCATCACCACAGAAGCATCTCAGCATCATGTCTGTGCCTTCTGTCAGGAAGAAGCGTTTGGCGACTTACTCCAAGAAGACACTACGGATTGATCCTCGTTCGACCTTCGCTTCACCAACTTCGCATGATCGCCAGACTCAGAGAAGGCGAGTCACATTGACATCGCCCGTCCGTGAAGCCAATCTTCCCACAAGCCCCAGTTCGCTTTCTCTGTCGCCCGAGAGCGGCCATGGCGACGAAGAGCACCAAGCTCCAGAAAAAGTCAGCCCATCGAAGACAAGAAAACGCGGCAGAGAACTTGCAAAGCCTCTTCAGGCGCACGAACACACGAGTACCCAATCATCCAGCCGTGCAAACAGTCCAGTGAGCTCTTCCGAGAACGACTCTATTTCCGACGCCTCTTCTATCCCTGTCATCGTTGCGCAGAGGCAAAAAAGACCTCGACTCCTCACTACGCTCAGGAAATCATTGAACTTGCAAGCTAAGAAATCACAAATCATCCAACAACGACCTACAACCGCCTTATCTGCAGCAACGCTCAAGGAGGTCCATAGAGGTGCTGACGGCTTCGACGAGATTCACCTTGTGCCGATAACGCCAGTGCAGCGGAAATCAAAGAAGCGTTCAAGTCGTCTCATTGCTTCACGCTCCATGCTAGAAGTCCGCAAGGGCCCACATCCACTTGTCCATTTTGACCATCCTGAGTGGAGTATGGTCCCATACCAAATTGCTCAAGATGACAAGCAGGCGGAGGTGTTTGAGACGATCGAATCTGTCGAGGGCGTCGCAAAAATTGAGGCCGCTGCCGCTATCTCTACAGTCAGTGCTCATGCCGAAAGTGAGAAAGTCGAGAGTGCACTCAAATCGCCCAACAAGCCATCCATCAAAGATATCAGTCTCTACGCTCAGCTCTCGTCGGTATCAGCGCCCATCGTACGCAGAGGATCAAACGACGAGGACAGCGAGAACGATGTCGATCACGGGCTCACGGCGGAAGAAGAAGACGACGCCTTCGAAGAGGAAGCGGATCGCGCAGACCAGGAAGAAGCACGGGATCGTACAGTCCGCTAGCAGCGTGGCGATTTAGCAGCATCCAGACAGTCTGAGCAGGAATCGACACATGGGGCAAGTGGTACGAAGTTGGCTTTGGTTGAACGGGAATCAGTACGCCGAGGCGCATCGCCTACTAAGTCATGGATCTCGGAGACGGTTGTTTAACAGCTCAAACATGTGCTTCTAGCTTTAATGAGATATATGATAATGTTAGAGAATATTTCTTCGTGCTATGCTTGCTCTTGTTGATTGTCTTCTTCTATGATTAGATTGATAAGATGGATTAGATGCGACAAGGCAACCCCGCAAAAGGCGGCAACAAAAGTTGAAACTGGGGAATTTTTCTTGGTCGTCGGACGGGCTTCACCTTGGTGGCATGGATCTACTCGACACAGGTTGAAGGAGAGCAAGCAAACAACGATGGGATCCAGCGCAAAAAAGAAGAGAGAAAAGAAGCAAGACTTCCAAAAGACCAAGCTCAAAGTCGGCAAGACAAAGGCCAAAGCCGCAAACTTTACCGACACCAGTTTCAAGGCCAAGTCGATTGTCCTCAACCAGCAGTCGCTGACTGCGGCCGCGCCTTCCATCGACCAGCAATTCACACACCAGCTGTCGCTCTGCAGCTCAAAGACCGACTCGCAACGTCGCGATGCCATCAACTACCTCACCAATACAGTCGCCGAGCGACCGAACAACCTGCCCCTACCCGTAGCCACCATCCTCCCCAAGATTCAACCTCTGATCCTCGACGCCTCCAACTCGGTGCGCGCCGCACTAACGAAACTGCTACGCGCATTACCTCCCGCTCACATCGCTACCCATGTCGACCACATTCTCCTCTACGTGCGCGCAGGAATGACCCATCTCGCTGCCGAAATCCGCGCCTCCTCCCTCGATGTCCTAGAATGGCTGCTCCAAACTTCTGGTCAAGAACTCGTCTCCTGCGCAGGCGGCTGGCTAAAAACCTTACAATGCTTCTTGACATTACTGGGCTGGCAATCAAGCAAACAAGAACAAGCAGCCGGAAACTGGTCATCTGAGCGCGCTGTAAGCTTTGGGAAACCGGGCTCTGCGGCCTCGAAATTGTTGATCAAGCAATTGAATGTTTTGACCATGTTTCTGAGGGCTGGTTTCACGGATGCGACTAGTGCTGAGGATGCTGGACCGGCAAATGCTTCTTGTTTCCCGCTGTGCAGTACGGAGCATCAAGTTCTCTATGCACGCTCGAATCCCTTCCGCGGTCTCAATCTTTTTGGAGCACCCAAGGATGCAGAAAACGCCATGTACGACGATGCCGAGGCGAGGAAGAGATCGTTCGACGATGTCGCTGTCCGTGCTGTTGCTCGTGGCATTCAAGCCGCAAAGAAGGAAGGAGGTGAAATCGGCAGGGCTGCTTCTGGATTGGAGAAGGCTCTCGTCGACGGTATGGGCGAGTTCCACAGAGATGTGGAGTAAATGACAGGGATGCTTCTTTGATCATCTACAAGTTCCCCAGGCAAATCTACCAAAAGCCTTGTTTGTGTGACACTCTCCTGGAGTATATACACACAGGATTATGAGCACTCCGCAGCCTCATGCTTGTCCCTCAATCAACTTGCGCCAGAAACTTATCTTCTCCATGAACGAGGAATCACTGGCCGTGGCCCTCGAGCCAAGGAGGACATGTTACCAGGGAGCTACAGGAGCTGTGTCTGTAGCACAAGATCCAAGATAGTCGTGGGGCATGTGGGTCAGAATGAACTTTCTTTTCAGTTGCTAGCTAGCGAACGGCAAGTGACTATCGAGCAAAGTTGTTCGACCCTCTTATCTGCATTTCTTCAAGTTCCTGCCTCTGATATCTCTTTTGACAAATGTGCTATTCATGCCATGCTTCTGGAACGTTGGTACGGTTGCAATAATCCCATGTCTCAAGCTGTACTGCTGCCCTCGTCTCCGCCGTCAGTGTCTTCACGACAGTCACAGCCATACTTGGCTCGGAACTCGTAGGGAGCAACACCTTCGAGCACCTCCACTGCCAGAATAGCTGCCTTGATGTTGGAATATCTGCCAGACTTGGCTCGCCAGACGCCGATAGGTTCATGATCATGGATCATAACCCCCGACCAGAAGAGTGGTTGCATGCCGTCGACAGTCTCCTCACTATTGAACAAGTTGTATTCATGGCAACCAAAGTGTTTCTGCATCACGTTGTGAAGTCGAGTCTGATGCCACCCGTCAGCGGCTGAAAGGATCATGTGGATCTTCTTGATCACTTACCACAGGGTGATTGTTTGCGTAGTCGTCGTAGATCTCCATGTCTGTGAAAAATGGTTTCATGTGCTCGTCAAAGAAGCGCTGTACGACGGTGTAGTCGAAGTCGGCATCAATGAACATGGCACCGACGTATGCTTCAACTATGTCAGGTAGACACTAGATCATGTTAGGACATGGCCACAGAAGAGGTGGTCACGGTTCTCACCTTGGGTCCTTCCTTCACCGTAGTCCAGTAGTCCATTGCTCCATGAGATGCTGCTTCCGCATCTGTGATGTCAGTGACATAGTTTGCGATTTGTTGACGCAAAGAATCGTGGTTGAAAAGGAGATGCTTCCAGAATCCAAGACGGACACAGACTGCTCCAAGAAACTGATTGGACACCATCGCCATCTTGTGCTCGGTCAACCACTGAGGATCCTTATCAGGATGATTGTAGAAAAGATGGGTGATGCTTGTCATATCAAGAAGCGAGTCGCCCAAGAACTCAAGTCGCTGGTAAGACGGTATACCGGCAGACCAAATGTTGGGGTAGGAGGGATGATGAAAAGCAGCCTGGAGCAAACGCGGATATCTGAAGTGGTATGCGTGCTCCTTTTCTACTCTTCTAGCGAGTTCAAGGTTCGCAGCTCTGGCATCGGCTACCTGGTATGCTGGCTTCTCATATGTGCGAGAATAGTCTTTCCATTCCATCATGGTATGGTCAGGGCTGTCCACAAACTTGGTGACAGCCTTGACAGCATCACGCCAGTGTTCTGGCCGCCATTTTCCAGGCTTATCATGAGTGAGAAACGCGGCACCCATGAGTGCTTCGCACACGTCTGCAATTGTCTTGTCACCGAGTGCATGCTTCATAGATTCAGAGCCGTTCTTGTTGGCGCCTTTGCCTTGCAAGAGCTTTAAGTTACTGGGATACCACGTGCGTCTACGTGCTGTTAGCTCAAGGGTCGCCTAGAGACAGATCTTGATTGTACAAACTTACCGAGAGAATGAGCTGCTGCGAATATTCTCGTAAAGCCTGAGCTTTTGCGCAGTGTTGAAGAGATTCTGGTTGCAAAGAAGCAGCATGCGTTTCACGTGGAAATCGAATTCATTGTCGTTGGGGTTTTGTGTGAACGTGGAAATCGAGGTGGCCATTTTCAAGAAACAGTCCCCCAAGAACTCGAGACGTTCGTAGTTCTTTCCCATACCACGCTGAAAGTTGATGCGTTCATGGTTCTGATGCTCTTCGGTATTGTCAGAATCCTTGGTGATAGCTTCTAGAGCTAGAGGTAAATCCACGGTCAAATCAAGTTCTTCACACGTCTCCATTGCGATGAGGTAGTCATCAATGCGGTGAATGATAGCAGGGAAAACGTAACAGGTCGCTACCACGGGAGTTGGTAACTGCTAGCCATTAGCTTTATTCATCGAATCCTTGCCTGTGTACATGCAGAAGAGATGGGGAGTGGGTACATACAGAAGAGATGATGAGTGGCTCAGGACATATGAAGCTTCGAGTCTTTGATCTTTCTTGCTCTTCCTTGTTAGTAGGTTCTGCAAGCATGTTACGTCTGTGTAGTATCTTTTCGCCTTCCAGGACAGGTTGATTGGGATTCCAGCAAGTCTTCTTCTCCTTGTGTGTCTTTTGCCACAGACTGACGGTGTAGTCGATAATGTCAGTCTGCCTCTTCGAAGCAATACATCCTTCAGGAACGGGATCCGAGGGTTTGTACTCTGGTGCAACTCTCGAAGAATAGAAACGTCGACCACCGTCCCACTGATCAACATAGAACTTGTCTACCAAAAACGAATCAGGCATTTCTGGTGACCATTGAAAGCCCTTGTCGTTCTCATAGACGTAGTCTACAGTTGCCCAGTCGATGAGGTGGAAAGGACCAGCTTTGGCACCAGGGAACTGATTTGACTGCCCAGATGGTATCAGCCAGTAAGGCGTGTTCATCACATCAAATTCATACGTCTTGTTGAAAAGATCTTTGAAGATACGTAGTGTGAACAAGGTGAATTTGGCTAGTTCGACTTCGGTGACTTGACATGCCGTAGCGAACGATGTCAATTTCACATCTGTCCTGCGAGCGTCGTTCAGAAACAAGGGGAACTCGGGGAAGTTGGGCATCGGCTTTCTCGTGACAAGAAATAGAGGCTGGTGAGGACGCTCTAGTCCCTGCGGCATGTTCAAGTGAGTGAGATACACTGTGGTTGGGACCGAGTTGCGTCCATCGTCCCAGATGTGAGGCTTGATACGCAGATCGTACATGTCGGATTGCTTGGAACTCAGAGCTAAAGCTGCGTTGCGCATCGACGGCAATTTCTTGGTGTAGATTGGAACGAGATTAGGGTCAAGGTGTTTTGACATCACAAGCTCTTTGCAAGCCTTGAAAGCTGCTGAGCGCTTCGCAAGAGATTTCTTTGTCATGGGGTCGCCAATTGATGAGCGCACAGGTGAAGGGTCAGGAATGATGACTTCACAGACAAAGCGCCCACCTTGATGTGTAGTGATGTAGGTAGGCTGTAAAGCTTCCTCGCCTTCCTTGGGGAGACTGTCGACGAAGTGTGATAAAATCTGAAGGGCTGAGCCGAAAGTAATCTTTGCGCCAGTGCTTGGAACCACATGTGTAGGATAGAGACTGACCATGTCTTGAGTGAAAGTCATGTCGTGATCACCTTCAAGTTGGCGATCGGCCGGAAGAGCTTCGCAGAATGAGCGCATGACATGCTCCGCTCCCCGATTCTCGGACAGTATGGTGTCGTGGTCCCAGTTGTTGACCTCTCTCATATGCAAAAACTTGGAGTTCTTGTGTCGGGCACGTCCACGCGATTGGACGTATTGAATCATTGTTTTACAGATGTCGAATCTGACGACCAAATTGCAGTCCGGAATGTCTAAACCTTCTTCGGCAACCGAAGTTGCGAATAGGCAATTCAGCTCTCCTTTGCGAAACTTGATGAGTGTGACGACTTGGTTGCGGAAAGTAGACTGAACATCGTCGAGACGGCCATTTCCAGCCCCAATCAGTAAACCGGCACTGAGATGAGTGCTGCCGATGGTATCAAAGACTTTGTGTAACAAGTAGGCAGTGCTTCTTTGCTCTACAAAGACAATGCAGCGATAGTCTGACGGGCGTTCGTAGTGATGTCCGAGATAATTATAAAGTTGTTGGACTTTGTTGCTGAGATCCGAGAGATCAGCTCGAGGTCTTCCGAAATCATGATTGGTAACCATATCCATGGCTTTTCGAATCTGTTCTACTTCGAGATCGGCCTCGTCTGTAGAGCCATTCATACGTGCAGCTTTCTCAACGCGAGACTCTAATTTTTTTGATCGTTCCTCAGCTAGGGCGAAACCCCAGTAACGATCGGCACACCATTCTCCGAGATGTGAACGGATCTTCACGGCACGTTCAAATATGTCGTCGAGGAATCTGACACTACCAAAGTGGTTCTTCAAATCTTGATAGAGTTGACTTGGTGCGGGAATGGCTGGTGAGGTTGTGTACGACAGTATCTTCTCATCCGGCTTCGTGACTGCGTTCTGTAGCAGTGCGAGGTCGCGTGCAGTAGCAATCTTGCTGTTGAGGATGTTCTCGAGATCCCTGGGCGGTCAATTGGTATATGTACAATGACCTACACAAAAGGACTTACCTGGCAGCTTGGCGCACATCGACTCTTGCATCAACAGGCGAGGCTGTCATACCAAAGATTCTAGGACGAGCGCCCTCATCAACATCGGTCAAGTAGAAGTCCTTGATGATCTGAGCATACGCATGGCCCTTTTTGGCATGATGGGCCTCGTCGAAGACCAGTAGGTTGATCTGGCGCATGGAGATGAACGAGCAGCTTAGACAGCTCTTGAGGACATCTGGAGTGCAGACGATGACATGGGTTTTGGCGAAGCGTTCTTCCCATACCTGCTTGCTCCACTTATCAGTCATCATTGCACCGCACAATCTATCAACATCATAGTCGAGATTGCGCTCTAGAACCGCGAATTGTTGAAAGACAAGCGGGACCGAAGGCACCAAGAAGAAGGATATACGATGCGGCTTTCCTTCCAGACGGGCTTGGAGCTCCTGCTCGATGGTATGGCGAAGAAGTAGAACAGCAATCAATGTCTTGCCTGAGCCAGTATCCAGGACGGCGATGGTATTTTGATGAATTGCGCGCTGATAGAGATCGAGCTGGTATTCTCTGGGGGTGGTGATGATTTGGGTGGTCTCCTGACTAGCAAGCAGCTCACGGATAGACAACTCCTCATCTGCAGTTGCACGATTGACCTCCTGAGCGACTTTGCGGATATCCTTGATAGCTGCGCTCTGTAACCATGACTGGAAACGAAGTTTGCGGGTTCGACGTTTCTCGGTGGAAGAGAGGGCAATGGGGGTTGTGTCGACGTCAGCTTCGCCATCGCTTTCGCTGTCGGGGTGATTGTTGTGCGACTTTTCCAAAGATGGTGAGGCTGCCATGCTCAGATGGCTGCGTTAAGGGTTGTGTGTAAGAAAAGCTGGGCTGTGGGTAACAGACAGAAATGGAAGGAGGAAAAGACGAGAAGAGGCGAAAGGTGGGTGGCACGATGTGGGAAAGGTGAGGGACAGGCAACAGCAGACGGAAGGGACGACACTCTTTGTTGAAAGAAGTGATCGGATAATTGCAGCAATGAACCTGTCAGATGCAGGGAGCCACCAACGACACTGCCTGAGGTGAAGAAATGGGTTGATCTACGCGGTAAAGCAAACACATTGCCACATTTACAATAACTCTCTCGATGGCGGTTTACGAAGGGATACTCACGATCCAAGGCAGAGTAGAGCGTAGCTGAGATTATGGAGGGAGGTGATAGAGAGTGGCGGGAGGTTGATGGAGGTGGGCGAAAAGGTGGCTGGCCGAGTTGGGCGTTTCATGGAGCTCGGATGATGTCAAAAGTTCCACCAAAATGGAAAGCTCGACATTCTACTCGAGTACATTCTACACAAGCAGAACAACGACATGTCAGAAGAACCGCAAACACTCAAAGGAGCATGGCAGTCGGCCGAGAACAAGCGCAGGCAAATCGAGACTTCTTGGGAGACAAATACACCGGCCCACCAAGCGCTGGTAAATGCCGCCATCAGCAGCTACGAGCAGTGCCTACGCATCCAAGACCAAATCGCCCTCTTCAGTCCCAACGAGTCTCTGGAAGACATTGCCACGAATGACTTGCATCATCTGCTCTCTCAATACCGTCTCGCCGACCTAGTCCAGCGCCTGTCCTCTCAAGACCGCAAGGCCGTTTTGCGCCGCGCCCAAGACTCGTACGAGAAGTTCCTACGACAGCTGGATCTGTACGACATGCTCACCTCATCCGATCTGAAACTGCTCGAGCAATACCGTGACTCCCCGACTACCTTCTCCACTGCCTCGACGTCAGATCCCGCCGCCCGTCGCGAAACAAAGATCCTCCGATTCAAGCAAGAGAAGGACCTGAAGCAAAAGCTACAACATCTGCAACAAAATCCTGCTGCCCTGCAAAATGACGACGACATGTATCGCAGCCTACAGTTGACACAAATTGAATTCTGTGTCCACCAGACTTATCAATCTCTGGAGTCAATAGCCCAAGAGCTTCACATCCTCTCACGCGCTCCTCCGCCACCACCACCTGGTCAAGAATCGTTGCCTTTTGACGCTAGAGAGCGTTACAAGAACAACGACGGCTATTCGGAGAAGCTGGACGGCCCCATGTCTGCTGGTCTCTCAGGCCCTATGCTAAGCAAAGACGGCAAACCCTTGCGCCCATTTACACTTCTCAACACCCGCCAGACATTAAAAGACGGCGTCTTCCGTCCGGACCACAGTCTCCCCACCATGACCATCGACGAGTACTTGGACGAAGAGAAGCGCCGTGGTGGTATGATCGAAGGAGGCGGTGCACAGTCTGGTATTAAGCCAGAGGTGGATGAGGATGACTTGGACAAGGCCGACGAAGAAACCATGAAGGCCAGAGCTTGGGACGAATACGTCGAACACAATCCCAAGGGCTCTGGTAACACTTTGAACAGAGGCTGAGAAGGTTTCGTCTCCTGGTCCGGCTTTCGGATCATCTAGAACACTGTCTAGGTAAGGCCATTCGAGTGTGGGCTCTCCGGGCTCCTGGACCGAGCAACATCTGAGTGGAGGGAACAATCCATGCACCCATCTGCTAGCAGAAGTCAAGTATATATTCTCTGTTCAAGTTGGCCATCGTCTTTGCGACGTAGTCGGTCAAACATCAAGAAGTATACAACTCGAGTGTCTCATCTAACCTCGGTTTCATTACATCCTCCCGGGACGTGTATGACCTCGTGTTCTTCTTCGCTTGAGGCAGCTTTTATGATAGACTGCCGATCACATCAAGTTATGGTCAAGTTCATGTTCACGTTGAGCTCAAAAAGCCTTGCTCCGATTGAGGACCATTTGATGATCTGATTGAATTTGTAGCTTTTCTTGTACGGAACAGCCATCTTTTCAGGAAATGCCTGCGACATCTAGTCTTTGTATCTGTAAAGCTGAAACATCTGAAAGACATTCGAACCACAACTGAACGACCCATGTGATGCATTGCTTGAGACCTCTTCTACCACTCAGCAGCAGCAGCAGGAGCAGATCCCCATTCCTCACCAGTGGAAGTGGCGGCAGTAGTAGAGTCGGCGGCGTTCATCCAGTCACCCTCAACGGCAGCAGGCTCAGAGGTGGTTGCAGCAGCGCCGCTGTTCATCCAGTCATCGGATCCGGAAGGGCCAGCGGTGCCGTCATCGCCAAAGCCAGCATCCTCCTTGACGACATAGTCGGCAGGGTCGGTCTTGCAGCGACGGACAGTGTGGCCAGCTGAAAGGTGTTAGCAATTGAGGTTCCAGTGACGCGCACAGTCAGACTTACAAAGACCGCACTGGTTACAGATGACCTTGCTCCAGTTCTTGGCTGCGCGACAGTCACGAGAGAAGTGACCAAGCTGATCGCAGTTGTTGCATGTGACGTTAACGGCCGACCTGGGCTCGGGGCACTCGCGAGACATGTGGCCCTGTGTGTTGCAGTTACGGCAGGTGACAACAGTAGGATTAGGGCAGTCGCTCTTGTTGTGGCTAGCAATCGGTCAGTAGAGGTTTTCGTAGCAGTGAGACGCATGGCGTTCATACCCAGTCTGGCCGCAGTTGAAGCAGGCGCCTGTCATCTTCTTGGGAGCGGTGCACTCCTTAGACATGTGACCAACTGAACGAGAGTTAGTAGACATATCAGTGAAGAAATCGAAGATACTTACGTTCACCGCAATTGTGGCAAGCGTTGGGGTCAATGTTCTCGTTGTTCTCGACGGGATAGCCATTGCGAAGGGCTTCAGCAGCTTCGACGACGGCCTTGATCTTGGCCAATGCAAGTCTGTGTCCCTTGCTGCGGTCATGGGCAGCTCTGTCCTTGGACGCGAAGGTCTTCTCGCAGGGTTCGCAGCTGTAGTTGGCCGGCTGGATGTTCTTGCGGCCAGGGTAGGGATGGGACGAGAAGATGTCGGCCATGGTGTTGATGAGAAAGAAGTTGGTTGATGAACAAGAAGTAAAGTGGATGAAGAAGGGCAGGAGGAAGGTCTGCGCTGATAAGTAAGGGAAGCGGAGCGACTGGTGAAATCCAAACTTGGTGAAGCGGGTTGTGGTGAGAGCAAACGGGGTGCGCAAACAAACGAATGGAGCAGTCAAGTGAATCTCCCGCTTGATCGGGCAGGCGCGTATGGTTTGGTCACTCCCTTCCTGTCTTGTGCCTTCACCTCCAACCCTGCAATGATTCTGGAGTTCTAAATCACATTCACACTTGCCTTTGACCAAAGATCCTTGTTGTATGCCGTAAGGCATCATGAACCATGAAGATCGTGGTCAACAGGCCTCTCGAACCGGTAACATCGAGATGCTGTGGCGTTTCACAACAAGGTCAATGATACCTATCGTTGACTCGGGTCGTTGTCTTGGTGTTTACCTCCATTCATCAGCTTCACTCGGAACCGTAAGCTTCTTTTCCTTCGGTACCTCACTGGTGTAGTTCAGGCCCATATCGTCCTCGTCACTGCCTCTACAGCAAGTGCTAGCTCGACTTCTAGCTGTAACACACGAAGATGCCAGATCCCAGCGGTAAGCTCAGAACCATACAGAAGAGTAAAAGTACCAGCAGTCGCAATGAACATGGTTCGTTCTGCCGACGCCTGTCAACCCTGTACAGCGATCATTCATCAAGAGATCGAGCATCGGTCTAAGAACTTGTTTACTGCAGGCGCTCGTAGATGGCGTCCTGTAGACCACTCTCATAGTGAGCAAACCATACCTTGGCTGCTGACTGGCTTGGAGAAAACGAAGCCTGGTGTAACCCACAGCCACGTCCAGTGGTCTGGCCTGAGATGGCTTTGATATACATCGGTCGCGGGACTGTTTCCTACTGGACCATATCTATTCGCCTGATGACTGTCGAATCGAGACTCAGTATTGAGTCCGATGGATGTCTGTACATGGCATGCTATGGGCTGACCTCGTCGAAGCTGACGTCGGAACTGCTTGCCCGACTAGGAAACCTAATAGCACGAGCGTCGACCTCCACACTCCAACGGTGTGCTTATCGCGCTAAAAGCTTTCCCGTCACGTAATTTAGAGTTCCTCGACCAGGTCGCGGGCAGGACGGCAAAGGGTCCCTTCAATGCTCATCTATCTAGGCGAGGGCCTGCTCGATATGCCCTGATAATCTCGTCTCAGCCTATCTTTTTTCTGCTCGAATACATCTTGTTCTTTTCAGTATCATCAAATCTACCAACCTACTTTCCTGATCTGGAGCACACAACGGCCAAGCGACCGGCTCAACAACGCCATGAGTAGACCTGCAACCCTCAGCACTTCCTTGCGATCGGCCAATGGCTTCCTTTCCTCCTCTCCCCTGGCCCAGGAGTCAATCTTGAGGGACTTGGCGGATGCTGAAGGAGAGGAAGAGGAAGAATGCCACAGGACCAACAATACTGCTGATGGAGATCAAGACTTCGGGCTCAGCCATGAGCAACACTACTCAATGGCTGGCTCCTACCGGAGGACCTCCTACGTCGCATCCGGTCCACGACCACTCTTCCCCTCCGCACAAGCGCCCGAGTCTAGAAGGGCGAACGGACAAGACCGCGAAGCTGCCCTCGCGGAAGAACGAAGCCTGTTGCGGGACAACCATTTGATCCATCCCAAGCACCCTCGAACCACAAGTACCTTGTCGAAGAAGCCCAGCGGACTATTGAAAAAGTCGTTTGTGACTGGATTTGTACCACGGAAGGGCGGCGCTGACGAAGAGTCGGCTGTCGAAGATGGAGGGCCGAACGAGAACACTTCTCTTCTCGGAAACCCTGCCGAACCATATGGAGGCATAGATACTCCAGAGAACATCGACAAAAGATGGGAAGAAGCAGTTGCATCAGGAAAGATCAAGACGACTTGGCAGAGAGAAGCAATTGTTCTGGCGAGATATTCTCGATCTCTGATCTTGACCTTCCTCCTTCAATATTCCTTGACTGTTACCTCGGTCTTTACGGTGGGTCACATTGGCAAGCTTGAGCTAGGGGCCGTCTCCCTTGCCAGTATGACTGCCACTATCACCGGATACTCTGTATATCAAGGATTGGCTACTAGTCTTGACACTCTTTGTGCACAGGCATACGGCTCTGGCAACAAAACTCTTGTCGGACTGCAGCTTCAACGTATGGTTTACTTCTTGTGGGTTATCACGATTCCAATTGCAATCATTTGGGCCGCTGGACCGAGTATTATCGGCGCGATCGTGCCTGAGAAAGCGACTGCCGAGCTAGCAGGACAATATCTCCGAGTCCTAATTATTGGTGCTCCAGGGTATGCTGCATTTGAAGCTGGGAAAAGATTCGTGCAAGCACAGGGAATGTTCTCGGCAACCCTTATCGTGCTTCTGATTTGCGCACCTCTCAATGTGTTCTTGCACTGGCTTTTTGTCTGGGTACGTCTGAGCCCATGCGATCCCTTGATCACTACTAACAATCACAATAGAGATTGGGATTTGGTTTTATCGGGGCCCCAATTGCTGTGGTGATCATAGAAAACCTCATGCCGCTCTCCCTGTTCCTCTACGTCCGTTTCTTTGGCGGTATGGAGTGTTGGGGTGGTTTTAGTAAACTTGCTCTCCGGAACTGGATGCCCATGATCCGCCTTGCCCTCCCTGGTCTGGTCATGATCCTCGCCGAGTATCTGGCCTTTGAGATCTTGACACTCTCGGCGAGTTGGATCTCACCAACACACCTTGCAACGCAAAGTGTCCTCAGCACAATTTCCACCATTACCTATCAGATCCCCTTTCCCATCAGTATCGCAGCGAGCACCCGTATTGCCAACCTGATTGGTGCCACGCTTTCGGATGCTGCCAAGGTCAATGCGAAGGTCTCGTTGTATGCAGCATTGTTTGTTGGTATCTTCAACATGATCTTGCTGAGCTCCACTCGCGAGTACATCCCCAGACTATTTACCAACGATGCCGATGTTATTGAGCTCACTGCGAAGACACTTCCTTTGAACGCTGCGTTTCAGCTCTTCGACTCTCTTGCAGCTCTGTGTAACGGTATTTTGCGTGGTTTGGGTCGACAAGAGATTGGTGGTTACGTAAATTTGTTCGCGTACTACGTGGTAAGTCAATATCACGACCTCGACTTGAACCATGTATTGACAAGTGCAGATTGCTATGCCGATCTCGTTCGGAACCGGTTTCGGCCTTCACTGGGACCTCTATGGACTTTGGGCTGTAAGTGTTTTTCTACTGTGTGCTTGTAGACTGTTACTGACGGGATTCTTAGGGGCCTGCACTTGCACTCGGAATCGTAGCTGCTGTCGAAGGCTGGTTCATATACCAGACTAGCTGGGAGAAGGCTGTCGAAGAAGCACAAGAGAGAAATGCGCTGAGTTAAGAAATCGCTTGTAACTGTGTTTCTGCATTGTACATGTTGGGCAGACTGGTGTGTACTACATAGATGTTCTAAGCAGGTCTCTCACGGGACAAATGCGATTGAGCTTTTAAAGGCTATGTTTCGATCTTGAATCACTCTGTGCATTTCAGCGGGAGCAGATTGTCCTCATGAGCATTTCACGTGCACGGTCTGCATTCGCGGCGAAGAGTGAAAGTGTTTGGCCGACGCGGGGTCGCTGGGTTGCCCCACTGTCTGGATAGCGGACGTGACGGCATCTCCGTGTCCTCGACAGCATCTCTCATGCATAGTCGAGTTTGTGTGTCGCATGCCGAAGCATCGTAATGCCAGAGACCCTGCTTGGAATCCGCAGCGATGACCAGGGCCGCACCGAAACAATAGCTCCTGGCCAGGAGGAGCATCTGCCCGCCCTCTGCGCAAAGGTGCATGCCCGAGTCACTGCCTTTCTGGCCGCCCAGGCATCCACCGATCGCCTACGAGGCGTCCAGGAGCAGACTCGCTTGAGTCTCAAGGTCCTCGATGAAGCACTCGAGCGATACAGGTTGGTCGTGGATCTGAATGGCTGCATTGAGTCGGGCTGATAAGCATCCACAGTCTGGCCGAACTGTCCCTTTCCTACAATGGAGGCAAGGACTGCTTGGTCCTGTTGATCCTCTATCTCGCCGCGCTACACGCCCACTCGGTCAAGACGTCAACGCAGCTGCCAAACACCCTAGAGTCTGTCTATATCGTGTCGCCTCATCCATTCCCTGAAGTCGAGGACTTTGTACAGCTATCCATCGACACATACCATCTGGACTTGGCACGCTATGCCAGATCTATGCGACAGGCCTTTGAGGACTATCTCCACGACAAGAGCCATGTCAAGGCCATCTTTGTGGGCACGCGGAGGACAGACCCCCATGGAGCTACTCTGAAATACTTCGATCCTACAGATAGAGGGTGGCCTGCTTTTATGAGGATACATCCCGTAATAGACTGGCATTACGCTGAAGTCTGGACTGTAAGACCACCACGTCTGTTGATGCGCCAGAAAGACCCAACTGACCATTTATAGTTCATACGACACCTAGACATACCTTATTGCTCGCTCTACGACAAGGGTTATACATCTCTGGGAGGAACTACAGATACATATCCCAACCCTGTGCTCAAAACGGCAGGCGACAAGAACTCAGATGCAGATACAACATATCGACCTGCTTACGAGTTGGTCCAGGATGAGGAGGAGAGGTTGGGCAGAGACAAATGATACAACGACAAATCAAACCATGTATATTCTTCCAAGCGGACAGCGCCGACAAGCACAATTTCCCTGCCGGTGGCCCCCAGAATCGCCGGCAGTTGATTCTCAAAGTGCCATTATGTTGCAAAATAGTGGCGGTGGCAAGAACGGACTTTTACTATCTCACATCAGTTCATAAGAAATTGAACTGAGTGGTGACGACCATGACTTGTCGTGAGGCAAAGCTAGACGAATCCAAACACAACACTCGGGCTCTGTCGCAACAGTCGATGTTGTCGGGGTTTGGGTGAGGCAGAAGGGCAAAGACAGGCTCGGGCTTCGCTCGCGAACAACCGACAAACACAAAGACGGGCGGAGATCTATCGAGATGGCTTGGCAACGCCGTGGGGATATCTACTGGCCAATCAAGGTAGCTCAAATGTCACAGCGGCCGGTGTCGCAGATGTCGCCATTCCTGAAGAGAGGAAAAAAGTCACCCGGCGGCCGCTACTCGTACGGGCAAGAGGCGACTGCTGGGGACTCGGTCTGAGATGAGCAATTGAACGGCAATTCTGGTCACGCCGCCATCAACGCCTCCCTCCCCCGGCTATTTTTCCAATCGCCCCCACTACCTGTTTCCCTTCCATTGTTCTCCTTTCTATCTCTTTTGAACTCTCATTCTTGCATAGAACCTCTTGTTGGGTTCGGTATTCAGGTCATCTTTGCGGCAATGGCTTCCATCTTGACTGCTGGAGAGGCTGGTAAGCAGGCTTCCGAGTGCTGACCATCCGCGAACATTCACTGACCACGACCAGTCGCACGCATCGCATACCTGGCCAGCGACGTTGTCGTCTCTGTCCAGCCTTCTCTTGCAACCGACTCCGAGTTCTCCAACTTCTTCACAACCTATCAGCAGAACAAGGCTTCAGGACTCAAGTCTACATCCCCGGTGGTACGTTCTTTACCCCTCTAAACAGCTGCTTCGTGCGACTGACTGTTTTGGCTTCAGATTGTTCCTGTAAAGCACAATGCAGACCCCCTTCTCTCGGCTTTCCAGCCCCTTCGTTCGGGCAAGCTTGTCTCGGTAACGACCTCATCCTCGATTCTGGTCCGCTCCGTCCCCCACCTCTACAAGCTCGCACAATATCCTGTCGTCTTGCACGTCGCCCTCCAACCAGCTGGCTACCCTGACTACTCAGACATCACCTCGATCAGACAGTCTGGATTCACCTTCCTCCAATCCGAGTCATTGCAAGAGGCACAGGATCTTGCTGTGACAGCACACGCTCTGGCCATCAAGTCTGGCAAGGGTGTCATCCACTTCTTCGACTCTGCCAATATCTCCAACGACAACCCCATCACACAGGAAGACAGAGAGCTTGTAAAAAAGATTCTGAACATCGAGCAACACCCCGCAGCTGCATCGACAGAGTCTAGTCTCTATGCAGATGAGGGCAGGGTTGCCACCCGCACTACCGCTGTTCCCACTGGCGTCAATGGTTCAGTCACACCCGAGCGTACAGGAGCATCAACTGAAAAGTCTGTCTCTGCGCCGATCAGCGATCGTGAGTCATCTAGTGGCTCCAGCTCTGACGGTCGCAATGGCAGCAGTGATGGTGCATCAGTCGTGTCTTCCAACGCCACTTCTGTGGAGTCTGTTTCCAGCCGCCCCATCACTTCCGAGGATATTGATAACTTCGCCACCCAGATCTGGTCTGAACTGTTCGAGTCGACTGGGAGACAGTACAAGGCTTTCGAATACTCTGGACCCGTGGATGCTGAATCGGCCGTTTTCTTGTTCGGATCCGACACCGCCCTCTTTGCTCAAGAAGTTGACAAGGCCACCTCCTCCGATGAGTTCTATGGTGCTGGTATTGTCACTGCCCGTCTTTACAGACCCTGGCTGGGCTCAAAGCTCCTTCAGACTCTGCCCAAGAGCTTGAAGAGAATCGCCGTCCTTGAGCAGATCCGTCGCAAGACTACTCGCTGGGGTCCCCTCCTCCTCGATCTTCTTGTCACCATCAAGGCATCAGGTAACGGTGGCCCTCTGATTGTTGGTCACCAACTTGGATACATCGAGCCTTCCACTATTCGTCAGGCACTCAAGGGTATCTTCCAAAACCTGTCTTCACCTTCACCTATCCAGAACCTCGAAATTGGTAACCACGAGGGTCCCAAGGAGAACGAGAAGGATTTTGAATTGGAGCAACCCAAGGTTGAGAATGCATACATGAAGATTCTTGACCAGCTGTTCGGCGAGCGTCTCTACGTTGCCAACAGAATCGGTGCCGACAATGCAGGTGTCTCGAGCGAGATTAGTGCAAACCCTGAGTACGGTTTCGGTTCCCTTGTCGCTCGTACCGAGCACAGAGAGCGTTTCATTTCTGAGGTGCAGACTGCTGCCAAGTCTGGTGACTTTGCTACCGAGGCTCCTAAGCAGCAGCTTTCACAGTGGTTGCTCGAGGCTCAACAGGCCTCAAAGGCAAACAGCCTTGCACCCGAGGTCATCTCCGGTCTTGACAGCGACAAGTCTGCTCTGGCTACCGAGCTTCTTTCCAACAAGGGACTTTTCTACAAGGAGTCGCAATGGCTTATTGGTTCGGACGCATGGTCTTACGACTTGGGCAACTCTGGTGTCCACCACGTCCTTGCATCTGACAAGAACGTCAACATGCTTATCATTGACTCGCAGCCTTATTCAGAGAGAGCTGCCGCCGATGCCGCCAGAAGAAAGAAGGACATTGGTTTGTACGCCATGAACTTTGGCAACGCTTACGTAGCCTCCGTTGCTGTTTACAGCTCTTACACCCAAGTCTTGCAGTCAATGCTCGAGGCTGAGCAGTTCAACGGACCTTCGGTTGTCGTCGCATACCTTCCTTACAGCAAGGAAACCGACTCACCGCTGTCTGTCCTGCAAGAGACCAAGAAGGCTGTTGATATCGGTTACTGGCCTCTTTACAGATGGAACCCTCGCGCAGAGGAGAACGGCGAGGAGAACTTCCAGCTTGATTCTGAGCGCATCAGACAAGAGCTCAAGGAGTTCCTCAAGAGAGACAATTACCTGACTCAGCTCATGAAGAGACACCCTCAATTCAGCGCGAACCTTTCCCAATCTTACGGATCGGAGGTTCGCCAAGTCCAGAAGCGCAAGGCCAAGGACTCTTACAGCAAGCTCCTTGAGGGCTTGCAGGGCGCTCCTCTGACTATCCTGTTTGCTTCAGACAATGGTAACTCGGAGAACCTTGCTAAGCGTTTGGGTAACCGCGGCAAAGCCAGAGGTCTTAAGACCATGGTCATGGCTATGGATGATTACCCTCTGGAGGACCTCTCAACTGAAGAGAATGTCGTCATGATCAGCAGTGTTGCTGGTCAGGGTGAGTTCCCCCAAAACGGCAGAAACTTCTGGGAGGGCGTCAAGAACTCCACCGATCTTGACCTTGCCAGCGTGAACTTCTCCGTCTTTGGTCTTGGTGATAGCCACTATTGGCCTAGAAAGGAGGACAAGATTTACTACAACAAGCCTGCAAAGGATCTATACGCCAGAGTGGTCACACTTGGTGGCAAGTCTCTTGTCGACTGTGGCCTTGGTGATGACCAGGACCCTGACGGTTATCAGACTGCTTACAACGAATGGGAGCCCAAGCTCTGGGACTCACTGGGTGTTGGTAACGTTGAGGGCCTTCCCGATGAGCCCCCACCAATCACCAACGAAGACATCAAGATTGCATCCAACTTCCTCCGCGGTACCATTGTCGAGGGTCTCCAGGATCAATCCACCGCTGCCATCTCTGCTGCCGACCAGCAGCTTACCAAGTTCCACGGTACATACATGCAGGACGATCGTGACATCAGAGATGAGCGCAAGGCTCAAGGTCTTGAGCCCGCATACTCTTTCATGATTCGTTGTCGCCTGCCTGGTGGTGTCGCTACTGCCGACCAATGGGTCCAGATGGATGCTATCGCCTCGACATTGGGTAACGAGACCATGAAGCTGACCACTCGTCAAACCTTCCAGTTCCACGGTGTGGTCAAGACCAAGCTGAAGCCTGCAATGCAGGCCATCAACAAGGCTCTCATGACCACCATTGCCGCTTGCGGTGATGTCAACCGTAACGTCATGTGCAGTAGTTTGCCTGAGCACTCTGAGTACCACGCAGAAGTTCACGCCAGCTCCAAGTTGATCAGCGACCACTTGTTGCCTGCTACTACCGCGTACCACGAAATCTGGCTCAAGGATGAGAACGACGTCAAGACCCAAGTTGCCGGTGACGCTGTCCAGGACCACGAGCCCATGTATGGTCCCACCTACCTGCCTCGCAAGTTCAAGATTACTATCGCCATTCCTCCTCACAACGACACTGATGTCTACGCTCACGATGTTGGTCTTATCGCTATCAAGGGTGAGGACGGCCACCTTGCTGGATTCAACTTGCTTGCTGGCGGTGGTATGGGTACCACTCACAACAACAAGAAGACCTACCCTCGCACTGGTAGCATGCTTGGTTACGTTTCCAAGGATAAGGTCCACATTGCTTGCGAAAAGGTCATGCTTGTCCAGCGCGACAATGGTGATCGTAAGAACCGCAAGCACGCCCGTCTGAAGTACACCATGGACGACATGGGTGTCGACGTCTTCAAGTCAGAGGTTGAGAAGTACTGGGGTGACAAGTTTGAGGAGCCTCGTGCCTTCCACTTCAAGAGCAACATCGACACTTTTGGCTGGCAGAAGGATGAGAACGGCAACAACCACTTCACCATGTTCATTGAGAATGGACGTATCGAGGATACTGCTGACTTCCCCATGAAGAGTGGCCTGCTCGAAATCGCCAAGGCTCACAAGGGTGAGTTCCGCCTCACCGGTAACCAACATCTCATCTTGTCCAACGTCACCGACGAGGAGTTGCCCAAGATGAAGGAGATGTTGGCCAAGTACAAGCTGGACAACACAAACTTCAGCGGACTCCGCCTTAGCAGCAGCGCATGTGTGGCCTTTCCCACTTGCGGCCTTGCCATGGCTGAATCCGAGCGCTACCTGCCCGAGCTCATTGGCAAGCTTGAGGGTGTGCTCGAGGAGAACGGTCTTCGTCAGGACAGCATCGTGATGCGCATGACTGGATGCCCCAACGGATGTGCTCGTCCTTGGCTCGCCGAGGTCGCCTTCGTTGGTAAGGCCTACGGCGCGTACAACATGTACCTTGGTGGCGGTTACCACGGCCAGCGCTTGAACAAGCTCTTCCGCAGCTCTATCATGGAAGAGGAGATTCTCAGCATCATGAAGCCGCTGCTCAAGCGTTACGCAGCTGAGAGAAACTACGGCGAGCAATTCGGAGACTTCTGTATCCGTATTGGCATGATCAAGCCCACCACTGAGGGCAAGTACTTCCACCAAGACACGGCCGAAGTGGAATCCGATGAGGAGTAGAGATATACCCCGTAATTTCTTGTCAAGTTCTTTCACCAGCATGTAGATTGGCGTTTTGGGTAGCGGCACTGGGTGGGCATTTGGTTTCAACAAAATTTGTACATGAACTGCCATGAGAATGAAATAGTATTCGATTGATTGAAAATGTAAAAGTATTATTCAACATAGAATGCAATATCTCGAGCGCCGATGACTTCTAATTGCCCTGTTGAATAGCAGGGCTGAAAAGCGGCTAGACACGGGACACCAAGACGGGCGCGACCGAGGCGAGCGAGCGGAGAATGACGACGCTCGTGATGGTATTACACGATGTCAGGGCTTATCTCTGTTGGACAAAGACATTGGAATAGCAGATATCGGTATCGCACGAGTTGTGGCTTCTTTGTCGGGCTTTTGACAGACGCATCAGGAAGAGGATTCATCTCGGCATGCCGGGCGCAGTCGGACACAAAGAAGGATTCTTTCATGCACTTGACTTTTGAGCGGCTTGAGCGAATGAAGTATTGCGACCAAAACATGCCGTGAGCGGGCACCTCATACTCGACCAGTCCTCGTCGCAGAACCTGACGCACAAACAACCCGAGGCGCTTTGCGGCGCAATCATGTCTTCAGTGTAAATGTGTCTGCCCTTTGCGTGTGGCTTCTCATGAGCTGACGATTGCGAATAGATCATTGAACGACGTCGTTGGCGCGCTGAACGCAACCTTTGCGCATCCCGATGCACCACAAGCGCTCCCCGACGAACTGTCGCGCATTCTCTCGGGCTATGTCACCAAACCGAGAAAAGAAGGAGACGGACTACACGACGAACTACGCTCCGTCTTCCGCCATCATGTCGAAGCGTATCCGAACAAGCTGCCTGCATTCGTGGCTGTCTTGAAGACTCTACGTCCTGCCATAACCGGCGACGACCACATTGCTCTTTGGTTTCGGAATGTCCTCGTACCGTTCGTCGACCAGCCGGCTCCCAGCCGATCCGCCATGTCGGACGCCCAGGATTTTGTTGTCGACTCGCTCTGCTACGATCCTGACAGCCCAGATGCTCGCGACAAGGCCCGTACCGCTGTTCATCTCAGCTCAGTCCTCCTCGATGCATTTGTCGCCCGTACAAGCTCTCGCCCCGAGAGCCCGTCTTTCCAAGCCCAGGACCACGCCGCTCGCCAACTACAGTCCATGCTGATCGCCTTTGCTCGTAAAACTCCACGTGATTTCTTTGTTGCCGTCGATGACTTCCTTCTAAAGCCAGAGACACGTCTGCAGGCTCTTGATCTGCTCGCTGCCTTTCTGGAACAGCAGCACGCCCATCTGCACTTGGTCTTGGACACAACTGTCGTCGAGCATCTCCTCAAATGTCTCATGAACGACACAGCCACAGTTGTCGTCTCGGCTGCTCTGAGGTGTCTCATCATGCTTCTTCCACACATACCCGTCACCGTGTCTTCTCAGCTTCCCAGGCTGTTCTTGGTCTATAGTCGTTGCCTCTGTTGGGAAAAGTTTAGCGCTTCTAGTACGAAAGCTCAACGAGACCTTGTAACAGATGATCGCGTTCGTCGCGATTCCGACTCCGATGCTGACACTGATCATGACGACCAACTCGACCCTACCTGGCAAATTCTGCGTGCCCTGCCCGATATGCCCGAGTCCTCCGCGCCCGAACTTTTGCATTACTTCACTTACCTATACGGCCTGTATCCTCTCAATTTCATGACTTATGTCAGGAAACCAAGAAAGTATCTCAAAAACATTGACTTTCCCGGCGCAGATGAATTCGACCTTGACCAAGCTGTTATCAGAAGTCGCACCGAGCAGTTCCAGCGAGTCCACTTCTTGCACCCGGCCTTTTTCACTACCACCATCAAAAAAGAGCTGAGCGAGAATCGATGGCTAAAAGCAGAGCCTTCGGAAGTCATTGCAGAATGTCATGGCTTATACGCTGGCGAGCATCCTATATTCGAGAGTCCTGTCCCTCCTCCATCAACCAAACTACCCGCAGTCCCCAACTTCTTGGCGTCCGCCTCGGAACCAACGCATCTGGACAGTCCTACCTTGCCTCATCACTTTGTCGAAAACTTCCCGGATCCTGTCACTGAGCCAACAACCTCCAAGGACCTCTCATACTTGCAACGAGAATTGACACTATTGCGCAATGAATTGACATTCGAGCGCTACCTCAAACAACAGCACGTCGCTGCTATTGGTCAGCTCAAACGCAACCACATAAAGGCGGTCACTGTCGAGGCCGAAACAGCCACGTTGATCAATGCGAATCGTGCTCTGCAAAAGAAATTGAGCGATTCCAACAAGTTCAATGAAAAGATGCAAAAGGAAACACAGGCTCGCAGAACCCACACAAAGCAAAGTGAAGAACAGCTTATGGCAAAGATTCGTGGTCTAAAGTCGGAGCTCGCAGATCAAGAGACGCTACAGCTTCGTCTCACCCAGGCTTCCAAAGATTGCGATCAACTCCGTCAATTGCTTGTGGAAAGTGAAGCTCGAGAATCCAGCAAACAAGAGGAACTCGAAACGGTCGAATCCCGTCTGAAGAATCTAGAAATGACCGACGAGCAGAGTTCAGAGCTCCAAAAGGAGATCCGAGGCTATCGTGACCAAGTATTGGCGCTCGAATCAATCCGAGCAGAATACGAACTGGCTAAACAGGAGCTTGAAAGCACCAAATTCATATTGCAGCGTCGTGAGCAAGAACTCGAGAGGCTCAAAACTGCACATGAAGCCAAAATGCAAGAATATGATCTACGTCTCAAGGATGCTTCAGAAGGGTTGACGGCTGCAGAGCAACCGAATCTTGCAGTCACTGCACATCTTCACGAGCAACTCTCCGAGAGCCGTATACGACTTGCACAGACCAAAGCCGCTTACAGTCAACTTTTGGAAGAGTTCACGAGTTTACGTGAGTCCAGGGGAGCTGCTGATGGAGGCTATCCCATTCCTAGCCGCTCTGTCGACCCTGGCTATATGAACCAGGAAGGCAGTGTCAGGAGCTACAGTCCAGCTGGCTCGCGTCGTGCTTTCTACACCGACCGTGGCGCAGAGAATTTTGAACTGTTTGCCCCACACATGGAGTTTGGAAGAACTGCTTCGCCCGTCTCATCTTTGAACCAAAGCTACCCACCCGCACGTCCGTTGCGACCCGAAGCGTATTCACAGCGAGGCATTAACTCGAATCCAATGTCTCGAACTCAGGGTGCTTACTACGACGAACATGCGCTGCATCCAGCGGCCGCATATGGCGCGGCACGATCGACTTTCGGATCCGACCACAGCTCGCCACCCCCATCATCACTAGGACAAGAAGGCAATAGAAGTGTCTTCAGCTTCAACTCCGAGGCGTCAGCTGAGCCCAGTAAAGAAGGCAGTAGGTCTAAGCCTGAGATCCGTATGTATGGACGTGGTAAGTATTCAGTATCTCCTTCGTGATACTGATCAACGTGCTGATGTGTGTAATAGGTGGTGCGCAAAACAACAAAAAGAAGGACAAGATCGAGAAGTCGGAAAAACCCGTAAAGAGCAACGGCATCCGAGGGCTGAGAGGGCTGATGTAAAGAGCCATTTGTAGATCTAGGTCTTAGAATCGTACTCATGAGATGTGTTATATGACTCCATGTCACTTCCCTTCAAGATACAACGTCGATTCTTGAATTGTTAACAGGTTGTAACCTACTTTTGTATCTACTGAGTGGCACGAATAGTTTAGTCCCGGTTGATTACACAATGATCCTTCGCCTTCTTTACGAGGCCACAAGAACCTGGACGCCATGCTGTGGCGATACCATATTCGGTTTCAATCACTTGAGTATCCAATAGATTCGCTGCAACTGTGATAAAGGTGCTTTTAATGTTCACAGAAGGAGGAATGCAGCACCGATAGTTGGATCAATGAAGCTCTCGGTATGTGACAGGGTCATCCCAGCATCCGTGTTTACTTGGGAAAGTTGGCATGAACGAGCCTCGAGCATAATAATGGGGTTTCCAGGGAAGCAATGGAATTGTTCAGAGAGAGGAACGATCAAGCATGATTGCCGACAGGCACGCGCTGCAACAGGCGGTCTCGATTGCATATTATGACCAAGTGTTGCTTCTTTCCTACTGACACAAACAAATGAGTGGTTCAAAAAGCAGGCAATTGAAAAGACTTGAATATTCAGGCTCGATAAGAAAAAAACCAACAATGATGACAGTACAGAGTGATGAGACAAAACAAGACCTTAAGGGGAGAAGAACTAAAAAATGAGAACAATCCACTATCTGGTCGCCCTCAGTATGATCTTGACTGGCGACTTCTTCGTCCTGATACCAGCCAATTCGGTCGGCGAAAGAACATCTGTAGAAGGCAGCATACCCAGTCTGTCAAGTGTGACGATCTTCGTACTTTCATAGGGGTAATAGGTATCATCACGTGGCACACCCTCCTGAGTCGAGGGCGCCCCTGCCTCCTTCTGGGCAGCTCTATCCTCAAGAGGACAGGCCAACAAGCCCTCTCGCTTGAGAAGTTTGTGGTATACTCTCCAGACCTTACGCAGGGCTTTGACCTCTGTTGGCCAGGGAACGGGAACTTGTTGAGTTTCGTGTACAGTGACGCTTGTGAAACACATCTCGATGGTTTTTGGACTGATGGGGCTGAAGGGGCTTGTGGGTTCAGCTTCAATGATGTTGTTATCTTTTAGCCATTTGTCGAAGCGTTCGAGTATGGCTTCGGCCCCGAGATTTTCGACTTCGTGACCAGTGTAGCGGAGTATGTAGCGAATGGTTTCGATGTCGAGTCGTTTGGTGCCCGAGTTGGGGTGCTGTTCAATATCCCTGCGCATGCTGATATATTTGTTCATGCCGCTTTGATTCAAGAAAGGAACGCTGCGGGTAAAGTGGCGATCGCCAGCGATGGTGTCTGATCCTTGTTCAACGAAATCAGTACAGCGCATGAATGCTTGAATAGTGGCAGAGTCCATGAAACCGGACATGGAGAGGTTGATCATATCGATGAGATCCAGTATCCTGACTTTGGACATGGAAGTACCGAGTTCGGCGCTGGGCGTCATACCCAAGGCCAGACACCAGGCATTCATGATGGTGAAGTAGCCACATTCCCAACCTCCTGGTTGAATCGGTACTGCATGATGAGTGACTTCGGTCAATCCGGGCTGGTTTTCCAAAGCACCGTACCATAGTGAGTAGCGTAGGGTCAGCCTGATGGCACTATCATAGTGGTTTGTAATGCCAGAACTGTTGTAACAGTGGATCTCGGGTCCAGTCTCGGTCATTTTGGCATGGACGAGGACCCAGTGGCTGCCATTAGATCTGTTGTCCGAGTTGAATGGTAGCAAAAATTCGGCTCTAGGGCCGATTACAGAGTTGTCGTAACCTTGGGGTCTGATAGCATGCCTTGCCTGCTGGTAACTAGCCTCGTCGATTTGAGCAAAGGGGACGTCATTCTCCAACTCGATCGCTGTAGTGACCGAGGCGATGGCTCGGTACACGACGCTGTCCATAAGCCACTCTTGATAGTCGGCACCAGGGTACTTGGGGGCTTGGTCATCGAGCTCGACCTTAGCTCGATCTCGAAGGGTCTTCCATTCCTGCAAGCGCCATTGGAAGTATTCGCAAGCCTCAATATCCTCTGGCTGGCGCTCAGGTTGGAATCTCAGCTTGATCCCACTATCATCAGCTTCGCTTTTGCTGCTTCCGCTCTTACTCGAGGAAGAACCAGCAGATTCTCCAGACGCTTTCTTCCGTTCCTGCTCTTTCGCGAAAGCTGCAGCCATGCGACTGGTGGTTTCGTGGGTTTCCCTGCTTGAAGGCGTGTAGTCGACACCATCGCGACTCAAGCACAGAAAGACGCAACGTTGATCGTACTCCAGGATCGAAAAAGACGGGAAAGGCCCAGCGACATAATCGCGAGAGCTCGGGAAACTCTGTCCATTGATGCTCAGAACCGTACCCTTTTGCACGAATGCAAACCAATGGAAAGTAAGCTCGCTGGTCACTCGACGAAATCTGATAGTTCTAGTTTCGCCATTGCCTTGGGATCTGATGAAAGTGTCAGCTGGATCACCAATTGAATTGCAGGGGGGATACTTACATCATCAGTGTTTCGCCCGATTTCACGATAAAAGACTGCAAAGGGTCCAACCAAAGGATCTGCTGGTCATTGCATGAACCTTGGAGATTCTCACGAAGTGCAGGTCTGTCTTCAGTAGTGCTATATGTTTCATATGTCGTTTGAATAACTGGTCCAAACTGTCTGAGAGTTTTGACGAGATCTTTGCCTGGCTGGAAGTTGTTGCCGAAAGGTGATGGGAGCAGGGATTCCACTGGTGTATAGACTTCCTGATCGAAATCAGGAGCGCTCCATCGAGTTGGCTTCGGAACTTCCGTCAGACGACTCTTCTTCGCTTGAGGAGCTTCGTTGGACATGCTTTGGTCTTCTAACTTTCTCTTGAGATTTGGGGTCATTATTGTGGGTAGATTTGTCGATGTTGTTCGCCGTCAGGACAGCAGCACGCACAACTTAACAAGATATCAATGCCTCTCTACATGAAAGACCTTTATCGAGTGCCGCTTTCGGTTACTTCGCCGGATCCGTCAGCATGTACGAACACAAAGGAACTGCGAAACAAGGAGAGTGTTCGGACCGGATTGTCCTACTTGACGGTCAATGCGTAGCAGATCGGTCTGTAAGGGTCATAAAATCTGGTCTTGGGACTGATTGACAAGAATGAAAAATGGTACAAAGAAGGCAAAGCTGGGGTATCTAGAATAACAACAACAACACAGGGAATGGATTAATCGACGCTCACCGCTAAAGTTTTCCCACCATGAAGCACAAATATCAGAAATGTGTCATGCCTCAGAGCTCGCCCTAGGTACTGCTCTCAACATCCGCAGATTCTGGATTACCATGCATTCTAATACGATAGATGCATGTCCAGTCTTGTCCCCAATTGTTCATGACTCTGATAACGGCGAAGTCGACAAAGCCAATCGTTCCATACACATCTTCGAGATCAAAATTCTGGACGTGGTTGAGAGCATGGATATCGTACTCGGCTTTACCAATGCAGGCGAGTCCAGCCTCGGGCGCTTCTCCACAGCTTAGATGCGAGTTATGAGTGTGGGCAGCAGCACTAAATTGAGGTCTGACCCATATTTCAAACTCTTTAGGGGCTGCTCCGATATCGAGAGTCCCTGTAATAGGCATGTGCTCGATAGTTATGCTGGTCGGCTTCATGGCGCGGGGCATGATTACACCAATCTGGGCCTTTCCCTTCTTGTCCGACGCGGCAGCACACCAACAGTCCGATGGTTCTTCCCATGGTGTCAGAGCATGGAATGGCGAAGGATGCCCACGTCCCTGATAGTCGTGTAGGTTTCTATTCACCCATTGCCAGATACCTCCTAGTTGCCGAGGATGAGTTGGAGAAGTGTATTTGGGATGAACAGTAGCGCCCAAGGTATGCGAGAAGAAGTTGACGCTACGGAGTCGGAGCTCTGTGTTCCGAGCTATGTTTGCGAGCGCCAAGCTATGTAGTTGTGTGGTGCCCTTGCTATCAGGAATTTGCTTGATGATGTCAGATACAGTCCTTCGCGCAGTGATCTCTGTCGACTTTAAAACCGATGCCTCGAATGCACGCAGTTGTGTAGAAAATTCTCCCTGGAACATTGCGTGGTTCTCGTTGACTGCAGCAGCTAGGTCGTCTTTGGTTATGATTTGTTGATGTTGAAGCGTCTTCTCGACAATGCTTCGAGCATGTTGCTCCAGCTTCTTCTCATTGACGTCAAGAAACCTCTCCCAGATGTTTCCGTATTCACGTTGATCTAGTTTTGCGTCCAGTGCTCGCCAGAAGTCAGGCGGAAATTCCAGTTGACCAGTTTGAGCGTTCTTACGGACCATGATCTGGTCAGGAAGTATCGACTGGAGGCGCTTGAGCGCGTCAGAATCGATATCCCGTACTTGATGTCTCACGCCTTGCATATCAAGCTCTAGAGTCTGCACACGTTTTGATAGGCCATCGTGCCCAAAGGTGCGTCTTTGAAGGTAAGAGAGCGGGCTAATGGCGTACTCGCCTGCTTTGTAGCACACTTCTGTACCCTTTTCCAGTAGCCCAAGCCATCTACTTGGACCGAATAGGAACAGTAGTAGCAGTGCTGTCAGCAGGGCAAGAGCCGTTCGCCTAATCTGTGGTGATAATCGCTCCCAAGAAATATCCAGGTCTTGCCATCGACGATGCAGTGTCTCAAGAAGGACGGATATGTCCCAGGGTTGGGCTGCATGTCTTTCCTCGTTTGTGGGCAGAGGTCGTAATTCTGCAACTTTTCGAGATCTAATCGAAGGCGGCATCGATGTACCGTATGAGAATTGTGTCTCTAGGTCGGTGAAGCTACCAGCGCCTATGGACGGCTCCCGGTAGAACGAGGAACTGCCAGTGGGCACAAAACCACTGTGTCGGTAGTCGTCCCCAACATCATCGTTGTCGGTGCTGTCATTGGCGTTGTATTGTAGATAAGAAGGGGTCGTCAGCCTTCGTGTGGTGGATTTGACACTGATAGCAGCGACAGACGACTTGGACGTGGTTGGCCGGGTGGCGGCAGGCGCCTTGCGTATGACTGGGCGTGGCGGAGGCAAAATGTCAGGCTCAATCATATCTTCATCGCCAGTAGTGCCAACATCGTCAGCAGTGCCAACATTACGGCTGACTGCAGCACCTCTATCGACGCGAAACCGAGCGGCAAATCCACCAGCAGTGCCAGCAGGGTCTTCGAGCTGCGTCGATAACTCTACCTTACCAGCTGCACCATACGCGTGCGATGTTCCTGTAGGGACCGCAGGAAGAGCTTTTGGTGTCTTTGCGCCTCTTGGTTTGCGACTTCCAGCAACTGATGGCGCTGGGGTTGCGCTCAGCCGGGTTGAGCCGCGTGTCCGCCGAGCTGGTGTTTCTGACATTGTGAAGATCGCAGATTGATAGCTGGCAATTCTGATGTTGACAAGGTTAGTTGTTGTTCATCTCGAGATCATCCAGGTAATATCCATTGAGCAATAGTGATTGTTGTTATTGTTATTGAAAGAGTTGACGGCAAATCAAGATCGGGAGTGCCCGCGGAACAATAGTAGGTATTCACTTACTGAGTGTATCAAAGTGACGGTTTGACAGTGGAGGTGGTTTTGGGACGCGAGTTGTCGCATCAACGCGACTCGAAAATTTGATATCACTACGACTGCAGGTGGACTGTTGCTAACAAACAATCCGACATTCGAAGAAGTACAGCCAAGCAAGACATCAATGCAACTCCAGTCGTGCGTATAGACGAAGTTCTCCGTTTGCGGTCAGCATTCCTGCCTGTCGCTCCTGCTACAAAACAACGCGTTCGGATAGAAGTGGTCCAAGCGTCGGCATAACTCTGGCTTGCATTACTTGCATTAATCGTTCATAGATGGACCTAAAGGCAAGCATGTGGAGAAGTAGTTACAGCCCTGTCAGTGGCATAGAGCCTGGAAAAGGAGGTTCTTGTAAAAAGGAGGCAGCGAACTCAAGTTTAGCTCGTAGAAAGTGCACCGTAGATGCAACAGCAACAACGGCTTCTCTGGAAGTGTGTTGGCTGTGCAGGAATAGGGTCGCAGGAACGATAAGCAGCCACAAGCGATGGATGGATGCACATCATTGCATGATCCGCGGGATGCTCAAACGTACTAATCTCCAGCACACGTCAACTGAAAGACAGCAGCAGAATGGTCATGTCGAAATGCAGCACAGTAGACGAAGAACAACAACGGATAAAAGGAAAATCTACATGGAATACAAGCAAAAGCTGAGATGTTCCGGGTGGGCCTGCGGATAATAAAGAGTCGAAGCAAGAAGATGTTGAAATTGGCATGAAATTTGGGGAGCGCCTCTGTCATCAGTTTTCCCCATCAAGGGGCAGGACGTCTCCACACTGTGCCAGGGTACGACAGACACAAGGTGTGATCCCCGATGCTGTCGTCGCGTCGGCTGAATAGCAGTTAAAGACTACAAGTCGCCCCTCTCCCCTCTCCCCAACATCTGGCCGAGACTTTTCTGTTTCAAACACCTGCTGCTCTTGTCTCGCTTGTCGCATACCACCACACAACAATGCCCGTCGGATCAGTTCTTGTTACCGGGTAAGTGACGCAGCGCGCCAGATTGCCCCGCCATGCGCTGATTGATGCGACAGTGGCACCGGATACATCGGAGGCTTCACCGCCCTCGCCCTGCTCGAGGCCGACTACAAGGTCGTCATTGTCGACAACCTGTACAACTCGTCCGAGGAAGTCATCAACCGCATCGAGACCATCTGCGGCAAGCGACCCGCCTTCTACAACGTCGACATCACCGATGAGAAGGCGCTCGAGAAGGTCTTCACCGAGCACCCGGACATTGACAATGTCATCCACTTCGCAGCTCTGAAGGCTGTCGGCGAGTCTGGCGAGATCCCCCTCGAGTACTGGCGCGTCAATGTCGGCGGCTCCATCGCCCTCCTGCAAGCCATGACCCGTCACAATGTCACAAACATTGTCTTCTCATCGTCAGCTACCGTCTACGGTGATGCAACCCGTTTCGAGGGCATGATTCCCATCCCCGAGCACTGCCCTCTGGGCCCTACAAACCCCTACGGCGACACCAAGTATGCCATTGAGAAGCTGATTGGCACCCACGTCGAGGCACAGCGCAACAACGCTGCGAAGAAGGGCGAATCCGGTGCCAAGTGGAACGGTGCTCTCTTGCGCTACTTCAACCCCGCCGGCTCCCACCCTAGTGGAATCATGGGCGAGGATCCTCAAGGCATCCCTTTCAACCTGTTGCCCTTGTTGGCCCAGGTCGCTGTTGGAAAGCGTGAGAAGCTTCTCGTCTTTGGTGATGGTGAGTGGCTATGCACACGCATGCTAGAGAATCTCCGAACTGACTGGTGCACAGACTACGACTCAAGAGACGGCACTGCCATCCGCGACTACATCCATGTCATTGACCTCGCACAGGGCCATCTCAAGGCACTCAACTACCTCCGCGAACACCAGCCCGGCGTTCGCGCATGGAACCTCGGCACTGGCAGAGGCTCGACCGTTTTCGAGATGGTCAAGGCCTTCTCGCACGCCGTTGGACGCGACCTGCCATACCAGGTCGTCGACCGCAGAGCCGGTGACGTTCTGAACCTGACTGCCAACCCTGCCAGAGCCAACGAGGAACTCAAGTGGGAGACCAAGCTTTCACTCGAAGATGCATGCCGCGACCTGTGGAGATGGACTGAGAACAACCCCCAGGGCTACAGACAACAACCGCCGAAAGAGTTTGTGGAGAAGGCCATCGCTGCTCGCAAGTAAGCGTGCAAGGTTGGAGGACGACGGTAATGGCTTGAAGACATTCTTTTTTTCGCACGCATAGATTTTGATGTTACGGACGCTTTTTCCAGAGGCTGGACTATCAGCCACGTGAAGGCCAGCAGGAATTCTGGATCACACACACATTATACCCAAAAGTAGAAGCAAGTATGCAAAACTAATATAATCCGTTTTTGGAAGTTTAATGAGTTTTTACGCCAAAACGTCACGCTACGTCATTGAAGTGACGCGCCGTTGTTCAGTCAATGAATGGGATGTCGACCATCAAGAAACACACAACACGACTTTGTGTTCGTCTATAATCGCACATAAAACACTGCGCCATCTTACATCAAACTAGCGCACTTTGAACCTATCACCACCCACAATATAATTCCAAAATCAACATGGCACCAAAGAGAAGCACGTCGTCGACTTCGGCGGCGCAGCGTAATCAACCAACTCTCTCGTTCGGTAAGCAGGGATCAGCCCGCGTCACCAAGACGGCCCTTGCCCAGCGCGATTCGAAGACGACCAAGAAAGACAACGCCCTGCTCGAAGTTGTGTCAAATCATGCCATCAACCAAGCCACTACCGCCGATGCTGCCATTGAAGAACAAGCCGACGCCGAGCTCGAGGAGATCAAGGCTGTGAAGACCGAGGAAGCCTCCAGCGGCAAGGACGAAATCGAGACAAGAGCCAGACGCATCACAGATGTGCAGATCAAAAAGTACTGGCGCAGCAAGGAAGCCGACAGAATAGCCCCGCGCGTACATCAACAAGGGCTTGACGTGGCCGAGAAGATTCTCCGAGAGTTCGACATGAGTGGACAATACGGTGTAAGTTTAGATGTAGTGCTGGTCGTCAGAAGTGGTCACTAACTATGTCTTAGCCCTGCATCGGCATCGCCAGAGTAAAGCGGTGGAGAAGAGCAAGCACGCTGGGCCTCAACCCTCCTCTCGAAGTGCTCGCCGTCTTGCTCAAGGAGGGAGACAAGAACAAGACCAGAATGCAGCGTGCTCACGTCGATGAGTTGATGAGCTCCAGATTTATCGAGACTTGAAGACGACATGATTCCACGACGACAACAAGGGAGGTTTGCTTGGACGGGCGATTAGCATGCATGGAATGGAGTTTTACGGCGCGAAAGATTGCTTTTACAAGATAGCTGGCCGGCTGCGGCTTTGATGGCAGTCGGAATCATGACCTAAGATGAGGCATTGCTTAGCATAGTAATAATGAGACAAAGATATCCCACGACAAACGACATGTAGCTGAGATGTACAAGTGTGCAAAGATGGCTAGGTGATTGCAGTCATGGTCGCATTGGGTATCGAGCCGAGTGGAGAGGTGGAGCATGCACGCAGCTCAATTGTACCGAATTGGTAAAACCACTTTCGAAATACCCAACATCGACATGGCGGCATTGAAAAACGCAGAGGCTCTGATTCCTCGATTCAAGTTCGAGAAGCTGTTGAATCAAGGTATCAAGACTCGAGTAGAAGAAAGAAAAGAGGACAAGTCATAACGCGACAAGAAATAGACCAAGCCGGACGCCGCATCGTCTTGCAGGGCACCATCGACTCTGAGCCCGCCCTCCTCCTCGCCGAACGCGCCGCCTTCGATTCCGATGAATCACACCTGTCAACCTTGAGCAACTCGCTTTCTCACATCCAGAACCTCGGCGACAATGACATCTACCGCTGGTACATGGCCCACAGCGGTGTTGGCGAAGGGCAACCCGCCGACTTGAAGCTCAACCTCATCTACCCCTGCACCGAGCAGCATCTCAAGAAATACAGAGCACAAGCTGTCCGCCATGTCACAGAGACTCCCCATGTCTATCGCGACCACGTCAGGCCATACATGAAGACCAAGCGCGACCAAGGCCGACTGAACTGGGTCTTCAACATCCTCGACGGACGCACCGAGCAAGAAGACGTTCTGTTCCGCTCGCCGCATTCCACCACGACAGAGGATGAGAGATACCTATTGTTGCCGGATCTGAACTGGGATCGCAAGACGTTGGGAAGCCTACACTTGCTCGCCCTCGTCGAGCGTAGAGACATTTGGAGTCTACGCGACCTCAAGAAGAAGCATGTCGCCTGGCTGAAGCGTATCGTTGCAGACATCGCCAGCACTGTTTCTCGTCTCTACAGCATAGACGCTGATATGTTGAAGTGCTATGTGCATTGTGAGTACCCATGTCGTTGCCACATCTTCCTGCTTCCTGTGCCAACAAGCTTCCAGATCAACCTACCTACTACCATTTCCACATCCACATTGTCCACGTGTCGCTCGAAGCTGGTGCCACACAGGCTGTAGGCAAAGCTCTGTCGCTCGACAACATCATCTCGCAGCTTGCAACCATGGCTGGCGACCAAGAAGCCGGCATGGACAACGTAGACCTGTCCTTCACACTAGGCGAGGCCAGCGAGCTATGGACAGACGTATTCTTGCCTTTGAAGGAGAAGCGCTTACAATAGATTGATGTATCCTTGACTTTGATTTATGATTTTTTGATTCAGATTATGCTTGACTTTCTAGATTCGCTCTTCTACTTCTCCCCTTTTCAGAGAGCCTGTGTCCCTCCCTTTCTCTTTCCAACCATGATCTCATGAAAAACTCCCCAACCCTCCCCAAAATGTCTTATGTATGCTAGAAAGAAGATGCGCAAATCGCTGTGCAAGGCAAAAGAAAGGAAATTGAGAAAGTAATCAATGGCCGAGAAGAAGAGCCAGCTTCTTTTCACCACCTCGCTCGTTGTTGTCCAGTCGGTCATTAGGGTAGTGTAGAATCACTCCTTGGTAGGACTGGGCGTCATATCGAATGCAGAGTTCTCTCTTGTCGGACTCACGCATTCACTCAGTCTTCGCTCGAACCACTCGTTTGCAGGATTGATGGACGAGTTCCTCGTCGACATCCTGCTCTGACGATCCGCTCTCTCAAGAGCCAATCTTTCTGCCGCTTGCTCAGCAGCCCTGTTGGCTCTATCCGAAGTTCCGGAAAACGTCTTTTTATGCATGGGAACCATGGGTTTGGCACTGCTCGAAGAAGCAAGTCTGTTTGCTCCGCTGAGACGATTTGCTTTCGTGTCGGCTTGAGCAGCCACTGCTGATGCCTCTTGCTCTTCTCTTTCCAGCGAGGGCAAGCGCTTGGGTGCGGGAGTGTTCCAGCGTCTTCGCTTTCTCGTTGTAAAAGACCAAAATTTGAAGCTGCCGAGAAAAGTGCCATCGGCGCCTGGAACGTGTTGCCAGGGCTTCTCTCGCCATCCGAAAACTACACAATCTACTGTTCCGGCGATTGTCACGCAGAAGGTTGAAAGGAGTGCTAGGATGGGGATGGGGTTTGCTGCGTAGTGGTCCGAGTAGTTGAAGCTGTGGTAGACAAAGGGGATTGTCCAGACCATGAGGTAGGTGATTGGGTAAATGAAGAGAAGGCGTAGTTGGCGTTGAATGGCTCGGCGTCGCTTTTTGAGTGGTGTGTCTGCTGAGGCAATGTCTGCTTTGTCTCCACTTATCATTTGGTGGCCTTCTTCGATGGGCGCAAGGTTGACTGATTGAGCACCTGCTGCAGCAGTCATGTCTGCCGAAGTCCTCCATGATGCGACGGTTGATACAGATTGCCTTTGCACCTTGGCTTCTGGAGGCACCTGAAGGAGCTCGTGGTGAGTAGTACCATCAGTGAGGATAACGACGTGACTGCTTCGTCTGGACTGATTTGCTGAATGCACCTTGAAGCCCTCGGCGGAAGAGTTCAAAGAGGTCGGCCAAGTGGACTGGCTACCTTGGCTGGAGCTGCTCGTAGGAGCCTGGCTACTTGCAGTTTTGCTCTCGGTAAGGTTAGAGAGATCTTGCAGTTCCCCAGCGTTGGGACCTCTCTTCTTCGCCACTCGCAGGTCTTGTGTTCCTTCTCCAGGCATGGTTCCCAGACTTTCTCCATATCCATTGGTTCCGGTGCTCGAGTCCTTGTCGTCTTCGCGAGCAAAAATCTTGAAGCCTTGGCCGACATGCAAGTAGATGCGGAAGGCGACGAACATGATGTAGAGCCAGATGAGATATCTGGGGATCCATTGCAATGCAAGTCGGTACCAGTAGGGACGAATAGGCAAAGTACAGAAGGGTCCTTGTGCAATGTATCCTTCGCGTCCTTGAATAAAAGCGAGGACGGCGCATAGGAAAGGGAACACAAACCATCCTCCCATTACGGTGTGTCGGAACCGATACAAGCCGTCGTGGCCAAACATTCTACTACCTGTGCTAAAAATTTGAAGGTACATGTGGAACGACATGATGAAGATTGCATAGTCTGTTGACGGCATCAGTACAGCAATCAATGGTAACAAGATGGACACATACCGCAAGCCATAGTTGAGGCCTGTAACAAGAAACCAAACCCTTGACAGAAAGACGAATGTGTGTCGATTGAGCCGCGGTGAAGAGAAACACCCGAAAAGCTTATGTACCATAACGATTTAAAGAAGTCGGCCACGACGAGATACAGGATCAGACTGTGTGTGTTGTTTAGTCAAGTCGTCTCACGAAGTTCCATGAGAAAGCCTGCGACTCACTTTCTGCGAAAGTTGCGTCGCATCATGAAAAACCAGTAAATAGTTATCAGTGTACCAATGACACTGAAACTAGAAGATATTGTCGCAACAATTCGAATCGCTCGACTCCATTCGTGCGATATGATTTTCGACGGGTCCTCGAGGTGACCGCCGAGACCCATGTTTGCTACACTTCGCTGCGATTTGACGAAGGACAGTTCACCACGTGGGGCATGAGAAAAATGCTGTATAAGAGATGGAGCAAGGGAGAAAAGGGCGTGCCCGCTCGAAGAGGGTGATTGTCTGAGTTGACTGAAGTCATCTCCAATGGCCGTTGCCAAGTCCATTTATGTTTCCTAGATGGTTCTGCCGATCAAGACTGTTTTGACAAAACCGTAAGTTGCTGCTGTCGAATGCTCCCGCTCCAACCGTAACGGCATCAACGTTCAATAAAATTATGACCGAAAAAGTACACATAGGCGACCAGATTTCTGTTCTAGATGTGCTTACTGACTGGTGTCTCCTGACTCGAATTAATATGCAAAGACAGGGCGTTGGTGACACGAGCAAGAAAGCAAAGACAAGATACAGATCAAGCACCTCGAGGGCTTGATAGAGAAACGGGTATGTTGTATGCAACACAGGTCAACGTATCCATGTGGTTATTATTCGACCCTCACACAAGCCCGTTTGCAGACGGCACAAAGGGTCAAGAAAGGAGAAAAGGAGAGGTGAAGAAGATTTGCTGAAAGCAACCTCAGGGGAGCTAAAGATTTCAGTTCATACCATTATTCGGGGAAGTTTTAGACGGTTATCGGCACTTGCACTGATATCCTTCGTGGACGTTTTGCCGCATGCCTCATATCGAATTGCGGGCTCTACGGTGGTGCAGAGGAATGCACTCTTTTGGTGGTGTCGTTGTTTGGATTCAGACTTCGCGTGCCAAACCGTTCATCGTGCCGGCCGCATCCCTAGCTTACATACCTCATGAATCGTAAAGAAGAGGGCCTGGACCCACAAACACGTGGTGACCGTTTTCGTGGTCTAAGCAACTCTCTGAGGCTCCTTTGTCCTTATGGCCGGTATTCTCGGCAATGCTTCAGTCGAGTGATTGCGAGAGGGCAATGAGACTGAAACGCAAATCGCCACCTCCGGCCTCAGTCTCTCGTTGAAGGAAACTGCGGACGCCCATGTTGAGAGCATTATCGCTCAGGACGTCTTCGTCTGGGGACAAGGGGCCTCTATTGAGAGGACCCTTGCGACGGCCATCCATCTCCCAGAGGTGATTGGTAGACGACTTGACGAAGCAGACATAGTGCAAATCAACGTTGTCCTCTGCTGAAGGAGCAGCAGTGTCTCCACCAGTGGCTGCGGCCTGATGTGCGTTTTCAAGAGCTTGAGATTCGTACAGCAGGTCAGCACGCTGGGCAGGCTTGAGGACGATGGCATCCTCAAGAAGCTTTGCCAGATCCGAGGCGGGAGTGATGAAGTCGCGAGCGGGACCATTGCTCACAGCATGGAGAACGCCAATCAAGCCGCAGGCGTTGCCGATAGTCTGTTTGTACCACACAACCTCCTCATTAGGGCCAGAGCCTTCGTACTCTGCCTTGTCGTGGTCTTCACTGTGACGGAATGATTCGTATGTGTCGCTGACAGGAAAGACTAGGAGGAGTGCACATGCCGGGCGAGGGACAAAGGCAAGCAGTTCGGGCTCGTCGATGCTAAAGACGTCGTGGAAGGCGAGCTGTGATGAGAGACCGAGTCTGTGCAGCAGCGAGCTCATTACCTCGGGGTTGTTCTCTGCCAAACATTAGTCATGATGCGCAAGATTGGTGACGTGAATCGGGTGCGCTTCTCTCCTCACCTAACGGAACGAACGACTTGCTTGCCGAGGAAGCAGGCGCGGTCGGTCCATGAGGATCCGCCTTCTCTTGCTGTGTTGATGCCATTTAAACTGATGTGACTGCTGTTGTTCTCGTTGATTTGCAGGGCTCGGGTAGTTGGCTGTGTGAAGGAGGATAGACGAGCTTCACATTCGGGATGCGGGAGCCTTGAGCATTGCGTCACATGATTGAGTGCCTTGCCATCACGGTTGCAAACTTGCAGACTTGCAGTCTACGCGCCCGACTCAAGCCGCATAACAAATCTCAAGAAACATCCAGTCATAGCAACCGACTTCTTTGTGTGTTTACCATCAATTAAGATAATTAGTACATTACTTTCGGACGCTGCGCTAATTCCTTGCAAAAACTCACTAAGCGCCTGCGCTCTCCTATCTTTGAATAGAATTTACAGGAATACCAAAAGTTGCGGAAATATCGACATTTTGTCCCCAAACGCCTCCTAATGCTACGCTAACATTTTCAAGATAAAGTTTTCTCTCCTCATCGCTTGCTCGAAAAGAAGTGTCGTTTCTTCTTCTCGGGATCCTTTTGAAGCTTTGATGAACTCGGCGCTGGTGTTGCTGTCGCTGTCCCGTTTGCTTGCTTTGAGTTGAGGCTCATGTTGTTCATGGCCTGAGTGGGCGGCTGAGCTGGCACGGCAGGTTTCAGAGAAGCCTGTACGGGCCGGGGTGCTGGTGGTGGTGGCTCGTCGCGCTCGAACAAGTGAGCAGGGGCCTGTTTAGGTGGTTGTTCGGCAGGTATACCTAGCTTGCGTTTGTCCGTACTGAGATCACCCACCTGTCGGAGGAAGAAAGCTGGTGTGAGCATATGGCTGGTGAGCAGGAACACCTCCTTATTACTCTGGCGCGTCATGTCATAGCAAACACGGCTCTCCGAGTATGTCGCACCACCTGCCATGAACACAATGACTCTTTGCCGGGGCTCCGTGGTTGACGATTTTGCTTTTGCCCAAGTCGGCTTGGCAGATCGTAAAGAAGTAGGCGCAGGGCCAATGTCATTCTCACCAAGATCAATCGGCGGCTTAATGTAGGGGAACACGGTGGCATCAACCGTGTTGGTTGCATGGTTTGCCAACAACCGTTGGAGAGCTGTTTCGAAGCGACTCAGAGCATACTCTTCTTGAACCAAGGTCGGCGGTGGCTTCTGAGGGAATAGTGGAATAGGTGGAGGGCGGGAATCCTTCAGATTTCTTGATGTCCGAACTCCCAAAAGGCCAAAGTTGTGCAACATCTCGGCATGTTGAGGAGGCAGCTGAGCATGAAGCAAGAGTTTGATGAGATCTGCAGGAAGTAGACCATCCTTATAAATTAGATAGAGCGCAATCAAGCGAAGTCTGTCCGGCATAACAATAGCATCGTCGTCCAGAGTTCTTACGACCTGATCCGTTACGTGTTTCGGTTTTCGGTAATCCTCGTCAAGACCGGTAGCCAGAATCTGATAATCGAGTCAGTTGAAGATTCTGGCAAGTATAGTCTGTACATACCTGCTCCACTGAAGCCATGTCTGGGAGTTTGTGACGCTGGAAGAGATCCATACATTCTTGGGCCATACCAAGGTGCAAAGAGTAAGCTCCCTTCATCTCTTCAAATTGCGGGAGACCAGCCAGCATGTCCTTGATAGTATTAAGACCATTCATACCACTAGGATCGCTCTCTTTGGTGAAGTGAGGATTCTCATCAATAAATTTCTGAAAGTCACCCATGAGCTTTTCGATGGTATCCTTCATGTGGAGATGGCGATTCTCGACCCAGATACGGTCCTTTTCCGAAATCTCGTAATCCTTTTCTTCCTGTTTAGGCGTTCCTTGATTGACAATGGTCTTGTAAGTGATTTTGTCTCCTTCGCGGATGGGGAGCAGATCGTGAGCCATTGCCTGGTAGGTGAACTCGTGGAGTAAAGGAGCAAAGACGTCCATGGATCTGTCAGTGATGTAAAGAGTGGCGCGAGGACGATTGCTTGGTGGAGGGAAGTCTTTGTGGAAGTTGGCATATAGATTGAGCTCTTCCTGGACAAAACGAGCCAGATGAGAGCAGAGTACACTAGCCTCATGGGTAGGAGTGCGGGGGCGGTAGTATCTGATGTCGGGAAATTCGCCTAGAGCTACACAGACACCGACAATCTTTTGGGCGAGATCCTCCATGTGCTGGCGGATGAGATTGTTACAGGCGGGGTGGAATAGAATAGGAAAACTCCACGGGTCTCTGAAAGTGACAAGGTGGGACTCGCGAGGGAAGAAGTCGATGTTGAGTACGCGAAAGATAGTGATTTGGTCGCGGGCGACAGCAGATTTGTCCAAACGCTCTTTCATGTGTGGCGGGAGTAACGAGGTCCAGATCAGGTTTGTCTTTCTATAGCGTCGCCTTTCCAGATCGGCCATGACACAGTCGACGATGTGTGTTTGAGGAGAGATTAGGTAGATGGCGTCGACATCGGGGTTCTTTGGACGACGGTCCTCAATCTTCTCGATGTCTGCGGGCAGCATGTGTCAGGGGGAGCGGCGGGTGGTGGAGAGTGTCAGGGGAGGGCATACTGGTAATGCTCTCATTCAGGATGTCGTCGGCATGGAGGACATTGTCGAGCAGTTTCTTGCTTGTGTCGTCGAGTACCAAGACTTTCCACTGTTTGGACTGGTTAGACGGAGGGGAGGATTGGCGACATGTTCAGTGGTTGCATGGACGTACTTGGCCCTGGGTGGTGGAGCGGATCACATTTAGAATGACTATCGGGTCATGGTCAGACTAAAGAGACGTGTCGGCAGATGAGGGAACTCACTGTCGCGCTGGGCGTCTATGATGGAGACGCCCATGCTGGAAAGAAGCGTCTTTGTAGGGAATTGGGCAAGAAGCGATGGTGACTTGGGTTGGTTGCTGGTTGCTGGTTGATGCTTGACAGCGGGAGATGCGGAGATGAGAGTCGCCAAGCCGCTCTCGACCGTGTGCATGTGCATGTGCCATGCTGCATCTTGCATGTCATTTGTGCTTGTGCCACTGCGACTCCGAATCTTCACCTTTGCTGCCATCTCGCCATTTCTTTTGTCGCATCAGTGTGCCAGCGAGAGGTAATGCTCGCAGCCACTCGTCAAGCAGGCAGACTGGTCTCCTGTCCCTCCAATTCTCTACGCCTTCGCCGCGAACTCCAGTCTCGCAACTTCTCCACCACCCGCCACGCCCGACGAGACGCTTCATTCAGCAAGAAAAACTCCCACTCGGATGCCAAACGTCCCCTTATACGCAGGGAGCTCTCCCGTCCCAAGCAAAAGTTCTCCGACGTCCTGAGAGAAAATCTCGAATCTCTGCGTTCCGAGCTAAAAACTACTCCCATCGGTCAGAAACTGGACAGCGAAGGCTCCTTTAGAGAGACATGGAAACTCTTCACAAACAACATATTCAATCCTGGCGACAAGGACTCTACCCAACCTCTGGTTGCTGCCAGGAGAAAGGACCATCAAGCTCTCCGCGACTCCTGGTTTGAAAGAGGTGCCAACGGCTTGATTGATCGCATCAAATATGCCTTTTACAATCATGTTACAAGCGCGCGTTTCACCCCCTCCGACATCCGTAACCAAAAGGCCCTTGCTGATTTGCGCTACCCTACCGAATGGTATCCCGCTACCCGCACCGTCCACCGAACCATCCATCTCCACGTCGGTCCGACCAATTCTGGCAAGACTTACCATGCTTTACAACGCTTAGAACAGGCCAAGACTGGTGTCTACGCCGGCCCTCTACGTCTGCTTGCTCACGAGGTTTACACAAGGCTCAATGCAAAGGGCAAGGAGTGCATGCTTGTCACCGGAGAGGAAAAACGTGCCCCTAATGACTCCCTGACCAGCGACCTGACAAGTTGTACCGTTGAGATGATGCCTCTCAACAAGGACGTCGATGTTGCCGTCATCGATGAAATCCAAATGATAGGAAATGCTGAGCGAGGTTGGGCTTGGACCCAAGCTGTCCTTGGTGTCAAGGCCCGCGAGGTTCACTTGTGTGGTGAGACTCGTACCGTCCCTTTGATCCGTGAACTGTGCGCCTCGATTGGTGAGAAGCTTGTCGTTCACGAATATGAGCGTCTGAGTCCTTTGCAAATGGCCGACAAGAGTTTGCAAGGCAACCTCAAGAAGCTGCGCAAAGGTGACTGCATCGTCAGTTTCAGTGTCATGGGTATTCACGCTCTTCGAAAACAAATCGAGCAGACTACTGGAAGAAAGGTTGCTACCGTATATGGCAGTTTACCTCCCGAGACGAGAGCCCAGCAAGCACGCTTGTTCAACGACCCTGACAACGATTACGACTTCCTAGTTGCTAGTGATGCCATTGGTATGGGTCTCAATCTGAGTATCAAACGTGTCATTTTCGAGTCTTCGTCCAAATTCGATGGTTTCCGTCAAAGATCTCTGGCTGTCCCGGACATCAAGCAAATCGCTGGACGTGCCGGTCGTTACAAGAGTGCCTATCAGGCAAACAAGGCCGCCGAGGAGGCAGCCGCTCAGAGTCTTGCGGAGGCCAAAGGAGAGTCGGAACCTGGAAAGGAGCACATCACTGAGGCTCCTGCCGTGATTTTACAATCCATGGAAGCCTCTGCTGAAGCTTCATCAGTGATTGCGGCACCCGCAGAAACCATCGAGTCGCAGCCAAACCTGGAGTCATCATCACAGGCTGCTGACGCCGGAAAGGAGCCTTCGAAACCCGAGGATTCGACATTGGGACTTGTTACTACGCTTGAAGACTTCGACTTCCCTGTCATTGCCAAAGCGATGAAGGAAGAACCTGAACCGATCCGCTCCGCGGGGCTCTTCCCTCCTGCACCTATCCTTGAACGTTTTGCCTCATATTTTCCCCCAGGGACACCCTTTTCATACATCCTTATGCGACTGCATGAGCTTTCTCAGATGCACTCAAGATTTCATCTTTGTGGCCTGAGAGATCAGCTCTGGATTGCAGACCTGATCGAACCAGTTCAAGGTTTGACTACAACGGATCGAAACATTCTCTGCGCATGTCCCGCATCCAAGAGCGACAAGGAACTAATCAGTAGACTTATGCCAGCATTCGCGCGTTGCATCGAACAGCAAAGTGGCGGTGCTCTTTATGATATTGCAGAGATGCCCCTCGAAGTGTTGGAGCTGGACATGTCGCCGAGCAGAGATTATCTTCGCCAACTGGAGCAGTTGCACAAGGCTATCGTCGCATATTTGTGGCTCAGCTACAGATTCGCAGGAATCTTCTCTACGCGGCCACTGGCTTTCCATGTCAAGGGCCTCGTAGAAGAAAGGATCGAGACAGTTCTCCATCAGTTCTCCTTTACTGAGAACCAGAGGAGGAAGATCAAGGCGGCCCGAGAGAAATCGCTGATGGAGAACTTCCGAAGAGAGCTCATGTTGGAGGATGAGAAGGAAGAGTCCAAAACATCTGCATTTCTTGCTCAGCAAACCAGCGTCACGGCCGGAGGTGACGAGTTTGCCGGCGAGACGGATCTAGAAATCATGGACCCGGCCGAGAGACTTGCGAGCGAGGATGTCGCTACCATGCAAGAGCAGACGATGGGCTCGGATGTGGCCGAAGACGTGCCACCAAAAGCAGGTTCTGATGAACAAACATCTCCAACAGATTCGACAGACGTCCCAGAGATTGACGTTATCCGCTCGAATACATCGGAAGTAGATGAGGTCAACCTGGCCCACGACATTGCAACGACTGATAGGTCGAAGCGTGAAGAATAGGATTGTTGTGTATAACACCCAAAGGCACAAGATTTAAGCCATGTGGCGATTTGTTGGATAAAAGAAGAGTAGCACCATAGACATCATGTATTATAGTAATGAATAACGTCCCTCATCACAGATTGACACGGTCGATTGAAGTCTCGAGTGATGTCAAGCGCGTGTGACGCTGACTGCCGAGGCGCGGAGTTTTGGCGACGTGATGCTTCGAGGAACAAAGCGATTGATCAACAAACATTGAGATATCACAGGGGTACCAACTCGAATCAAGCAGTCGCCAGCTTCTCCAAAACCGAACAGAATGAGCTTGTGACCCCAATCTCGCAGCTCACAATCCCCTCCTGTATTGTCTTGCACACCTGACCTCCCTCGGCGCATACTCGACGACCATGTTCTCCCCCGTGGCGGTTCTTGGCTTTGCGGCCATCTGCCTGGCCGTAGGAGAGAAGGCGCCTGCAAAGGATGCCCAGCGACCACTCAAAAGCCCTCAGGAAAGGGCAAAGATACTTGCAGCATGCCCGGCATACGAGCATTATGCGAGGTTCTCGCAGTATGTCTTCTCCCAATCGGCGCATACTGTTGCTTACCGCGTGCTAGTCCACCTTTCTCCGAAGGCCCCATGTCACTCCCCTTCCAGCGGCCAGCAACTCTCTGCCGCACCTTTGAATCAGACCTGGTAGAACAGATCATCGACGACATGAACGAGAAGATGACGGACAAGGACTTGGCTAGGATCTTCGAGAATGCCTTCCCAAACACACTAGACACGACAGTACGATGGCACGTCGACGGTACCGAAAAGTCGACCTACAAGAGCAGCCATGGCGCATGGCAGGGTCCACAGAGTTTCATCGTGACTGGAGACATCAACGCAGAATGGCTCAGAGACTCGACCAACCAACTAGCCCAATACCAAAAGCTGGCCAAGAAGGACAAGGCTATCCAGATGCTGATACTGGGTGCTATCAACACCCAAGCCGAGTACGTTATCGAGTCGCCATACTGCAACGCCTTTCAACCACCGCCGCCCAGCCGCCTCGCTGCATCAAACAATGGTCAGGAGGATGTCGTCCATCCAGCATATGAACCGTCAAACGTCTTCGAGTGCAAGTACGAGTTGGACTCTGTTGCCCACTTCCTCTCTTTGTCCAACCAATTCTACAATCACACCGGATCTACCGCTTTCTTGACCCCAAGATGGTATGCAGCTTTGGACACTTTGCTTGCGCTGCTGGATGAGCAGGCCAAATCCACCTTCGATCCCAAGACTGGTGCTTTTCAGCACAACGAGTACACTTTCCGACGCCGTACAGACGCAGGCACCGAGACCCTCAGCTTGTCTGGCAACGGTAACCCGTTGAATCATGGTACTGGACTTGTGAGAAGTGCTTTCCGTCCTAGCGACGATGCCACTATCCTCGGCTTTTTCATTCCAGCCAATGCTATGATGGCTGTTGAGCTAAAGCGGGCTTCGGCCGTTCTGGCCAAGGCTGGCAAACTCAAGCTCGCCGAGAATCTGAAGGCGCGCGGAGCTGCGATCGAGGAAGGCGTGTGGGAGCATGGTGTCGTTTCGCACAAGAAATATGGCTCTGTGTTTGCTTTTGAGGTTGATGGCTATGGTTCTTCTATCATAATGGACGATGCTAACCTGCCATCGCTGCTCGCCCTGCCACTGCTTGGTTTTGTCTCAAGAGACGACAAGACCTATCAAAACACCCGTCGTATGATACTCGAGAAGAATGGCAATCCATACTATCTTTCTGGCAAAGCCTTCAAAGGCATTGGTGGACCTCACATAGGTCTGCAGAACGCTTGGCCTATGAGTTTGCTGGTGCAGGCAATGACCTCGGATGATGATGAAGAGATTGAGGATGCTCTTTCTGCCGTCAAACGCGTCAGTCATCTGGGTCTAATACACGAGAGCATACATGTCGACCGTGGAAGGGATTATACTCGTAAGCAATCTGACTCGCAACGACTTCCGAAACCCACTAACCATTTTCTCAGGCAGTTGGTTTGCTTGGGCCAACTCGGTCTTTGCTCAAACGATCCTCGACGTGGCAGAGAGGAAACCACACCTTTTGTTTGGGTCGGGAGTGAAACCCTATATCATCGACTAGATAAGCATTATGATTCATGCAATGAAACGTCTTTCAATAATAATTTGGTACTGAGTGATGTTCTTATATTGACATGGAAGGAGCTGGCGGCGGTACGTTTCCGCTCCCCCGAGTGACCGCACGGAGTCAGGGACAGAACACCAAACAACTACACTTTACAACTCGACGTTATACGAAAGACCTTTGTCATTGATACTACCCAAAAATACATCCCAAAGACTGGTCTTCTCATATCTCAAGACCTACCACGTTGCATTGGACGACATTGCCGGACACAATAATGGTATCGCAGGGGCTACCCCTCAATCGCCAGCCGAACTACCATGCAGAGCGAAAAGACGATATACAGTTGGACGATCTGCAATCCGGACACTCTCTAAATTTCCAAAATGTACCAGACAATGAGAAGGAGGAAGAATATGACGACAACGATGAAGACGACAAATCCAGTGTGCAGGATTGGGAACTATTCACACCCGACGAAGAGAAATCACTGCTCAGGAAGTTGGACACCCGTTTGGTTCTGTTCTTGGCCCTTCTATACATGCTGTCGTTTTTGGATCGATCAAGTACGTTACTACATTAAAGAGACCATCTTCAAATCTGATTGCTAACTTGGTAGACATCGGCAATGCTAGAGTTGCAGGCATGTCGAAAAGTCTGAGACTTGGCCCAACCCAGTTTGAATGGCTGCTTACTGGATTTTACATTTCTTACATCTGTTTCGAATGGATGACTTTGTTGTAAGTCTATATCCCTCGAATTGCACTTTCATCCAAACCGACCAGTTTTGCCTCTCTGCCCTGGGCTGTCAGGGTCACCCCACGAACCACACCAAAAGGTGATCTCTATCACAATTGAGACCCACGACTTTGTGATATTCACAAATTGAGTACGACTCGGGACTAATGATCAGGGTTTAGGTACAAAGTCTTCCCACCACACGCATATATCTCGATATGCGTCCTAGCCTGGGGTTGCCTTGCCTCGTTGCAAAGTGTGAGCACGGGATTTGGAACGCTCTTGATCTTGAGAATATTGCTCGGAGTCTCCGAAGCCGCATTTGGCCCAGGAGTGCCCTTCTATTTGTCTTTCTTCTACAAAAGAAACGAGCTCGCTTTCCGTACTGGACTGTTCATTTCAGCAGCACCCCTAGCCAGCAGTTTTGCGAGCACTTTGGCCTTTGCCATTGTCAAACTCGGTAACCATACCGTGATTGACAGTTGGCGATTATTGTTCATCATTGAAGGGTTTCCAAGTATACTGGTAGCTGTATGGGCTTGGTATATCATTCCAGACTCGCCTTCGACTGCTCCATGGCTCTCAACCAGAGAACGGGAAATAGCGACACTGCGTTTGCGGAAACAAGAGAGCACTTCTCAAACTCAAGTTTCGGGAATTGGTCGAAAGAAAAGATTTGACTGGTCTGCAGTACGCAGAACTCTATGCGATCCGAAGAGCTACATGACTGCGGGCTGCTTCTTCTCACTCAATGTTGCTTTCTCCTCAATGCCGGTTTTTGCTCCAATAATCATTCAGAAGTAAGCAAACTAGGAGTCATACCTGATGTTTAGCTGACCGAGTCGTAGCATGGGTTACTCGGCCGTCCAAGCACAAGGCTTAGCTGCACCACCACACCTATTCGCCTTTGTTGTTGTCCTTGTCACCTCAATCGTCTCTGACCGGTCGCAGTCTCGTTCGATACCAATCATCATACATGCACTGTTGGCGATGGTTGGTTACATGTTGCTCGCTCTTGCACCCAAGATGCATCTGTCAACCACAGCGCAGTACTTGTGTACGTTTCCCATCACTGCGGGCTTCTTCAGTGCCGTAACGACTGTCATTGTCTGGACCGTCAACAACCAACAAAGCGAGGAGGGACGTGGCAGCAACGTCGCACTTCTGAACATTATTGGTCAGCTTGGTCCTCTTGTCGGGACACGACTTTACCCAGACTCTGATGCTCCGAGTTATACGAGAGGACATGCTATATGTGCTGGGTTCATGGCGTTGGTGGCTTTGTTGGCTACAGTTCTGAGGGTTGTTCTCACCAGGGCAAACGCTGCCTCACGTGCAGCCCGAGTTATAACGCAAGATGGTGCTCATAGACCACTTGTTGCTAGTTCTGCTTCTACAGCGGGCGATTTCGAGTACATTCTGTAGTGTCTGCGAACCAAATGACGTCGGTCACCACAAGTCGTCCATTTTGGTGTGTGAGGTTTCAACTGCCGTTCGGCGCCTGTAGACAAAGTCTAAAAAAGAGACACGGGTGATCGACGAGTGATCCCGGGAGCGAACAAGTGAGGATCGAGCCAGATGCGTTACCGAGAAGCAACAAGATCAGAGAGTCGACCGCCTCGCCGTTTTGCAATGCAGACCAATTTTCTCGTCACAAACCCCAAGCCATCACAGTACCATAGCTCTGGGACAGTCAAGGTACGATTATCTCGGCGCGTGAAGTTCGCTAGGAAAGCAGTATTGGATCCAGAGACATTTTTGTCTAGATTTAGCAGTTGTGTGTGTTTGAGTCAGATCCATGTCCGAGACATTGCCCTGCCACCCGGCCTTGTATGTGCTCATAGACCCACGAGTCCAGTACATATTATGTATTGACTGCACTATTGGAGGCGGTGTGTGTTTATTAGACATGACCTTGTGATATCAGGTTGTTGTTAGAGTGCGAGATGCATGCTCGTCTCTGCAGGAGCAGACTTGTGAGGAACAGTCGCTGCTACCAGGCAGGATCGCACACCGTTTTCGGATAGTCGTTTGCATCCATCATGCATGACATCTGCACACTTGTGAGGTCGGACCCGAGCCAACAGCGGGGCCCACAGATTTATCGCCGAGGCAGGATGGCAGATGATGGGGGACCATCCGATCCGGTGCATCAATGTCCTCGACACTAGCTGACGGCGTTCCATATCCACGGCGTTACGAGTTGTTCTGAGTCGACCTCGACCATCCTCCGATTGGAGTGTCGACCTGACCACCGCTGCCTTGTCAATGGTGAGGGACTGGGGATGACCTAGCTTGAGATGAAAGTCGATGATCAATCTTGTATAATATGACGTTCCTTCGTGTCGTCCCTGTATCCAGGGCATCTGAACAAGATTTAATCATTTCTCTTTATTGGGCCATCTCTTGAAGCCCTGTAAGTCGAGAGATGGGAAAGCCGGATCGTTTTGCTGAATGTGACGTCGGAGTGGGTGTTCAAGAGCATCCGTGACACGCGTTTTTCGACAATTAATTTATCTGAGCGGATGTGATTGGCAAGTGGCTTTTTTCAATCTGTTGTTTTGTTATGCGTGATGTGACCTGTACTGCTGAACACTCGCTGTAGAAGGGGCTCGAAATGAAGCTCATTCAACAAGTGTCATGAGTCGAAAGGGTTTGAGGCTGAAGGTGGTCCTTCCCAAGGCTGTTTGAAGACGCTGTCGTGGACGAACCGGTACCTGCCTGTAGTGTCATGGTCCATAGATGCTGGAAAGTCGCAGCTTGTTGTACAGAGACACTGACTCATAAATGGCGCACTCTATTATCCTTCTGGTGGTGCTCGGACCTATCCGTTGCTTAAGCGATTGTGCATGCTCCGAGTACGAGAATTGAAGGAGAGTCCACGCTCATGTCTTGTATTCCCGCCCCAGCCGTCATCACAGGCAGTCGCAAGCGGCCCTGAACAGCCACAGATTCAAGTGGGACGGAGAAATTCAACTTCTCATCGATATGGAAACAGCTGATTGAAGTTGTGATTGTTTTTGCGGAGCCAGTTACGCGTGTGCTCATGTTTTGGCTGAGGCGGCGGTGTGAATTATTGTGGATGCCCTCCTCACCTTCCGAGTCCCTTGAAGCACAAAAGAAAATTAAGCAAATGGTAACCCTGGGGTTATAAGCAAGGATCAACCCGAAACACCTATAATCTCAATCAGTTCTCACCCTGAACTGACATCTACGTGTAGCAAGTCGCCATAATGAACGCAAGCAGCGAGTTGTGGTTGAGACATTTGACAGAAAACGGTCCTTCGTGCGGAAATGGTGGGAGAAGTTTGTGAAACAGGCTTCTTCAGAGGTGTGTCGAGCATGTGAAAATGCCTGCTCAAAAGCATGATGTTGGATGGTATCCTCCTACCTCCTCATAATGGTACTCCAAGTAGAGAGAACATAACCGACATTTGATCGTCGTCATATCAAAGCCGTCAACCAGAGTTGTTGTGTTCCTCCTGCTAAAAATCGCCTTGATCGCCTTTTCCACCACGCGACTTGTCGATCAAGACGTTGATGACGACTGCTGGGGGAAGATCCTGGTACCTGCAACAAATTGCATGGCCGGCGCATTGCGGCAGGATAACGTACCTACGCGATGTCCAGCAGATAAACGTGGCTAGGTCACACGAGATGTCGTTCGCGACACTCGAAAAGAGTTGTTCTTCTTGCTGACCATCATTTCGGCAGTGGATGCGCGATCGCATCGAACACAGGGCAACCGTTGTGTGTGTGTGTGTGCTCGCGCGCGTTAAACTCCACAAGCCATCATCTTAACGTTAATTATGAAACTGACACCTGGAAGCGGAGAGGGGGTCGGTCGATCACAGGAAACGCCAGAAGACATGGATCGCTGCCGATCGCCCACGAGCCAAACACTCCGAGAACTACACTCGTGCCTTTTTGCCGTGAGAACAGAGGCGTGCCTTGGTCCATAGCACATGCCAATAAAGATCTATATGCAAGAGATTTTAACAAGCCCATGTTCAATTCACCAAACCAACATACTCTAGAGCACTGCCCTGATGAGGCGCGCAACAATAATCTGCGGTTCGGAACCTACAAGGGCCAAAATGTCAGGCCTCTGATTGGATCTTGGAGCCCGAGAACTTGGACGTCTTTTGCTTGTCCTCTCGAGTCTCTCTTTCTTGCTCGTAAGCGAGGCGGCAGAAGCCAAACTCCCTGCAAGTTCGTTTGTCCCGCCGGTTTGACGCCTGGCGCAACAGACTAGCTAGTCGGGGGCGCTGTCCGTGTGTGCGTCCTTGGACACTTTGTCTCTTGAAACCTACCAAAGAATGCTTCTACCACCACGAAGAGCTGACCGTGCATATCATTAAACTACAGCCATGCCGAAGGGATCCTCTGTTGATGGGCTTCGGCTATCGCCCATCACTGATACGTCTAAAACGCCACAGGTTCTCTTCCGCAATAATGTGAAACCTTTGGAGCAAAAAAGAGGCCCCGGCTACGTAAGCTTCGGACTCGCAGCAGCAGTAGGTGACAAGTGGAGGATGCACGCATCAGGCTTGCAACCCCTCGTGCGTGTGCTTTCATCATCGTCTTGCCCAAAATCTATCTCATGCACGCCGCTTTTTGGAGGCTTTGCTGATCTCCATCGCATCGCCCGGGCAGATCGCACTTGGACCTTTTTTTCTGCTCACACACCCTGCAGAGTCGGTAGAGTCCCTGCGCTCTCTTTAAACCTGTCGAGGCAGAATAGATTAAAACTAACCGCAGGGATCAACCTGCAAGTCTGCCCGCCTAAAACCACTGACCAGCACGCACGAGATTTGCGTTGCCTCTGTGCTTCCGCCCGGATCTTGCCTTGCCCTGTCACTGTTGCCCGCTCCCCAGAAACAGACCATAGCTCTCTTGTTCACCTTCTGTGCGCTAACCTTGCTGCTCCTTAGCCCCATACGCAGCGGGCAGCATCATTTCTTACCCTGTCAGTGCATCTCCTTGGGCGATATTCGTGTTTTGACGTCTTTGGGCCAACTTACCATCCTTCTTCTTTTCCTTTACATCCTCCTCAACCACCTGGCATCCTTTTTGTGTATACATCAACCCATCTCCTGGTCGGGATTCTCTTCAAATCGTAAAGCTTGATTGCTCGATCTGTCCTGCCGTCATTGCCGAGCATCGCGGACTATTCTTCACCATCAACCATTCAAGACCTCGACTGGCGCGGAACCATCTTGTCTATATATATAAACACAACCTCTTGAGAAATCATGGAAGTCGCAGCATATGCACCCTACCGCCAACACACGTTCCAACCAGATTTCAGTCCGCACTACAGTCAATACCACGAGTCTCGAACATCTCATCCGGCCTCTGTACACCCCGTCATGGCAGGCCAGTATCAAGACGTCAGACGTGCAGGGCAACGTCAGGCGCCGCAACAGCACTCTGCTGCACCCACCGTAGCAGCATCGCAGGACGATATGAACAAGCCATCCCTCCCGTCAATCTCAAACCTTTTGGGCATAGCAGATGGTGATAGAACCTCAAATCAAGAGACTGGTAAGTTGAATCAGCAAATCTCGAGGACAAATTGCTAACCCTCAGGCCAGGCAGTCCTTCTCAGCAACAAGCTTACTACTCGTCAGCCCCGACAGAGTTTAGTCAAGGCTACGTAACCGTGGCAGATCCTGTGTCCACAGCTAGAGGCCCACTTCCTCCATCGCCGCCGCCCATGCGCTCAGACTCGGTAGTGGAAACCGCTCATAGCCCTACGTCAATGGCTGGCCAAAACTACTTGTTCGGATCATCGCTGAACAACGTGGAGCCTCATCACCAGAGGACAATGCCCGTCAAGCGCCACTCTGTGCCCATGCCCAGTGGTGGCATGTACACGACATCACCCTACGCTATGGCTGCCTACAATTCATCGCCTAGTGCGATGTCTACCAGTTCTTACTACTCGGCTGATGGTGTCTATGGTATGAACGGAGTCTACCAACAGAGACCACTGCCTTCAAACTTCCCTCCAGTCATGTCGGGGCCGGTGATTACAGCATCGAGCATTCCGGCGCCGAATATGTGGGAGCACCATCATTACATTGCTCCTTCTAGCCAAGCGACATACCCTCAATCACAGGATCGTTATGTCTGTCAGACTTGCAACAAGGCATTCTCTCGCCCAAGCAGTCTCAAGATCCACAACTACAGCCATACTGGAGAAAAGCCGTTCAAGTGTACGCAGCCGGGCTGCGGAAAGGCGTTTAGCGTTCGAAGCAACATGAAGCGACACGAGAGAGGCTGCCATGCAGGATCATCCAGTATCATGGCTTAAAAGTCTCGAATCAGGATGGGAGTTTTTTTATGTTCTTCTTTTCTACAAACCTGTTGTTCTCTTCTTTGTTTCTCTGAGGCTCTTTTGATACCACGGCCGTACTTTGGGAAATGGTTAGCGGCGCTTACATGGATTTGGAGTTACAAATACATTTGGGATGGTATATAGGGCAACGCAAGACGTTGAGGGATCGAGACAGCAAGCCTGTACATCAATAAGGATTTCCGCCCTAGTGGTGAAGCACTGGATGTTAGATAGCTAAGGTAGTGGAGCCTACCGGCACAAATAACTGTATCAAACAAAATGTATGCATCAAACAAGACGCTGGAAAGCGAAAGTCGTCGATTGCGACGCCTGGACGTGACGTGACGCGCCGAGTTTTGGATTTTTGACTCGAGACGCGACGTCAGAAAAGTCACGACCCCGAACAAGATTATTCGGCGCACAACAACAACAACAACACAATATGGCGCCAAAAGTAGAGACAGGAGGGCAGACGTGTCAGAAGCGCAAAGGAAACTCGACTGATGCAGGAGGCTCGCGCAACAAACGGCAAAAGACGCAACGCGATGCTCGTACTCTAGCGGTTCAGACAAGCTCCAAGGCTTTCAAGAATGGCGAACTCGATGTAGGAGCGTTTGTCAAGGCTCGTGAATATGAGATCCGAGCCTTGGAAGAAGGTATGGCGCGGGCCAGAAAAGGCTTGACACAAAGAGCCTTCCAACAAGTGCCCAAGGATCTGAGACGCAGGACGGCCAGTCACAATGCTAAGAGAGTGCCCAAGAGACTGCGCCGTCAGGCTGTAAGAGAGGTTGGTCCAAGACACGATGAGCTCCATGTGTTGCCATGTTGACGCGAAATAGATGACCGAAGACAATACACCCACCGTAACATCTCGCCGTCGAAAGCCCAGCGGCCATATGCGCCTTCGCATGGACACCGTCAGTCGTCTGCGCAAGCTACATTTCAAGACCAAGTCATCCGATATGGATGGCATCGTTTCCAGAGCTCCTCAGTCCAAGAAGAATAAACTCGCATCTCCTCCTGTGCCCAAGGCAAAGTATCGCAAACGCCAGCTGCTGAAGACATGGCTGCCCACACACACGTTCCACGCAAAACGAGCCCACATGACTCCACCTGCTCAACCTCTATGGCGATTTGCCCTGCCCTTGACATCAACTGTCAAAAGCTACCGTCCAACTCATCGTGCGAGCAAAGATCGTGGAGCTGTAGCTTGGGATACGAGCTACATGTCTTGCATCAGCATACACGGTAACCAGCAGAGTATAGAGTCTCTTCTTCGCGCACTTGGTCTTGGCTCCAACGATGCCGCGTGGTCTTCAAGAGGCCAGAAGTGGAGGTCGGGTTCTCGTATCTGGCAAGGTTGGCTCTATGAGCGTGACATGTATCCGAATCGGCCCATCGCTCCTGCCACAGTCATCTGGCGGGCAGAGCCAATCCCGGCCCCAAAACCATCGCGTCAAGTCTTGCTTCGTGTACACCCATCAGCCTTTTCTCAACTTTGGGATCAACTCACCCAATTAGCCAAGGTCCAGAAGCCTCAACTGACTGTCGAAGATTTGCGATTCGAGATTGGAAGCATTGAAGTCGTCGGTCCTGCCTCAACCGAAGCACTAACGAGTGCTCTCTGGCCTGTAAAGTCTGGCGAGGAAGGATCTGTCGAAGAGAGTTGGCCATTATTGTCAGGCATACAAGATCCATCCACTTTGCCTTCAAATGCTCTTCTCGCTTTTGACATATCCGACCCCAGATTGCATCACCCCCCAAGAACTGCACCTTTTGCTGTTGGAACCGAAGAGTCTCAGCTGCTCGATTTGCTAACGCAATGGCCTTTTGATGTTGCACCTCAAACACCGGGCATCTTTGATCGCAAAAAGCGCCAGGCATCCTGCCGTGCGCTTCAGAGTCAAAAAGGCATCAACCGTCGCAAGACTGCCGCCACGCCAGGATCCTACCCCGAGCCGTTGTCCCAAGACCCTCGGATACCAATCATGGCGTACCCTTCTCCCATCCAACCTAATTCGAGGCAAGGAAGCAAAGAGCGCGCTCTGTGTTCATGGACCATTATCTTACCATGGAAAGCAGTTCCGGCCGTTTGGCAGAGTCTTATGTACTACCCCATCTCGACTGGCGGACAAGTGAGAATGGGGGGGTTAGAAGAGCAACGCCAGATTGCCTTTGAGACGGGTGCCCCTTGGTTCCCTGGCGACTTCCCAGGTACGCAGGCAGGTGATGAGTGGGAGGTTTGGGAAGGCGCCAAGAGAAAGGCGCAATGGGAAGCGAAGCCCAAAGGCAAAAGAGTTGAGTGGGACAGCCTTGTACTGGCTCCTGGTGAAAAGGGCGAGCATGGCGAGGGATGGGCTTGTGATTGGGCCCTCGTCCTAGAAGCTGCTGCGGGCAAAGGAACTGGTGATGCTGTATCAAAGGTTCATCACATCGCTCCCAGTCTTGCCAAGAGCCTAGTCTTAGGACAGACGACGTCCACAGATGTCCTGGCCAACGCTATCTCTACTGTTCGCATCTCTCTCCTTGGACGCGGAACGCCAGATCCTTGTGCGAGAATCTATCGATTGCCGACAGTACATGGTTTGGAAAAGAACTCTTTGCGCGATCAGTGGCTAGCCCTTGACCCCGCCAGAGTGGATTCTCGTGCTCAGAAGAAGAAGCGTCAACGAAGCCTGCCCTTGGGCATCCTCAAAGGCTCTTGTTCGACCGATGCGCAACAACAACTGGCTGCAGATTTGTTAAACCCTCCTCGATCTGACGAGCACGACTGTTGTCCACCGCTTCCCGGTAGAGATGACCTAATTGGCTTCGTCACGAAGGGCGAGTTCAGTCTGACAAAAGGTGGAGGCGTTGCCATTGGCAGCGTCTTTGTTCAGAAGCTCACGAATCACACTGATGGCACATCACACATGTGCATTGTCAGGAATGCTGGAGAAACGATTGGCCGGTTAGGAAAGTTGGACTTTGTTTAGTACGGAATTCAGAGATTGTACATGTAGGACTTGATCGGTTCTATTATTTATTGAAAATATCTAACTCTATCCGAGCCTGCTCTACATTTATTCAGCAGACGCGATGACTAGCGAGTCATGTCGACTCTTTCCGTACTCGAGACATGTGTCTGTCTTGATTCGGTAAACTTGGCCAATGCCTCGCGTGCGTCCTGTTGTATGCTAGGCTTTCTCACTGGGCCGAACAGCCTTTGCTGAGCGGCATTCGACGGAATCCTGACGGAAGTCTTCTGGGCACGTGTAGGAGTTCGAGGGAGACTGCTTGAGTTACCCGCCACATTATCGTCGGGCACGTCGGTCTCAGCCTCGCTGTCCTCTGCCGCCAACACTTGTTCAAGTATGTGCGTCTGACGTCTGGGCGAAGAAAGTGGTTGAGTAGGATCAAAGGGTTGGAACTGGGGACCGCGCAATGGTGGAGCTGTTTGCGGTACCTGAAGATGGCGTGTTGACTGCAATGTTTGAGGAGTTTGGTAAGGAATTGGAGTAATCGAAATAGCCCGCTTTCGTCTAGGAGTACGGGGTGACACTGAGCCCCTTTCACTCATGAGATCAGAAGCATGCAGTAAAGCGGCAAAGGGTGGTTGATTGCGCTGACGAGCAGACCAAGGAGTTGATTGAGCGGAATGGCTCTTATGCGGTGAATCGAGAAATCCAGCGGCATGACGATAACGATTGAGATGAGAACGGTTCTCGCGAAGGCGCTCGCGATAGAGAGAAATGCGGTCGTTTAGCGTTGCAATCTCGCTCTCTTGCTGCACGACCATTCGCTTGTGTTGTGATACGAGTTGCTCAAGTTGAGCGTTTTGAGATTTGAGACTATGCGTCTCCTTGATCATCGAATCCCAGATATCGGCATGAACATGACGAATGTTCGGATCGGGTTTCTGAGGTGCAGAAACAATGCGTGCCTCTACAGCCTCGACGGTATTGAGGAGGTCTGTCTCGCGCTGAGCCATATCCATTTCGACTTGGATGCGCTCCATTGCTTCGGTACTCTCAATTGCAAGCATACGATATTGCAGTTTATGATGCACAGCATCTGTTCGAGCTTCTTGCAATAGAGGCGTCAGACTAGCTATGATGGCGCGGAGCTCATCAGGTTGTGCTCGTTGAACATAGTCATCTGAGAGCACAATCGGTTCAAGAGCAGGCGAAGAGGATGACGACGGTGTGGGCGCGGCAACACGGTCCATAGCCCCAGACAATAAAGGCGAAGGAGTGGAAGAGGCGCTCAGGTTCTGCCTTGCAAATTGAGCGGGAGAAGAGGGGTGACGAGCTGAACTCGGCGTGGGTGGTTCTGTCGCATTCATGGTTGGTCGTGTAATTGTTATTCGAACCAAGATGCAAAGCACAAGAATAGGTGAAGCGGGCGATGTTCTTGTGGATATTAGATGCTGTGTTGTGCAATGCAGAAGAACAAGAAATGTGAAAACCGGCGCGCGTGGCAGTCTTTGTGTGTGTACTCGGTGGACGCTTCCAGCCACCGAAGCGCGCTACCCGTGTCGTGCCCGTGTCAAAATCCAATCATCCTTCCCTTTTTGAGCAGCGACGTTCAGGGTCTTCGGTTGACGGCGTTGGCCCGACGCCCAAAGGGGGCCGTTAGGTGCACCTCCAACTTCATTATCCAGGGGTTATGATGCCAAACAAAGTGCCGAGACGGAATGAACACATGTAGACATGAACTCTTTCTCCCCCAAATCGTCTCTATCCTAGGTGATTACCTCTTCCCGGCTCCCCATATACGCCTTGGGTACAGCGAGCCATAATGGATAACTCAACCTCCGCCACTCCCTTGAGGTCGTCAGGCATCCCGAAGTTTTCTTCAATCGCAAGACCATCAGCTTCGAGGCTGCCTGCTCCTAATGCCGAACAAAAACCTGCACTTCCCTCTCCTACAAAATCAGCTGCTCTGGCGAGACCATCTCCTGCCAAGAAGGCTCTCCCAAGGCCGCCTTCTTCTGGAATTGGCTTTAGATCGAGCATTTCTGGTCCTTCATCAGGAATAATCCCACCTAGGACTTCGTCGCACCGTCCTACTCATTCCATCTCGGACAGATCCATTGCTGCTGCTAGACAACCTGCTTCTCGCCCTGTGTCATACATCGCACAGTCTCGAAGGCCTGCTTCTAGCGTCATCACCACCGCTCAGCAAGAGGACCTAAACGATCAACTCGGATCTCTTGATGGTTTCCGTAGTGCTTCGCGTGCCGCCTCGAGGCAAGGCGATTACGACGAGAGCCAGCCTTTTGATTATGACGATGAGCCATCTACTCCAAATATGAAGCGGGCGTCTCGAATTTCTTTGTCTGATCGAACCGTAGAGAGCCTCTCACGTCTTCCTGAAACTCCAGGAACTGACAGGCGAAGGTCAAGCTTCTTTGCACCGCAAAGTCCCATGGGTCCTCCGTCACGTCCAGCTTCTGCTATGAGCACTGGTGACGCCAGAGAAGGATCGCAACCCAAACCTATCGGGAGGACTGCTTCTCCGTCTAAACGGTCTTCCGCTATTGTTCCTCCGTCAAGCAAGATGCCAAACAAGTACTCGACTCCAAGAGCCCCGTCCTCCATTGGCCTAGCATCATCCAGACTCGGGCGTCCGGCCTCTGTGGCAGGCAAATCTGCTCTTACCACTGCTACGCCCAAGTCAACCGCACCAAAGCCGCTCCAGCGGACGAGTAGTCTTCGCCAGCCAGGGGCGGGCATTGCCGCCACTCCTAGACCTAGACCGACGACCAGCAATTCGACTCCAGCAATCAAGACTAGGCCCACCCCTGCGACAGCTTTGAAGGTCGCTCCTCCAAAAGAATCGCAAAATGCTTCTGAGAAAGCGCCCAGTTCTTCCGCAGCGCTTAGAGATCAGATTGCGAAGGCTAAAGCCGCAAAACGAACACCTGCAGTTTCCAAGGGACAGTCTTCGGTAAATCACTTCGACGATTCTAGATTCGATCCTTTCGCAGACCCTTTCAACACGAAGCCTCAAGACGGCAACGGTTTGTTGCGTAAGAGGATCGATGCGGCACGTAGCGATGGTCGTCTCAATCTTGCAGGCTTGAGCCTCAAACAGATACCAGACGATGTTTTGACTATGTACGATCAGCGTGAAGACAGTAACATGAACTGGAGCCAAATGACGGATCTAGTTCGATTCGTAGCAGCGGACAACGAGCTTGATACGATATCTGATGACATTTTCCCAGATATCGCTACCGAGGTGGCGATGGATGATGAGAAAGAAGTGAAGGGTCTGCAATTCCGCAGTGTAGAAATGATTGATTTCCACGGAAACAACCTCCAAACAGTTCCCTCTGGTCTGCGCTGGATGGAGAGACTGACAGTATTGAACTTGGTAAGCTCTGCGATCTGATCCTACGCGCGCGGTTGCTCACAATTTGCAGTCTCACAACAAGTTGGGCAATTCCATTTTCGATACAATTGGCCAACTCGAAGCACTGAAGGAACTCAAACTCGGCAACAACAATCTATCTGGATACCTCCCACCGTCAATAGGTCGCTTGCAAAACTTGAGAACTTTAGAGCTACAATCAAATAAGCTTCTCAGTCTTCCGGATGGTTTACGCGAACTTGCCAACCTTCAAATTCTCAATGTTGCTGGGAACCAACTTACTGGTCTGCCAATGGACGTCCTGGAAACTCTGCCCATTGTTGATCTCAATGCATGCAACAATGCCATGGTCGGTGCGTTGTTCCCTTTCAGTGTCTCCGGGCTTTCCAAGCTCGAGTATCTGGATGTTGCGAACAACTCCTTAGCCTCACTTGCCTTTTCAGAAAATCTGTCGCTACCAGCTATCAAAACGATCAACATTGCGAGCAACAGGATAGTCGCACTTCCAGATATGTCTGGCTGGAAAGAATTGGTATCTCTAGCTGCTGCAGACAACAAGGTGTCTATGCTACCTCAGGGATTCACAAGTCTCAAATATCTCAAACAGGCCGATTTGACTGGAAACGAAATCACCAAATTGCATGACAACATTGGGCTCATGGACTCTCTCGATGTGCTAAAAATCGCTGCCAACCCTCTCCGAGAACGTAAACTCCTGAACATGTCGACTGAAGAGCTCAAACGTAGTTTGGCTCAACGGCTAAAAACTCCGGGTCAAGGTGATAGAGGAGATGAGTTTGAAGACGAGGGCATCGATATACAATCGCCTCATGATTCGGGGTCGCAGTGGGGAGTTGTTGCGGGAACTCTCGACCTTCGCGACAAAAGCCTCGTGGATGACGATGCCGATGTGCTCCGGTCAATTTTCAGTTCAGAAGACGTCCGTGAGCTCAAGCTGGCTCGCAACAATTTTGTCACAGTTCCCTTCGAGATTTCTTTGGCGCAGAATCTCAAGATCTTGGACTTGTCAAATTGCTCGCTGGGAGACAATTATCTGAGTGAAGTTGTGACTTTACAAGCTCTTCAGGAGCTTTTCTTGGGAAGTAACAAGATCTCAAATTGGGAGCCACTGTTGAGTCTGCTACACGCCCCACGCCTGTCATATCTCGATGTGTCCAACAACAGGCTGATCGGCTCCGTGCCTATGGTCAGAGACTCATTCCCAAGTCTGAAGGTCTTGCATGCTGGCAACAACAGAATTGATGCTGTGTCTGCTGAGGCGCTATCAGGTTTGCAGTCTGTCGACCTTGCTGACAACAACATCGGTTACATACCTCCGGAGATCGGATTATTGTGGGATCAGGGGCTGAAAGGACTGAGCATAGGCGGCAATGTTTTCCGTGTGCCAGGTCACCGGATTCTTGAGAAGGGCACGGAAGCTACAATGATATGGCTGAGAGATAAAATCCCACAGGACGACGAAACCTTTTGAGGGTAACAAGAGTTGTAGGATTTGATTGAAAGAGATGACATTGTCTGCTGGCAGAGGGTCATGTGATAGCTTTACTTTTGGCGGGATGAAGACATCATCTCGACTTGTCGACACTTTTCGTATCATTCGAATATTCTTACCGCGGCATGCTTCAGCCATATTTCAATTGTGTCAGAATAAGTGAAGCACTTCAACATGCGCAGAGCAAAGGAGTGAAAGGCTGAAAAGAGTCGAGACGTTGGCTGGCCCGTGCGTGCTTGGCGCACTACGGGCTAAGCGACAAATCGAAGTTTTGCACGGCTGGAATTCGTTCTTTTCTCCCTTGACGACGACGACGACCTTCGACAACAGGATCATTTATCGCCCACCGACACAATGGTTAGTTGAGATACCCGTCGCGGTCTGTGATGGAATTGGAATACGCTTGCTTCGCTGTCTTTGGTCGCCCTCCGCTACGCCACGCCCATTTTTCGCAATGTCGACTCAGTCTGCAAACTTCGAGTGGAAAATGGCACGGTGCCTACGAACGATTCACAACTCACGCTATCGCCCTGATGGCCTCCCAAGACAGCGACAAGCCAGAAATCAATCCATCGTCCCGACAAAGGAAGAGATGAGAAGACAGATAGACTAACATACAACCAGGCCATCAAGCACAACCAGCAGATCCCGCACAACCATTTCCGCAAGGATTGGCAGCGCCGCGTGCGCGTGCACTTCGACCAGGTAATTCCCCTCTCTTCATGAGAGCAGAGGCGCCTGCGGTCAGCGACAGTGTTCCTGACAAAGATCAATCCTAGGCCGGCAAGAAGAAGGCTCGCCGCAACGCTCGCGCTGCTAAGGCCGCTACCGTCGCTCCCCGCCCCGTCGACAAGCTCCGCCCCATTGTCCGCTGCCCTACCCTCAAGTACAACCGCCGCGTCCGCGCCGGCCGTGGTTTCAGCTTGGCTGAGCTCAAGGTGTGTATCTTGCTGCCTCGCTGCATCGAACCGTGATTGACTAGTCCCAAGGCTGCTGGTATCCCCCGCAAGCTCGCACCCACCATCGGTATCTCCGTCGACCCCCGCCGCCAGAACCTCTCCGAGGAGTCTCTTGCCGCCAACGTCGAGCGCCTGAAGGCTTACCGCAGCCGCGTTATCCTCTTCCCCCGCAACAGCAAGGCCCCCAAGAAGGGTGACGCCTCTGCCGACGAGGTCAAGGCTGCCAAGGAGGACTTTGTCAAGCAGGCCAACGTTACCTTCCCCATCGAGAACAAGGCCAAGATTGTCGAGGGCAAGCTCTCCGACTACCCCGGCGAGGAGAACGCCTACCGCAAGCTCCGTGACGTCCGCAGCGAGGCCCGCCTCGCCGGTGTCCGTGAGAAGCGTGCCAAGACCAAGGCTGAGGAGGCTGCCAACGCTAAGAAATAGAGGACATGATCTGATCTCTACTACCGTGAAGGTCGGCGTTGATGGATTTGCTATGACGGCTGCTTTGTGTCAGGAATCCAGGGCGAAAAATGGGCATTACCTTTTGATAGAACTTCTTCTGTCAGCAGGAAGAGAACCAAAAAAGTCTCTAGTTGCCCCTCATGATATCACTTTTTATGCATCTTGTTGTTTTTCTTGTTCATGTGTTTGTGTTTTGTCATGTCCCAATCTTGATCATGTACACTTTTTGACACTTCATTCTATTGATTTGTTTTATAAGTCATGATGCTAAATGTAGACTCGGAAGTGCAATCATCTCGCCTTTGGATGGTTATAAATTGACCCAAGACTCGCTCTTTCAAACCGGTAAATAAAAAGAATTATGATTTTTTCCATAGTCAACTTTTGTTCAAGGACAATGGCACATTGATGGGCATAGAGCATGATGCTGCCATGTATATACATGTCGAGGCATTTTTGCAAACACGCAGAGTACTGGTCGTGGTGTCGTGTGGTTGTCGTGTAATTATTACTCGGCATAGAAGAGGAGAAGAGAAAAAGGAGTAAAAAGAAAAAAGAAGAAATCAGGCAAGTCGTGGTTGTCGTAGTTGTCGTAGTTGTCGTCTGGCGTTGGAAATGAGAAGGAAGAAACAAGCGAAAAAAGAAGAAATCAGGCAAGTCGTGGTTGTCGTGGTTGTCATCTAGCGTTAAAGAGAAAAAAAGGGAAAAAGGAGTAAAAAGGAGGAGAAAAACAAACGAAAAAAAGAAGAAATCACGCAAGTCGTGGTTGTCGTAGCTGTTCACCGGCGTAGATGACGAGAAGGTAGAACTCTACAAGCGAAATAGAAGAAATCATGCAAGTCGTGGTTGTCGTGGTTGTCATCCAGCGTTGGAAAAGGAGGAAAAAAGTAAAAAAGTAAAAAAAAGAAAAAGGAGTAAAACAAGGAATCATCCAAGTCGTGGTTGTCGTAGTTGTCGTCTAGCGCTAGAAAATGAGAAGAGAAGAACGAATAAACAAGAGGAAGATATCATCCAAGTCGTGGTTGTCGTGTGGTTGTCGTGTGGTTGTCGTGTTGTCGTCGTGGTTGTCATGCGGCGTTGAACGAATAATGCATCAAAAAGGAAAAATAACAAATCACGCAAGTCGTCGTGGTTGTGACCCGGCGTTGAAAGATAAAATAAAGAAATCATCCAAGTCGTGGTGGTCGTGGTGGTCGTGTGGTTGTCGTGGTTGTCGTCTGCCGTTGAGAGAAAAACAAGCAAATAAAAAGAACAAATCACGCAAGTCGTGGGGTCATACACGACTACTATATATCCACAATCCATGATGTATAAAAAAGGGGATAGATTGTTGATGACTAGACAATAAGAGTATGAAGAATAAAGTATGAAATCATTCTTCTTGCAAGATGCACAGTGATGATCAAGTCACATCAATACTCTTTGAACAAAAAAAGAAAAAAAACAGACTGCGCGACATGAAGCGATACCGACACGACAATGCACAAATACCTGGCAAGAAAATGGGTCGAGTCGCAACATGTTGACGGCATTGCAAGCACTTGTACTGACCGAGGTGACAGATGCGACAGCAGCCAAACGTCTTGTATTGAAAATGCGCACAAGTGTCGAATGGGCAGTGTCGCCGTGCAAGTCCATTGTCGAATCAAGCAAGCCGGGCACTCTTTTGAAGGATGCAGAGGGATGCTGCGGTGTGAGCAAAACATGGCACAAACCGGGCAATGCATTGGCAGTCTCCATGACCAAAACAAAACTCTCATTGTTGCCATGACAAGAACCAGGCAGCGACTTGTCTTGCAATAGCGCCATCCCATATTGACCCCGACACCGTGGTTTCGCGCTGGTATTGTATTGGGCATCTGGCCTCTTGTCATTTTTCTTCCCTTGAAGCTTCTGCAAATCGCGTCGTCAAAAGGGGCGGTGGCTGACCGAATGGTTCATGGTAGACGAGGATTCATGGTGATGAATGATGCGCAATGGTCCAAGATGCTCGGCGGAGATGGGATACGCGTGGTGTCGCAAAGTGGTGGGCTCGTCTTTGCATTCTAGGCGGGTGCTCGGAGTCGCGTCGCAATGACTTGGGCCTAGCGAGTCGAGGGAAATGAACAAGTCAATGCATAGAGCTCATTGTCGTCAAAATGTGGTATTGTTGACAGATTCGCTCCATCACGCTGGTTTGTTGACATTGTCAAACATCAACAAATTGGCAGCCGCGAATGAAGCATCGTCCCTCCCCGTGTGCAGAACTTTGTCACGCGCATGCTGTAGAAATGCACAATGTTTTTAACATCAGTGGAGGGCTACATTGATGTCAAAAACATTGTGCATTTCTACCGTCCAAACGGCCCTAGGCATGGCCGTGAGATGGCTAGACGTGACAGATTTTAGCACACGGGGAGGTCGCTACTCCATGTTTTGTGTCCGAATTTACCCCGCACTCTACATTCCGCCTTCCTCGAGTCTTGCCTTGCTGATTCCATCTTCCTCTCCTCGACAACAACAACAACAACAATGTCATCTGCTGATTCCATCTTCCTCTCCTCGACAACAACAACAACAATGTCATCTGCTTCGTTACGCAATGTCACTTGTCGCGCTGTGAGTCGCGTGCCTGTCACTGCAATTACCATCAATCCTAATATCCTATCTACAGCCAGCCAGCCAACGAGGATCCAGAGGACTCCGATGCAGAAGTCAGACAACCACAACGACGTAGAGTTTCGGATCCCCAAGAGGATGACTTTGCTGGTGGAGAAGCCAGCATCATCCAAGGCGATGGCAACTTTGATGCCATGGTCAAGAACATGGTCCGCCTAGCTCTCGCATGCGAA